>Ga0079306_1001112_pt1 | contig 19504 bp, 17 predicted proteins | sample Methanotroph_Enr_FD_79181 | JGI IMG/M metagenome (GOLD analysis project Ga0079306, IMG submission 79181) | Enriched soil microbial communities from Old Woman Creek wetland in Ohio, USA - Methanotroph_Enrichment_5 | ecosystem: Environmental > Terrestrial > Soil > Wetlands | place: USA: Ohio...
CAGTGCGTTGTTGTAGACAACAACGATACAGAACGTAGCGTGTCCGATGACTATGGTGAGAAGCCCGGCAGATAACCCGATTTCTTGGTTGAAGGCGTTGCTGAGAGCGATACCTGTTACGACACCCGGCAAAGAAATCGGGAGAACCACCAACAACGAGATGATGTCCTTGCCGAAAAAATCGTATCGTGCGACTGCGAATGCCAAGGCCGTGCCTAGTAGCAAAGCGATGAATGTCGCGGAGAATCCAGCGGTAAGGCTCCATGACAATGCTTGCCGGACGCCTGTATTTGAAATTGCCTTGCTCCACCATTCCGTCGTGAAACTCGAAGGGGGCCAACTGAATGTGCGACTGCTGTTGAATGAGTTGATTACGACCACCGATAGCGGAACGTAAATGAAAGCCAAGCCGATTCCCATGAGAGTCATCAGCGCGTATCTTGCGCGATTTGAGATCGTCATTTATAGACTCGCCAGAGCGCCGGTGCGGCGAACCAGCCATAGGTAGATGGCCATGATCGCAACAGGGATGGTCGCAATGGTCGCAGCGAAAGGTAAGTTGATGCTGAAGTTCTGATAGACGACATTTCCCAACATCTGGAGTTTGCCGCCGATGATCTGGGCTGTGATGTAATCACCAAGAGTGAGCGAGAATGTGAACATAGATCCTGCGACCAGACTTGGAAATATCAGCGGCAGGATCACTCTTCGAAAAGTGTAGAAATTCTTTGCGCCAAGGTCCCCTGATGCATCAAGTAGTGAATTTGGAAGACGCTCTAGACCCGCATATATCGGCAAGATCATGTAAGGGAGCCAGAGATAGGAAAGTCCGATGATGATGGCGGGGCCGCCGAATCCTGGTGAGTGAATTCCTATTGGTCCCAAAATCCAATCCAAGACGCCAGTATTCGGTTCCAACATGGTTCGCCAGGCATAGATTTTTACTAGATATGAGGCCCAAAGTGGGGTCAGTACGAGTGCGACGAGGACCTTCTGACTTTTAGGCTTGGCGATTTTCGCCATGAAGAAAGCCATCGGGATGGCGAAGATAGCGCAGATGAGCGTCACCGATATAGCTATGCCCAAAGTTCGTAACACGACGTTTCTGTAGGCGGGATCGGTGAGCATGTCGTGAAAATTGCCTAAATTGAATTTTGCAATGACATTGCCGGTGAAACTGTCAATCGTGAAAAAAGCGGTCACCAACAAAGCACCAAGTGCACCGAGGTAGGCGACGACAAGCCATAGCGTTGGGGCCGCAAGGAGGGCCGCAAGGCGGAATTTTGGTCGCTTATGCATCCAGGTCGCGATGGAATTCTTCATTGGTCCTCCTTTCTATTTGAATATCAATGCTAAGAAACCGGGTGCGGGTTTTCCCGCACCCGGTTCACTCTTAAGCGTTACGCAGACTGGACCAAGCCTTGACCCACTCTGAATATGGAACGCACTTCACATCGGTTCGCCCATCAAGGCAAGCCTGCGTCGCAGTGTTCCAGTAGTACACGTCCTTCCAGTACGCCGCATCGGCTGCATGGTAGGTGGTGCAGAAGTTCTTATCGGATGTAAGGGCACATGCCTTCGCATTCGATGGTGCCTCCCCGAACCATTCGGCTACAGCAGCGTTGGCTTTGGGGGAAACAATGTGGTCCATCCACATGTATCCGCAATTAGGATGCTTTGCTTTGCTGCTGATCATCCACGTGTCGGACCATCCGGTTGAACCCTCAACAGGCTTGATTCCCTCAACTTTGACGCCTTCACTCTGCGCCAGGTTGATGTTGACCTGCCACGTCGTGCCAAGGACGGTTCCACCAGATTTCAACGAAGCAACGTGCTTCAAGTAGTCGCTCCAGTATTCGCCGATGAGTGGCTTCTGGACTTTCAGAAGTGCAATTGCAGCATCGAATTGCTTCTGATCAAGTGCGTAAGGGTACTTGATCCCCAATTCCGGCTTTGTCTTCATCAAGTAGAGAGCAGCATCTGCAATGTAAATGGGGGAGTCGTATGCAGTGATTTTGCCCTTGTATGGTGAATTTGCATCAAAAACGGCGCCCCATGACGTTGGCGCTGGCTTGACGATGTCGGTCCGGTAGGCCAACAAGTTGGCACCGCGACCGTGAGGAATTCCGTATGCAACCCCGTTGACCGAGTTCCATGGCTGGTCCTTCAAGTCGCTGAAGATGTCTGCGTAGTTGGGTACGAGCGATGTATTAACCGGCGCGACATCTCCACCGTAGATAAGGCGAAGCGAGGCATCTCCCGAAGCCGAAACAACGTCGTATTCACCGGTCTTCATCAGGGCGACCATGTCATCTGAGGTTGAGCCGATTTTCACGTTGACTTTGCAACCTGTTTCTTTTTCAAAGTCGCTTACCCAGTTGACCTTTGGATCGTTTGATCCATTTTCAACGTATCCGGCCCAGGCAACAATGTTTACTTGGCCTTCACCTGCGCCAAGGGTCTTCAAAGCGTCGACCTTAGGGAGGGTCGTCGTTGTGGCCTTATTGTTGCTTGAACTACAGCCGGCAAGGATTAGTGCTACTGCAGATGCAGCTGCGATCTGCGAAAACAGACGCTTCTTTCGCATCTGTACCTCCCTCTATACAGACCACGCTCAGCCATTGAGCGCGGTTTACCTGATGTGTTTAGTTCACCAGGAATTCTTTTTTGGACTCCCAAGAAAGCAAGACGGAATCACCAATGGCAATTTCACCCTCTGGTTGCGTCGAAACAATGGTCTGTCCCAAATCGGTATGAACGAGGTATCTGGTAGTCGCCCCCACGAAGATTGCGTCGTGGAGAGTGCCAGAGATCGAGCGGTCTCCGAATTTATTAGCCTTCGAGACAGTGATGAACTCGGGTCGTATATTCAGGTGTTTTCCTTCGAGAACAATCCTGTTTGTCTGTCCTACGAACTCGGAGACAAAAGGGCTCTGAGGATTTTCATAGACCTCACGTGGTGTACCGAGTTGTTCAATCTTTCCCTGATTGAAGACAGCAATTCGGTCGCTCATGGTCAATGCTTCCTCTTGGTCATGAGTAACGAAAATAAAAGTGATCCCGACCTCTCGTTGCAGTTCTTTCAGTTCGATCTGCATTTGTTCGCGTAGTTTGAGATCCAATGCCCCTAGCGGTTCATCAAGAAGGAGAACAGACGGTCGGTTGACGAGGGCACGGGCAAGAGCCACGCGCTGCCGTTGCCCACCTGAGAGTTGTGCCGGCTTGCGACTTCCGTAGCCTTCAAGCCTGACTTGCTCGAGGGCCTTTTCCGCGCGGATCCGGCGCTCCCCTTTTTCGATACCTTGAATCCGAAGGCCATACTCAATGTTGGAAATGACATCCATGTGCGGAAAGAGGGCATAGTCCTGAAAAACGGTGTTTACATCCCTCTCGTAGGGGGGCAACTGAGCAACGTCCTTTCCGCCCAATTCAATTGTGCCGGTGTCTGGCTTTTCAAAACCGGCGATCATGCGAAGGACAGTGGTTTTCCCTGAACCTGACGGGCCAAGTAGCGTGAGAAACTCACCAGCATAGATATCTAGATCAACACCATCTACGGCTCGTACAGTTCCAAAAGAGCGGGACAGGTTGCGAATCGAAACAATGATTGAGGCAGGTTCGACCACTCTTTGAATCTCCTAGGCTATTTTTATGGATTGCTGCCTACTTTACCCAGTATTTAGAGAAAAGAGTGAGTCTGCTAGCCTCTATTTGTTAGGGTCAGAATTCTGATCTGGTCCATTTCGCCTAAGGGATAACACGCACATATTCGAATTTGCAGCGACATTTTGCTGAATTAAGTATTGACGTTCTCCAAGGGTCATGTTTGCGAACGAGCCATTTGCTACCTTCGATGCCTTGCCATAGGTCCAAGCGCACTTGTCTGCATTTTCAAAACCTGCTTGGTCAAACCAAGAGGTTCCGGAAGGATCAGATACCGCCTCTACAAATTCATGGGCAATGACAGAAACCATGGCATCGGCAGCCGGATTGCTATTTGGAGAATTGGATACTTGAGGTGCGCATTGGCTTAGGTTTGAAGAAGCATCACCTACAAATGCATATTTGATGGTGGCTTGTGCGTTGTCATAAACCCAGTGGTATGCGCAGAGGAGGGTCATGAAATCCGCGACGTTTACGTTGCTGGCTGTCAACACCAAATACACTCCGTTGGGGTCTGTTCTGAGTGCTTTGGTCGACAATGCATTTTCTACAACGTCAGAGACTTGCGCTCCCGTATCAGAATCGAGCGAGAGACCTTGTGAACCCGGGTCCACCGTGCAACCTTCTACCTCACTCGTCGGCTGCACATAAGTCTTCTTGCCGTTGATTATCTGGTAGTAGGTGGTATTGATTTTGTTCCAGTCAGACTCTCCAAGTGAACCAAGAAAATCGTTGACGATGGATGGGGTGGAGGAGCCACCACTCGGTGCAGAGCAGCTTCTAGGATCCCAGTTGCCGTACCAAATAATGTAGACATTAGGTTCCGAAATTATCGGTCCCCCTGGCTGGTAAGTGACTGCGCCAAGGCCCGCCGCAACTGATGCAGCAGAGGATGTTGATTTACTCGCTGTTGGATAGAAACTGGCCAACTTTGAATGTCCGGGGTGTTGTTTGACGGCTGCCTGCGAAACCGCCATTGGCTGAACAAAGAATGTGGTGAGAAGTGCAAGGACAAACAAGATCACCGTTTTGCGATTCATTAACGCTCCATCACTTTCCGAGGCGATTGCCCCAGCCCACACTAGTTACGAAAGATTAACAGAGAGAGAAATCGTTGTGAAGGTTACGTGCCGGTAGGTCCAATGTCACTCTCCATGCGAGTGCTCAAGGTAATACTCTTTCAACATGGGAAAAGTCACCATAACTTTCTTGGGGGCGGCCAACACTGTGACTGGCAGCAGATTTCTCGTCAGTAGCAAAAAATCGAAGATATTGGTGGATGCGGGGTTGTTTCAAGGACTCCGCGAGAACAGAAAGAAGAATTGGGACCCTTTCCCGGTCGCTCCATCCAGCATTGATGCGATTGTCTTGACGCACGCCCATTTGGATCACTGCGGCTACCTGCCATTGCTTGTACGCCAAGGGTATAACAACAAGATTTATGCGACGCCCTACACAATTGATCTAGCCACCGTAATACTTCGCGATTCGGCGAAACTGCAGATGGAGGATGCGAGATACGCGGCGGAAAAGGGTTTCTCTAAGCACCCTATCCCCCTTCCTCTTTACCATTTGCAGGACGTCGAAAAAACGCTAAGTCATTTTTCTCAAGTTGGGTACAGGAAAAGCGTGACATTGACTGACGATGCTTCTGTCACTTTTTTTCCATCGGGACACATTCTTGGTTCTGCGTATGTGTTGCTAAAGATAGATGGGAAGGAGATCCTCTTTACCAGCGATCTGGGTCGAGATAATCATCCGTTGCTTGCACCTCCGGATCATCCAGATAGCCTGGTCTTGGATGCTGTAGTCACCGAATCCACGTATGGCGACCGAGTACATGAGGCTCCACTCAATACCTTCGCCAATGAGATAAATGCCGCAATCAAACGAGGGGGATCCATGCTGATTCCCGCTTTTGCGGTAGATAGAACCGAGGTCATATTGATGGCATTGAGAGAGTTAATTGACAGTAGGAGGATTCCCAATATTCCCATTTATGTTGACTCGCCCATGGCACTATCGGCTTTGGATTTCTACAGAGACGCCGTGAAGACGAACGCACCCGAACTCCGTAGTGGGGTCGCCGAAAGATGGAGAAATGTCGATCCCTTCGATCCAGGAAATTTGTCAGAGATGCGCACTGTCCAGGAATCTAAATTGCTCAACGACATAAAGGAGACCAGCATCATTATCTCGGCCAGTGGCATGGGTACCGGTGGCCGGGTGATTCATCACATGGCCAAGATGCTGCCCGATCCGAGTAACACGATCATTCTTGTAGGTTATCAAGCAGCAGGGAGTAGGGGGCGCTCGCTGGAGGATGGTGAAGCGCATGTGAAGATCCACGGGAAATGGATCCCTGTGCATGCCGCCATCGTAAAGATCGAAAGTTTTTCAGTCCATGCAGACTCCGATGAACTAATTTCGTGGCTTCGGAATATCAAGAAGGTAGAGAAAGTCTTTGTCGTGCACGGTGAACCCGATTCAGAGAAAGCGCTTGCGTCTCGACTTCGCAAGGAGTTGAAGTGGGATGTGTATGTCCCCAGTAGTGCGGAAGTCTTTGAGATTGGCAGTTGACTAACACCGCAAGAAGCTTGAGAACTAGTGTTGGAGTGTCACCGAATCCGCTGGGCTCTGTGGACCCTGGAAGAATCCTTGCGATCCGGTGAGGATACAAGGATGTGCAGTTCGATATGCGGCTGGCCATATTAAGTTATCGGGTGTCAAACCCACGGCATTCAATTCGGTTGCCACATTTTGGGTAAGGAAGTTCATCATTGATAGCCGTTTGCGAACGTGTGCCTGCATCGTCGCCATAGTCATTTTGCTCATTGCGATATCAAAAGAAGAGTGCCCTGCGTTGACCGCTTGTATTTCGTGATGCGCCAGCTTTTGGCCCGAAGTCACGGAATCACCGGGTTTCAAAGTAGTGCCGTAAACGTGCATGAAAGTGAAGGTGATCGAAGGATTAGAGTAGGGAACAATGTCAATTTGGCTTCCAGGATTTGCATAGGTTTTGCCATTGGATTGAGCTCCAGATTCCGAAGCGATTCTCGTAACTACGCCGTCGAAAGGCGCGAATACGTCAGTGGTATCGCCCGCGTTCTGTTTAAGTGGAACGATGTAGTGTTTCATCGAAGAAAACTTCTCGTATTGTGGATCATTTGAGAGTACTTGGCCATCTGCCGAACCTTCAGCAAAATCATGTCCAGCACAAGATCTGAATTTAGTAATTGATGCGATATCAGCAGGATTGAATGGCGAAGAGGTAATAATTGCGGTAGTACCAGTGTCCGTTATGCAATTGCCGAGCGCTTGGAAATTACTAGCGGCCCCATTTGAATCCGTACTTTGACCAGAGCTTCCCGAATCCATTGATTGCCCGAAGTTAACGAGCATTGAGATGCAGTCCGCGCTTAGGCCGACTGAATTAATCGTCGAAGACGTGGGACTTGGAAATGCGCTAGGAGTAATGCTGGGTGAAGGGGACTTGGAGGGAGAAGTAGCCGGTTTTGGTGCCGTTGGACGTTTTGTGGCGACAGGTACTATTTTCCACAACAACTTTTTGCCATTCTTACTGCACAATAATTTCTGTCCGGTCTTGCTTAATTGCCGTAGACCGATTGTCTTGCAGGTGGCACCTGCTTTCTCTGTCGATGCCGCAAGGACGGCGGGCATTTGAGCACCAAGGATTCCAACGATGGTGGCAGCAATTAGGTACTTTCGATTGGAGAATGCAGCCATTGGAACCCTCATATTCCGCTAGAGAGGTGTGCAGATTACTTTATATAGATATTTCCAGCCTTTTCCGTGATGGTGTATTTGCTTAGCGGCTGGATGGACTTCTTAGAGGTTCCGTTGGGACCGAGGAGGACTGCGCCAGTTGCTGGATCGAAGATTGAACCGTGGCATGGGCAGACTATTTTCTTCTGTTTTCTATCCAAGCCGACCGTACAACCTTGATGCGTGCAGGTCCCGTCCAGTGCAATCAAACCTTTCTTGGTCCTCGTCAAAATTACTTCAATCACTCGCCCGGAAGACTCATTACCTGTGTAGACCTGAGTCTGACCCACCTTGATCGCCGATGATTTTCCCAAAAGCGCACCCAACTTCGAGTTGCCACTTTTAGCTCGGTGCGCAACTGATGATGCCTGAGCTTTGGACATTAAAAAAGATGGGAGCAGGACGCCTAGAGCAGAGAGGAATCCGCGACGGCTGACCTTGGACATTTGGGCAGATTACTCCGATTCCACTTCTGCTTCAATCATTGCTTCGACTTTGCGCTTGATATAGATGAACACAATCACCACAACCGTTAAGAACCCGATCGCCCAGAACTTAAGTGCATGTTCGACTTTTGCTAATTTGTCTGAGAATTCATAGCCCAACAGAACGATGATTGTTGAAAAGACGATTCCTCCGGCTGCATTCCACTTAAGAAAGGTCCAATACGGGACCCTATTCATCCCAGCCAGCGCTGGTACCAGCGCGCGAAGTAGGGCCTGGGCTCGACCGAAGAAGATTGCGCCACCGTGATATTTGTCGAAGATTCGTTGTGCCAACAGCCATCTTTTTGGGCCGACCAGTCGACCCATCCGCGACACCTCGATTCGAGGGCCAAAATGTTTGCCGACTTCATATCCGACCGAATCCCCCGCGATCGCACCGATAATGGCGCAGAGCAGAAACAGCCACAATGGCCAAACCTTGTGGTGAGCAAGTACTCCCCCGATGAGAAGAGAGGTTTCTCCAGGCAGAACAAAGCCAACGAAGGCAGCAGCCTCGGCAAATGCTAGGAGAATCAGCAATAAAAAGAGCGGAATTTGCAGATTATTGGCCACGAGCCAATCAGAGGTTGTTTGAATCCATTGGGACATGAGGCAAGCCTATTGGTAGGCACTATCTTTATCTCTTGTGGCAACCCAAAAGAGTCTGAGAACCGTTCTTATGTTGGTTGCGACCTCCGTGGCGAGGGATACCAGAGTTTTACGCGAAGCTCAGGCTCTCGTGGATGATGGTTTCGTTGTGACAATCGTGGGCCGGAACGTTCCGGCCGATTTCGAACCTCCTCAGGGAATCACTGTACTTTCGGCTTCGGGCGGGACTGGACTGCGTCCTTCGTCAATGGGATCCCTGACGACCAAGAAATTGCCTCCGCATATGACGTTGTTGAGATGGTTTCTATTGCCACAGCATCGAAAGAGGTCGTTTGGCGCTTGGGCCAATGAAGCTTACGCGATCGCATCGCCATTGGAATTTCGAGTAGTACACGCACATGATTTCACGACTCTTGGAATCGGGCATCGGTTGGCCCAGGAACATGGTGTTCCATATATATATGACAGTCACGAATGGTGGTTGGGACGCCAGCGTCAATACCGACCGACTCCGATCTGGGACCGAAAAGAGGCGATAGCAGAAGCGCAGTGGGCGTCTCATGCCGCTGCTGTTATTACAGTTGGCGAGTCCATCGCCGAGTTGATGCAAAGAGAACGAGGACTTGAGAAAGTCTTCGTCGTGCGCAATAGTTTTCCTGGCGGATCAGACAACTCCAAGAAGGTGGTGACTCCTCCAAAGGGAATTATTTACGCTGGCAGAATTGATGCGTATAGAGAACTCGAAGTCTCGATGGACGTGGCGCAAAAGATAACGCTTCCAATTTGCTGGATGGGAGAGCATGAGAACCAGTGGGCCGCAAAACATGTACCCCGAGCAAGGAAGATGGGCGTCGAGGTACTGAGTTCTCAACCCATTGAGGCGGTAACGAAAGCAATGCAAAATGCTGGTCTAGTCTTAGTTACGCATTCAAATCGGTTTGAGTCCCATCGTCTGGCGTTGCCCAACAAACTCTTTCATGCGATCCATGCGGGAGTGCCGATGATTGCCACCGACGTTACAGAGTTGGCTCGGGTTGTCCGCCAGTATGACATTGGCGAACTTTATGAGCCGGGAAATTCAAAGTCGATGGAAGAAGCAATTTCGAGGGCAATTGGCAGACATTCAGAACTTATTGCGAATGTCAGGGCAGCCAGGACTGAACTCTCGTGGGATGCAGATGCACAAGTCCTGCGGGAAATCTATGCGCAAGTCTTGAAAGAAGAACAGCCATGAAGCAATATGACGTAAGTATTCTCGCCGCGGGTCGGGATGCGTCTAATGCTCGTCTCCAGCGCGTCATGGCTTCATGTCTTGCCGAAGGGCTGAGTGTTGAATTATTCAGTTCCGGCAATAAATGCGATGTGCCAGATGGGGTTGCTTTTCATATCGTTTCGAAAGGCTCACGCTTCACGCGTGTGACGAATGCATTCCTATTACCATGGCGAGCAAGAGGAAAAGTACTTTTCACTCCTGATCCCGAAGGTGCGATAGCAATTTGGGCAAGCAGTTTATTGCGCACGCGTCCTTGGATTGCAGACGTGCGTGAGGACTATAGATTGCTGATAGAAGATCGCGCATGGGCGCAGGGCGTGCAAAAGATCGTTGCGATTGGTCTTGCGAAACTGGCGCTCTTCGCTAGCGCTCGAGCAGATGTCACCGTCGTTGTAGATGAGTGGGTCCGTCCCCTGACGGCGAAGAAGAGACTCGTAGTGACAAATGCTCCGGATGTGCGATTTCTGCCAGAAGTTCAAGCGCCGGACACGATGCCGCGAGCGTTGTACGTAGGTGATGTCCGTGCTTCCCGCGGATTGTGGTCGATGCTTCGTACTTTGGAGTTGGCTCCCGAATGGCAACTCGATGTCGTCGGAACAATTTCGAGTCAAGATATTTCGCGAGTTCTTTCATGGAAACAGCATTCCTCTGCGGCAACTCGAGTGCATTTCCATGGCTCCTTGAAACCAGAAGATTCTTGGAAATTTGCAGCGGGTGCATGGGTGGGGCTTTCTCTTTTGGAAAATACGCCCGCCTTTCAAAGGGCTTGGCCCACAAAGATCGGCGAGTACCTGGCGTGCGGGATTCCTGTCATCACGACCGATCTACCCCGACCACGGGAGGTCATCGTCTCGACTCGTGCCGGGGCCACGGTGGATTTTGATACCACCGAATTAACTGCCGGGCAGACGGCTGGAATCCTGAATTCTTGGGCAGAAAACCCTGATAAATATAGAGAAGTGCGGGGACGCGCCGAGGCACAGGTGGATATCTGGCGCAGTGGTGCACGTTACGACCTCGTTGCCAAGGCAATCGGGCAATTGAGGCAGGCCCAAAGGTAGGGTTGCCCCATGCTCTCAGGCTCCTCCGCGCGAATCCATGCCACAGCAGACGTAGCACCAAGCGCTCGCATAGGTGATGGATCTTCAATCTGGCATTACGCACAAGTAAGAGAGGAGAGCGTTCTCGGAGAGAATGTGATCGTTGGTCGAGGCGCGTACATCGGAACTGGTGTACGCGTAGGCGATAACTGCAAAATCCAGAACTACGCATTGGTCTACGAACCCGCAATCCTCGAGGTTGGTGTCTTCATCGGCCCCGGTGTGATTTTGACCAATGATGAATATCCGCGTGCTGTCAATTCAGATGGATCCCAGAAAAGTGGAAGTGATTGGGAGGCTACTGGAGTGACGATTCGCGAGGGTGCCTCAATCGGTGCGGGAAGCATCTGCATCGCCCCTGTCGAAATCGGAGCGTGGGCACTTGTGGCCGCTGGGTCCACCGTTACAAAAAATGTTCCCGCCTTCGCGCTTGTAGCCGGCGTGCCCGCAAAGCGAATTCGGTGGGTCGGAAAGGCTGGCGTACCATTGACCGATGATGGTGCTGGCAAATTCACATGTCCGAAAACTGGCGCCCGTTACATCCAACGTGACGCAAACACTCTCGCGGAAGTAGATCAATGAGCACAATGATTCCAGCAGCTAAACCATTAATAGGCGCAGAAGAGCGCGAAGCCGTAGATCGCGTTTTGCAATCTGGGATGTTGGCACAAGGTCCGGAGGTTGCTGCTTTCGAGAAGGAATTTTCTGCCATTGTCGATGGCCGGCACTGCATTGCAGTTAACTCAGGAACATCGGGTCTTCACATGGCCCTCGAGGCAATCGGCATGGATACGGGAGACGAAGTTATTGTCCCCTCTTTCACATTTGCCGCCACGGCGAACTCGGTTGCCTTGACTGGTGCGACACCAATATTTGTGGATATCGACCCACGTACATTCAACATTGATCCAGCCTCGATCGAAGCGGCAATAACACCGCGAACGAAGGCAATTCAGCCGGTTCATCTGTACGGCCAGCCGGCGGCGATGAAGGAAATTATGGACATTGCCAAACGCCATAATTTGCTTGTCGTGGAAGATGCGGCCCAAGCCCACATGGCTTCTCTCAACGGAACTCCCGTCGGTGCCTTTGGCGATGCCGGCGTTTTCTCTTTCTACCCGACTAAGAACATGACGTCTGGCGAGGGTGGAATGATCACCACCGCCTCGGACGAGATCTCCCGAGCGTCGCGCCTACTTCGCAACCAAGGCATGGAGAAGCGATACGAGAATGAAGTTGTGGGATTCAATACTCGTATGACCGATATTCATGCGGCCATTGGCCGAGTGCAACTTCGGAAATTGGCAAAATGGACTCAGCAACGACAGGCGAATGCGAAGTTCCTGGATGAAAACCTCAAGGGGGTTGTCGTTCCCTATGTGGCGCCCGGCGCAGTTCATGTCTACCACCAGTACACGATCCGAGTTGTCGGCCATGATCGCGATGCCTTTGGAGCAGAGATGACCAAGCGCGGAGTTGGAAACGGCGTCTACTATCCAATCCCCGTTCACCGCCTTCCATCCTTTGGGTTGACTTTTGATTTGCCCAATACGACGAGCGCGGCGAACGAAGTCCTCTCCATTCCTGTCCATCCCGCCCTATCTCAGGACGATCTGGAAACCATCGTTTCGGTTATCAACTCGATAGCCTCAGCGGGAGCCTAGAGCGTGGCAAATTTGCGAGCAGGGCTTGTCGGCCTTGGGATGATGGGTCGCCATCATGCTCGGATACTGGCATCACTTCCAGGCGTGGATTTCATCGGAGTCTCAGATCCTGCGGGTGATGCGCAAGGTGTGGCACAGGGTCGAACTGTTGTCGCCTCCGTTCAGGAACTCATCGAGCTCGGCATCGATTATGCAATGGTTGCAGTACCAACCATCTATCACCTTGAAATAGGAAAGCAATTGGCCGCGGCGGGAATCCACGCGATGGTTGAGAAGCCACTCTCGCAGGACACAGCCTCGTCGAAGGAACTGACAAAAGCATTTAGTGACGCCGGTTTAGTTGGCGCTGTCGGACATATCGAGCGCTACAACCCTTCTCTGCAAGAAGCCAGGCGCAGACTGGATCAAATCGGTTCCCTCTATCAAGTGGTGACTCGGCGCCAAGGCCCTTTTCCCGCACGCATTGCAGATGTCGGAGTAGTTAAAGATCTCGCGACACATGACATCGACCTAACGTCGTGGATAACAGGTCAGGCGTATGCCTCGGTTTCGGCTCGCACCGCGCTTCGAACCGGCCGAGTACACGAGGATTTGGTGGCAGTTGTCGGAACGCTTCAGGACGGCACTGTTACTAATCACCTTGTGAATTGGCTCAGTCCCTTGAAGGAGAGGGTGACAATTCTTACGGGCGAGAAAGGTGCATTTGTGGCTGACACGTTGACCGCAGATTTGACCTTCTATGCGAATGGAACAGTGTCGTCTGGGTGGGACGAGATCGCCCAGTTCCGCGGGGTGAGCGAAGGAGATGTGATTCGTTACGCCATCGCCAAGCACGAACCGCTTCGAATGGAGCATGAACACTTCCGCGATGCTGTTCTTGGGAAACCATCTGACATCGTGACAATGGAACAGGGCCTTGCGACGGTCGTAGTTGCCGAATCAATAATCGAGAGCGCGAATTCAAATTCCACGGTCATCATCCCGACATCCAGATAAAAGTAGGCCATGAATTCCAAGGATCGCTCGTCATTTCACATTGTTTCGGTCGTTACCAATAACGCGGTCGGAGACTCTCGTGTTCTGAAATCTGCCGAAACTCTCGCAGCAGCAGGTTACAAAGTGACCCTGCTTGCTGGCTTAATTGGCTCGGTCCCCGAATCTGAAGAAATGAACGGCTTTCGAATTCTTAGGGTCCCGATAATCAATACTGATTCGACAAAACGTGTTACCCCGATATTTCCCTTCAATCGCATACTTGATCTGAGCAACCGCTACCTCCCGAGGGGGAAGCGATTTGTTCGGTATGGCTGCAAAATCTTCACAACTGACAGGCTTTTTTGGCGTTGGGCAAGTCCCTATTTGCTGAAAATCTCCCCCAGATTTCTATATTGGACCTGGCCGCTTCTGAAAGACGGGGAGCTCGCCTTCGGCAAGACAATCGACGGCCTGAAGCCGAACATCATTCATGCCAACGACTGTGACACGCTCGGCCTAGCCATTCGCGCCCAGAAACGCGCCGTGTTCAGGAGACGCCGAATTTCGATTCTTTATGATGCGCATGAGTATGTTCAAGGAGTCCATCGCAAACATCCAGTCTGGCGCGATGCGATGACATTATTGGAGCGCTCGTCAATCAAACGGGTGAATTCGGTTATGACCGTGTCGGAGACGATTGCAGGAATGCTGGCAGATGACTACGAGCTGTCCGAACGCCCAACCGTGGTCCTCAATGCACCAAGAAGAGTTCAACCAAAAGTTGATGAGAAACTCAAGACCATTCGCACCAAGATTGGCCTCGCGCCAGAAGTCCCCCTGCACATTTACGTTGGTGCCGCTGCTCCACAGCGAGGGATGGATGCGATGATCGATGCGCTTGTTAAAGCGAAGGGTCACCATGTTGGCTTGATCGTCAATCCTCACTCTGCGTATGTGAAGAAACTCTATGAAAAGGCCGAATCTCTTGGTGTCTCAGATCGAGTGCACATCCATCCATATGTGCCCGAATGGTATGTGTCGACATTCTCGTCGGACGCGACAAGTGGCGTCATCCCGATTCTGCACCATCCAAATCACGAGATTTCCCTGGTAACAAAATACTTCGAATACCTTCATGCACGTATCCCGATAATAGTGAGCGACGTCAAGACCATGGCGGAAGAAGTGCTTCTTCAGGGAAATGGCCTCGTGTTCACTGCCGGACTAGGTGATGAGCTCGCAGACTGCTTCAACCAAATAACTGCCGATCGCGCTCGATTTGCCAGCGCCATCACCGACTCCATGCTTGACGAATATTCATGGGAGCGTCAAGGCGATAAACTAGTGGCTGCCCATGATCGATTGGCATTACAAATCAGCAGTAGATAAGGACTTATTGATGAAGATCACCGTTGTCGCACTCGGGAAGATTGGCTTGCCTCTTGCCGTCCAGTTTGCTCGCAAAGGACATTCGGTTATAGGTGCAGACGTCGTTGAGAAGACAGTTGATCTAGTAAACGCCGGGGTGGAGCCATTCCCGGGTGAAGCCCATCTGGGCGAATACTTGGCAGAAGTGGTCAAGAGCGGGGCGCTGCGTGCGACCACCGATACGACATCGGCAGTAGCTCAGAGCGATGCTGTTGTAGTAGTTGTTCCTTTGTTTGTTGACAACGATGGAGTACCCGATTTTGGTTGGATGGATGCGGCAACAGAATCTATTGGCAAAGGTCTAAAGCGCGGGACTCTTGTTTCATACGAGACCACTTTGCCCGTGGGCACGACTCGAAATCGATTCGCACCAGCACTCGAGAAATTCTCTGGTCTGAAGGCGGGTGTTGATTTTCATCTTGTCTTCTCACCCGAACGTGTATTCACCGGCCGAGTTTTTGCCGATCTTCGAAAATACCCAAAACTGGTCGGAGGCATCAACGAAGCAAGCGCACAACACGGGGTGAAATTCTACGAAGAAGTTCTTGATTTCGATGAGCGCCCGGATTTGGCACAAGGAAACGGCGTCTGGGATCTTGGAAGTTCAGAGGCTTCAGAGCTGGCCAAATTGGCGGAGACGACATACCGCGACGTGAACATCGCGCTTGCAAATCAATTCGCGTTATTTTCAGAATCGAACGGAATCGATGTCCAGAAGGTCATTGATGCATCTAATTCACAACCCTTTTCGCACATCCATCGTCCTGGGATTGCGGTTGGCGGACATTGCATTCCCATTTACCCACGTTTCTATCTTTGGAACGATCCGACCGCCACTGTCGTTAGCGCCGCGAGAAGTGCGAACGCTGCAATGCCGGCCCATGTTGTCAATACGTTGGCCAAAATCCATGGCAATCTGAAGGGCCAGAGAGTTGTTGTGCTTGGTGCCGCATATCGCGGAGGCGTCAAAGAGACGGCGTTTTCTGGGATTTTTCCAACAGTTGCCGCGCTGAAGGAATTGGGCGCACAAGTTAGTGTGCATGATCCGATGTATACCGATGATGAACTCACTCATTATGGATTTGCGGCCTATCACTACGGTGAGCCGGTTGATGCGGCAATTGTTCAAGCAGATCATGCCCAATATCGTGACCTTGCTCCGAAGGATCTACCCGGCGTGAGGACTTTATTGGATGGTCGAGGCGTCACGGATGAAGCAAAATGGGCCGGAATTCGCTATCACGTAGTGGGCAGAGCAATTTAGAGGAGAATCTCCTTTGAGCTAACTTAGTTAGACTCTGTACTTATGGCGCGCAATTTGGTGAATCTTGAAGGGGTTTCCAAAGCCTTTGATATACGACCACTCCTAGATGAAGTCTCTCTTGGGATATCTGAAGGTGATCGCATTGGGATCGTAGGTCGCAACGGATCAGGAAAGAGCACTCTGCTTCGAGTTATGGCGGGTGTCGAACCGCCGGATACGGGCCGAGTCACGCGCGCCAATGACCTCCGGGTCGGGCTCCTCTCCCAGGTTGATGTTGCAGATCCGTCAGCGACAGTTGGAGAAGTTGTCCTCGGCGACAAAGAGAAACACGAATGGGCCCGTGAGCCGGCAATACGTGAAGTTTTCGATGGACTCTTCGGTGGTCATTCAGATGAATTCTTCAATCGAAAGTTCAGTGCGCTCTCTGGCGGTGAGCGAAGGCGAGTCGGCCTTGCAAAATTGCTTATCAGCAACGTGGACCTACTGCTTTTGGACGAACCGACAAACCACTTGGACGTGGAAGGTGTCGCTTGGTTGTCGCGTTATTTAAATCAGAGAAAAGAGCTTGCCGTTGCAGTTATCACCCATGATCGTTGGTTCCTAGATGCAGTAACTGATCGAACATGGGAAGTCGTCGACGGGAAAGTCGAAGAGTACGACGGCGGTTATTCCGCTTATGTTCTTTCCAAAGCCGAACGTTCGCGGCAGGCCTCAGTTCTTGAGGGCAGAAGAAACATGTTGATCCGCAAGGAATTGGCATGGTTGCGTCGTGGCGCTCCAGCTCGCACGTCGAAACCTAAATTTCGCGTTGATGCCGCTAACGAACTCATTGCTTCCGAGCCGCCACCGAGAGACGGCACCGAACTCCTCCGTTTCGCACGGAACCGCCTTGGCAACACGGTCTACGAGTTGCACCATGCCCGTATCTGTGCCGGGGAGAGGCAACTCCTCGACGACGTTTATTGGAACATAGGGCCTGGAGATCGAATTGGAATTGTTGGTATAAACGGGGCCGGAAAGACGACTTTGCTCCGGACATTGGTGGGCGAAAACAAACTAGCTGCGGGAAAGTTGGTTAAGGGGGTTACCGTAAAACCGGCTTTTCTCACACAGCACCTAAGCGAGCTGAATCCAAAATGGCGAGTCCTTGAAGCTGTTGAGGATGTGGCCAACCGCGTCGAACTTGGAAATGGCAAAGAGCTTTCGGCCTCGCAGTTATGCGAAAGGCTTGGGTTCGACCGGGAAACCCAGTGGACTCCCGTCGCAGACTTATCTGGCGGCGAAAAGCGCCGGCTCCAATTGACGCGTCTTCTGATGGACAGCCCCAACGTCCTTCTCCTGGATGAACCAACAAACGATTTTGATATTGAAACTCTGACCGAATTAGAAGACCTTCTCGACAGTTATAGCGGAACAATCTTGGTGATCTCGCATGACCGATATTTTCTTGAACGCGTGTGTGATCGTTTTGTGGGGTTGCTGGGCGATGGGCAACTTCGTGATCTGCCCCGCGGAGTGGATCAGTATCTAGAGCAGCGCGAGGCAAGGATTGCCCAGATGAATGAGAACGAGTCTCCCAAGAAGGAGGTCTCAAATGCCGCCACTCAGAGACAATTGAAGAAGGACCTCGTCCGGCTCGAGAGGCAATTAGAGAAGATGTCAGAGAAGATTTCGGGCTTGCTTGTAGACCAGGAAGTTGCTGCTTTTGATCCGGAACGATTAGCCGATATCGATAAAGAATTGGAGAGTCTGCGATCGGATCGAGCCACTCTCGAGGAAGAGTGGCTTGTGACGACTCTGGCTTTGGGAGATTAGTCGTCGTGCGATTGGATTTTTTGGCCGCCCTTGCGGGAATTTTCGTTGCCGTGCAATCCCGGGCCAATGGCGAATTGGCTTTTCGTCTTCACAACAGTTTGGAAGCCGCATGTATCTCCTTTGGTTCGGGGTTAGTCATTTTGATGGTGGTGACTTACTTTCATGAAGGGATAAGGCGCGGACTGCGCAACGTCATCGATGCAGTTCAATCTGGTGCGATTCCCCGATGGCGACTATTCGGTGGAGCGCTGGGTGGAGTGGTTATTGCGATTCAAACGCACATCGTTCCTTTGATTGGAGTTGCGATCTATTCGGTCTCCGTGATTGCGGGACAGACAGCAATTTCGCTATTGGTTGACCGACTGGGACTCACTGGTGGAGGGAAGAGACATATCTCGGCTCGCAGAATAACTGCGGCGGTCCTTACAGTTCTAGCGGTGATTATTTCAGTCTGGGATAGGTTGGATGCGAAGAACCTCTCAGTCATTGCGATCGTCTTAGGGGTTATCTCTGGAGGAATTATCGGCGTGCAACGCGCTCTCAATGGCCAAGTTAATGAGCATTCAGGCCAGAGTTTCGCGACCACATTATTGAATTTCATCACCGGTACGGCGCTGTTATTGTTACTGTTTTTTGGCGGAATTATGACTCACCATTCTCACCTCGACCCTTTGAGATGGAGTCCTTGGTGGATGTATCTCGGGGGAGCAACAGGCATTGTTTACATCGCTTTCGCCTCAACTGTTGTCCAACATCTGGGGGTTCTGACGTTCACTCTCTTTAGCGTCGGCGGGCAGTTGCTTGGCTCCCTCCTTCTAGATGTCTTTTTGCCGTCAAAAGGAGTGCATGTTGGGGTTTATTTGGTCACGGGAATTTTCATGACCTACATTGGAGTGCTGGCTAACAGCGAGCGATCAGGAAGTGGGCGCCGGCCCGGTTGATTCACGAATCACAAGTGGGCATGGCAGATAAACAATCTTCGGTTCGGGCGCCGTCCCGCCTTCAATCCAGGCACGCAGGATTTCTGCGGCCTCGACCCCCATTTGGTGCTTTGGAAGGGCGAAAGTTGTAAGGGATGGATGGACTCGATGCATCATCGGAATGTCATTGAATCCAATTACTGATATGTCTCTGGGGCAATTCAATCCGGCTTCCTTGAGACCATCGATGATGCCGATTGCCAGTTGATCATTGGCTGCCAGTATCGCAGTCGGCCGTGGACCCGTTTCGGCAAGAAGTTTGGCAATTGCAGTGGTTCCTGCACTTTCGTTGTAGCCAGTCGACACAATGATCGGGCAGTCAGCAGCACTGAGTCCAGATTCGCTGATTACTTTCTCGAACGCACGCAAGCGAATGTAGCCCGTCGAAAGATTTTGTGGCCCCGCGATATGGGCAATCCTTCGGTGGCCGAGTTTGATCAAGTGCTCAATGGCATCTCGAAC
>Ga0079306_1001113_pt1 | contig 19484 bp, 27 predicted proteins | sample Methanotroph_Enr_FD_79181 | JGI IMG/M metagenome (GOLD analysis project Ga0079306, IMG submission 79181) | Enriched soil microbial communities from Old Woman Creek wetland in Ohio, USA - Methanotroph_Enrichment_5 | ecosystem: Environmental > Terrestrial > Soil > Wetlands | place: USA: Ohio...
CCATGGTTAGGTCACCTGGTTTCGGGTCTAATCAACGCAACATATGTGTCGGACTATTAATCCTCGCTTTCACTATGCCTCCGCCCTCTGGGCTTAAGCTGCTACGTCAATTAACTCGTTGGCTCATTCTACAAAAGGCACGCCGTCACAGAACAAGTCTGCTCCGACTCCTTGTAGGCACACAATTTCAGTTTCTATTTCACTCCCCTCACCGGGGTTCTTTTCACCTTTCCCTCACGGTACTTGTTCACTATCGGTAGATTCGAATATTTAGCCTTAGATGGTGGTCCACCCAGATTCAGTCAGGATTTTACGGGTCCCGACCTACTCGAGAACAAACGTATAAAGACAAAGAATTTTTATGTACGGGACTATCACCCTCTATGGTTGTCCTTTCCAGGCTCATTCCATTAACTCTTTGTTTTGTAACTTTACTCTAGGTCTACAGTCCTAGAAACCAGAGAAGGGCTTAGCATTGCTGCTACTCCCATCTCCGGACATCAATGCTTGCGCCCAATTACTATTTTCCCAATTTCTAATTTCTATTTAATATCCAAATTTTTCAATTCTTCAATTATTTAGTTATTAGTAATTAGTAATTTCGTAATTGTATTAGCTATGCTAATACTGATGTACGTTCACCTCACAACCCTCGTTACACAACGCCTGTAGGCTTTAACATGTAAAAAGTTTAGGCTGTACCGCTTTCGCTCGCCACTACTTACGGCATCTCTTTTGATTTATTTTCCTGCGGCTACTAAGATGTTTCAGTTCACCGCGTACCCGACCTATATCCTATTTTATTCAGATATGGTTGACAGGACATGACTCCTGCCGGGTTGCCCCATTCGGAAATCCCCGGATCAAAGCTTGTTTGACAGCTCCCCGAGGCTTATCGCAGCCTACTACGTCCTTCTTCGGTTCGAATCTCCAAGGCATTCATTGTGTGCCCTTACTCGACTTAATTTGTCGTTCATTTTTTCTCGGTTTTCCCCGTCATCCTGAGCGTTACGAAGGATCCAGGACCGAAATCCTAGACTCTTCACTCCGGTTCAGAGTGACGAAGTATTCCTGAATTTGCAATATTTGCTATTAATGACCGTTGACTGGCAGTTTATAACTGCCATTCGTTTACCCTTATTTCAACAAATAGATTTACTTTGGGATTTCAATCTATCTGGTATTCACTTGTCAAAGTTCATTTCCCTTTCGGGTACGTGCCTTCTAGTAAACTAGTCGGCACATATCCGCCTGGGAATCCCATTGCTTGTCCTTCCGTAGCTACTCGGTGCGAAGGAGGATCACCTCTTAGAAAAGAAAAAGCCCCGCTTTTGCGGGAACTCGTCAGACACAATTTTAACTAGACGTTTACAGTTTCCCGCATCTTTCAGTTATATATTGTGCTTTCATGTCCCCATCCCTATTTAGTGACTTGAAAATTGTATCAAAATTATCTAAACAATGCAAGCGTTTTTATCCAAAAAATGCTACACACGGAATCATTTTAGCAATTCATCCAATCCTTTAATGAATTCTGCTTTACCACCATTAGCTGGATGCCTAACATAATCAGCCTTAATTCCCTCTGATTCCAATGACTTCTGCGCAACTCTCCCAACAGCTACCAGTTTAGCCTCGGGAAACAACTCTCTAAGCTCATTCAGGTACGTTCTTCCTAATTCTAACTGCGATTTTTTGGGCTTCAAATTTGATTTTGGGTTGTTCTCTTTATGAGGATGAAACGGGTATGCATTCCAGAAAAGTAGGTAAACACCTCTTTTATCTAAGTATTCCCAAATAATCGTAGCTGTAGCCTCGTTTTGTTCGTATTCGACGTCACTGACTGCGATATTTCTAAAAAAGGGGGACTTTTTTATAACGGCCGTACTCGTAAAGGGTATTCCGCTCACACAACAGCCCTTGTAACCAGGTGCTTCACCAACTAATATTAGCTTCGGCTTATTTACAACAAAATAATTCAAGTACTTCTCGAAATTAGCTAATCGGGTTTTGTTTGTCTCGTTTTTTCCGTAATACATGTTTGTGGCGACTGTCTCGTCAACGGTTTCTGACGAGAGTCTTGTTATGAAACTTTTTGTCATTGCCTATATAATCTCAATCCAGAAGTGACTAAATCACCTCTATTTATTCCATCAATCGAAACCAATCTCTAACAGTAAGCCTCAGCCTAAGGGCTTCATCGTCTGCAAGTGGACTACAATGGGCAATTGGGCCTCTAAGCGTATTGAGGCTGCTCATTACCTTTTCCACGGCCCTAATGCTAGTAAAAATTGACCCAAATAAATCCCAATTTTGTTTGATAATTTCGCTTAACTCTCCAAAGGTACAATAATCTATGCCGTCAGAAGATCTCGGCGTTACCCCAGAATCAATTTCATTCTGTTTTGCCTTATTAGAGTTCTTTCTCAGCTCATCATTGACTCGAGCACTTTCCCACCAATCCTCACCCTCTGCTGAAAATAACGATTCCGAGATTAATCCCCTAACACTTTTTTCTAGAGAGTAAAAAGCTTCATAATGAGGAGCCATCAGGGCTGCCTCATCTCTAATCGTTTGTTCAATTTGTGGATAATAATCTTGATCTGCTTCGCTGATTCTTTCATCACAGTTTCCAAGTTCAATACTAAATTTGCTCTCGACCTCTTTTAGATCCAGATTAAGCAGCTGATTAGTCATTATGAATTGCTTTAAATCATTTTTCGTAAGACTCATTACTTATCCAGTAAGTGCTCTTTCAGGCTCTTAAATATTGCATTATAGACCACGATATCGGTTGTAGCTGGTAAGTTAAGATTAATTGTATAGCCCAACCTCAAGTCGAGATTAGAAGGTCTTAGTTCTATTCTTTCGTTTACCGCACTCGGAGTTTGTTCCTTCTCGATTTTTGTCTTATTTTCCGTAGAACACACATTAGCTGGCGCTTTCGGCTTCTTCGGTTCTTCAAACGATGCATAAGACTTCAAGGCCTTAAAAGACGCTTGAATTGCTTTTATCGTGCTAGAATCGGCAGCAAATCCAGTTGCCTGCACTATCAGCGCCTTCAAGTCCTTATCCTCTAAGTCGTGAGCGTATTCATTCATTTCATAAAGATTAGAATAGCCAATCTTCAATGCCTGAGCAGCTGCGTTACCTCTCAATGAATCACTTCTAAATTCACCGTATAGGTCGGTCGGTGTACCGTCACTGTTCAAGAACCCTGTTCTCTTTAAAAATGGTATTACTGGTCTAGCTGATCCTCCCTTTATCCCAAGTTTCGTCGAAAGAAAATCCTGAGTAAATCTGCCAGGAGTTGCCGCCGAAATTACTTTATCAAGAGTCCTCGTAATCGCCCCAGATGCAAACAGGTAGGGTACCTTTGCATTCTCCGATATGGTATTATTTTCGCCCATAGCTTGTCCTTTCTGTACCTTCGCGTCACATGTCTTAATCCAGAGTACCTGAACCAGACATATTTTGGACCAATAAAGCCTTGACGCCTTGTCCTTATGACACGATTTATTGTTTAGTTCTCACCCTCTTGTAAGTATTCTATCCCCCTCTACGGGTAAAAACAAGTAGACGGATAGTTAATAATCAAATGTCCACCTGACCCAAAAACACCCCGATTTGGTATAGGTGCCAAATTTCCCAATCTTGACAAAAACGTCACTTATACTTTAAAGAACCTATTCAGGATTAGATGCCTTTGGTAATTATACTTATAGCTATAACTATCCATGAAAACTCAATGATAATGTGTAATAAAATATTATAAAGTAGTTTTTTGTTCTCTTCTTTAAAAATAACTTTATCAAATGTTGTAAAGGCAACGTGCCCAATTATCCCATAAACAAATGTCAAAAATCCCAGGTATATATACGTAGAATTATAAATTAACGAGAGGCACATAAAAATCGCGGAAATAACGACAATCCAAAGATACCAACTTACTTCATTCAAATCAATTTTTATATTATCCATCATGTAATTAATATACTCTCGGTTTGTGCTTATCACAAGTAAAAACAAGGCCACGATACTACTATAAAGCAAACGCCCCACAACCGGCGGGGCGTTTGTAACGCTGTTACCGTGTGCGGGGCTTGTCAGGATTCTTCAACCAGATCTTCGAAGGCATGGTTGAGCCACAGTCCCTGAGGCTGAGGCGTCGTCGGCAGAAGCAATGCACTCCTGTGAAGATAGGAGCTGTCATGCTTCGCTACCATCTCGGGGAAGTGAACCGGGCAGATGTGCGCACCAGATAGCTTCCGGAGATCGAGTGGCGACCTGATGACGAACTTACAGCCAGGGAATTCGCACCTGCTGGGCAGCTTGTACCTCGACATCTGAAGAGCATAGGCCATGACGAATTCCTTATCAGGGAGCTTCATCATCGCGTCTGTGTCCAAGGTCAGATTTGCCGGCAGATAGTCAATCGGTTCCCGGGCTTGCTGAGATACCTCCAGTACACCCCTCCTCTTGACCGGGTTATACCCAAGGATTCGATACCTCGAGCAACCTTCGAACTTGTCCCGGAGGAATACGTCGACGCGTTCGCCCTTCGCTGGAATGATGAACTCGACGCACAGCTCCTTGTGTCGATCACTGTAGTGCATGGACGTAGTGTCTAGGTCGAACCCAAGCAGTTGCGTGGACTTGCCGAGATAGGCGGCTTGAGAACCCAAGAGTGCAAGCAATCTCGGACCATTCACCACCTTCATGGGAAAGCCCCACGCCAATCCGTCATCGTACCACATCCGTGGCACCTCCTATTTCTCTCTGAGTTGCGGCAGAGATGGACCGCCTTGACCGGTTGCCCGGCGACCTGACCAATGTCAGGAATTGTGAATGGATTATATGCCCAAATGTTGTTATTTGCAACAAAAACAAGGCCACAGTGCCCCTGTGACGTGTCTACGTGTCCTAGGTGGCCAGATTATTTGGACCCGGCGGATTATTAATGGTGAAGGCCGTACTCCCTTCACTCCGAACTTGTCGTTCTAGCGTTGGTCGTACGGCCTATGCAGCTTGCGCGAGGTACTGGATGGCATCGACGAGGTATTTCCTGCTCTCGTACGGGACACCACCGGCATCGAAGCAGTTGGCCATCAAGCTTGCCACCCTCATGGCAACATCCGCTACGGGTTCGTCGCCGACCTGGTCGACGATGCTGAGCGTATCCGCCTTGTACTCTTGGAGCCTGTCCTCTACCCCAAACGAATGCACCTGTTCATACAGAAGGTTGTTGTGCCTGATGAATGCCCACCAGGGAAGAACGTTGCAGACGTACTGTCGAATCGCCTCTTGCGATTCCAGCTCTCGCTGGATGTGAACGTCTAGTGCTTCAGCAAAGCAACGAAGTGCATGTTCCGCTCTTGCAGCGTTTTCCTCAGCTGCAGTTTGCTTATCCATGAACGTCAGCTCCTTAGACGAGAATTCCACGGATTGCCAACGGTTGCCAGTTAGCTAGGTTTAGTGTACTTATTTCTCAAGCCAAAAACAAGGCCACCCTTTCTAGAATCTAGAATACAGAATATGGAATACAGAACATTCCAAACCCGGCGAATTATAAATACGACAAAGGCCGCTCCCCACGAGCGTACCTTTGCGTATAGCATTGGTGCTCGCGAGTCGCGGCCTATTCGGGGCCATGGCCTAGTAGGTCACGACACCACGATACAGAGCTCCGCAAAGATCCGTCAGCTCGTAGAACGGCTTTCGGTTCTTATACTCCCACTCGTAGGGGCTCTTGATCCCGTGATCCTCCCAAAGCACGGTGCGCCTTCCTGGGCACCTGGACGTGATCTGGTCGAACTCGCCACCGAGAACAAGTCGCGTCGACCTCAGGATCTCCTTGTCTGAGAATCCCATCATCTGAAGAAGCTTGTGGGTCTCCTCCACAGTGAGCACTTGGTAACCGCGGCATGAAACATCGAAATCGTCTCGATTGACGATATTCAGGTTCACCAGTGTCTTGCCCACATGTACCCCCGAGCCCGGCTCGGCCACGAGGTAGTGCAACAGACAAGTGATAGCGACGAAACCCGCTATCCGTTCGCGTTGAACTGGCAGAAGCTCAGGCTGGTACGTGAGGATTGCCCAGATCAGCTCGCTGGTATAACCAGCGTGAGCCATGGGATCAATAGCCTCCTCCGTTCCAATCCGCCTGAGTAGCACCTCCCACATCTCCGGAGAAGGCTCGGTGCGTCTGCCATTGAGCAGCTCCTGAACCTCACCCTCAAACCCTCTAAGCTCGGAATACGGCATATACGAGACACCACCCTCTCTGTATCGGTTGTCTTGCCGCGATTGTATACCACTTGCGCCATTTTTGCAATAAAAACGAGGCCACCTCCTTCAGAATATAGAATACTGTATGCGGAATACGGAATCTCAAACTCAATAGATTTTATATATAGAAAAGGGGTCTGCTCGATGATACCGAGCAGACCCCCTGCAACACTCGTTGGTGTGTTGCTAAACCAATCTTACAGTTTGAGGCGTTATGCGCCTCCGCCACCACCTCCGCCTCCGCCGAATCCGCCGCCGCCGAAGCCGCCGCCAAATCCGCCAGAGCTACCCCCACCGAAGCCACCGGACGAACCGGAGCTCCAGGAGCCGCCTCCCCCGCCGCCGTAACTCGACAAGTCGAGAAACCAAACGAGGAAACCGATGATGGCCAGGACCACGATGATGAAGAAGATGATTGTGACCAGGCTTGTCTCTTCGCTCGCAGCTGTAGCGGGTTCGCCTGCAGCCAGTTTCGCTACGGCAGTACCGCCTACTAGTAGGGCTTCACCCCACTTGTTCTGCTTCGTGAGCGGCTTCATCTGTTGTTCGAAGATGTCGGTAGCTTGGATGTCTGTGACGACACCGCCGCTGCCGAGACCGGTAGCGATGAAGACGTTCCTCTTGCGAGTAGAGTTGGTCGACTGGAAGTCTCCGGGTTTGGCTGACGCCGCGATGACGTAGCCGTTGGAGGCTTCCTTCTTGCCAACACCCCAGGCGTCCCCTATCAGGGGAGCCAGATGGTCGATGCCGTCCGGATCATCGAGTTCGATGGTGACGAACGCAATCTCGGTACCGGATTTGGCCTCGATCTGAGTCGAGAGCTCAACCAGCTTGGCTTCCTCTTCTGGCGACAGGATGTTGGCCCAGTCGCTGACGTAGCGATTGGGACCAGTCGGTGCCGGCGGAATCTTGAATGCCGCCGAGCTAACGGCCAGGGCAGGTGTAACCAGCCCCAGCAAGACGACGAGGGTGACGATGAGCAGCGCGATGCGCTTAGGCATCGCCACCACCGCCTCCACCGCCGAAGTCCCCGCCGCCGAAATCCCCTCCTCCGGAGTCGGAACTGCCGGAATCGGAAGAACCGAAGTCGAAACCGCTGTCCATCGAGCTGGACGAGTCGGTGTCGAACATGGAACGTTCCTCGTCGTCTTCGTGACGACGCTCCGACGAAGCGCTGGTTCCCGTATCGGGAGCACAATCGTCGTGGTAGTTCCGGTTGCCCTCCTGGACGTACGTGGTGCCATACGGTATGGCCATCTGGCACTTACTGCACTTCAGGAAGTGGCTGCGACAAATCGTTCTGTGAGACATGGTGCTCCCCCTTACGGGACAAGATCGACGGTTGGAGTGTTGCGAGCGTCTGCTGCGGCCTCGAAGAAGCTAAGCTTCTGGAGGCCAAACATGTTCGCCACAATGTTCGTAGGGAAGCTCACCGTCATCCGGTTGTAGCTCCCCACACCTGCGTTGTACTTGGTGCGAGCGAACTCGATCCGGTTCTGTGTCCCCTCCAGGGCAACCATAAGGTCCTTGACCGCTTGCTGGCTGACCAGGTTGGGGTAGTTCTCGACCACGACAAGCAGTCGTCCGAGCGCCTGATTCATATTGGCGCCGGCGGCGAGCTTGTCTGCAGGGGTTTGAGCCCCAACATAGGCCTTGCGCGCGTCGGTGACGGCCGTGATGGCCTTGTCCTCGTGTGCGAGCTGACCTTTGACACTGTTGACCAGATTCGGAATGAGATCGGACTGACGCTGGAGCTCGACATCGATGTTACTCGACAGCTCCTCCGCAGCGACCTTGCCCGAAGCCAGGCCGTTGTACATACCGCCGAACGCAAGTGCGCCGGCAACCAGTACACCGATCACGATCCACAAAACAGGACTGTTCTTCACGATTCCTCCTCTAACGGATGGACTGGACGATATGGGTAGATATTCTATAGTGACAGTCTGTAAGACTGGTTATCAAGGTACGAGCACATCGAGCCGTAGCTAAATGTGACGTTATAATTTAACACAATTGAGTGTATTTGTCAATACAAATATGGCTACAATACCCCTCCGCCACGGGCGGGCAGGTGTAGACACACCGGATCGAATAGTATGTACGACAAAGGCCGCTCCCCACGAGCGTACCTTTGCGTATAGCATTGGTGCTCGCGAGTCGCGGCCTAGATTGCGGGAGACGCCCCGTACGCCCGTCCTACGAACTCGTAGGCGAAGTGATAGACGCCGCCCCGGTCTTCGATGAAGCCCCGCTCAACCAGAGTCATGAGACTGAAGTTGCGATGATTGAAGCCCTGATAGAACTTCTCCATCGCAACCATCATGAATGGGTCCCATGACCCTCGTTTCTGGGCGAAGAGGACCAGGAAAACAGCGGCGGACTCGTTCTCACAAGTTCCGAAGGTGTCCCAGAAACCAGTGAAGCCCTTATCCCCGTCGACGTTGATGTCTTTCGGGTCAACGGCGACATGGCTGTCCAGCTCGATAGCGTGCATGGTTCCTCCCTCGAATGCGTGCTCACTACCTCACGAGCGCGTCCCTGACGCCTGCGCCGGTGTGCTTCTCGTAGAGCTCCTTGGGAACTCCGAGAGAGTCACTTGCACGCATGATAACGCTCTGGCTGCCGCGTGTCGGTCGAAGATGCACGTAGCACCGCTCGTCCGGTTTGGACGAATTGAGCAGATGGTTCAAGACGAACGAGAACTCGCCGGCTGGTGTGAACACGTTGAACGTCTTGTATGCAGTCGTGTTCTTGAGAACCACGCTGACCTTGCCCAACTTCTTGCCCTTGGGCTGCGCGAGGGGTAGGCGCTCGATGCGCTCCTTCGCAACCTCCATCATCGTGGCAACCCCGCCGACCATGGCGCTGACGTCGAGATTCGTGTCCAGGGCGTAGCCGACGCTCTTCAAGAAACGCTCGAAGAACTTGGCATCGTCCCCGCCGTTGTACCAGATCGCGACCTCAAAGAACTTCTTCTTGGGCATGACATGTCCCTTCTCGATTGTTCAAGGAGCCTGCGATTGCAGGACCAGTTAATATACCATAAAACACACGAAAAAGCAAGACTACAATGTCCCTGTAGCCTCACCACGGCCTCTAGGTGACCAGATTTTTCAAACCCGGTGAGTAGTTACTTCTTGGTTAATTCTGCTGGCCAATCCCAGCCAGGGTAATTATTTAGTAAATTTTTCCAATTTTCATACAAATCATGAAGCTCTTTGGTGGCCTCGGGAATTATATTCATATCTCTATAATCACGTTCAAGCTTACCTATCGCTGCTTCTTTGCCATAGCGACGTAGAACAAACGTATAGACTCCGTCTCCTATGAGATGGCTTGCTGAGTCGGCAGCGGCAACTATCTTTGCCTCTATGGTCTCTGGGGCTATATCTCTATTTCTATGGGCTCTCACACAGTGTAAAACTCTGTTTATTATCTCGTTATCAACCCCTTTACTTTCGAGGAATTTTCTCCCCATATCTTCCGAAGCCACCGCATGATCTTCCGCCTGATTGTAGTCGCCAGAGTAATCAAGAACAAAGTGGCCAACATCATGAAGCCAGATGGCTAACTTTATGATATCTCTATCCGCTTTCGGATAGAAATCACAAAATTTCATAGCCGATATCTCTACAAAGTAAAAATGGTCAGGAAAAGAGACATACTTTGGATTTTCCTCGACCAACTTTAGTGCATATTGTTTGGTTGCTTCATATAGTTCTTTTGTTGTCATATGAGCATCTTATCAAATTAAAGAGTCTGTGGCCAGATTTATTAAACCCGACAAACTATACAAATTCAGTTAAACCTGTACAGACGCTACGCCAAGCCGCTGCAGTACCTCATCTGTTCTATGATACAAAGTCTGCAAGTCACTATCATTCTCTATATGATAATTTGCTCTGGAAACGACATAACATACATTCTGGGCATACGGTTCCGTGGCTGTCGCTTCCCTATCCTCCTCAAACTTAAATTGTTCAAAGCTAATATGGTCTCCTATACGTCCCCGTTCAAGAGCCCTTTTATAACGATCTTCTATCGAACAATTAACTGCAATCACTATGCCGCCAAGATCAATAAAGGTATCGATGTCACTTTTTGCCCTGGTACCACTAAGAACAAGCCTGGGCCTATCCCCCTGCTCCTTGATTGCCATCTTTGGTAATATGCCAGGTTCACCATATTGACGAATATGATTGGCTGTGTGATGCATGAGCTCTCGTACTGGCTCACCAAGATTGTTGTCTCTTATATACTTACGGATTAGATCACCGGACGAAACATGATAAAAATTATGTTTCTCCTCTAAATACTTGGCTACCACATCCTTACCCGAAAGTGGGTGACCAACTACTGCTATGCGTAAAATTTTGTCAGACATTTAAACAATTATATACGCGCTGCTAGATTCTTACAATCCAAACCAGGATACTTAGTGATTTTGCAAATATTCTTTTACGTAGCCGTATTCTTTCTCAAGATATTCCGGTGGATTGCCACCACTTTCCAAGATGATTGGCAATGACTTGTCAGGCAGAGCGTCAAGTATCTCTGTCTGCTTAGTTATAAATAATGGTTCGTGCAACGCTTCAAATCCGCTTAGATGTATCTCTGTCAGCCTATCACCAAATTCACGTATAAATTCAGTAGTTAGATTCATGCTCTGATCATTAACATATACGTGGTTTAGATCCAAAACAAATTTGGTATCAAACTCAGCGAAAAGCTGTTTGAGATCCTCTACGTTTTTATACCTACTCTTACGATTATCCATATTCTCTATGGCATACGGCAAATCAAACTCTTTTAGCATGTCTAGTGTTTCAAACATATCTGGATGGAGGACAACACATTGAAAATTTATCTCCTTTTGCTTTTCGACTATGGCCAATAGTGCTCTACGATATTCAGCATCCTGCTCTTTACCCATGTACATAGGTGCATGCAAACTAACGTATTCAAATCCGTCCAGATCACTTTTCTGAATCTGCAAAAATTTATCGACATCTACGGCGTTATGAAACATGACCTCTATGGCATTGCACCCAAGCTTTCGAAATACATCAAAGGTATCTGGAGACAACGCGTCATGTGTTCTGTGCAGTGTGCCTGACGAAAATCCTAGTATCATTTCTCCAACTCCACAAAGGCTACTTTATTTTTATCTGCATCAAGTATCTGAAAATTTGTACCCCAACCTTTGAGCGTATTGATTTCACGGTATATCTCCACTCCTTTGGCAACAAGCTCGTCATATGTTTTTTGCGCGTCATCCACACTTATAAACACAGTCTGATATCCCGGAACTTCATGATGGGCTTCGGCTGGATTTTTCTGACGAATACCTAGTTTCGCCCCATTTTCAAAGATAAAGGAGACGAATCTACCCTCTTGAATATATTCTACCTTGAAACCTATTACGTCACGATAAAACTTAATTACCGCCTCAATATCGTTTGTATAAAATACTGCAGAACTTAGATTCATTGTCATTCTCCTTCTCCTTTTTTAATATTATACAAGAAACCATTTCGGCTCCAAAACCAAAGTGGTGCATGCATATCTATTGGATTAATACCCGAACCGTCGAGTATTTCGCGCCAACAGGCAGATATTTGCTCCTTTGTAAGAGTCACCGCCTCTTGTTCCGTAATTACACCAAGCCTCACTGAACACTTTGTGATGTGTGTATCGGGTGCAATATCTATATATTCAGCATTTTCTAGTTTCACACCACAATATAGAATAAGTATATAACACCAATAGTTAAATATTTTGGGCCCCGAAAGATATGGAAAACCTTTTTTGAACTCTTTTTGGATTATATTTTTTAGCTTCAGATAGTCATATCCGGCTGATATGAGCATATTTTCAAAGCTTCCCCAGTTGATAAAAACAGTTCTCGCGATAGTTTGCCAGGTCGCTATGTGCTTGTTCGGCTGCAGTGCAAGCTTGTATTTGACTAGCCTCTGACGTAAGGCCTGCTCGTTCATCTCTGATGCTTTTCTGACATCAAAAACGTCCCTCGTACCTGAATCTTGCCAGGTCCGTAGGGCTGACTTCCATAGTTCATAGCTGTTCCTTTGGTAATTAAGCGCCATAGGCAAAGTAAAGTAACCGAGTGATTCCTCCGCCTTTACTGGAATGACAGATCCAAATGGATTCGCGTTCTCCGGCATTTCTGTCTGCCCCAGGTCCCCACTTTCAAAAGCTTTTATTAGTTCCAGGCAGGCTCGAACTATATATTCATTATTCATAATTAGATTAGATTATACCCAATTCCTTAAACCAGTATTCCCATACAGGCTCGAGGGTTAATTTTCTTATTTCTTCTGGTGAATACCAACCGATGGATTTGGTCTCCCGGAGATTACGTGTTACCTCACCGGTCACTTCACAGGTGTATACATACCAATAATGATGATGCACACCTTTACTACAAGGATTTGCCAGCACATTCGTCACACTTTCGCGTATTAGCTCATATTTTGTGACATCCAACCCAGTTTCTTCCTTCACCTCACGAACTACTGTGACTTCGGCGGTTTCACCCTCATCTACATGTCCAGCGGGACATGCGAATCCAAAGGGAAACGTTGCCCTATCGATAAGTAATATCTCACCCTTATCATTTTTTATTACGGCTCCCGCGCTATAGTGCAAGTCTTCCCCGGATTCTGTCTTCCCCAGTTTCGCTATCGGTTTATTCATAGTGTTTTCTCCCTATCTATTATCGCTTCAAAAGCCAAATGGCGCAACATCCATTCTCTTCAGAACGGGTGTCACGCCACGGGGCGACTTCCACCATCATACGAAGCTCGACGCGTTCGCCGAAACGCCCTAGGTCACAGCTCCTCAGATACTCCAGGAGCTTGAGTGCCGGTTCTAGCCGAAGCCAGGTATCGACGAAGACATCTGTGTACTGATCCGGGGGCTTGTCGATGGTCAAGCGATGCCCGTAATTCCAGGTTGCGAGACCATTTGCCTCGGCGTATTCACCCAGCACCCTCTCAAACCCATAGGGTTTGTTAAAATCTACTGAGTTGTCACGAAAGACGTAGAACATCAGCCTTACGTGTACACGCGAGACGTGGTTGCATTCGCGAAACGCCCTGAAGTCCCGTAGCATCTTGATGGCCGTATTTAGCTTTGGCCTGTAGAAAATGCCTTGGAACCAATCTTGACACAGAAATCGTATCTCGAAATTGATGCCATTCCTCTTTGCGATCAGTCTACAAATGCGCTCGAGCAACCAAAAAGGGCCGCACGAGTCACTAGTCCTACCAGACATCTCGTCGCCCTCCTCTATGCCAAAGGATTTACCTTTCATTATTATAATAGTAGCAATATGCAAAAATGTCTATAAAGCAAACACCCCGCCTCGCGGCGACGTGTTTGTGTCGTGCAAGTGCGGGGTGATGGGACTAGCCCAGGTGAAGCAGAGCGTCTCTCGTTCGGCTGTGGATGCGCCACGGTAGCCGGCCGAGGTTGAGCCCGAACCAATGCCAGGTGTCATTCTTCAGAAAGCTGATGGACTGGTACAGTTCGCGATATCTGGCGTATTCGGTCATCTTGGCGATTTCCATGATGACATCGTACGTCTCGTGGTGCTTCGCGATAATTCTCTCGAGCCGCCATACCTCTAGTTGGTATGGCAGAACGGTGAGAGATTGGTATCCGACGGCCAGTCGCAACTGCTTACGTACGCCAGCCAACCTCTCCTCGAGATCCTCGATGAGGAATCGAACATCGATGGCCATCACCACCAGATCCTCGCGGATTGCAGCCCTCGAAACCATCTCGAGGATACTTTGAAGCTCCTGCGCATACATGTTCGGCTCCCTTCCAGAAGCGTCGGTACTAGTGTTGAAACTTGGCTGGATTATACGCTAAAAACGAACAATAATCAATCATTTTGCTTCACAAACAGCGTTATCTGCGATATAATCCTACGGGTTCCTATACATACACGAGATACGATTGGGGAAGTTCATGGATATACCAGAACGTTCAAAAATGAGCAGAGAAGCTATCTTCGAGTCGAGTACGTTTCTGCTTGAGGATCTGACTATCTGTCAGGAAGCGACCAACGGGGTGCTAGCCAAGCTGTTCGAACTGGCCGGCCACGGCTACAACATCCTGTTTGTCGACGAGACAGACCACAACACTGCCAAGTTCGTCGAGCACAACCGGATCTTCACCAACCACACAAACCCAGAACATATGCGGTGCGTGCTAGTCATCCTGGATCTACTTGGTCGCGAAGCCTTCGATCGGACAGCGGCAAAGAAGCTGATCGCGGCAATCCATGAGAAGGACGTCCCGTCCTATCTGGAGACGCTGGTAGCTTTGGGCATAGACCCGCTCAAGGCCTACCATGAGTATCTCGGCCCACTCGAATCCCTCCTGTACTAGGAACCTACGCGCCAGCGGCGCATGCTACAAACTTGGGCGTGCACTTCTGGCGCCCTACAATATATAAAAATGCGGTGATAGCTGATAGCTTCACCGCATCTAGAATTTTGTCATTTTCTCTTTTCCGAAATTAGTTAATACTCCTTTTGTGTTGTACGAATAATCTTGCCCATGATTTCACTACAAGCAAGTAGCTCACCTGCCAAGTGAAAGTACCTATTGTCATCCATCAGGTCTTTGGCATCTAATATGTCTAGCTGCGCCTGATCTAAGTTTTTTATGATTTGATTCTTGTTCATGACTGCTCCTAATAGCTTTGTCGTTGCGACTTCAATATGTTACTAAGTATGGTATCTACCGCCATAAGCTCACCAGAGAGGTCAAAGAGCTTTTTTTCATCCATCGCGTTCCTGGCGCTGGAGATGATGCTTTCTGCCTGATCTACAAGCCAAATAGCCTTTTCCTTGCTGTCCATATTTCCTCCTTTCTTCCGCCAGAGGCGGATAAAACACATGTCGACCTGTCGTGTTCTTTATATTTTGGGGTTTATAAAAAACAAACCTACGCGACAGGCGCATAGGTTACCAGGTAATATTTGGCCGTATTTTCCCGGCCGAGTACCAGGATTTTCCTGTCTGGGTGATTAATACTACTCCTATAGAACACACCTGTCAAGTAGTCCCAAATGCTGACATTAAAAAGAACTCATCAGTCGATGAGTTCTTTTTGGTGGACCCTACAGGACTCGAAGCGATTCCATTCGCTTACTCATTCTCAGGCTCTCGCCACATAGCTCTGCCATCAAAAAAGCCACCAAATTGGTGACTTTCTTGATGGTGGACTACGTGAAAAATAGTTGGAACGATTTACTTAAGGAATTACAAGCGTGGCAGGAGTTGGAAGCTATGGCTTCTTCTTCCCATTGTTAGCAAAATCGTTCTGTGGCAAGTAAGGTGCAACTTTCTTCCCTTGATAAAATTTGAGCATATTCTGCAGCCCCTCTTGTTTTCCAGCATAACAATATTGGTATGACCACTTCACTCTATCGAGATTCAGCATTGTCACTTGTTCGGCGTCCACTCTTTTTCTCTTTATCTTCTTGCCAGGCAGCCCAGGACTAATTAGCTCAATTACTATTTTCGGAGTCATAACAAAGGTATGCTTCCTATCGAAGAAGGTAGGTCCGTAAGGTCCTTTTCTTTCTGGGAATATCTCGATTACGGGAGTGTCAGAGGTGATAAAGTCTTCCTCGTTGGAAATGTAAATCCTCCATTTTTTTGCGAAAACTAAGTTAACAAATCCTTGCATCTCTGAAAACATATTCAGGTGAGAGCTATTGTCCATCTTTAGCTCATAGTCTCCAGACTGGAATACTTCCTTAGCAATCTCAACTTGTTCATCCGTAATCGGCTCTCCCTTTTCTTCCATTATCCTTTTAATATACTCACCAAATTTTGGATGATGAGATTGCGTTTTATTGATTTGCTTCGTCATATCAATACTCATCCTATTCAGTCCCTCGCGCATAGTAGGATTCCTCATCCAGAGAGAAGCCATAAACCAAGCTAATCTATATTGGTCATCTTCCGTTATTTGTTTGTCGTTTAGTATTTCGCCGACAATCCTATCATATTCTGGGGCAACAATGTCTTCAGTAGCCTTAAGAATAGCTTCGATTTCTTGACTTACTTTGTCGGGCACACCAGTTTCTTGGGCATAGAAATAATCAGCGTAGCATACACCCGCGTATGGCTTATGGGGCAAGATTCGTGCATTTTTGATATCAAGCACTTCTAAAAAGTTTTTAGGGTCTGCAAAGCGTTTGAAATAAAACTTTGGTGCAAAATGCTGCTTTTTTGTTACTTGCTCAGCCATTGTTCTAGTTCCTACGGTTATCGACACCGACTAAAGCGATTAAGTATTCTTTTGAGTTTAATATCAAGACAATCATTGCAAGCTCATACATAAGAAATGAAACGAGTATAGCAGGGAGTGCTTCCTGAATCTCATTAGTGAAATTACAAATTTCCTGATATGTATATTCCTTTAAGATTTCTTTCTTTTTGTTTTTTGTCCTCGTAATAAGAACTTTCATATTTTCTGAATCAATTTCCGTTCCCGTATGTGACTCTGAATGTCTAATCAAAGGGTCAATTATTTCAACCAAATCCTTGTATCTGTTATCTTGCTTAAGTATTCGGCAATTTTCAGCAAAAGACTTAAACAACTCTGGCTCCTCGATACCCTTATCCAATTCGAGCGCAATTCTGAGAAAGTTAATTGGTCGCGATGAAATCTCTGCTAACCGCCTATAAGTATCTAAGGCGTATTTAACACCAACCTCTCCTTTAACCCCGTTTCTTAATGCTAACATCGAGATTAAATCGTTAAGATGCTTAAACTCTTCGGTAGTCTTGGTGGTTATATCCTTTATATCAAAACTTAAATACTTCCTAAATATACAATAGTCCTTAATCAGGTTTGGTCCTTTTCTAAAGTACCGTAGCAAATAATCGGTTAAAGAATAGTATTTAGTAAAGTTATGAGTTGATTTTTCTTTGTTATTTTTCAACTCTACAGCTTGCCCAGATGTAAGCAGAAAATAGCCTAAAATTTCGTAATAATCCTTTTTAAGTGGAAGATATTTTTTACGAGTTCGGTCAGCCCCATCCAAGAATTGAGTTAATAGCTCTTCGGGGTTATATCTAAAATGAAACTTGTTCTGAGTTAAACTATCAACGGCATTTTTTAGCTTCTGTTTATCAGGGTCGAGCAAGAACTGAATGTCGTCATACATTTTCTCAATGTTTTTATAGCTCCTGAGAGTTAAATCGCCAAAGGCGTCAGTCGCCTGGTTGATAGAAAAAGCAAACATAGCCACATCAGATTCTTCAGAAACAATTGCTTTCTCTCCATCCTTTGTCTCGAGCTTAATGGAAGTGGTCTCGTTATTTCCATTGCTCACTTTTATATTCACTGACTTGATTGAGGCTCCCTCTTTATACAGGAGCCTCATCAGTTCTATAAAATCTTTACTTTTTGCATTATTGTCTGCCATTTTACCCTTCAGCCAATGACTTCTTTTTATACTTTAACTCTCACAAATATCATCTCGTGTTCATATTCCGTGGGGTTGTATATCTTATGTTGTGCATTAGCAGGGTAAACAAACACGTCGCCAGGGGCATAGTCGTAAACACCGTCCTCATCGTGCACCTCACCCTCACCTTTAACAACAACCATAATTTCCTCAATATCTGTGTGTTCGTGCCAATCAAAAGTCTTGCCCGCTGGTAGGTAGCCATAGGTCATCGCCTCAAAATGCGTGCTCTTTAGGTGTTCTGGGCTTGCGTAAACCTTGCGTGCACCACTGCCGCCGTGGGCTTCCTCTTTGTGAATATCAGACGCTGACCGTTTAATTACTTTCATCTTTTCTCCATTCTAGCGTCTAGCTTTCCTGTTTATGATAATTTCGCTAATTTCCATATTTTTGGGAAGTTCAAGAACCTGAGATATGCATTTTGCGATGTCCTCAACTTTCATCCAGTTCTCTGGGTCAGAAATGGATTTACCTGTCACTTTCTCGTGCATCTTGGAGTTAAATCCACCTAAGAGAACACTTATCACTCGACAGGGAGTCGGTTTGAGCTCATCAGCCAAGTTCTGAGTAAAACCACGTAAAGCCCACTTTGTAGTCGAATAAACTGATTGTTGAGCATAGCCGCTTTTAAGCGCGATAGTTGCTCCGATATTTACCACGTCGCCACCATCTTGCTTAAGCCGTTCAAGCAGTTGAGAGGTTAAATACATCGGCGCAGTAACATTGGTTCTAAACATTCGCTCGAGCTCTGAGGGTGTTAAGGCGTTTAAGTCTTCATAGCTCGTGACCGCTGCGCTGTTGATTAGTGCTTCTAAAGGTTCGTTCTTATCTAAAATAGATTGGGCCGCAGCAGCAATTGAATTGTCGCTAGTTAAATCGGTCTCAATCCAGCCAATAGCCTCATTCTGAGGTTTTTTTCTTGATAAGCTAATTACTTTTTTGCTCTTTGACGCGAATAGATTTGCAATTGCTAAACCAAGTCCATCGCTAGCACCTGAAATAATAATCATTTTGTCCTTTCTATTCTCAACCCTATGATGAGGTAGCCTTAGAATAATTAGATTGCACATACGCTTCAAGGGCAGAAATCAAGCTTGCAGTTGTAAGTAGCTCTTTCGGTGTGCCTGGTGTTATGGAGGCTACATACTTATCGTTTTTAAGCTCAGTAAGAATGTTAGCACTTTGATTTCCCTTACCCGAATGATGGTGAATTTGAGCGGTGATAATAAGGTTATATTTTGACTGTCCTTGTTTAGCCTTTCCAAGAACGTCGCTATTTCTTAGCTTGGTATTGTTGAATACCTCAATACTCCAGTCGTTCGCGGCAAGACCATACTTAGCAAAATAAGTTCTGGCCTCGGCTTGGAGCTCTGGCTCGCTCACTACATCACCAAGGATGCATATGTTAAAAGGTCGTGGTATTTCTACACCGCTAACATCAGTACTTTTTGCGCTAGTCTTTGACAGGGCAACCTTCATATTCTCAATTATTGCTTGAGCATCAGCTAGGCTTAGCTCTAGCTTCTTTTGGTCCTTAAAGGCCTTTGTTAGCTCCTCGTCATACTCCTCAAGGAGCTGACGGTCATCCTCATTTTTCGCACCGAACTTGTCTGCTACTATCTTTCTACTTGCTGAAACCTGTCGCAGATTATCCTCGTATTTAGAGGTAAAG
>Ga0079306_1001114_pt1 | contig 19458 bp, 20 predicted proteins | sample Methanotroph_Enr_FD_79181 | JGI IMG/M metagenome (GOLD analysis project Ga0079306, IMG submission 79181) | Enriched soil microbial communities from Old Woman Creek wetland in Ohio, USA - Methanotroph_Enrichment_5 | ecosystem: Environmental > Terrestrial > Soil > Wetlands | place: USA: Ohio...
CACAATGGGATCATGAGAAAACCTGCCACCCCAGCACGCGAGAACATCTCCCCCTCTGACCTGACTTTCGGCCTTTCCACCTGCAAGAGATGCCTATGGATCAAGTATTGGCACAAAGTGATGATGCCCGGTGCTTTCCCATTGGTCGGCACTTTCTCGTCCCTTCAAGAGAAAGCCTTTCGCGGCGTGGCAACCCAAGATATTGATCCATCACTTCGTCCGGGACGCGTGACCAAACTTGCCGAATGGGTGAAGAGCAAGCCCCTAGTAGTCAACGGGGAGGAATCTCGGTGGCGAATACTCGGCAAATATGACCTCGTAGCCGAAAACGAGGACGGCACAGTCGCCCTCATCGATTGCAAGGTCTCTGACAGTGCGCGCGATTCCGGCGAGTTCTATTCACCCCAACTCGAGGCATATGCATTTGCGATGGAGAATCCGGCAACCGGTAAGCCCCTCGAAGTGGCGACAATGGGTCTTCTGGTATGGAATCCAAACAAGGTCATCGGAACAAATTCGAAGGAATACGCATTCGGAGTTAGTCAGACCTACGTGCCCGTTCCGCGGGACCATGAGAAATTTCAGAACGTCATAGGTGACTTCATTACAGTGCTAGAGGGGCCGCTTCCTTTGCCAGGACCCACCTGCACGACATGCAATTACTTAGTCGAACGTCTCGCCCTTGAGAAGTAACGTGACCTATTCAGCTTCGTCCATCTCGGCTTTCCGCCTGGTTGCAAATATGTCCACATATTCTTGGCCGGATAGCGCCTGAATTTTTCGCATCAGGTCATCCGTAAGGTCACGCAGTTCTTGCAAATTGGTCGAGTCACCCTTGAGATAGATGGGCTCGCCAAATACCATCTTGACCCTCATGATTTTCGGGATCACCTTGCCAGTAGGCTGAATCTTGTCCGTATCAAACATGGCAACAGGGATGATTGGCGCTCCCGATTCAAGTGCCAATCGAACCAGGCCAGTACGCCCCTTGTAGAGACGCCCGTCCGGAGATCGAGTCCCCTCTGGATAAATGCCAAGACAGTTGCCATCGGATAAGACCTTAAGACCAGTGATCAGAGCGGCCTCGCTGCGCCGTCCTCCCGATCGATCCACTGGTACCTGACCGAGGGCAAGGAAAGTAAGTTTCTTCAATAGGCCTTTAGGTCCTGGCGCCGTGAAGTACTCACTCTTTGCCAAGAAGGTGACCTTCCTTGGCACGACCAATGGCATGAAGATTGAATCGCTAAAGGAGAGATGGTTCGAAGCCAAAATCACAGGACCTGTGACGGGCACGTTTCGAAGTCCGATGACCTTGGGTCTAAAAAGCACCATCAAGAATGGGGTCAGGAAGGCGCGAAGGAGGCCATAAGGCAGATTCACCGTGACGCTCCCCAATCTAGTAATCGTCCACACGCCCTGAATACCCTCCAGGGCCCGCTTTCCCAGAGGACCAATTTAGTGGGTATTGGCCCTCTGTGACACTATGGGAATGTGACGGAGAACCCAAACTCGCAGGGTTTGGAGTTAATTGCTGGCGAAGTTGGAGTTCTCATCCTCCACGAAGCGGCAACTTCGACCAATTTGGCCTTTACGTGGGCTCACACTCTCCACGATGCCGGAATGACCGTCGCACTGCCGGTGCTGGCAAAGAACCCCGTCACGTGGCAGGAGATTAATTCTGACAACCTTCAAGACTGGTTGACCATCTCGGAACAATCTCTCGCGTTCCTTAAGAATCGGTGCAGTGCCGTATTCCTCATCGGTATATCGATGGCGAGCACGATCGTTCTTCGACTCGCCGAACTCCTCGGAGAAGAAATTGACGGCGTCATACTAGTCGAACCTTCATTGCCGAAAAATCGATTTGCTCTCCGGAAAGTATGGAGAACCATCGACGAAGAACTGTATCTCGTAGAACAACCACTTATCATGCTCTACTCGAATCTTGAAAATAGCGAATATGCCGAAAACGCCTTAGCCATCTCAAATAGCGTTACTTCACCATTCGTGCGCGAGATCATTTTGGTGAACTCATTCGCAGACTTACCCATAATCCTCGATGAGGCATCTTCCTTTATTAACGAAGTTGCGAACGGATTCTGGCTTACGAATATCGCGTCAAATGACAACGATCTCATTGATGCTGAGTTTGAGTCCATCATTGCAGGTCTGTCTCTGGATGAGTCCCATCCAACTAGTTTTCTCGACGACCTTGACAGACCTGACCCCGAGGATCATTTTCAAGAACCCAATCCCACTCTTGAACCAATTCACGACCGCTCCAAACGCAATGCGCTTCTTGCAATGCTCATCGGGCCTATCTACGCAATCGGAGCCGCCGTTACTGGTTTCAATCCATTTGGCATTGAACCTTGGCCGGGTGTACTTCTCTTTGTCGGTGGCCTCGCCTCTTTTTTCTACCACCTTCGCGATGGTCACGACGATGATGATGGCGCAATCCTCTAGCCGCCTTTAGGCTCTCTTGTATGAACAAGCAATTTAGGTGGGGAATAATTGGCACCGGTGGAATCGCCAGGGCATTCGCAATCGATCTCCAGAGACTTCCAGACCACAAAGTGGCGGCCGTTGGCTCAAGATCCACGCACAAAGGCCGAGCATTTGCCTCAGAGTTTGCAGATTGCCTTGCATATGGGAGTTACCAAGAACTTGTTTCAGACCCAAACATCGACGGTATATATGTTGCTACGCCTCACCCAACCCATGTCTCTAACACAGTGCTTTCATTACGCGCGGGCAAACCTGTTCTGTGCGAAAAACCCTTCGCAGTGAATTCGCGTGAGGCCGTGCTCATGATCCAGACGGCTCGGGAAATGAATCTGGCAATGGTGGAGGCCATGTGGACCCGCTTCCTTCCGCACATCAAGAAGGTTCGCCAGATCTTGAACAGTGGTGTCATTGGCGAAATCATCAGCGTCGAAGCAGACCATGGACAACGGCTGGCGGCTCTTCAAATTCCACGTTTGATGCTCCCAGAATTTGCCGGTGGTGCCCTCCTCGATTTGGGGATATATCCAGTCTCCTTTGCTCACATGGTGCTGGGGGTGCCCGACAAAATCACGGCATCGGCAGCATTCACCCCCGAAGGCGTTGATAGCCAGACAAGCGTGATCTTTGACTACGACTCAGGCGCCCAGGCAATTCTCACAGCGAACATGATTGCGAAAAGTCCGTGTGAGGCGATCATTAACGGAACTCTTGGTCGAATTGAGATAGATCGAACTTTCTATGGTCCGACTTCCATGCGCGTGGTTTTAAATGATGAGTCAGTCACTGAGTATCCAAATGATTATGAAGGACACGGCCTTCGCGAACAGGCTATCGAGTTTGCCAACCTGGTTCGTCGAGGTGAGAGAGAGTCTTCGCTACTGACTCTAGATGAGACTCTTCAGATAATGCGATCCATGGACAAGATTCGGGAATTGATAAAGCTCACATTCCCGAACGAATGATTTACGCTCGGGCTAGATCCGCTGCTCCGACGAGTCCGGCCTCATTGCCCAATTCTGCGGCGATGATACGCGGAGATGGGTGCTTGCCGGCAAAAGGCATATTCCGCTCGACGGCCGCTCTCGTTGGCGCCAGCAAGATCTCACCTGCATCAATCACCCCTCCGCCAATGACGACGCATGCGGGATCTAGTACAACAGAGAGAGAAGCGATACCTGCGCCGAGCCATTGAGCGGTTGTATTGAAAGCGGCCAGCGCGACGGCATCTCCATGTCGCGCGGCGTCGGTAATGTGCTTTCCAGTCAATCCAGCGACCGTGCCATCACCCAGCGCCAATAGATTGCGAGCAACCTCTGGCGAAGCGCTAATTGCCTCACGCGCGTGCCTCAACAAGGCATTGCCCGATGCATACTGTTCAAAACATCCACGTGCTCCACAACCGCATAGATGCCCGTCAGGAACGACCCGCATATGTCCAAACTCGGCCGCTATTCCGAAAGCACCGCGGTAGAGCTGTCCATTAACAACGACGCCACCACCAATACCGGTGCCAATCGTCAACATCATCAGATGACGTTCGTTTACACCCGCTCCAAATCGGGCTTCTCCCCATGCAGCCGCATTAGCATCATTTTCAATAACCAAAGGAAGTCCGATTAACGCGCTCAATTCTTTATCCAGGTTCACGCCATTCCACCCGGCAATGTTCGGAGTCGCCAACATCGTCTTTCGATCGGATGAAACAAAACCGGCTGCAGATATTCCCACACTTGTTACTTCAAAATCCCTCATTAGCTCTAGGGCTACATCGGCGATTGCCTGAGTTAGAGCCGCGCCACCCTGACGCGGGGTGTCGCGCCGCGCGTGGGCGAGTACCGTGCCGTGCTCATCAACGACTCCACCAAGAACCTTGGTGCCGCCAACATCGACACCGATTGAAAATGCCATTTATCTCTCCGCGTAGGTTTTGAGCTGTTCCAACGCCATATCAATAGTCGCCTTCTCTGCTTTGTGAAGCATCATGGCCGGGATAGGCATCGAAAGATCGACGTGGAGTTCGTAAGTGACTTCAGTCGTGTCCTCATCTTGGGCAGTAATTATGTATGCGCCGTCCATCTCCGTCAAAAGGTCGGCATCCGTCATGGTGAAACTCAGTCGTTTTGGCGCCTGACTCCAATCGTATTCAAGAGTGACCCGATCCTTCATCATTCCAGCATCAATAGTAAGAGTCGCTGATGTCGCTCGGCCTTTTTCGTCCTTTTGTAGGATCGCGACCGACTTGATTGCACTTGACCACGTGGGATACAAGGCCAGGTCAAAAAGAATGCCCTCGACTTTCGAAAGTGGGGCTTCAATAGAAATCTTTCCGGTGGATGTATCGGCCATATGCGTAGGCTACCCCCTCCCTTTACGCTTCCAGTCGCGCTAGCGTAGGAGGCATGAATGAAATGACGGTGCCCGCCCTAGTTCCTGCAGCCACGGCTGGAAATCTCACAAACCTAGTCGCCGAGCGAGCATGGTTTGAACCAGAACGCATCATGTTGTCAAGGCCCTTAGGCCAAGGTTGGCAGGAAGTCAACGCCCGTGAATTTGAATCTGAGGTGCGGGCGGCGGCGAAGGGACTCATTGCTGCAGGAGTTCAAATCGGTGATCGCGTAGCGATCATGGCGCGTACTCGCTATGAGTGGACAATTTTGGATTTTGCAATCTGGTTTGCCGGCGGTTGCGTTGTCCCGATTTTCGAAACCTCTTCCGCCGAGCAAGTCGAGTGGATACTCAGTGACTCGGGTGCAGTGGCAATCATCGTCGAGACACCAACACATCGAGAACTGGTATCCAGCGTTCTTCCAGCACACACCAAAAAAATGTGGACAATCACAGAAGAAGCAATGCACATTCTCACAAAAAGCGGCGAAGGAATTGCAGACGACGAAATCGACCGCCGGAGAAATGCCTTAGTGCCTGACACTCTTGCCACTTTGATCTACACGTCAGGTACAACTGGTAGGCCAAAAGGTGTGCAACTCACACATGGAAATTTTCTCGCAGAATGCGGCAACGTCGTGCAAGGTGCGCCTGATCTATTTCTCAAACCTGGTGGATCCACTCTCCTCTTCTTGCCCGTTGCACATGTCTTTGGCCGCATGGTGCAAATTGGAGCCGTCAGCGCCGGCCTGCACATGGCACATTGCGGTGATCCCTCTACCCGACTCGCAATTGATCTTGGTTCGTTCAAGCCCACCTTCGTTCTCGCCGTTCCCCGAATTTTCGAGAAGATCTACAACGGATCCGAGGCTCACGCCGAGGCAGGCGGCAAGGGAGCGATTTTCCGAAAAGCCGCAGCAGTCGCGATCGCCTACAGCCAAGCCATGGACAAAGGAAAGATTCCCCTGCCTCTCATGCTCAAACATCGCCTATTCGATAAATTAGTCTTTTCGAAAATTCGCGCCGGAATGGGTGGACGGGTAGATGCTGCAATTTCCGGTGGTGCGCCATTGGGTGAACGACTGGGGCACTTCTTTCGTGGTGCAGGTGTCCGAATCCTCGAGGGATACGGGTTGACGGAAACCACCGCAGGTGCCACGTTGAATTTGAGCGACCACCTTCGAATTGGATCCGTCGGTCGACCAATACCTGGAACTTCAATTCGCATCGACGATGATGGAGAGGTATTAATCAGAGGCCCAATTGTCACGCGGGGTTATTGGCAAAATGATGCCGCGAATTCAGAGGCGTTTACAGAAGATGGATGGTTCAAGACTGGGGATCTTGGACGACTTGATGATGAAGGATTTCTATATATCGTTGGACGAAAGAAAGAATTGATTGTCACCTCAGGGGGAAAGAACGTTGCACCTGCGATTCTTGAAGATCGAATTCGCGCCCATCCCCTTGTTAGCCAATGCATAGTCGTTGGAGACAACAAGCCCTTTATCGCGGCTCTGATCACCCTTGATCTGGATGCACTGAAGCCATGGGTCGCGATTCACAAGAAGGAGTGGACCTCAGTTGCCGAGTTGGCAAAGGACCCAGATTTGATCGCCGTTATTCAGACTGGAGTGGATGAGGCGAACAAAGCCGTAAGCCGAGCGGAATCGGTCCGAAAGTTCACCATTCTCCCTACAGATTTCACCATCGCCGGTGGACAACTCACGGCCAAGCTCTCCATAAAGCGCCACGTTGTGGCTAAAGAATTCGCCGACGAAATCGAAGCGCTCTACGCCTAGAGCGGCTAGATGATGTCGAGTGACCTAGAGCGAGTCGCCGATCGTGCACGTCTGGCGCGCGAATTGCACGATGGCATCGCACAAGACCTTGTTGGGGTCGGCTACACGCTAGATCTGTTACTGGCCAATCCTGAGGCAACAGCAGAGGCCCGCTCTCAGTTGCGGACTCTTCGCTTCACCATCACCGAATTAATCGACAAAGTACGAAGAGAGATCTACTATCTTCGTCAAACCTCTGTTCTTACTCTGGCGCAAGGCATCAAAACGAGTGCTCAGACCCTTCTTCCTGAGGTCAATCTCAACCTGAATATTGAAGAAGTGCCCTTGGCTTTGGATTCTGACCTCTCATACGAAGTGCATCGAATTGCCCAGGAGATCCTCCGCAACATTGCCGCCCATGCACATGCAAATCGCGTCACAGTCTCGTTCCATCACACTCCCGACGGAATCGAACTCTGCATCACGGACGATGGAGTTGGAGGTGCTGTCGATACTGACACCCGATATGGAATGCGAAGTATCAGTGATCGCGCAAGGGAGATCAATGGATCCCTCGAATTACATTCCGATGCGAACGGCACCAGGATCTCTCTCAAAGCACCACTTGAAGATCATGCAGACAGATAAACACCTGATTTCCGTTCTGCTTATAGATGACCACCAAGTTGTCCGCGATGGTCTCCGAGCAACGTTGCTGAACGAGGGTTTCAACGTAATCGGCGAAGCGGCCACCAAAAACGAGGCGTTCGCCCAAATCGCTCATAAGGACCCTCACGTTATCGTCGTCGACTTGAATCTTCCGGACGGAAGTGGACTCGAATTGATCGCATGGGCAAGACATGTATCCCCGGATATCGGCATTGTTGTACTCACTCTCAATGACGATGATGCGCATTTGCTAGCGTGTCTTGATGCAGGTGCAAGCGCATATGTTCTCAAGAGCGACCCCGTCAAGGACGTCGTTGCTGCCATCTCCCATGCTTGCACGTCTCCACTCAGTTTTTCGGGGAAAGGCTTGAGTGCGGCCGTTTCAAGAAAGGAGAAAGGATTTGGTTTGACGCCTCGCGAGCTGGAAGTCCTCGCGCTTCTTCCAAAAGGAATGATGTCGATGCAAATTGCAGCAGAGCTTTATATAAGCGAAGCAACGGTCAAAACTCATTTGTCCTCCATCTATCGCAAGCTATCTGTGGCCAATAGAAGCCAAGCTGTCGCTCATGCCATAAAATATGGACTGGTGAATTAGCTATTTAAAGACCAAGAAGTTGTGCGAATTTCGATGACCATATTTCCCACGACCAACCAGATGCGACCCATTCACTCCCCGCCGAGCCCATGGCCTTCATCTTCGCGGGGTCGGATAGAACTCGCACGATGGCACCTGCGATCGCATTAATGTTTGTCCCATCGACGACAATTCCAGTCACACCATCAACAACGGCATCCGGTGCGCCACCAGAATTGCCAGCTATGACTGGTAATCCACACCCGCTGGCTTCCAGGTAGACAATTCCCAAGCCCTCGACCTCAAGGCCGCCCATCCGCGACCGAGAGGGCATTGCAAAAATATCTCCACACCGAAAGTAGGAGGGAAGTTGGGAATATGGGACTCTTCCAACGAATGTCACGTGTTCTTGCACATCGTATTCGCGAACCAATTTCTCCAACTTCTTTCGATAACCTCCTTCTCCGACGAACAACAAGTGAGCGCTAGGGATTGTTCTTCGAATCAACGGGAGTGCTTGGATGAGTCGATCCTGCCCTTTCCGGGGCACCAACCGGCCGACACTCACGATGACCGCTTTCTCCTTCAGTCCAAGCTTTTCACGCAACGCACTAGGTGCGGATTCAGGAGAGAAGTGCGAGACATCGATGCCGGGAGCGATTCGAACCATAGCCTCGCGTGCTTTTTCCGAGAGTGCATTAGAGATGCTGCGTTTTGTAAAGTCCCCGAGATACGTGAGGGCATCCAGGCGGTTTCCTATGAGATGAATCGCCCATGAGAATGGGAAGACCCTTGCCCACCAGACTTCATGACCATGAGTGAGAGAAATAATCCTTGGAATACCTGCTTTTCGAAGATTTGAAGCGAGAAGTCCAAGAGGTGCCGCCGCACCAAAACATGCGGCCGAATAACCGCCACGTCGTGCAATCTCATTGATCGCGCGTGCAACACGTGGAGTTGGAAGCAGCATCGTTGAACGATCGCGAATGACTTCAACGCCATAGTCACTATGCCATTTTGCGTCGTAGTCGGTCGTGTTGCCTTGCGAGGAGGTGAATACTGTCACCGAATCTTTCGGCAAGCGCTCTATCAATCCCATCACAAAGGATTCAATTCCCCCACTGCGGGGGCCGAAGTCATTTGTAACGAAGAGTATTTTCTTCATTTAGAATCGACGTGCCGTGACAAAGCGGAGCCCGCCAAACCATGAGCCAAAGGATTCGACTCGAACTCGAGCGCCTGTGTGCGGAGCATCCACCATGCGACCGCCCCCTAAATAAATTCCATTATGAGAGATCGGAGAACCGAAGAAGACGATGTCACCTGGTCGAAGTGCGTTAAGGGGAACTCGCTTGCCGTAGTTCGCCTGAGCAGCCGCAGAGTGAGGGAGGGAGACACCAGCCGCCTGGTAGGCGCGCATGGTCAAACCTGAGCAATCCCAATAGACCATTCCTGCCGCCCCAAACACATAGCGATCTCCGATCTGTTTAAGTGCGAATCGGATCGCAATTCCCGCACGACCTGATACCCCGCCCACGCCTTTTGCAAAGGCCAACGACGATTTCTGATCTGCTGCGTTTGCTTGGGCATTGAGTTTTGCGAGTCGAATTCGATCTGCCTTCTTCAATTTTGAAAGGAGCTTCTCCACGTCCTTAAGTTTGGAATTCGCAAGTGCGGTCTGGGCGGCCAGGCGTGCCTGAGTTGCGCGCACGAGCGCCATCTTGTCGTTCACAGTCAACGTAGTGGCATCAAGTCTTTGTCGGGCCGCGGCATAACGATGAAGCTGGAGCGACTTTCGCCTCGTGATCGCCTCCAATGATCCGGCCGAGGAGAGGTACAAGGTGGGATCGGAAGAGAAAAGGAGCTCCAAACCCTGGCTCAATCCGCCGGATTGATATTGCGAGATGGCAATTGCACCAAGAGATTTCCTAAGTTGGGCGACGCTGGCACCCTGGACCGCGGCCTGCTGGCGGATCCCAGAGAGCGTGCGAGTGAGTTGACTGAGTTGGACTTTCGCCGCCTGAGCACCCTCGGCTGAAGCCGCAGCCTGTTCTTGGAGGGCGACGATCTGGCGCTGCACATCCCGTAACGAGGGAGCGGCCTGCGCGGGGGCCGCCGTGGTGAGCACCAAGGCTGCGAGGGCAAGGCTGACCCAGGCGACCTTGGCGGATTTCATCTGGTCAGGCTAACGGGGCATCCGCGCCGACTCAACCCGGAAACTGGGTGGCAATCCTTGGAATTAGCCCTGAACTGCCCTCTGGAAGCGTATTGGAGGCACAATCCCGCGTGAAGAGAGCAGACCGATGGCCTCGACGGTCTTTTCGCTGACATCGTCCTGCGGCGCCAAGAAGGAGGTGACGACGCAATCTTGACAGGCAATATCGCGCATGATGCAGGTATCGCAGTCGATGATCATGATGGCACGGTAGCAAGGACCACTGACACGGGAGCTCACATTAGAGTTCGGCCATGGCTGTGATTGCATCCCTTGTACTTGCAGCGGACGGATCTAGCACCCTCATGGGAACCTCCGACACCGTCACCACGCCAATTGACCGCCAACGCTTTCTGGCTCGTCGGCGCAACTGTGATGCGATACTGATTGGAGGCAATACGGCCCGGAACGAGCGGTATGAAAAAACTCCGGTGCCTCTCGTCATCCTTTCCCACACGCGCCCCTCGCTCCTCGACCTAAACCCGAAAGCGCACTGGTGGGCACTCTCCCCCGTAGAGGCTGTGGCTCGAGCTCGTTGGGAATTCGGCAACACCCTCTCTATCGAGGGCGGCATTGCCTTCATCTCGGAGCTACTCGACGCAAACGTGATCTCCCAATTGGAATTAAGCATTACATCGCATGGTGGCGGAGAGAACAAAGTGGACTATCTCGATCTTCTCGCCCACTTTGAGAAGATAGAAACTGAAGAGCTAGAGGGAACAATCTTTCATTCCTGCACTTTCCCCATTACGAAGCTGAAATAATCGCGACACCCACGACAGCAAGGACGATCCCCGCGTACTGAACTCGGTGCAACCGCTCGTGGAGAATCTTGAAAGCAAGTACGGCGGTCATGATCGGAAACAACGATCCTAGAACCATCACGATTGAAACTAACCCATGGGTGGATGCGATACCCAAAAGGACATTGGCCGAGAAATCTGCTATTCCGATGAAGACCAAACGCGGCAGGTCCGATCGTTTAATGCCACCAACACTGCGATATCTGATCGCGATAGAAGAGGACACAAGAAATGTTGTGGCCCTCATCATCACCATCGTCATCAAGGCACTCGACACCGACCCCTTCGCCATGAACACGAGCCCGGTGCCAAAGCCCGCAGCGGCGCCGACAGCAAGCAACACAGGACGAAGCGGCAAGCCCTGTGAGATCTCCGGTCCACTTGCGCAGAAAGCGCCGATGATGGCGACCGTGATCCCAACGCCCTTGAGATACGGAACGTGCTCGCCGGTAAGGAGGGCCACCGTCACCGGAATAATCGCGCAGAGAGAACTGATCGGAGAGACGACTCCCATGCGGCCAGTAGCCAACCCCGCATACAAAAGAACCAGACCAAGATATCCGGTGACTCCCGCAATCACACCCGGAACGAAATAACCATTGTGACCGAATGCCGGGGCTCTCCATTCTCCGGTGGCAACAACAATGATCAATCCGAAGATCAATCCAATGGCTTGAGACACCCCTGTCACTGCAATTGCGGGCAGTCGCTTAGCCATTCGGCCACCTTCGAAATCTGCGCTTCCCCACAACAACGATGAGAAGAGCGAGAGGAAAATGGCCATGCGCGGAAGGCTACCGCCCCGCCTCCCACAGTTGGCCATGAGATATCCATAGATTGAGGCAGTGGACGCAAAGGGTTTTGCAAAAGTTGTCGACATTTTGCGTGCCTTTACTCCTCGCGCCGAGATTTTGCTTGAAGAGGTTCCACCTCCGCAGAAATTGGCGGCTTTCTCGTACGCATTCTCCGCCGATGTGAGCAATGGTCTTCTGGGAGATGCCGAAGACGAAATTGCATCTGGTCGCTTCGTACTGCTCCACGAGCCGGGTGGACAGGAAACCTGGGAAGGCGAATTTCGATGCGTCACCTACATTCGGGCCGATGTCGATGTCGTGATGCAGGAAGATCCGCTTCTTCCTGAAGTCGGCTGGAACTGGCTCTTGGAATCTCTCTCACTTGAGGGATGCAAATACGTTGCCGCTAGTGGAACTGTCACAAGAGTCGCAAGCGCCTCTTTCGGAAAACTCTCACCACGTAGCGATGAAGCGGAAATAGAAATCAGGGCCTCATGGACTCCGCTGATCGCATCGCCAGAGGACATCCGCTCGCACATTGCAGGTTGGTGCACTCTCCTTGCCGAACTATCCGGACTTCCGCCAATTCCCGATGGCGTCACGGCAATCAATCCGCAGACGAATTCGAATAATCGCGGCCGACGCTAATCAATGAGCGAACAAATCCAAGAGGCCGCCACCCCACTTCTCAAACCGGTTGGCGGGACACCTTCAGTAATAACCACAGAACAAGAACTCGATGATGCCCTTGAACTTCTCGAAAGGGGAAGCGGAGCCTTTGCCATTGATGCCGAACGGGCCTCCGGGTATAAATACAGTTCACGCGCATATCTGATTCAAATCAAACGCACTGATGGCGGGCTTCATCTCATCGACCCAATTCCCTTTCATCAAAGCGATCCATTCGAAATACATCCGCTCTTTCAAGAACTCAACGAACTTATTCGCACCGATGAGGTCATCCTTCACGCAAGCACGCAAGATCTTCCTTGTCTTCGCGAGGTCGGTCTACATCCTTCCAAATTATTCGACACTGAACTGGGCGGACGGATCGCAGGCCTTCCCCGAGTCGGGTTAGGGGCCCTTGTAGAAAGTCTCCTTGGCATTTCACTTGCGAAAGAACACAGCGCCGTAGATTGGTCGCACCGTCCTCTTCCGGAGGAATGGCTCACCTACGCAGCCCTTGATGTCGAACTCCTCGTGGAGCTTCGCAAGAAAATAAGCGATCTTCTTGATGCGCAAGGTAAATCCGATTGGGCGGCTCAAGAGTTCAGCGCGATACTTCAGGCGCCGCCTTCGCCACCACGTAAGGAACCTTGGCGAAGATCCTCTGGTATTCACAAAGTAAGACGACGTGATCAATTGGCCATTATCAAATCTCTCTGGCATCAACGAGATGAATTGGCCCGCGAGGCAGATGTAGCGCCAGGCAAATTCCTCTCAGATGCGGCACTTTTGGAGCTCGCCCTCCACGTTCCAACAACGAGGGCAGAGATGGAGAAGGTACTTCGGCCAATCGGTGCGAGAGCGAGATGGTTCGAACACAGCGCACAGTGGCTAAATGCCATTAGTGCAGGCAAAGCTGTACCGGAGAGCCATTGGCCCCAAATGCGTGCCGATTCCGACGCTATGCCGCCGGTCAAACTCTGGCGCGACAAGTTCCCCGCGAAATTCGCCCCGCTCTCCCATGCAAGGGCGGCGATTGAGACGGAGGCGGAAAAACTCTCCATCCCACCCGAGAATCTCATCTCCCCTGAATTGGTCCGAAGACTTTGCTGGACGCCGCCCGAGGATTCGACCAAGATATTGAATATTGAGGCAGTCCTATTGCGTCTTGTGGAACTCGGTGCACGCCAATGGCAGGCCGACATTGTCGGTCCTTTGATTGCCGCAGCGTTGCTTGAGCGCAAACCATTGGTTATTGCGGCAGAAATCGAGGCGGAACCGACCGAAGGCTAGAAACGTTTAACTATCTTGACTCAAGTGAAAGTTTGACGTCGACAACATCTCCCAAATTGATGTTCTCCCCATCTCGCACCACTTTTTTGAGCGGGATCAAATACAGGCCGGCTTTGGGAATGAGTGAAGTCGTCCATTCCGTCTTCCCAACTTGAACGCGGGCAGGAATAACTCCCCAGCCATATGTGAGGATCTTGGCAACCCGCTTTATTTCCTCGCTCTGCGCTTCTGGAACTGTTAGGAAATGAAATGGCGACGGACCGCGCCAGTACCAAACTTCCCCCGCGAATTGGAATTTCACAGGAGATATCTTAGGAATGCAGGGCAGCGGAGGAAATCATCAGGCGAGCAAAGCCCGCTGCGCTAAGCCCGCCATGAGCTCGGCCACGTCGTTGCGATGTTGACCAGATCGCAACCGCGGAGTGGAGTTGAGCAAACCGAATACCGCATGCGCCATCGTTCGCGCAGATTCCGGCGTTTCACTTCGGCGGACACGTTGAATCTGATCTACCCAGAGTTCGACATACCTTCGCTGAAGACGCCGAACCTGACGGGCATCGTCTTCTTCCAGATTGCCGAAGTCACGCTCATGAACGCGGATGAGATCTGGATATGTGATTGCGAATTCAACATGGCGGTTGATTAGAGCAGACAGAGTCTCCTCCGGATCGAGATCCTCCTCGATGACTTCAGTCGCCCCTTCAAGCAGGGACTGACTGACGGTTATGAGCATTTCCGCAAGCAGGGCGCTCTTGGTGCGGAAATGCCGGTACATAGAGGGGCCAGTGAGCCCGACGGATTCGCCTAATTCCTCAACGCCGACCCCGTGGAAACCCTTGGCGGCAAAGAGCGCAGCTCCGCTTTCAAGAAGCCGCTCACGAGTCCCCATCTTCCCTCCGAATCAAAAACACGCCTCAAGGTCTTCCAATTTCGGTGACCGTACGGCTATCCTAATAATGTTAATGACCACTAACAATAGCGGAGGATCATGAGTCTGCCACGTCTATCGACCACTGTGGATGTTCGTGATCTTGCTTACCGCGAAAGAGATGCGACTTTCCGCAGACTCATCGATGACTTCACCGCGCGAATGGCTCAAGCAGCCCTTGGCGGCCCCGAAAGCACACGCATACGTCATAAAGAACGCGGAAGGTTGCTACCGCGCGATCGGGTGACTCATCTCCTTGATCCAGGTTCTCCGTTTCTCGAACTATCCCCGTTGGCTGCAAACGGCATCTACAACGATGAAGCACCCGGAGCAGGATTGATTGCCGGGATTGGAATTATCAGCGGTCGTGCATCCATGATCATCGCAAACGATGCGACGGTAAAAGGTGGAACGTACTACCCCATTACAGTGAAGAAGCATCTCCGCGCCCAAGACATTGCCCTGGCAAACAATCTCCCTTGCATTTACTTGGTTGATTCAGGTGGCGCGTTCCTGCCTCTCCAGCATGAAGTCTTTCCGGATAGAGATCATTTTGGTCGCATATTTTTCAACCAGGCAAAACTCAGCGCCGCAGGTATCCCGCAAATTTCTGCAGTGCTCGGCGCTTGCACGGCAGGGGGCGCCTACGTTCCGGCCATGAGCGATGAAAACGTCATCGTCGCCGGTCAAGGCCATATCTTCCTTGGCGGACCGCCATTGGTGAAGGCAGCAACTGGCGAGGAGGTCACTGCCGAAGATTTAGGTGGCGGAGCGATGCACTCGCGCGTATCAGGGGTAACCGATCATTTGGTCGAGAGCGAAGGCGAAGCACTTAAAGTTGTTCGCTCGATCGTTTCGACTCTCCCCCGTACCGAGAGCTGGTTGATTCCTGAGGCGCAAGTAGAGCCGCCTCTTTATGGCGACGAGGAACTTCTCGGCATCGTGCCTACGGACACCAGAACGACCTACGACGTGAGGGAAGTCATTGCCCGAATCGTCGATGGAAGCAGGTTCCTGGAATTCAAGGCGGAGTACGGAGAGACCCTTGTAACAGGGTTCGCCAACATTGACGGATATCCGGTGGGAATCATCGCAAATAACGGTGTTCTGTTCAGCGAATCCGCCCTCAAGGGCGCCCACTTCATAGAAATCTGCGATCAACGAAAGATACCTCTGGTGTTCCTGCAGAACATCTCGGGCTTCATGGTCGGACGCGAGTACGAAGAGGGCGGCATCGCAAAGCATGGCGCGAAGATGGTGACAGCGGTGGCCTGCACTCGAGTGCCGAAATTCACCGTGATCATCGGCGGCTCTTTTGGAGCAGGCAACTATTCAATGTGCGGCCGCGCCTACGATCCTCGCTTCTTGTGGATGTGGCCCAATGCCCGCATTTCCGTGATGGGAGGCGAGCAAGCGGCTTCAGTTCTGGCAACCGTCAAGACAGATCAACTTGCGGCGCGAGGCGAGGAATGGACGCCCGAAGATATTGAGGAATTCAAAGCGCCAATTCTGGCAAAGTACGAAGAAGAAGGCAGTGCGTACTTCTCGACCGCCAGACTATGGGACGACGGGATTATCGACCCGCGTGATACAAGGAGAGTGTTGTCGTTGGCTCTCTCCGTTGCTGGTCTTTCTCCCCTTCCTGCAAGCTCTTTCGGAATCTTCCGGATGTAATGGTGTTTTCAAAAGTTCTTATTGCAAACCGCGGAGAAGTCGCGTTACGAGTCAACGCAACGCTGAAAAGACTCGGCATTGGCGCCGTCGGTGTTTATACGCACAGCGACCGCTACTCACTTCATGTTCAGCGCATTTCGGAGCACTATCTCCTAGAGGACGGCCAGCAAACCGGCTACCTCGACATTCAACAGCTGATCGGTGCCGCGCAAGCAAGTGGTGCGCAGGCAATTCATCCGGGATATGGGTTTCTTGCCGAGAATGCCGAATTCGCACAAGCCTGCAAGGACGCAAGGCTGATCTTCATCGGACCGCCTGCAGAAGCGATGACCGCAATGGGAGGAAAGATCTCGGCACGAGAGTACGCGATGCGTGCTGGAGTTCCTGTCGTTCCCGGCGTCGGTGAATCCCAGATGTCCAACGAGGATCTTCTCGATGCCTGTGCTGGCATGGCATTTCCTTTGTTAGTGAAACCCGCCGCGGGCGGGGGCGGCAAGGGGCTCCATGTCGCCCGTGACCTCCGCGAACTTCGCGAAGTCCTGCCAACGGCGCGGAGAGAGTCACTAGCCGCTTTCGGCGACGATACCTTGCTCGTCGAGAAGTATCTATTGCGCGCCCGCCATATCGAATTCCAAGTCGTCGCAGACAACTTTGGAGACAGCGCGCATCTGGGAGAACGGGAATGCTCGCTTCAACGACGTCATCAAAAAGTTGTCGAGGAAGCACCGGCGCCCCGTCTCTCACCTGGCAACCGCGAGATCATGGGCGCTGCTGCGTTGGCCCTAACGTCGGCTATTAAGTACCAAAATCTAGGCACAATCGAATTTATCGTTGACGCCGATTCTCCTGAGACTTTCTACTTCATGGAGATGAACACCCGACTTCAAGTAGAACACCGCGTCACCGAGATGATCTCCGGTTTGGATCTTGTCGAATGTCAACTCCGCCTGGCCTCAGGCGAACCTCTCAAGGATGTAGTACCAGTTCGCAAATTCAACGGACACGCCATGGAAGCACGCATCTACGCCGAAGATGCCTTCAACAATTTTCTGCCAACAGGAGGAGTCATCGGCAGATTCGCCGCACCCCAAACGCCCCACACCGTGACGGATTCGGCGATACACGATGGCACGCTCGTCTCGTCCTCGTTTGACCCGATGCTTGCCAAGATCGCTTGTTGGGGCAATGACCGCGAGAGTGCTCTGGCACGTTTGCACGAAGCGCTATCAGAGACAGTCTTGCTCGGTGTCACCACCAATATCGATTTCCTTATTACTCTGCTGCATCTACCCGATGTTCAACAATCTACCTACGACACCAAATTTCTCGAGGCGCGAGAGTTCAAGCGGATAGAACCGTCACCGACGATCCTCTCGGCCTACGCGACTATCGCCGCAAACTCCTCAAGAACTGGATCTTGGCAAGCAGACGGTTGGCGTCTCAACGGAATGCCTCCCGCAACGATTGCTGCATATGTCCATGGCGTGAGACATGACGTCTCAATCTCTAGCAACTCCGCAATCGCCGTAGATTCTTGGCGCGACGACGATGACTGGTGGATTCACCATCCCTCCTTTGGCACATGGTTGGTGAAGGAGACAGGCGATCGGAATGTTTCGGCAGATCAACTCAGCAACGAAATCGTGAGTCCGATGCCAGGGGTGGTGATAGCTGTGAACGTTGCCATCGGCGATCAAGTAGACGTCGGAGATCCCTTGGTCGTTATCGAAGCCATGAAAATGGAACATGTTGTCCGCGCAAGACGTCCTGGCCATGTTCTGCAATGCAACGTCGTGTTCGGCGCCAATGTGCGAGTCGGGCAACTTCTATTGGAGGTGGTTGAAGATGTTTGATCGCATCGGCCTACCCAAGGCAGTCACCGTTTACGAAGTTGGCCCGCGGGACGGGTTGCAGAATGAAGCCAAGACTCTTCCTACGGCAACTAAGGCGGAATTGATACGGCGACTGGCTGGTGCGGGAATTCCCGCGATCGAAGTTGCCAGTTTCGTCCGACCCGATCTCATCCCGGCACTTGCAGATGCCGAGGAATTGGCCACTGAACTGGCGCCGCTTTTTGGCACTCATCGGATGAGCGCGCTGGTCCCAAATCAACGGGGTCTCGATCGCGCCATGAAAACGGGGATACGCGAGGTTGCCGTTTTTGCCAGCGCAACCGAATCATTTGCCAAAGCCAATCTCAACAACACTGTTGCGGGTGCACTCGACATATTCACCCCTGTCATCAAGCAAGCGCGTGATGCGGGTCTGCAAGTGCGCGGATATATCTCCATGTGCTTCGGCGATCCCTGGGAAGGGAAAGTGGCGACGAATCAAGTAGCCGATGTCGCCGAGAGGATGTTCGCGGACGGAATCACCGAACTCTCCCTCGGCGACACTATAGGTGTTGCAACGCCAGGTGACGTGGTTGACCTCCTGAACGTCCTAGATGCTCGCGGCATTCGACGATCCCAGCTTGCAGTTCATTTTCATGACACGTACGGACAAGCCCTGTCGAACACGCTCACTGCCTTGCAAGAAGGAATCTCGATTGTCGATTCCTCCATCGGTGGACTCGGCGGTTGCCCGTTTGCCAAGAGCGCTACAGGAAACCTCTCCACGGAGGATCTGGTCTGGCAGTTGCACGGGCTGGGCATCTCTACGGGGATCGATTTTAAAAAGCTTCTCGACACAAGCCGATGGCTTGGCAAGACGACCGGATTGACAATCCGCTCGAAGACCGCGATCGCGCTAGCAGATGACAAAGAAATGGTGGAACCAGAATGAATTCAGCGTTAATGCAGTTATCCGAAGATCATCAGACACTGGCCGAGACGGTCAGAGACTTCGCCAACCAAGTTATCGCCCCCGTCGCGGCCAAACATGATCGGGAGCAAACTTTTCCATACGAGGTCATAAAGAAGATGGGGGCAATGGGAATTTTTGGCCTCCCCTTCCCCGAAGAAGTAGGCGGTATGGGTGGGGACTTCCTCTCCCTCTGTCTTGCTATAGAGGAGCTTGCACGTGTGGACCAGAGCGTTGCAGTCACCCTCGAGGCCGGCGTCGGTTTAGGTTCGATGTTGATATTTCAGACCGGCAGCGAAGAGCAGAAAAAGAAGTTCCTGCCGGCTCTCGTGAGCGGCCAAGCACTTGCCGGATTCGGTCTCACCG
>Ga0079306_1001116_pt1 | contig 19423 bp, 13 predicted proteins | sample Methanotroph_Enr_FD_79181 | JGI IMG/M metagenome (GOLD analysis project Ga0079306, IMG submission 79181) | Enriched soil microbial communities from Old Woman Creek wetland in Ohio, USA - Methanotroph_Enrichment_5 | ecosystem: Environmental > Terrestrial > Soil > Wetlands | place: USA: Ohio...
CCATTTTCAACGAATAGCCACCTCACCCGATACTTCAGGCTATCCTTTCAAAAGCGGTTTTGCAATTATTTTGATTCGTTCGGCAATGATCTGCATAGATTACGAAATCACAAGTCCCATGTCATTTTTCCTGAAACAGGTGCAGGCAGATCCTCTAGGTTTGATCTCCCTGGCCCTGCAGAAACTCAAACTCATGCGGTCCGAGTTTTCGATTCAATTCAACGCACCCATCCTTCGACTTCGCTTTGCTTGGGGACGCGACCTATGCATTTCACCTGCCCGTCGATGACCACAGCCGGAGTCGAGAAAATCCCCATTTGGATCATCTCCTGCAAATCCGTCACCTTGGTAACGGTAGCCTGAACCCCTTTTGCGGCCAGCGCCGCCTCGACTGTTTTCTGTGCCTTCTCACATGCTGCGCATCCCGGCCCGCAAACTTTGATTTCCATGCTGTTTCCTCTCATTATTTTCAGATGATGACATTAAAAAAATATCCGGTAAAGACGATTCCGATTCCGACCACGGTAATAAATACGATGATGAGTGGGAGTTTGAGAACCTTGCGCAAAATTATCATCTCAGGCAAAGAGAGGGCTATAACGCTCATCATAAAGGCCAGCACCGTGCCTAGTGCGGCACCTTTGCCCAGCAGGGCTTCAACCACAGGTACTATTCCAGCCGCATTTGAATACATGGGAATACCGACCGCCACAGCCGCAGGCACGGACCACCAGGCATCCTTCCCCATGATCAGAGCCATGAAACTCTCTGGCACGAAACCGTGGATAGCCGCGCCCACCCCGATCCCTGCGACCACGTACAGCCAGACCTTACCCACGATATCGTAAACCGCCTGCCGCCCATGCTCCAGCCGATCGATCCAGATCAGTTGCTCTTCAACCACTATGGCTTCACCGATCCGTAATTCCTGCACCCAATCTTCGATCCATCCTTCCAGTTTGAGCCGACCTATTACCCAGCCGGCGACTATGGCTATTGCCAGTCCGCTGCCGAGATAGATGACGGCGACCTTCCAGCCGAGCAGGCCGTAGAGCAGCACCAGTGCGATTTCGTTGACCATCGGCGCTGCAATGAGAAACGAGAAGGTGACTCCTAATGGAATGCCCGTCTGGACAAAACCGATAAAAAGCGGGACCGCCGAACAGGAACAGAAAGGCGTGACAATACCCAGTAGTGCCGCCATCACATTGCCGCCCGCCTCACGTTTTCCCGCAAGATATTTTCGGGTTCGCGCCTGAGTGAAAAAGGAGCGAATAACCCCGACGGCAAAAACGATCAGTGTCAGCAGCATCATGACTTTGGGGGTGTCGTAGACAAAGAATTGAATCGCACCGCCAAGTTGACTCCCCCTGTCGAGACCGAGCAGAGTGTGGGTAAAGAAAAAAGAGAACGGCTCCAGCTGTCGGTAGATCAAAAACCACAGAGCAAGACCGGCCAAGCCGGCAATTGCCACTTTTCCCAGACCGACGTGTCGTTCTCTTACTGTCCTGCCGTCCGGTATAGCACTGTTACAATCGGAAGATTGGATTGGTTCCATTGTTGTTACTCCGTAGTTTTTTCAGTCATTGCGAACTCACCTATATGCTTATTTGGTAAAACAACCAAATGTAATTGTCAACTTTAATTTCCACCTTATGAAAGGTCCTGAGTTGCTAACAATGAACCCAGCTCAACTCCGATAGAGACGAAAATCGAAGACTGCAGTTTTCTGTTTTACTATCCTCATCCGAATTTTCAGACAGGGTAGACCGCCCCACAAAAGCTTTTCCCTATCAGCAAGAACCAAGCCAATTTTCAACGAACTCCTTATGGTTACATTTGGACATAATTTTTGCATCTTGAAATTTCCCTTCGAGATCTATGGGTTGGACGGGACTTAGGCGTTTTTGTTCCACCAACCGCATATCGGCCGTGCGCTGGGAAGTCGCCGCCAACCTGGTAGCCGCCTGGGTCTTGGCGTCGGCGTGTGATAAACGGCTGCAGCCTTCTTCGATACGCAAAAATCGAAGGAGACAGCAGCTTTCCAGCCTTACCTTCCTCGTCCGAATTTTCGGACAGATAGACCGCATCAAAAAAGAAGACGTATTAAGCTCAAACCCAACGTTTGGTTACAGTTAGACTTCATTTGTGTCATCTGAAATTTTCCTTCGAAATCTATGGGTTGGACGGGAGTGATGATGCTCTTTGCAGTAGAACACCCTGAACTGCAGCAAGATGAATTTTCTTCCGGCGCTTCCAGAATTTATGACAGCGATCGTTCTATCCATTCTCCTCAAATTTTCGTAATTAGTTGTTACTACTGACATTAATGTTTTGGCACTAAATATGCTAAGGCATTGGCATGAGGGTATACCGAAGAGGCAAGTAGTTCGAGAGTGTGGCCACGCTTTTGACCTTTTATGCGCATTGCCCGAGGCATGGCAGGCAATGCTGCAAAATTAAGAAAATTAATGGGAGGAGGATTGAATATGTGGACGCAGCTGTACGATCCATTCAACAACTGGGTTTTCTCAACGATCGTGGCCTCGGTGCCCATCGTCATTCTGCTGGGCGGTTTGGCTCTGCATCTGAAAGCGCATGTCGCCGCTTTGCTGGGGTTGGCATCTGCGCTCATTGTCACCGTTTTCGCCTTCGGGATGCCGTTTAAAATGGCCGCCGCTACGACTGTTTATGGTGCTGCCTTCGGCTTGATGCCGATCGGCTGGATCATCTTGAACGTCATATTCATGTATAAGCTGACCGTCGAGGCCGGACTGTTTTCCGTTTTGCAAGACAGTCTCACAGGCATCACCAACGATGCACGGCTGCAGGTTGTTCTTATCGCCTTCTGTTTCGGGGCATTTTTCGAAGGTGCTGCGGGTTTCGGTACCCCCGTTGCGGTTACCGCCGCGATCCTTATCGGCCTCGGCTTCAAACCCCTGCAGGCCTCCGGACTGGCCCTGATCGCCAACACCGCTCCGGTGGCCTTTGGCGCGCTTGGCACCCCGATCATTGCCTTGAGCGGCGTCACCGGCATCGATATCTTGAAACTGAGTGCACAAGTCGGTCATCAGTTGCCGTTTTTCTCGGTAATCGTGCCCTTCTGGCTGATCTGGGCATTTTGCGGATTCAAAAAAATGTGGGAAGTTTGGCCGGCTCTTCTTGTTGCCGGGGTGTTCTTTGCAGTTCCTCAGTATCTCGTTGCCACGTATCACGGTCCGTGGCTGGTCGATGTCATCGCCGCGATCATTTCCATGTCCGCAACCGCCCTCTTTATGTTGAAATGGCATCCGAAGACGATGTATACCCTGGAGAACGGTTCCAACTCCAATGGCACAGCCGCGCGGGCCAAACAGAAATATGATGCCGCACTGATTCGGAAATCCTGGGTGCCCTGGATCATCCTGAGCGTGCTCGTGTTCGTCTGGGGATTGCCCCAGTGGAAAACGTTGATGGACGGTATCTTTGTCGCCAAATTCCCGGTAACCTTGATCCACAACCTCATTGAGCGTGTACCTCCGGTCGTTCCCGCCGCAAAAGCGGAGGCTGCCGTGTACGTATTCAATATCCTCTCCGCCACCGGTACCGGCATCCTGATAGCGGCATTTATTGCCGCCATCTTTATGGGTATGTCGCTGAAGAAAACCATCGGCATCTACGGCTCCACCATAATCCATATCAGATATTCCCTGTTGACTGTCGCCGCCATGCTGGGAATCGGCTTTCTCACCCGCTATTCTGGACTTGACGCCACCATGGGGCTTGCCTTGGCCAAAACCGGCGTTTTATACCCCTTCTTTGGAACGCTTATCGGCTGGTTGGGTGTAGCCCTGACCGGTTCGGACACCTCATCGAACGTTCTTTTCGGCAGTTTCCAGAAGATCACCGCCGAGCAGGTTGGTATCAGTTCGACGCTGATGGCTGCGGCAAACAGCTCCGGTGGTGTTATGGGTAAAATGATCGATGCCCAGAGTATCGTGGTGGCCAGTACCGCAACAAACTGGTACGGACACGAGGGAGACATTTTGCGATACGTCTTCTTCCACAGTCTTGCCCTTGCATCGTTGGTCGGCGTGCTGGTGTTTCTCCAGGCCTACGTCTATCCGTTCACCTTGCTGGTTGTGCAGTAAATAACCTACAGACCTGGCTAAGGTCCACCGCCCCTGGGGTTTGCTCAAACCCCAGGGGTTTCTTTTTTTCATACTGCCGGATACCGATCCGAAATCGGGCCGCCGGCAAAGGAGGAGCCCCGGGCAATATACTGGGAAGCACCAGGTTCCGAGATAAATTTACGGAGCCTTTATACTATTTGTGGTATATATGTCGGAAGAACGGATAGACACAGAGCGAGTTCCAAAACAGCAGGAATCATCACTCAAGCCTCCAGAATTCCAGTGTTTCCATCCTCTTTTCTTTGCTGAGAATTTATAAAAAGTTTATTTGTACCGAGGGTTAATGGACCGGCTATTCTATTTCCTGACTGATCTTTCAAGCTTTGGTGCATACTTCGCTGTTTTTACAGTTCTTTTATCTTGCGGGATCAGTTTGCCGCTGCCTGAGGATATTCCACTCGTCGCCTCAGGCTACCTCATCTGGAACAAGACCTTTTCGCCTTTTCCGACATTTTTGATCACCATGTCCAGTATCCTCATTGGTGATTTCATTCTTTTTTATCTTGGGAAGAAGTTAGGATTTCGCTATCTCTTCCAGGCAAGAGACAAACCGCTTTTCAAGGTGAAGAGCGTGCGGCGTGTCAGGGCATATTTTCGCAAATATGGTGATAAGATTGTCTTCTTTGCCAGGTTCGTAGTTGGCTTCAGGACCGTTGTGTTCTTCATGGCAGGAGCAATGAAAATGAAGCCCAGCCGTTTTCTTTTTTACGATTCGATGGCGGCTCTGATAAGCGTCCCTATATGGCTTCTGATTGGTTACCTGCTAGGAAGTAATTTTGGCAATGAAATTGATACACTCCTTTACCATCTCAAGAATCTGAAGCATGTTGTCTCTCTTGTTATTGTAATGGCACTACTCTTTGCTGCGACTCGCCTCTATTATATGCTTCGGGGAAAAGTTGATAAGAAGAAGATACTTGCAGCTTCAGATTAAGCTATGGCGGTGGAATATAAAAAGAAGGAAAGACAGGCCATTTCTCTCTCAGCCTGAGCCCGTCAGCTCACCTCGCATGTGTTATGGGAGTCTCCGGTTGTCACCAGAGGCTTATTGATGCCTTGCCAGTCAACTGGAAATTTCGTGGACACAACCGTTCAACTCACACAATCCCAGCCGGATATTTCCAATCACCGCCCTAAAAACTCTACTGCCCATTTGGCCCTGGCGGCGCTAGGGATCATTTACGGTGATATCGGCACCAGCCCACTCTACACAATAAGGGAATGCTTTTTCGGAAGCCATGGTGTCGCGACTACACCGGAAAACATCCTGGGAATTCTCTCCATGATTTTTTGGTCGCTGGTCTTCGTTGTCAGCCTCAAGTACGTTATTTTTGTCCTCCGGGCAGATAATAGTGGAGAGGGTGGCACTTTTGCCCTGCTGGCAATGCTGCGAAAACGATTGAAGAATGATAAAAAACGATGGGGCATCCTGACCATCCTGACGGCCTCTGGCGCCTCGCTGCTCTATGGCGACGGCATTATCACCCCTGCCATCTCGGTCCTTTCAGCTATCGAAGGTCTCAATATGGCGACCGATGCAGCCGCGCCCTTCGTCGTGCCATTGACCTGCATGATCCTGGCCGCGCTTTTTTTCTTGCAACGGCATGGTACAGCAGTGATTGGCAGGGTGTTCGGTCCGATCATGATTGTATGGTTTAGCGCATTGGGCATTCTCGGTCTGGTAGCCATCAGCAAGAATCCCGGAATTCTTGCAGCTCTCAATCCGTACTACATGATCAATTATTTTGCTGTCAATCATCTGCACGGTACGATGGCTCTGGCTTCGGTGGTGCTCTGTATTACAGGGTGCGAAGCCCTTTACGCAGATATGGGGCACTTCGGCCGCCTGCCCATTCGTCTGACTTGGTATCTGGTGGTTCTGCCCGGTCTGTTGCTCAATTATTTTGGCCAGGGGGCCTTCCTCCTCCAGAGTCCGGGTGTTACCGAGATCAATCCATTCTTTGCCCTCGTCCCGCAAACACTGCTGTATCCCCTTGTAGCCCTGGCCACTGTTTCCACGATCATTGCCTCACAGGCGATGATTTCCGGAGTCTATTCACTCACTCAGCAGGCCATTCAACTCGGCTTCATCCCGCGAATGCTCATCATCCATACCTCGGAGAAAGCCAAGGGGCAGATCTACATTCCATCGGTCAACTGGCTGGTGATGATCGCCTGCCTGACCTTAGTAATAGTTTTCAAAGAATCCACAGGTCTTGCCGCTGCTTATGGATTTGCGGTTACGGCCTCCATGACCATTACCTCCATCATGTATTTCCAGGTCACCCGGATCAAATGGAACTGGCCGTTATGGCAGAGCCTTGCGCTTCTGTTGCTTTTTCTATTTTTTGACAGTTCCTTTCTCGCGGCCAACATGTTTAAGGTGGTGGACGGCGGCTGGATTACCATTTGCATTGCCACCGCTATCCTGATCGCCATGACAACCTGGCGCGACGGTCGGGCTTTGTTGGCCAAGCATTATGAACTTATGCGGCTGCCGACCGATCTTTTCCTCAATGATCTTGCCAAATACAGCCCCCAGCGAACCGCAGGCACCGCGATCTTCATGTCCATCAATCCCGAAGGCATTCCCCACACCTTGCTGCACCATCTCAAACACAATGAGGCGTTGCATGAGCGCGTGCTGCTGTTCTCCATCCTTTCGGCTGAGACGCCAACAGTTCCGGCGGAAGAAAAGGTATTCCTGGAAGATTTGGGGCAGGGATTTTTTCGGGTCAAGGCCCATTATGGTTTCATGGAAAGCCCGAATATCCCCAACTTTATTGAGCTGCTTGGTGAAAAAGGCCTGGCGATCGATATACATACTACTTCGTTCTTCCTTGGTCGTGAGACCCTTATCCCTACTGGAACATTGCCCATGGCCAAGTGGCGAAAACACATCTTTATTTACATGTCGCGGAACGCCTGGAATGCCTCATCCTTCTTCAAGGTGCCACCCGATCGGGTTGTTGAATTCGGTATTCAGGTTGAAATATGAAACTTCCGATTCCATATCGTGAGCGAAGACCTGCCAACTGTCGGCTAAATTAGTACAGAGAATTAATCAAATTCCAGAATACAAATTGCAGTAATGGGTAAAGCATTGCTAAAAAAAGGAAAACTGTGATTCCCCCCATGACTCTGTCAATGCTACAGAGGGGATTGCAGAATACAGTGGTGGAGGTCGGTTCTATATCGATGCTTTTTACTGAGTTGTCGAGGGCGAGGGTAGTTCTTTTCATATGCTTGCTTAGCCCCTGTTCAAGGAGTAAGTCGCGAACTACAAAGTATAGATGAGTCAGTGTCGGGAGGATATTGGTGGCAGCCATCAAAGTGATCCACGAATTTTGCGATTCCCATTTCCATAACGTTCGAATTTTCTCAGCCTCAACTACCCATCCCCAAAATTCCATAAGGTCAAGGATTGAAACCATTGAGGCATACAAAACGAGAGTGAGTAGAATGGCACAACTTGAATCAAGAGCCAGGAATCGCCACCAATTCCAGTTCCCCTTACGATATCTAGCAATAAAATGACGAGTAAGACCGACGGATACAAAATCGAAAATCGCGTTGATAACCGGGATTAAACCAAAGAAGAAAAAGAGAACAAATGAGAGCGACGACACCTGCCACCTATCCGCTGCCACTTGCACATGTACAACCGACCAAGGCCAAAGCGGAGCAGAGCCGAAAATGGTGAGTAATACACAATATAGCAAAAACACGACAGCGATACTCGTACCTTGGCTGATGACATCATTGTGCGCCATTTTGTAGAGGACCGATGCAACCAGCCAACTGAAGGCAACGGCCAAAATTACAACCCCCAGCATCAGTATTACAGAGAAAAGAAGTGAGTTGGAATCAACAGCATAAGCTACAGATATAGTGACGGTCAGCGCAATTATCAGAGCAATGGATGATGCAACCAAGACAGTGTAGCGATTTGTATAACCGTCGAACTCTCCATGATGATCTTCGTAAATTTGGATAAAACAAATGACAGCTATGACAGCGATGGTAAAGGCTATGGCAATCGCCGGTACTCCGAAAAATATGGTGACGCCGGCAAATACAATCGGAAAAACCAATAGTCCAATATTGATTGCATAATCAAATAGTTCCTTGCTACGTTTCCGCCAGTTGAATCTGGATGCTATTGCGCAGCTGAATGTCTCGCCATCGGTTAATACAAATCCCATTGCAAGAGGAAACAGCACTGTGATCAACGTCAGACCCAACCGCAAAAATCCGTTATTGATTGGGGGCAGCAATTCAAGGGATCCGAATTGGGCTTTATTGGAAAATGCCCAGACGACGATAAGAAACAGCAACGGATAAAACCAAGCGATGAGAAGCGATGTATTCCAACTTGCCATGCCCCAGTTCTTCTTACCGTACATAAAGTCAAGAACCCGTTCGGACGCGGCAAGCGATGAATCGAATCGGGCAACTTTTATCCCTTTGTTTTCGCCTACTCGCTCAGTTGAATTATCTAGGTATCTCGGCAACCTAGTCATTTTTTGTTGAGAAAGCTGTCTTTTCTTTTTTCTTCTCAGCATACTCGTGCGTACCACAATCCATCCGACGATGGCACAAAGCAGCAGGGCTCCCCAACCCAGGAACCATTGTGAAACCCATGGACAGGCCGAATCAGCAAAACAGAAAAAAGATTTAAAAAAAGTGCGAAACAAATCTAATAATACCAACATATTAACTATCAAGCTCTCAATATTCTTTATCACAATCAAAGTGTATCCTTTGCAAAGTGTATCCTTTGATTTAGATGATAGGTGATGGTGTACTTGCTTTCTCCGGGGTTCCTACTATAAAAGTCCCTTTCTAATGAAGAACCAGTCGATCCAATGCACAAAAACTACATTTTAAAGACGGCTTACGCAATTATTTTTTACGCCGAAACAACTGACACTTGACCCAACAAAGTTAATCCGGCTGGTTCGTAAATGAAACAGCATGATGGCCTAACAACACCCCTGCCCCACGGGTCGACAATTACGAAATCACAAGCCCTGTTACGAAAATGACGACAAGTTGAGGTGAGTCGAGCCGGTTCGGAAACGAATGCTTTGCTTAAGTTACTACATTCGCTCAGCTAATGGTTTATGGCATGTGGCTTGCAAATGGACTGAATTGCAGCACTTTGACGCACACAACTACGACAGGGCCGGTTCAACGGGTTGAAAGGCACCTGACGTTCACTCAAAACCTGAACCGGCGAGACCATCACAGGCTGTCTCCGCCACAACCTCTACCTTCATATTTCCACGTTTGTTCAATGCCGTCTTGAGCACGGAGCGGGAGGAAAACTTCCCTTGCCTGCACAGAGAGCACGGCAACAAACCCTCCGGCCCGCAATCATCGGCATTGACGACCGGCGCTTGCGTTTCCAATCTTTAAGCCGGAAAAGAACGGATGAATCGATGAAAATTGTAATTCGAAAAACATGCGTCATCCTGGCCTCGATATTCCTGCTGGCCAGCCCGCGCCCGGTGTTGGGCCGCGATGGTTCCATTCAGGAAGAATTGCAAACGGCCAAAGCCGTAATGTGCGAGTCGGTACAGAACTCGGTGCCGGTCGATCAAGCGACGGTCTTCTCTATCGAACTCGGAAAGGTTGCGTGTTTCACCGAGTTTGAACAGGTTCCGCAACATACCGTCATTTATCACAAATGGTATCGAAAAGACAACCTGATTTCAGTGAAGCGGCTTTCGGTCAATCCTGACCGCCGGTTCTCGTCCTCCAGCATGCAACTCCGGGATGCGGACAAGGGGCCGTGGCGGGTAGACGTCACCGATGCCGACAATAATCTCCTCGCGACCTTGCGATTCAGCATAACGGACTAACGGCCATGGACTACTTTTTCCAGTCCCTGACCGGCTTGCGCTGGCAGGACATCGTCGACATCTGTCTTAACGGCTATATCCTGTTCAGGCTCTACGTGCTGTTCAGGGGAACCAATGTGATACGGATGGTCATCGCCATCGCCATTCTCTGGATTTTGCAGAGGTTGGCGACTGCGATGGAGCTGATCGTCACCAGCTGGGCGATGCAGGCTATTATCGCCGCCGCGGCCTTGATCATCGTCATCGTCTTTCGGAATGAAATCGCCGGCGTTTTGCAGACCCGCAACCTGAAGTCCTTTTTCTGGGGCGTTCGCAAACATCGGACCGATACGCCGATAGAAATCATTGTCGCAAGCGTCTATGAACTGGCCCGGCTCAGGCTTGGGGCATTGATCGTCATCCCGCTCAAAAAGAGCATCGAGTCGGTGGTGCACGGCGGCATTCCCTGGCAGGGAAAACTGTCGCGGGAAATGTTGTTGAGCATTTTCTGGGACGGCACCCCGGCCCATGACGGCGCCGCGATAATCCATGGCGACCGGGTGGCGGAAGTTGGCGCCATTCTCCCTCTTTCCAAAAGGAAAGACTTGCCCTCAGAATTCGGCACGCGCCATCGTGCCGCAGCAGGACTGGCCGAACAGACGGATGCCCTGATTCTGGTGGTATCGGAGGAACGTGGCGAAGTCACGCTGTTCAAGGAAGGAGCAATCAACACCATCAAGGATGATCGCGAACTCGATCGGATGTTGCGGAGATTCCTCGGGGTAGTGCCGGCCGACGGGAATGCCGTCTGGAAGCAGACCGTGGAGCTTTCCGTTGCGGCCGTGGTCTGCCTGCTGTGCGTCACCGGCATCTGGCTCAACTTCGCCAGGGGATTCGAAACGCTGGCCAGCCTTGAAGTGCCGGTCGAGTTCACCGACCGCGACCCCAAGATGGAGCTTATCTCCGCCTCGACGAGCAGCGTGAAGCTCCAGATCAGTGGGTCCGGCTCGTTGATCAAGACTATCCGGCCGGATCAGGTCAAAATCCAGCTGAGCCTGGCCAATGCCGCCGCCGGCAAAAACGAGATAGCCATTTCCGGGGATAACGTCATCCTGCCGCCGGGCGTTCAAGTTAAGCAGGTGGAACCGGAGAACCTTGAGGTGAATCTTGACGTTCCGGCCAGCAAAACCCTTCCTGTTCAACCGGATTGGAGCGGCAAACTGCCGGCCGATCTGGTCCTCAAGGAGGCCTATACGATTCCCGACAAGGTGAAAGTCTCAGGCGGCGGTCTTGCTCTCAACGGGATAGAGACCATTTACACGGAAAAAATCCCGCTGGAAAATCTCAATGCCGACGGCGTTCTCTCGGCGCGCCTCGTGCTCCAGCCCTCGTCGCTCAAGCTGGATCAGTCCCACAGCGAGGTCGAATTGGTCTATACCCTGGAAAAACGTTTCCCCGCACCCGGCGGAGAGGCCAGGTAAGGTAAGTCGCCCCGTCCGCGTTGTGGTCGAGCTCATTACGGCCGGACCATTTTCATCTTGGACTTTTCCAGTGAAATGTCTGATAATAACAAAATGGAGCGACTTCCCCGGCTGTCCCGGAACATGCCTTCCGCGGCTGTAACGGAATATGCCGCAATTATTGAGACTTCCCCTGCCCCTACTCTTCGCCTTGACACGAGTGGACCATGGCTCAGCATCAAAGTGATGTTTCGGTTTTTTTCATACTGATCAAAAGATCTCTATCAATCGCTCTGATATGGACGGTGCTGTGCTTTTTTGCGGCGTACTGGAATGTTTCCGCGGAGCAGCAGAAGACCATGGAACTCGCCCGGCGGGAAGCGAGAGCAGTGATCGACAAGGATCAGGCCCTCAGTCTTTGGGCCAGCGATCATAACGGCGTCTATGTTCCCGTCACCAAAGACACTCCCCCCAACGAATATCTCAGCCATCTCCCTGAACGGGACATAACGACACCGAGCGGCAGACAGCTCACCATGATGAGTCCCGCCCATATTTTCCGCCAGGTCATGAACCGGCAGGGCGATCTCGCCAAGGCCCATATCACCAGTCTCAAGGTGGTGAATCATCTCAATCGGCCGGATGAGTGGGAAAGAGATGCACTGCAGCGTTTCGACGCAGGGGAGAAGGAGGTTATGGCGGTGACGAAAATCGACGGCAAGGAATATCTTCGCCTCATGCAGCCGGTCTATGCGCAGGCCGGCTGCCTCGGTTGTCACGTCGAACAAGGATACAAAGAAGGAGACATCCGGGGCGGGGTGAGCGTTGCGCTGCCACTGACAGCATATCGGACAATTGAAAAAAAATCCCTGCGGGCCATCTACCTCACTCATACTTTCTTATGGCTGTTCGGCCTGTTGGCCATTGTCCTGATCTTCACCCGCAGCAAGAAACGGCGGATGGAACGGCTGGATGACCTGCAGACACTTGAGGAACAGAGTGAAAAGATCAAGATCTTCGCCTATTCCGTCGCCCATGACCTGAAAACTCCGGTCATCTCCATTCACGGACTGGCCAACCTGTTGAAAAAAAAACAATCCGACAGGCTCGACGACAAGGGCAAGCAATACTGCGATCAGATTATCAGGGCCTCCTCACAGCTCTCTTCACTGGTCGATCAGATCAACTTTTTCATTTCGGCCAAGGAACAGCCGCTGGCGATAGAACCGATCGATTTCCCGGAGATATGCCATTTGGTTAAAGAAGAATACGAAGCTCAGCTGCAGGCCAAAAAGGTCCAGTGGGTCCCACCCTCCCGTATCGATGGTATTCGGGCAGACCGGATGGCGATCATCCGAATCATGAGAAACCTGGTCGACAATGCCTTGAAGTACAGCGGCGACAACCTCAGCCGGATAGCCATAACCTGCCGGGAAGAGGGCGATCGTTACAGTATAAGTGTCGCCAACGACGGCAATCCGATCTCCCCCGACGCCTGTCGTAATATTTTCATCAGATTCAAACGCAACTGCGTCGATAAAAAGGTTCATGGCACCGGCCTGGGACTGGCAATCATCAAGGAGCTCGTCGGACTGCATGGCGGCGACGTATGGGTCGAATCCGACGGCAAAGAAGGCGTGACATTTTATTTCACCATCGCCAAGACAATACCGCCTGAAACCAAATCCCGCCTGCATGGCTCCGGAGGTTATGGGTGGAAATCCCCCACCTGAACAGGACTATTTTTCCCCTTTCCCACCACTTCTCGGCAACATTTGGCCGTTATCTGACCAAAGAGCAAAGACACCCCTTCCGGTGTGCCCATTTTCGCCGCTCTTCCCTTGGGTCGGCGCGGCAGGCGCATTTGAAGCCACGCCTGGCACATATTATGCAATTCGTATTACAAACAGAAGGCCGAATATTAAATTTATTTGATATTTCAAATAATCTGAAAAAGTTCGGGGGAACACCGTCAACTGCCACTCCACTATCATTAACCGTTTAATTTTATATAAAAATAATTGAGACTCACAATAAAAAGTCGAATTGAAAAGAAGGACAATAAGGAGTAGCCTTCCCATCATTTATATTTAACAGCTGGTCTAAGTAGAGGACCCTAAAGAAAACCAGGGAAACCGGCAACGAGCAGGCATTGCATCTAACCAAGGAGTGACGCGATGTATAAGGTAGCATATGAAAACAATGAAATGACGATTCGATTCGACAAGGAACTTGTCGATGAAGAAACTCTATCGAAATTTTTGGGGCACATAAGCCTCAAGTCATTGCTGAAAAAAAGCACCACCAAAGACCTCACGAAAATGCGTGCGAAGACCCGGTTGAGCAGCTTTCCCACCGGCTTCGCCCTGCTTCGGGATCCCGCCCTCAACAAGGGAACCGCTTTCACCAAAGAGGAGCGGGAGGAACTCGGCCTGAGCGGGCTATTGCCTCCCCGAATCCATACCCTGGACGAACAGGTTGAGCGGGTGCTCTGGAATCTCCGCAAAAAAACCACCGACATCCAACGATTCATTTTTCTCATCGGCCTGCAGGACCGCAACAAGACACTTTTCTACCGGGTCATTGTCGACAATATCGAAGAACTGATGCCGATCGTCTACACGCCGACCGTCGGCCTGGCATGTCTCCAGTACGGCCAGATCTTCCGCCGGCCTCGCGGCATCTACATTACCCCGAACGATAAGGGCCGGATCAGCGATCTCCTCGGCAACTGGCATCGCAAGGATATCCGCATCATCGTCGTCACCGATGGCGAACGTATTCTCGGCCTTGGCGATCTCGGCGCCGACGGCATGGGTATTCCGGTCGGCAAGCTCGCTCTCTATACCGCCTGCGGCGGCATCCATCCTTCGCTGAGCCTGCCGATCACCATCGACGTCGGCACGAATAATCAGGTATTATTGAACGATCCACTGTACATAGGCCTGAAACAGCCACGAGTGCGCGGCGAAGAGTACGAAGAACTGGTCGAGGAATTCGTCATGGCGGTTCAGGAGGTCTTCCCGGGCTGCATGATCCAGTTCGAGGATTTCGCCAATAAGAACGCCTTCCATCTGCTGCAGAAATATCGGGAAACGGTCTGCTGTTTCAATGACGACATCCAGGGCACCGCCTCGGTGACGGTGGCGGGTCTCTTCTCCGCCCTGCGCATCACCGGAGGAAAATTGAAAGACCATCGGATTCTCTTCCTCGGGGCCGGCGAAGCAGGAATAGGCACCGGCGATCTGGCGGTTGCCGCCTTGATGGAAGAGGGATTGTCGCTCGAAGAGGCACGGAAACATTGCTGGTTTGTCGACTCCAAGGGTCTGGTGGTCAAAAGCCGCACCGATCTTACCGGCCACAAGCTCGACTATGCCCACGATCACGAGTTCATCACCGATTTCCTCACCGCCGTACAGGTCCTCAAACCCACCGCCATCATCGGCGTGTCCGGTCAAGCCGGCAGGTTCAACAAGGAAGTGCTGGAAGCGATGGCAGCGATCAACGAGCGGCCGATCGTCTTTTCGCTCTCCAACCCGACCTCAAAGACCGAATGCACCGCCGAGCAGGCTTACAACTATACGGATGGACGGGCCGTCTTCGCCAGCGGCAGCCCCTTCCCGGAGGTAATCTACAAAGGTCGGAAATTCGTGCCGGGCCAAGGCAATAACGTCTACATCTTCCCCGGTGTCGGCATGGGAGTCATGGCCAGCTGGGCGACTCAGGTAACCAACGAAATGTTTCTTCTGGCGGCCCGAATTCTCGCCAACGAGGTTTCCGAGACCGATCTCCGGATCGGCAGGGTCTATCCGCCGCTGCCACGGACCAGAGACGTCTCCAGGGAGATCGCGATTGCCGTGGCCGATCTGGCGTATAGAAGAGGACTTGCTTCAAGGCCTCGCCCGGAGAACCTCGAAGAGTATATCGACAGCCTGATGTACGATCCGGAGTATCAATCGTACGTCTGAGTGCAAAACTAAGCTGTCCAAAACACCAAAACATTTCCATCAATCCGTCCTGTATGGTGCTCCATTGCAGGACGGATTTTTTTGTGTTTCTTTCCCCAAGGGGAGGAACCCCGGATACCGACAAGCCGATTAGGTTCTCCTTCGTCGCGTTCGGATGCCGTAAGGGGCGCCCGTCTAAGCGAGGTTTCATCAGAGCGATCACAAGGATCACCTACGGCATCTGAAAAACCGACGTTTGATTCAAGATTAAATTTATTTTCGTAAAGAGTGCAGCTCGAAACAAGACGATGAGGCAGAGTCTGGTCTCTGCCTCATCGGAGGGGGAGGGTTTGGGGGAGAACTACATCATGCCGAGAAGTTTCGGCAGCCAGATCGACATGGTCGGCCAGTAGGTGACGCCGATCAGGAAGATGATCATGGTCAAGAGCCATGGCCAGACGGCCACGGTCAATTCCGTAATGCCCATCTTGGTAATGCCCGAGGCGACATAGAGGTTCAGGCCGACGGGGGGATGGCACATGCCGACCTCCATGTTGACGGTCATCATAATCCCGAAGTGGACCGGATCGATGCCGAGCTTCATCGCCACCGGAAAGAGAATCGGGGCAAAGATCAAAACGATCGAAGACGGTTCCATAAAATTGCCGGCCATCAGCAACAGGACGTTTACCGACAGCAGGAAGGCGATATGTCCGAGGCCCTTGTCCAGCAGCCAGCTGGCCAGTTCCTGCGGGATGTTCTCATTGGCCAGAATGAAGGAAAACATGACCGCGTTGGTTATGATGTAGAGCAGCATCGCCGACATGTTGGCCGAACTCAGCAGAACCCTGGGGACATCCTTGAGGCCCATGTCTTTGTAGACAAAAACCGAAACAAAAAACGCATACACCGCACTCATCGCCGCCGCTTCGGTCGGGGTGAAGACACCCGAGTAGATACCGCCCATGACCACGATGATAAGCATCAGACCCCAGGCCGAAGCGCGGAAGGTTCGCCATCTCTCCCGCCAGGAGGCCTTGGGTTGCCGGGGATAGTTGAATTTATAGGCCCGATACCACGTCATGCCGCCGAGCATAGAGGCTAAAATCAGTCCAGGCACGACACCGGCCATGAACAGGGCGCCAACCGAGGTATTGGTGGCGACAGAATACATAACCATCACGATCGACGGCGGAATTAAAATACCGAGAGCGCCGGAGGTAGTGATGACACCGGCGCCGAATTTCATCGGGAAACCCGCTTTGACCATACCGGGCAACAGTATCGAGCCGATGGCGACAACTGTGGCCGGGGAAGAACCGGATACGGCGGCAAACAGCGCGCAGGCGACAACGCCGGACAAGGCCAGACCGCCATGCCAGTGACCGACCATCGAGGTGGCGAAATTGATCATCCGCTTGGCGACCCCGCCATGGGTGAGGAAGTTGCCGGCCAGGATAAAGAAGGGGATCGCCATGATCTCGAATTTCTCGATCCCGGAGAAGAGCTTGAGAGCCACCGATTCAAGGGGCACCTGGGTCATGGTGAAGAGGAAGCTCAGAACCGTGAGACCGAGTGAGATCGAAATCGGCATTCCGGTCAGCATAAGGGCAAGAAGGATACCAAAAATAACCAGAGCGCTCATGATTTTCCTCCATTCCGGCTATCTTTGCCGTGCTGTTTTGTCTGATCCCCTGGATCCAAGGTGTCGTCGACCGACGGCGTGAATTCGGCAACCAGGGCATCTTCTTCCTCGATGCCGTCCACATGTCCGTGATCATGATGCGGCAGCTCGCCGGTACGGATAAAACTGACCATGACCTGAAGAAAACGGAAACACATCAGGGTCGACCCCAGAGGAACGGCGCTGTACACCGCCCAGGTCGGCCATTCCAGGTCGGGCGTGGTCGGACCTTGCGGTACCGTGCCGGTATCCAGGCCAAACAGGGTAAAGGAGGCATAGTGCAGGCCGTTTTCCCAGATAAATCGGTAACCGAGGGTACCGACGATCGCTGTGAAGGTAGCTCCAGCCAAGAGACCGAAAACGATAAATTTTTTACGCAGAGGAAATTGCATCTTATTGATCAGGACGTCGACCCCCACGTGGATGCCGGTTCGAACACCGTAGGCAGCGCCGAACTTTGCCATCCAGACGAACATGATAATGCACAGTTCCTGAGCCCAGCCAAAATTCAGGCCAAGCAGCCAGTCCTGCAGTCCCGGGACAGGGACACCGGCCGCATACCTGTGGCCGACCGCCACAAAAATGATCAGGGTTGCTCCCGCCATGAGGAAGGTGATGAACCACTCCTCGAGATGATTCAAAATCCGATTAAGAAATTTCATTGCCGCCGTATCCTCCCGGAACTAGGCAGGGGCGGCGCCGAATATCCGCCGCCCCCTTGATTCTTGCTATAGGTTCATCTTACTTTTTAAAACCAACAGCCTGGTATACGGCATCAATGGTCTCTTTACCGATACGATCGGCCATTTTCTCATGCACGGGAATAAGGGCAGTGCGGAAGGCCTCGCGCTCGGCCGGGGTCAGGACGGTGACTTCGGTCTTGCCGGAAGCTTTTACCGCTTCGAGATCCTGGTCGTTTTTTTCCTTGGCAATCTTATTGGCATAATCGGTCGCCTCAACCATGGCAGTCTCAAGCTGGCCACGGATGTCGGCCGGCAGGTCATCCCAGAATTTCTTGTTGACGATAACCGCATAGCCAAGATAGCCATGGTCGGTAAGGGTCAAGTATTTCTGCACTTCCTGCATCTTCTGGGTATAGAAGTTGGAAATCGGGTTCTCGGTGCCGTCGACTACGCCGGTCTGCAGGGCCTGATACACCTCGGAGAAGGCCATGGTCTGGGGAATGGCCTTGAGGGCCTGCATCTGGGCTTCGAGCACTTTGGAGGACTGGATGCGGAGCTTTTTGCCTTTCAGATCGTCAGGCGTCTTGATCGGGGTGTTGGCGGAAAACGACTTGAAGCCGTTGTCCCAATAGGCGAGCCCCTTGATTCCCTTCGGTTCGAGTTTGTTAAGAAGCTTCTGGCCGGCTTCGCCTTTGGTTACCTTGTGGAGATCTTCGTAATTGTTGAAGATGAAGGGCAAATCGAATACCTCGAATTCTTTGACGCCGAGAGGCCCGAACTTGGCAAGGGACGGAGCCAGCATCTGGACGGCGCCGAGTTGCAGGGCTTCCATTTCTTCCTTATCTTTGTAGAGCTGACTGTTGGGGTAGACCTCGACCTTGACCTTACCTTGCGTCAATTCTTCCGCCCGCTTTTTGAAAAATTCGGCAGCCTGGCCTTTGGGGGTGTCAACCGCTACGACATGGCTGAATTTGATGCTAATCGGTTCAGCGAATGCAGGGCTTACCAGAAGGGCTGTGGAAATGGTCAATGCTGCTAACGTCTTCGTTGCCGTTTTAAACATGTTTCTCCTCCGTTTTGATTGGTTGGAAATGCCGCCGCTCTTGCTCTATCCGGCCTTTGCGAGCCAGATGAGAGCAAACCGGAAAACCGGCTTGTTGAATGACTATAGCAAGAGAAAGGCCAATACTGAAGTATTAATTAGTTGATCTATAAAAACATTTTATTTCAATCATCCCGGCAACTCAGACAAGAGGAAAGCGGCAAAGCAATAACCGGAAGAGGCGAAATATCACCCATTCTTACCTGCGGCCTAGGCGGAAATCCGCCACTTCTTTTCGTATCGCAAACCAGGGACATTTCCCGGTTTAAAATTACCTGGGCTGTGACGGGGCAACAAGATGTCCGAACGAACAATAACGAGGGAAAGACCGCCGCTGCAATCTTTACGACAAGAAAAAGTGACTGTATTTTGGGCCATTCTGATGTATGTTTTCGGTTAATGTGGCTTTCCGGATTCAGATTCTCCCTCTGCCCCTCATTCATCCGCCCGCTCTTTGTTGGACAAACTGCCGCCAAGCCGCTCACATGCCGGGAAACAGAGCTCCGGGCCTTTTTACACTGACAATGAC
>Ga0079306_1001120_pt1 | contig 19358 bp, 18 predicted proteins | sample Methanotroph_Enr_FD_79181 | JGI IMG/M metagenome (GOLD analysis project Ga0079306, IMG submission 79181) | Enriched soil microbial communities from Old Woman Creek wetland in Ohio, USA - Methanotroph_Enrichment_5 | ecosystem: Environmental > Terrestrial > Soil > Wetlands | place: USA: Ohio...
ATCACGCACCCGGCAACATTTCCTGAAGATGCTCCACCTCGCTCAGGGCCCTGCGCAAATCCGCCATCAGGCGATGGCGTTCAATGGAGTAGCGGATGCTGCGGATAATTGCGGCCGAAGAGAGCTCGCACTTGAAAAGATAATCCTGAGCACCTTTGCGAACAGCCTCGAAAGCCATCTCCCGGTCACCAGCTCCGGTCATGATAATCGTCGGTATCATCGGATATCTTTCATGAAAGGCAATAAAAGTGTCGAGGCCAAAACTGTCGGGAAGGGAGAGATCGATGATTGCCACATCGATGGCGTTGTTCCCGGTCGCGGCAAAAGCGCGATCAAGCCGGTCCTCCTGCAAAAGTACCGCTTCAATTTCGTCCGACGACTGAAGAACCTCCTGCAGGATCAAATAATCGTCAGGGTTGTCTTCAACAATCAAGATCGTAATTTTTGGTTTCATACCTCTCCCTTCAACGAAATTTTTCCGGTTGCAGTCAAAAATCAAAGAGCCTCGATTACGCCTGCTACAGCATGATTTGCTTGATTCCTTTTACCGCCACAAGACCCTATATCTCGCGCCTCTGCCCTGCCGTCAGAGCGTCCTGCCGAAGCCCCGTACCGTTCGTTCGTCCCTGGCAAATTACACTTTTTCGACATCATCGGTCAAGGACCGCGTTTATTACAACATCCCGGCTTGTTACGCGCCTGCGATGAGCTCCGGCCGAATGTCGGCATTTCGTATCGCAGCCTTGAAAATTGGTGGACATTTTTCGATGGATCGCCGACATTTGATCATTTCATAAGGAGCTTTTGCCACAAGGGAATCTCCTGCGCAGGCATGCCCAGATCAATCCCTCCTACATCAGCGGAGAAATTACGATGCCCGTTTCTACACATCTTCCCGACGACTCGAAAGCCCGTACCAAGATCCTTCTGGTAGATAATGAGCCGAATAATCTCCTCACCCTGCAGGCAATTCTGCAGGATCCGGATTACCATCTGCTGCAGGCTTCTTCCGGCCGCCAGGCCTTGCAGCTCCTGGAGGAAAATGAGGTTGGGCTGATTATCCTGGATGTACGCATGCCGGTACTCGACGGCTTTGAAACCGCCACCCTGATCCGCGCCCGGCATGCGAACCATCGATTGCCGATCATCTTCCTATCGAGAGCCAGGCTGCAAGCCAACCACCTCGACCGGGCCTTGTCGCTGGGGGCGGTCGACTATCTCACTAAACCGGTCGAACCTGTGGTCATCCAAGCCAAGGTCCGCCAGATGGTCGATCTCTATGTCCAGGGCAAGACCATGCAGGCCAAGCTGGACATGCTCTACGGCGAGGATGAAGTCGATATCCTCGTCGTGGGCAGCGACCCTTCCGCCCTGCCCGCGCTCCAATCCATCCTGCAGAAACTGGTGGGAGCCCGGGTCCGGACCGCCCACTCGGGCGATCAGGCCCTCCAGCTGCTCCTCCAGCAGGAATACTGTCTGGTGGTCATCGATGTCGACATGCCGGTGATGGATGGCTTCGAGCTGGCCTCCTTGATCCGTCGACGGCAGGAACTGAAAGGAATACCGATCATTTTTGCCGCAACGACGGCAAGGACCAATGAAGATATCCTGCGCGCCTATGCGGTCGGCGCCTCCGACTTTATTGCCGTCCCCTGTCCGGCTGAGATCCTGCTGGCCAAGGTAGGCGCCATCATCGATATGGCCAGGAGGTCCCGGCTGCTGACCCGGCAACTGCGAAAGATCGAAGAATTGAACCGGAACCTTCAAGAAACCAACAGGTTGCTCGAAGAAAAACATCAGGAAGCGGAGACAACCCATAAACAGCTTCTGCATACGGAAAAACTCTCGGCAGTCGGCAAGCTCTCCGCCTCGATTGCCCATGAATTGAACAATCCCCTGCAAGGTATCCTCTTCTTCCTGAAGGGCTTGCAAAAAATGGCAATACTGGCTGACGAGGACAGAGCATTGCTCGATACCGTCATCAATGAAAGCAACCGGATCAAGAGTCTGGTCCGCAATCTTCAGGATTTCAACCGGCCATCCTCATGCCGGAAGCAGCCGATGGACCTGCACGAATCTTTGGATGCCCTCCTGCTGCTGTTCAGGAGCGATTTCAACACCCGGCATATTTCCGTGGTGCGCAACTATGCCGCGGAACTGCCGCAGGTCCTGGCGGTCGCCGATCAGATCAAACAGGTCTTGCTCAACCTGCTGGCCAACGCGATGGACGCCTGCCCCCAGAGCGGCGGGGTAATTACGATCAGCACCCGGCAGGAGGGCGACCGTGTAGCGGTGGCGGTCAAGGACAACGGCGTCGGCATCAAGCCCGCGGACATGGCACAGATCTTTCAACCGTTCTTCACCACCAAGTTAGATGTTAAGGGAACCGGACTGGGCTTGTCGATCAGCCGAAGTATCGTTAGGAAACATCAGGGCGAAATCAAGGTCGACAGCCAGCCGGGAGAAGGTGCAGTCTTTACCGTCCTGTTGCCCATCGACGATCCTGCTGCCGGCAGAGAGATCCCTTTCTGAATTCGCCTTTTTTTCGTCACATGAAAACAATATGACACCATATCAATGGCATATAATAGCATTTTTTATTGTCCTGCTGGTCCAGTTGCTGCTGATCGGCTTACTGCTCTCCGAGCGGCGCCGCCGGAAGCTGACGGAACAGGAACTCAGGATCGGCAACGAAATTCTGGAACAGCGTGTACTCGATCGCACGGTTAAGCTCCAGGAGAACGAGGATCGGTACAGTTCCCTCTTCAACAGCATGACCGAGGGATTCGCCCTCCATGAAATCGTCTGTGGAGCCGATGGGCAACCGGTCGATTACCGGTTCCTCGACATCAACCCCGCCTTTGAGCGCCTCACCGGCCTCAGCCGCGAGTCGGTTATCGGTAGAACGGTCCGGAAGATCATGCCCGAGATCGAGACGCACTGGATCGAGACCTACGGTCGAGTGGCACTTGACGGCACTCCGGTCCATATCAAAAACTATGCGGCCCCCCTGGAACGCTGGTTCGGCGTCTATGCTTACCAAGTCGCTCGCGGAAAATTCGCTGTTCTCTTCACCGATATCACCGAACGCAAAAAAACGGAAGAGGCGCTGCGGGAAAGCGAAAAAAGGCTGAATCGCTCCCAGGAGATCGCCCATCTGGGCAGCTGGGAGCTGGATCTGCAAAGAAATGAGCTGCTCTGGTCCGATGAGGTGTATCGTATCTTCGGTCTCATCCCCCAGGAGTTTGCCGCCACCTACGAGGCATTTCTCGATCATGTCCATCCGGACGACCGCCCCGCGGTCAATGAGGTCTATACCAATTCCATCCAGACGGGCAACGACTCGTATGAAATCGAACATCGCGTGGTCCGCAAGAGTAACGGCACAATACGTTTCGTCCACGAGAAATGCCAGCATGTGCGGGACGAGGAGGGGCGGATAATCCGCTCGCTGGGCATGGTGCTCGATATCACCGATCGCAGACATATCGAGGATAAGTTGCGACAACTTGCTCATTTCCCGGAGGAAAACCCCTACCCGGTGCTGCGATGCACCGCCGACGGGGACATCATGTACAGCAACCTGCCGGCCAGACAGTGGCTGGCGACCTTCAGCCGGCAAGACTCCCCAGGCGGCCACTTGCCCGAACCGGTCCTTCGAGCGGTGGCCGAAGCCTACCGATGCGACCACGCCATCGACACAGAGATCACCAACCCGGCCAGCCGAACCTTCGGCATCACCGCGGTCCGGCCGACGGGAGAAGCCTACATCAATCTGTACGGCATCGATCTCACCGACCGAAAAAAGGCGCGGGAGGCTCTGGAACGATCCAACCGCGAACTGGAACAGTTTGCCTATGTGGCCTCGCACGATCTGCAGGAACCGCTACGGGCGATTGTCGGATTTCTTCAACTTCTGCAAAGCCGTTATGAGGATAAAGTCGATGACAAGGGAAGACACTACATCGACAGATCGGTGAAGGCTGCCCATCGCATGCAGACGCTCATCCGGGAGTTGCTGACCTTGTCCAGGGTCAACTCCAAAGGGTCGACCTTCCTGCCTACGGATCTCAATCTCCTGGTCGGGAGTGTGCTGGATAACCTCCGGACAACGGTGCGGGAGAGGAATGCGGAGGTGATCTGCGGGGTGCTGCCGACCCTCAGTATCGATGAGAACCAGATCCGCAGCCTTTTCCAGAATCTTCTGGTCAACGCCCTGCGATACAACGAAAGCGAGAAGCCCCGGGTCGACATTGACTTTCAGGAACTTGACGATAGCTATCTTTTTCGGGTACAAGACAACGGCATTGGCATCTCGCCCCAGTTTCACCAACGGATCTTCATGGTCTTCCAACGTTTGCACACGGACCGGGAATATCCGGGGACCGGGCTGGGTCTTGCCCTCTGCAAGAGAATCGTCGAACGACACGGCGGCACTATCTGGGTCGAGTCCAACCCGCCCGGAGGGTCGGTCTTTTTTTTCACTTTGCCGAAGCCGTTCCAAGGTAATGCCCGGAACGGTCCTCAGTTCAGTCCCCCCTTGAGGGGGATAAGGAGCCGTAACGAAATGGGTGAAAATGGTCTAGTTATTTCGTAACGGCTCCTAAAAACATGTGACAATCATGACAGAACTTACTCTCAAGCCGGCGACTGTCCTCTTGGTCGAGGACAATCAGGATGATATCGAGTTGACCCTGGAAGCACTGCAGGATTCAAAGGTACGCATGGAGATCGATACGGTTTCGGACGGCATGTCCGCCATGGCCTATCTGCGCCGCGAGGGCAAATATGCCGGCAAACCGCGACCCGACCTGATTCTGCTGGATTTGAACCTGCCCTTGATGGATGGCCGCGAGGTGTTGAAGGAAATCAGGGAAGATCATGAACTTACCGATATTCCGGTGGTCGTCCTGACCACCTCCGACGATGAGGGCGATATCCTCAAGGCGTATAAGCTGCATGCCAACTGCTATATCACCAAACCGGTCGATTTTGCCCGGTTCACGGAAATCATCCGCCAGGTCGAAGGATTCTGGCTGCAACTGGTCAAACTGCCGCGGAGACAGGGCGATCGATGAAGCACAAGATCACCGCCCTGATCGTCGAGGACAGTTCGGACGACTACTTCCTGCTCCAGGAAATCCTCACCTCATCCGACGAGCTTGAAACCGTCATCGTGCATGAAAGCCGGCTCGAAAAGGCCTTGGCCGCCGCAGACAAGGCCGTAATCGATGTGGCGATCATCGACCTTGCCCTGCCGGACAGCTTCGGGCTGGACACCTTTGTCGCCTTCCACAAAAAACATCCGGCGGTGCCGACGATCATCATGACCGGAGCCAAGGATCTGGAGATGGCCTTTGCGGCGGTACGAAAAGGCGCGCAGGATTATCTTTTCAAGGGAGAGTCCTCGTCAACCGCCATCGTCCGCAGCATCCGCTACGCCATCGAACGCCAGCGCCTGATGACGGAGTTGCACATGGCTCTCGACCACGTGAAACAGTTGCAGGGAATGCTACCGATCTGTGCGATATGCAAAAACATCCGTGACGACAAAGGCTACTGGAACAGCATCGAAGCGTATCTGTCCGATCATACGGAGGCGGTATTCAGTCACAGCATCTGTCCCGTCTGCGCCCAGAAACACTATCGGGAATTCCTGGGCGGCAAACCGTGACAGGCCGTCAACCGGCCGTTATCCGCTTCAGGAACGCAAGCAGATCCTCGAAGCTCACCGGCTTATTGAGATATCCGGCCGGATTGAGCGGTCCAAGAAGTTCAAGGTTGGTACCGGTAAGGTAGCCCGAGGTGATGATCACCGGCATCTTCTCATCCAATTTTCTGATATGCCGAAGGACATCTATACCGGTCATTCGCGGCATCTGCAGATCCAGCAGGACACAGCCGATATCGGCGCCATGCTGCGCGAAAATCTCCACCGCTTCGACCCCGTCACGGGCCAGCATAACCGGCAGGCCGATTTTTTTAACCATTTCCGAGGTGATGGTGAGACAAATCTCCTCATCGTCGACGATCAACACAGGTCTATCGGACATGAAACCCTTCCATGAACAAAATTTGGTGAGAGGAAGTCTGGCAGCTGCCGTCGCTGGAATTGAGACCTGAAGAGGGGCAGAAACCAGATCTCGATACATAACATCAGCGCCGATGAACGTCAAAATCTTTCCGTCATTCATCCGACAATATAAGGATTTATCTACCTAAAGAGCGATTCACGAGGTGTCGTGTCGACCGGGAAATAGTCGACGGGCGATGCGGTACTCAAAGTCGGGGGCGTGAGGATGGATGTAGCTCACGGCTTGAAAAGATGAGAAAGTAAAATTTCCTGCTTGCAGATTGCACCGAATCCAAGCAAAATCTGCGTCTCTACTGAAAATCCATCAACCCTGTCCAGGAAATTCCAATGACCAAACCGACCGTGCAGGATATCTTGAAGAGAATCAACTATATCGAAGCGGATATCGACATCCAGAAACAGATTCTTTTCTCCATCCCCTCCGATCAGCAGTCGGAGATGGAGAAGACCATCGCCATCATCGCCGCCAAGAAAAAGGAAATCGAGGCGTTACGGCAACAGATCCAGGAAACCGATCCCGAAGAACACAGCCGGATCGTCGCCTTTGAAGAGGTGGTCGCCCAATTCAAACAGCTGGCGGCGAGCAGGAAATTCATTTCGATCACCGGCCGGAATGTGGGCGAGCCCTGTGCGCTGGCCCTCTACGACGGTTCCCAGGTTGAATGTCTGGTCAAGGCCTGCGACGACAGCGGCGATTGGACCGTCATCACCCTGGAGGGCAAACTGCAGCAGTATCCGAAAATGGCGGTTGCGGAGAAACCGGTGGAATCGCCGATTCATTGACGGTTTCTGACCCATTCACGAGACAAACTCGGGCTCGGTGACCTTGATCATCGCAAGTCCGCCCTGAATATTCCGAGTATTGGTCAGCCCCTGCGAATTCAAAAATACCTGAGCCTCGTAGGATCTCGGTCCGGTGTCGCAGAGCAGGAAAAGCGGTTCGTCGGCCGGAATCTCGGCCACCCTCCTGCGCAGCTGGTCCTGGGGGATATTCAGCCATCTCGCCCCGTACTTTTCCCTGAACGGTGCCGCCTCCTTTTCGCCGCGGATATCGAGAACACGGGTGTCCTTGCGGGTAAACTCGTACAAGAAATCGGCGGCATCGATCGGCCGGTTGCTGCCGGCGAGGATGTTGTCGAGGGCATTGCCTGCGTTGTTGATCACGTCCATGGCCGAGGCAAAAGGAGGGGCATAGCCTGTCTCCAGGCTGCAGACTTCGTCGACATCGAGGCCATGGCGGAGGAGGACGGCCACCGTATCGACCCGCGCCTTCACCGCGTCGCCGTTTTTCCCGGCTGCCTCAATCCCTAAGATCTTCCGCGACTTGCGGTCGGCGACCAGGGCGATATAAAGCAGCTCCGCGCTGGGATAGAAATGGGCATGATCGACCTGGGACACCACCGCGTAGACCGGATCGAAGCCGGTTTCTTTGGCCTGCCGGTAGGTGAGTCCCGCCTTGCTGATTGCGAAATCGAACAGCTTGAGGCAGAAGGTGCCCACCGTCCCCTTGAAATGGCTCTGGCCGCCGCTAATATTGGTGGCAATGATCCGCCCCTGGCGGTTGGCAAGCGACCCCAAGGCCATCGGGGCATTTTCGCCGCTGACCAGATTGCGCACCTCGATGCAATCGCCGCCCGCATAGATGTCCGGGTCGCTGGTCCGCAGCCGCCGGTCGACGCTGATCGCCCCGGACATGCCGAGTGCGAGACCCGCGTCCCGGGCCAACTCGGTATTGGGTCTCACGCCTGCGGCCAGGACCACGATATCCACATCGAGGGTGGTTTTCGAGGTTTGCACGGTCAGCCCGCCGGTTTGATCGTCTTCGGCGATGGCCATGACCTTGGTTTCGAGGAGGAGGCTCACGCCATGTTTTTCCAGTTCCTTGGCGGCAACGCGGGCGATACACTTGCCAAGCAGCGTCGGCAGGACCTGATCTTCCATTTCGATCAGGGTAGTCGTAACGCCCCAAAGATCGGTCAGCGCCTCGGTTATCTCCAGGCCGATGGCCCCGGCGCCGATGACCGCCGCCTTGCCGATTTTGCCGGTCGCCATGAGTTTCTTGATGGTCTCCGCATCGTGCAGGTCAGAGACGGTAAAGACCCGCGGCAGATCGGCCCCTGGGAAAGGCGGGCGCACGGCCCGGGCGCCGGTGGCCAGCACCAGCTTGTCGTAGTCGAGAAATTCTTCCCGGCCGGTTTCGAGATGGCAGATCCGAACCCGCTTTTCCCGTCGGCGGATCTCCCGCGCCTCCACCCTGGTGAGGACCCGAATGCCTTTGTAATCGGCGAAAAAGGCCTGGTCGCGGAGGACATGCGCGGTGGTTTTCTGCAGGTCCTCAATATCGTTGATATCACCCCCGACATAATAGGGAATGCCGCAGCCGCCGTAGGAGATGAGGTTGTCCCGATCGAGGAGGATGATTTCAGCTGTTGGGTCAAGGCGTCTCAGCCTGCAGGCCACTTTCGGCCCCAGGGCGACCGCCCCGATGATCACCACTTTTTTGCCCATGCCGCCACCTCCTTTCCTGGTGTGTTGGGACGAAAGATCCTGGTATGTGTGCGGTAGGGGCGAAAAAATTTTCGCCCTCACGGCAATTGGGTCAGTGCAATCAATGCGGTCATTGTAAATGGTTTTGTAAATCGGACAATACCACAAAGTGTGCATTTGCACATATTCTTACCGATTTCTCCGCTGCTGCAGCCAATCTTCCGCAAGCCCCCCACCAGGGGGATAAGTACCTTCACGAAATTCTCTAAAAAGCATGAGATGAATTTCTAAGGTACTCATATCGCCCGCTGCTTATTTTTTGTTGCGGGATCTCTTCGACATCGGGGACAATGAGTCCTCCACCTCCACTTTCAAGGATCACGACGCATGCAGACCCACATCGATTTCACCGGCCTCACCGCCCTCTTCGACCGAGCTGTCGGCCAAGGCCGAGATTATCTCTTTGAGTACGAAGTCTACGAGTTTATCCGGCTGATCGGCGGGGAAACGCCGCCGCAATTTTTCCTGCTGGCAAAAGACGAGCGGTTCGACGGGCGCCTGCTCGATACGCTGCCGGGCGAGAAGGTGGTCATCAAGGTGGTTTCCCCCTACATTCTCCATAAGAGCGATGTCGGCGGGGTCAGAATTGTCCATAAGACCAACGATGAAGTGCTGTCCACTCTTCGCCGGATGAGCTGCGAAATTCCGGAAAAATCTACCGAAATCATCCTCCGGCGGCCCGATGAGGCACCGTCCCGTTACCGTGGATTGTCGGCCGAAGCGGTGCAGGATGCCGTCGCCGCCGACATCCGGGGCTACATCCTCTGTCAATATATGCGCCCCGATTCCGAGGAGTTCGGCAACGAGCTGCTGGTCGGCCTCCGCAACACCCGGGAATTCGGCCTCATCCTCAGCGCAGGCCTCGGAGGGCGGGATACCGAACTCTACGCCGCTCGGTTCCGCAAAGGCCAGGCGGTGGTCTCCGCCTCCACCGAGCAGGTCGATGGGGCTGCCTTCTTTGCGCTGTTCAAGAACACCATCTCCTATAAAAAACTGGCAGGCCTGACCCGGGGCCAAAAGCGGATCGTCACCGACGACCAGTTGCTGGAGTGCTTTGCCGCCCTGATCCAGGTCGCCCGGTATTTTTCTCCCTTAAACAGTGCCGCGCCCTATATAATAGAGGAATTGGAGGTCAACCCCTTTGCCTTCAGCAACTACCTGATGATGCCACTCGACGGATTGTGCCGGTTTTCCCGGGAACGGCACATCCAGCCGCCCCGACCCATCGCCAAGATCGAGAAAATGCTCCATCCCGCTTCGATCGGCATCGTCGGTATTTCCGCGCGCAAAACCAATATCGGCAGGATCATTCTCGACAACATCCTGGCGAACGGCTTTCCCCGGCAGAATTTGGCAATCATTCATCCGACGGCACAAAAGATCGACGGCATCCCGACTCTGCCTGAGCTTGCCGCCCTGCCGAACAAGCTCGATCTGCTGATCCTGGCGGTGGACGGCGCCCAGGTGCCGGACATGATCGATATCATCCTGCAGAATAATCTTGCCGACAGTGTCCTGCTCATCGCAGGCGGCCTGGGCGAGCAGGAAGGGCAACAGCACCTCATCGAGGAGATTCAGCAGAAGATTGTTGCAGCCCGGAGGCATTCGCCTGAGGCACCAATCTTTCTCGGGGCCAACAGTCTCGGCATCCTCTCCCATCCCGGCCGTTACGACGCCATGTTCATCCCCGATTCGAAACTGCCGAAGAACCGCGGCGACCACCGCCGCACCCTCGGCCTGGTCAGCCAGAGCGGTGCCTATATGATTACCCGGATGAGCAAACTGAATTTCCTCGATCCGGCCTACGCCATCTCCATCGGCAACCAGCTGGATCTTACCGCTGGCGATTTTCTCCATTATCTGAACGGGGTGGACGAACTGCAGACGGTCGCCTTCTATATGGAGGGCTTTGCCGATCTTGACGGCCTGAGTTTTGCTCAAGCTATCAGAGAGGCCGTTCCGCGCGGCAAGGAGGTCATTTTTTACAAAGCCGGACGAACCCCGGAGGGCAAAAACGCCCTTTCCGGCCATACAGCCTCCATTGCCGGCGACTACATGGTCTGTGAGTCGTGCATCGGCCAGGCCGGGGCGATGGTGGCGGAAACCTTCAACGTCTTTGAAGGCTTGCTGCGACTGGCCTGCGCCCTCCACAACAAGAGCATCCTCGGCAACCGGCTGGCAGCCATCAGCAACGCCGGCTATGAGGCGGTCGGCATCGCCGACAACCTTCTGGGCGAGGATTATCGCCTGGAAATTGCAGGCTTCAGCCAGACGACCCGCGCGCGCCTGCAGACCATCCTTGCCGGCGCGGGACTGGCAACCCTTGCCGCGGTGCACAACCCGCTCGATATCACCCCCATGGCCTCCGAGGATGTCTATACCCAAGTCATAGCGACGCTTTTGGCCGACGCGGGCATCGATGCAGTGATCGTGGCTATTGTTCCTTTGACCCCGATCCTCCACACCCTGCCGGAGGAACTGGCACCGGATCTCTTCCACCGCGAGAAGTCGATCGTCGAGCGGATTGCCGTACTGAGCGATGCTTCGCCCAAACCCCTGGTTATCGTGGTCGACAGCGGCACCCTGTACGATTATCTCGCCGACGCTTTCCAGGCACACGGCTTACCGGTGTTCCGGTCCGCCGATATCGCGGTCAGCGTTCTCGGCAAATATATCCAGAACGCCCTAAAAAACCGGCCTGCGTCTTCCCGCTGATCCAATGAATGCGGATGAAGCCGATTTGTTTTTGTGCACTAACGAAATCAGGGTGGTGCACCATCAGGAATACCGGTCATTTGATAAAACCGGGATAGTGCCACTCCAAGCCACCAGCAAGGCAAATTACACGCACAACATCGCACAACTCGAACAACATATAATTCCGGCCACACCTGTCTTGCCACTGGATCTGACAATCGCTTTTCCCTGACAATTTTTTTCTTCTAAAACAGACGAAATACAGCTCACTTATGATCTCCCCGTCAACAATCGGCATGTGGGGCAGACTGTACCGCTCGATCACCGGGAAGTCGCCTCGCCGCACAGCAAAAGCCTATGATTGAGACCAGTTCGATATATTTCACACCGACGCTGCCTACCTCCTGCACAACATGCACCTAGCACGTTATATGTTTCACCTTTCCTGCACTGACCAGTCGATCGAAGGTTCGAACATCGCACACGGTATTTGTATTAATGCAAAGTCCTTGACGTGAAAAGCAATTGATAATCGAAGGTATTTATGGTACGAAATTCATGTTATTTAGTCAGATCGAACATTTGCTCGGACAACCCCCTCAGGCAACCGGTGAGGGCATCCTGGCATCTACCGGAGAGACTTTTTTATGATTTTGCCGGCTTGTACAGCCAATCCACATCGCACTCACGACCGGTTCCGGTCTTGTTATTTCTTCGCGGCACTTTCTGTTTCAATGTTTCACACTACGTTTAAAACCGTTGCAACCTTTAAAACCGGCTCATCCCGAGCCTCAATCCAACAAAGGAGTGAACCATGGCTTTAGATCCAACCAAACATGCGGACTGGGAAATTGCGCAAGATGCAGAGAAGACGATGTTGACGATCTACGAGATCGGCGAAAAGCTTGGCTTGACCAAGGAAGAACTGCTTCCCCAAGGTCACTACATTGCAAAGATCGATTTCAAAAAGGTACTGAAGCGCCTGAAAGACAAACCGGACGGCAAATACATCGACGTCACCGCAATCACCCCGACCCCGCTTGGCGAGGGTAAATCCACTTCTTCCATGGGCCTCGTTCAGGGTCTCGGCAAGATCGGCAAAAGTGTCTGTGCGGCGATTCGCCAACCTTCCGGCGGTCCAACCATGAACATCAAAGGCTCGGCTGCCGGTGGCGGTCTTGCCCAGTGTATTCCATTGACCCCCTTCTCTCTCGGCTTCACCGGCGACATCAATGCCATCATGAACGCCCACAACCTGGCCATGGTTGCCCTGACATCTCGTCTGCAACATGAAAGAAACTACAATGACGAACAGCTGGAAAGACTTTCCGGCATGAAGCGGCTTGACATCGACCCGACCAACGTGGCTATGGGCTGGGTTATGGATTTCTGCTGTCAATCTCTCCGAAACATCATCATCGGCATCGACGGCGTGAACGGCAAGACTGACGGCTTCATGATGAAATCAAAATTCGGTATCGCTGTCTCCTCAGAAGTTATGGCCATCCTGGCCATGGCCACCGACCTGAAAGACATGCGCGAAAGAATGGGCAAGATCGTCGTTGCCTACTCAAAGACCGGCAAAGCAATCACCACCGAAGACCTGCAGGTTGCCGGAGCCATGACCGCGTGGATGGTTGATGCTATCAATCCTTCTCTCATGCAGACCCTCGAAGGCCAGCCGGTTATCGTTCATGCCGGTCCTTTCGCCAATATCGCCATCGGCCAGAGCTCCATTATCGCCGACCGCATCGGTCTGAAACTCGCCGACTACCATGTCACCGAGTCAGGCTTCGGTGCCGATATCGGTTTCGAGAAATTCTGGAATCTGAAGTGTCGTTACTCCGGTCTCACCCCGAACTGTGTAGTTATCGTCGCCACCATCCGGGCACTCAAATGCCACGGCGGTGCTCCCGTTCCCGTCCCCGGCAAGGCAATGCCGGTCGAGTATAAGACCGAAAACGTCGAGTGGGTAGCCAAGGGCTGCGGCAACCTCATCCATCATATCAGAAACGTCCGTAAGGCAGGAATTCCTTCGGTTGTCTGCATCAACGCCTTCTACACCGATACCGATGCGGAAATCGCCAAGGTTCGTGAGCTGTGCGAAGCAGAGGGCTCCCGCGTGGCACTGTCCAGACATTGGGAAAAAGGCGGCGATGGCGCCATCGAATTCGCTAAAACCGTCGTTGAAGCCTGCGAAGAAAAGCCAAAATTCAAATTACTCTATGATCTTTCTATGCCGATCAAAGAGAGAATCGAGCTCATCGCCAAGGAAGTATACGGTGCCGACGGAGTCGACTACTCAGCCGACGCCAATAAGGCAATTGCCAGGATCCAGGCCGATCCCGAGCTCTCCAAGCTGGGCATGTGCATGGTGAAAACCCATTTGTCCCTCTCTGACAATCCGTCCTTGAAAGGCGTGCCCAAGGGCTGGCGTCTCACCATCCGTGAGGTTCTCACTTATGGCGGTGCCGGATTTATCGTGCCGGTTGCCGGAGCAATCAGCCTGATGCCCGGAACCAGCTCCAACCCGGCATTCAAACGTGTTGACGTTAATGTCGAAACCGGCAAGGTTGAGGGTGTGTTCTAAGCACTGGCAGTGAACGGCAAGGGGGAGATGGCGAAAGCCGTCTCCCCTTATTCCACGTATTCAGAAACACTCATACGACAAATGGAAAAGGAGCTTGAATTATGACTGCTGAAATAATTAGTGGTACCAAGATACGCGAAGAAATTCTTGCCGAAATCAGGCAGGAAGTCGAGGCAATGAAGGCCAAAACCGGCAAGGTTCCCGGTCTGGTAACCATCCTCGTGGGCAAGAGTCCCGCATCCATAAGCTATGTAACTCTGAAGGTCAAAACCGCCATCAGCGTCGGATTCAACGAAATCCAGGACGATCAGCCGGAAACCATCTCCGAGGCCGATCTGCTGGCCCTGATCGAAAAATACAACAATGATCCGGCGATCCACGGCATCCTGGTGCAGTTGCCGTTGCCGAAACATATCGACGACAAGAAGGTCCTGAACGCCATCAATCCCGACAAGGACGTCGATGCCTTCCACCCGGTTAACGTCGGTCGACTGATGATCGGTGGCGACGAAGTACGCTTCCTGCCCTGCACACCTGCCGGAATCCAGGAGTTGATCGTCCGTTCCGGCACCGAAACCTCCGGCGCCGAAGTGGTCGTTGTCGGCCGCTCCAATATCGTCGGCAAACCGATCGCCATGATGATGGCCCAAAAAGGGAGAGGCGCTAACAGCACCGTGACTATCGTCCACACCCGCACCAAGGATCTTGCTGCCCATTGCCGAAGGGCTGACATTCTCATCGTCGCCGCCGGTGTGCCGGATCTGGTGAAACCGGAGTGGATCAAACCGGGTTCGACCGTAATCGATGTCGGGGTCAATCGCGTCGGCATGAATGAGAAAACCGGCAAAGCGATTCTGAAAGGCGATGTCGATTTTGATAAAGCCAAGGAAATCGCCGGCAAAATCACTCCGGTACCCGGTGGTGTCGGCCCGATGACCATCACCATGCTGATGAAGAACACCCTGGCCTCGGCCAAGAGAAGCCTTGGGATGAAATAAGTCGTAAGCAAAGCCGCGGCGATTCTTGCCGACGGTTGAACAAAAAAAGCGGAAGAAACGACGCTCGTTTCTTCCGCTTTGTCATTTTTACGACCAGGAGGAGTCTGTCGGATTATAGCAATTTTTTCTTAGATCGAGGCAAACTCGAAAAAATTACCGGAGGCATACGCATAATATTCCGAGGACTATTTTTTTGAGTTTAACGAAGATACGGGGAAAAGGGCATAATCCGACAGACTCCTAGGAAGAACAGGGGAAATCAACGCCCGCTCTTCCGGTACATCACAATATCAGTGGTGGTGATGATGGTGATGATCATGGTGGTGATCGTCACCGTGCGTATGGCCGCCGGCCTCATGCAGGGCCCGGCCGAGTTCCTCGTTCATTCCGGCCATCATTTCCAGGGCCTTGGCGATATGAGCGGCCAGCGAAGTCTTGCCCTCGCCGGTCATGGTCGCCTGCCATTTTTCAAACTCTTCCACGTGCCCTTTGTTATGCTCAATCCAATGCTGCAGCATGACCCGCAGCTTTTCGACATTATCCATACCTTCTCCAGTATCTCCTGTAGACCAACAATATTATTTTCTTTCATAGAGGAAGACTTTGCCGGCGCTGAAATCAATCCGCCGGATAGCCATACCCGGAAATTCCCTTGCTCCCTCGAACAGGCTTGCGATCCTCAAACCGTCCTCCAGAACCTCAAGGCTGGTAACGTTTTCCAACAACAACTCGACGCCGCCGGCCTTTTCCTGCAACACACTGGTCTGACACATTTTTTAAAACCCCTTTTTATCCTGCGAGTGTCCCGTCAGTCGATTTTCGGTCGCGGATAGAGTCCCGCCCGCTCGACTATTTCCGGGACCTTATCTTCCCATTCGATAGCCATGATGTGAAAACCGGCCACGCCTTTGACTTCTCTTAACCGTTGGATGGCTTCAACGGCAATGGTTATTCCTTCCGCCGCCTGCTTTTCCTTGGGCACTCCCGACAAACGTTTGATCAGTTCCTCCGGGACATCCATGCCTGGTACGGCCCGGGCCATATACTTGGCCATACCCACCGACCGCATGGGGGTGATGCCGGGCATGATAAAGACCTTCTCGTGCAGTCCCCGCTCCACCACACCCTTCATCCACTGCTCGAATTTCTCGAGATTGTAGACGCACTGGGTTTGGATGAATTCGGCACCCGCCGCCACTTTCTTGGCCAGTCGCGGCACCCTGATCTTGAAGGGATCGGCAAAAGGATTGGCGGCGGCCCCGACAAAAAGATTGGGCGGCACCTTGATCTCCTCGCCGCCCAAAAACCTGCCCTCGTCCCGCATATGGCGGACTGTCTGGATCAGCTGCATCGAATCGAGATCAAAAACGTTCTGCGCCTTGGGATGGTCGCCGAAGCTCTGATGGTCGCCGGAGAGACAAAGCATATTGTTGATGCCAAACGATGCCGCCCCGAGAATGTCGCTCTGCAGGGCGATCCGGTTCCGGTCCCGCACCACCATCTGCAGGACAGGCTCCATGCCTTCCAGTTTCAGATGAATGCAGGAGGCGAGACTGCACAGCCTGGTTACCGAGGTCTGGTTGTCGGTGATATTGATGGCATCAACGTGATTCTTGATTATATGGCCCTTTTTGATGATATGCTCGGGATCGCTGGAACGAGGCGGACCGCACTCACTGGTTACGGCAAGTTGACCACTTTTGAAGACCTTCTCGAGTTTGCTTTTGGTTTTCAGTTCCACGATTAAAAGTCCTCCAGTTTAAATGATCGGGGTCCGCCGGCACGATCCTTCGACCAGTCCTTGATAGGGGCAAGCTTTTCGTAATCATCCAGTTTACCGAGCGCCTCCAATCGATCCACAACCAGCTGCCAGGCACAGTCGAGATCCTTGGAGATCTCGCACTTGCCTTTCGCCGACCCGCCGCACGGGCCGTTGAACAACCGCTTGGCGCAGCGGCTGACCGGGCATACGCCACCGGTTACGCCAAGGATGCAATCGCCGCAGGCCTGACATTTTTCGGTGAAGTGCCAGTCGGTCTGCACGTCGCCCAAAAAGGTGGTATTGAGAGCCGGGTAAACCGGGGTCGTCATGTACTTGGACGCGACGAACTGGACGCCGATCCCGCAAGCCATGCTGAGCACCGCTTCGGAGCGATCGAGAAGATCCTTGGCCGACTCGAAAAACGGATGCTCGCACTGCCGTTCGATGCCGCCGCTTTTGATATCCATCTCCAACCCCTCCTGTGTCGCCCGCATCCGCAACAGGGAGGCCAGGATTTCCGCCTCTTTGTTCCCGCCCTGCTGGCACACGGCGACACAGGTATTGCAGCCGAAGACGGTCAGCTGTTTATGGTCTTTGACCATCCCCCATATTTCTTCAAATGATTTCTGTTGTCCTACTATCATTGCGTCTCCACTCCTTCTTCAGTAAAAACGGAAGTTCCGCCACGTGCATCATCGGCGGCCTGTTTTTTATTTTCGGTGGACTTTTTCTTTTTCCGCAGGGCGAACCAGATGGGGGATGGCCCCATTGCACTTATTTTTGCGGTGAATTCAGTACATATCTCCGCCCATCGCGGTCCTTGCGCAGCCGACAGGTTGAAAAACTCGAGCCGGGCCGGATCGATGCCGATCATGGCCAGCATTCCCTTGATTTTTCTGACTCTTTTCGCTGCATTGAGATTTCCTTCCAGGAAATGGCATTGCCCCTCAAGTCAGCCTGCGGCGAACACGCCATCGATGCCCCGCTCGAACGCCCGCAAGATATAAATGTGGTCAAGTTTTCCTGTGCAGGGCAGACGAACGACCTTCACATTGGGCGGATAATGCAGTCTCATGACACCGGCAAGATCGGCGGCTGCAAAGGCACAGTAATGGCAGGCAAAAGCGAGGATATTTGCCTTCCAGTCGGCGGGAATCTCCTGCGGTTTTTCCGGACTTTTCGGCTCTTCAATTTTCTCTGTGTCAATCACCATTATACATTCCTTCTTGTTGACTTGACCTGCTCGACAATTGTATGCACCAACCTCCGACCTCTATCTCGTCACAGCTCTTCGTTCATGGCAGTGGCGGAATCGATCATGGCCAGCAACTGATCGTCACGGAAGTAGTTGACCTGATAGGCCTTGGCCGGACAGGTGGCAGCGCAGATCCCACAACCCGTGCATTTCACTTCGTTATGGGAAACCTTGCCGTCCACATCGATGAACGGCGCGCCGAACGGGCACTTTTTCACGCATGCGAGACACGACATACAGATGGTGCGGTTATGCTTGGAGATAACTCCTGAAACCGTCAGGCTCTCGTGGGACAGCAGGGCTCCGGCGCGGCCGGCGGCGGCCTGGGCCTGGCTGATGGTCTCTTCGAGATTTTTCGGTGCATGGGCAAGCCCCGCGAGAAAAAAACCTTCGCTGGGAAAATCGACGGGACGCAGCTTGACATGGGCTTCCAGAAGGAAGCCATCGATGTTGCAGGTCAGTTTGAACTTTTTGGCAAACTCGTCGCCGTCCGGCTGAGGTCTCAGGCCTGTAGAAAGCACCACGTAATCGGCATCGACCGCCATTTCCCGGTTCAGCACCTTGCCGGCAAAGGAGACTTTCATCTTGTCGCCTGCCGCTTCCACCCGGGGCTTGTCGTCCGGGGTGTAGAGAAAGAAGAGGACGCCCAAGTCACGGGCTTTGCGGTAGTAATCTTCTTTCAGCCCATAGGAGCGCATGTCGCGATACAGGACCACCACCTGAGCGTCGGGGGCCTTCTCCTTGATGGCGATGCTGTTTTTCAGGGCATCCTGGCAACAGATCCGGGAGCAGTAATTGTTCGGTTCCTCACGCGAACCGACACACTGGATCATGACATAACACTTGTCGTTTTCAGGCCCTTTTTCGGCCAGTATGTTCTCCAACTCGCGCTGGGTGATGACCTTGTCGGACTCGTTATAGCCGTATTCGACCGGTGCATACTCCGAGCCGCCGGGGGTGACGATCAGCGCGCCATGATTCACCGTCTGGCCATTGCTGAGCATCGTCACGAAGTTGCCGACAAAGCCGTCGACCTTATCGACCGTAGCGCCGAGATGAACGGTAATGGCCGGATCTTCTTCCACCTTGCGCTTCGTTTCGGCGAGAAACGCCTGGACATCGTCGCCTTCGAGATTGGCGCGAACATTATTCAGCAGACCGCCCAGGGAATCGGCACGTTCCACCAGGTGCACCCCGTAGCCCTGCTCGGTGAGCGAGAGTGCTGCGGTCATTCCGGCAATGCCGCCGCCGATGATGAGCGCATTGTGGGTGACACCGACCGAAGCGGATGTGACGGGCAACAGCCGTTTAGTCTTGGCGACCATCATATTGACGATTTCGATGGCCTTCTTGGTCGCATTCTCGTTGTCATGCATATGACACCAGGAACATTGTTCCCGGATATCGGCCAGTTC
>Ga0079306_1001121_pt1 | contig 19337 bp, 16 predicted proteins | sample Methanotroph_Enr_FD_79181 | JGI IMG/M metagenome (GOLD analysis project Ga0079306, IMG submission 79181) | Enriched soil microbial communities from Old Woman Creek wetland in Ohio, USA - Methanotroph_Enrichment_5 | ecosystem: Environmental > Terrestrial > Soil > Wetlands | place: USA: Ohio...
AGGTCGACGTCCGCGGAAAGCGGGGTCTTCTTAGTGTGCACCTTGAGGATCATCTCGCGGCCCTTCACGTCGGGGCGCGGCACCACGACCTGGCGGTCGAAGCGGCCCGGCCTCAAAAGAGCCGGGTCAAGGACGTCGGGGCGGTTGGTGGCGGCGATCAGGATGACCCCCTCGTTGGACTCGAAGCCGTCCATCTCGACCAAAAGCTGGTTCAGGGTCTGCTCGCGCTCGTCGTGCCCGCCGCCCAGGCCGGCACCGCGGTGGCGGCCGACGGCGTCGATCTCGTCGATGAAGATGATGCACGGAGCGCTCTTTTTCCCCTGCACGAACAGGTCGCGCACGCGGGAAGCACCCACGCCCACGAACATCTCGACGAAGTCGGAGCCGGAGATGGAGAAGAAGGGAACGCCCGCCTCACCCGCGATGGCGCGGGCCAAAAGCGTCTTGCCGGTACCCGGGGGGCCCATGAGAAGCACGCCCTTGGGGATCCTGCCGCCCAGCTTGGTGAACTTCTTGGGATCCTTCAGGAAGTTGATGATCTCTTCCAGTTCGTCCTTAGCTTCCTCGATGCCGGCCACGTCCTCGAAGGTCACCCGGCCGGAGGCCTCGGTGAGGAGCTTGGCGCGGCTTTTGCCGAAGGCCATGGCCTTGCCGCCACCCCCCTGCATCTGGCGCATGAAGAAGATCCAGACCGCGACGAGGAAGATGATGGGGAACCAGGAGACCAACAGCGAGAACCAGGAGAAGCGCTCCTCCTCGGGACGGGCCGAGGTGGGGATCTTTTTCTCGAGCAGTTTCTGGGTAACGTTGGCGTCGGCCGGTTTGTAGCTTCTGAACTCCTTGCCGTCCTGGAACTTGCCGATGATCTCGTTGCCCTGGATGACTACGGAAGCGATGGGCCGCGGGGCGTTCTTAACCTTGCCGGTATCGACCGCTTCGATGAAATCGCTGTAGTCCAGCTTCTCCATGGTCGGTTTCGGCTTATTGAACAGGTTGAACAGCAGGATCATCATCAGGCTGATCACCAGCCAGAGCGCCAGGTTTTTATAAAATTGGTTCAAGTTTCCTCCCGATGGGTATGTATGCTGCAACCCCGGCGGATCGCCCACGTTAATGGGATTTTCCGGCCAGGCTGACGTTAGTGAAGCACCAATTCCGGGGCAAATTGGGAACCCCGGCATGGTATTCAAATGAGTAAAAGAATTACCACAAAGGGGGCACATTGACAAGAGCTTTAAGGCGAAATATCAAGAATTTCAGCGCTTAGAACCAGTCCAGGATCACCGGTTATCCGGGCCTCGTCGCCCACTCTCAACCCGCAGACCCAGATAATCCGTCCCGAGCTCAACAGCAGCGGTATACGGCTCCGCTCGATCGGCGGAATCTTTTCATTAATGAACAACGACTTCACCTTCTGTGATCCGGTCATGCCGAGCGGTCTGAAGCGGTCCCCGGGCAGCAAGGCGCGCACCTGCCAGGGGAAGGGCGCCGCAGCTGGATCGAAGTAGGCGACTCGGCGCGAGCCGGCATCGAGCGAGGCGGGACAGGGGACACTTTCGATGCGCAACTGTTGGCCGTTGGCCAGCGGATAGACGCCCGGCCCCTCGATGACCGCGGCGAGATCCGGCGTCGCGGGTTCGGCGCAGCCGGTAACCTGCAAAAGCCCGTAACTGCGCCGGACCACGCAGTCCCCCGGCAGTTTGACGCGGCAGTTGGGGCGCGGGGACAGCACAAGCCGGTCGATGGCTTCCAGGTGGGAGAGGCCGATGCGCTGCAGATCGCCGCGCGCTGCGCAAAGCGCACGGCGGTAGAGGCGCAGCCTCATTCCGCGCGGCTCTTCCGCGAGTCGGGCGAGGTCAAAAGACGGCGCTGAGCCTGCTGGGCCGCCGGGGCGGGTCAGACGCGCGTAGGCATGCTCGGTCTGTGCTTCCAGCAGTTCCTCGTCGCAGGCAAGGATCTCGGCGGTCGCCGCCAGCCGTTCGGTGATGTTGGGGTTGTACCTGGCGAGGAAGGGAATCAGCTCGTGCCGGATGGAGTTGCGCAGGATCGCCGTGTCGGCGTTGCTGGCGTCGCTGCGCCAGGTTAGCTTGCGAACCTTGAGGTACTGCGCTATCTCGGCGCGGGACACCTTAAGCAGAGGGCGCTTGAGCACGCCCTGGGACGAAAGCGCCATGGCGCTTAAACCCGAGCCCCCTGCGCCGCGCAACAGACGGATCAGGACCGTCTCCGCCTGGTCGTCGCGGTGGTGGGCCAGCGCGATGCTGGTGGCACCGTATTTCCGGGCGATCCGGGCGAAGAAGTCGTAGCGGGCCCTTCTGCCGGCATCCTCAAGGGACACCCCAAGTTCGCGGGACAAGGCAGCGACGTCCGCGCGCTCCGCCTCGCTGGGAACTCCATACCCGGCGGCAAGGCCGGCGACAAACTCCTCGTCCGCGTCGGACTCGGCCCCTCTCAAGCAGTGGTTCAGATGGACCACCACAAGGCGCAGATTTCCCGACTCAATCCGGTTCAGGATATCCAGCAGCACAACGGAATCCGCCCCGCCGGAAACCGCAACCACGACGGTCTCCGCGGGCCGGAAGAGCTTGAGGCGCTCGATTTTGGCTACCAGGGTTTTCAAGCAGGCAGGCTCCTGTCGTGGATCGGTCGGCGCCTGGCACGGGTGGGACAGGACGGGCGGTTGCGGAGCTCAGACATCCTTGAGCGTGCACTCCCTCTCCCAGGCCAGATAGCCGTCCCCGGTGATGTCCCAGAACGACTCGATGCGGCTTTCGTAGTAAGCGCGCTCCGCACACTCAGCCTCGATTGCCTGCAGGAACTTGAGCGAGATGAGCTGGTGGCCGTGCAGGAAGCGGTAAAAGGCCTTGATGCCCGCGAGGAAGCCGTCGATCTCGCTGATCACCGGTTCCATGGTATTGACGATGTACCAGTTGCCGGCGAACTGGCGCACGAGGCCAGGGCGCTCGTCGAAGATGCTGCGCGACTTGATGGAAACCACGAAATCCCTGACGAAATAGTCGGCGCCGCCGGCCAGGGCAGTGGCCTCCTCGGGCGGCAGCCCGGCCTCCATGCTCTCGTTGTAGAACCTGTGCAAGAGATCCTTGCAAAGCTTGTCCACCCGCAACTCGTCGTCGAGCGTCGCCGGGACGAACTCGCGCTTATCCACCCTCAACAGATCAAAACCTTCTTGGCACCGCTCTCCCATGTCTCCCTCTTCTCTATGTCACTTTGGATATGTTCTTGGTTCTGGCTCAGAACCAGTATTTACTGTTTCCTCGGATCAAGCGCATCCCTGATCCCCTCCCCTACCAGGTTGTAGGAAAGGACGGTAACCAGAATGGCGACTCCCGGAAAGAGGGAGAGCCACCAGGCGAACTCGATGTAATCCTTGCCGGCGGTCAGGATGTTGCCCCAACTCGGTGTCGGCGGTTGCACCCCGATGCCGAGAAACGAGAGCGCCGACTCGGTGAGGATCGCTCCGGCCACCCCGAGGGTCGCGGAAACCAGCACCGGCGAGAGCGCGTTGGGCAGGATGTGCCGGAAGATGATTCGGGCGTCCGAAGCCCCTAAAACGCGCGCAGCCAGCACGAAGTCCCTGCTTTTAAGCGAAAGCACCTCGGCCCGCACCAGGCGCGCCACTCCCATCCAGCCGGTGAGGCCGATGATCACCATGATGTACCAGATGGAGGGTTCCAGCATGGCGATGACCGCCAGGATCAGGAAGAAGGTCGGGAAACAGAGCATGATGTCGACCAGCCGCATCAGGATGGCATCCATCCAGCCGCCGTAAAAACCGGCGCACAGGCCGACCACGGTCCCGATGACGACGGCGATGCCTACGGCGACGAAGCCGACCTTTAAGGAGACCCGCGCCCCGTAGATGATCCGGGTGAGGACGTCGCGCCCCAACTCGTCGGTCCCGAACAGGTGAGCCATCGACGGCGGCAGCAGCACGTGCCAGGCGTCGAGGGCGTCCGGATCGTAGGGCGTCAGGAAGCTCGCACAAAAGGAAAGGGCGAAGAGCGCGAGGATGACGCAAAGCCCCGCCACGGCGAAACGGTTCGTCTTGAAGCGCCGCCAGAATCTCGTATAGGGTCCGTTCACGCCGTTATTCATGCGCTACCCCTCCCCGTGACGGATGCGGGGGTCGGCGACGGCGTAGCAGAGGTCCGCCAGCAGGTTACCCACCAGGGTGAGACAGGCGCCGATCACCAGTATCCCCATGACCAGCGGGTAGTCGCGCGCCATCACGGCCTGGTAGAAGAGTTGCCCCATGCCGGGGATGGCGAAGATCGTCTCGAAGATGACGCTGCCGCCGATCAGGCCGGGGAGCGAAAAGCCCAGAAGCGTGATGACCGGCAGCAGGGCGTTTTTCAGGGCGTGCTTGTAGATCACGGCCCGTTCCCTGACGCCCTTGGCCCGCGCCGTGGTGATGTAGTCCTGAGACAAGACCTCGAGCATGGTCGAGCGCATGTAACGGGAAAGCCCGGCCAGGCTGCCGAAGGTGGCGATGGCAACCGGCAGGACCAGGTGTCGGGCCAGGTCCAAAGAGCGCGCCATGAGCGGCAGCCGGTCGCTGCCGAGTGAATGGATGCCGGAAATCGGCAGCCAGGAAAGCTTGACGCCGAAGAAGTACATGCACAAAAGCGCCAGCCAGAACGTCGGGACCGCAAACCCTACGAAGACGAAGACCGAAATGCCGCGGTCGATGAGGGTGTCCCGGTGCACGGCGGCGAGAATGCCTATGGGGATGGCCAGACCGAACTCGAGGATCAGCGCGATGATGTTGAGCGACAGGGTGATCGGGATGCGCTCAGCAATCTTGTCCCGCACCGGACGGTTATCGGGGGAGAAGGAACGACCGAAATCGAGGCGGGACAGATTCGCCAGCCAGGTGCCGTACTGGACATGGAGCGGCTTGTCCAGGCCGTAGAATTTGCGCAGCCGTTCCTTGGAGGCCGCCGAGACCTTCGGGTTCATGGAAACCTGCATCTCCACCGGTTCCCCCGGCGCAAGATGAATCACGGTGAAGGTGATGAGTGTAATCCCAAGCAGGAGAGGGAAGAGCATCAGAATGCGCTTGATCAGATAGTTCGCCATATCCTAGTTCACCTGTTCCGATTTGGGCACGTACCACTTGACCAGGTTGTAGGAGATGCCGGCCGGCGCCGGCTCGATCCCCTGGAATCGCGCCGAGACCACCGGCAGCGCATCAGGCACGTAGAGGAACGTGTACGGCTGCTCGCGGGCCAGGATGTCCTGAATCGCGTAGTAGCATCGCTTCCTCCGCTCGACATCGAAGGTCCCCCTCCCCTCTTCGAGGAGCCGATCCACTTCCGGGTTCTTGAAGTGGACGAAGTTGAGTTCCTTTGGGCCGGTCTTCGAGGAATGCCAGATATCGTAGGTGTCCGGGTCTTGAGGGATGGTCCAGGCCAGCAGGACCACCTCGAACTGCCGCGTGTCGATGTAATTGGTGATGAACGAGGCCCACTCGAGCACCCGGATTTTCGCTTCTATCCCGACGTGCCGGAGGCGCCTTTGGATGATCAGGGACGATTTGAGACGCTGATCGTTGCCCTGATTGGTGATGATGGTAAAGCTAAGCCGCTTGCCGTTCTTCGCCAGCACACCGTCCGCCCCCATGACGAAACCGGCCTCTTTGAGGAGCGCCGCGGCACGGGCAGGGTTATAGCCGAAATCGTCCACCTTCGGTTTGCAGGCCCAGGTACCGGGCTTGTAGGGCCCATGAGCTACCTGCCCCATGCCGAGGAGCGCCCCTTGGACAATCTCTTCCTTATTGATGGCGCAGGTGATCGCCTGGCGCACCCGGCGATCCTGGAACAGGGGGAGTCGCAGGTTGTAACCCAGATAGGTGTAGTTGGAGGCCGGGTACCGGTACTTGTTGAACCGTGCAAGGAATTCCCGGGTGTTGGTCTGGCGCTGGTACTGCACCGGGGAAAGCCCCATCATGTCGACACCGCCCGCCTTCAACTCCATGTACATGGTGGAGTTGTCAGGGATGATACGGTAAACGTAGCGACTTATGTATGGCTTGCCTTCCCAGTAATCAGGATTGGCCTCCAGCACCAGCTTCTGCAGAGGAACCCACTCTTTGAAGATGTAGGGGCCAGTGCCGATCGGCTTTCGAGCCAGCGGGCTCTTGGTGATGTCCTTCCCCTCAAGCAGGTGAGCGGGCAACATCGGCATCCCCCAGGAGGCGAGCGCCGGGGCGAAGGGCTTGGCATAGGTGACTTCAAAGGTGTAGGGATCGACCGCCCGCGCGGTCTTTACCTGCTTGAAGTCCTCCGAATAGGCGGTGGGAGTCTTGGGGTCGATGATGACTCGATAGGTGTAGAGCACGTCGTGGGAGGTGAACTCATGTCCGTCGTGCCATTTGACGCCGCGACGCAGGTGGAAGGTAATCCTGAGCCCGTCAGGTGAAATATCCCACGATTGTGCCAGGTCCCCCTCGAGCTTCAAATTTTTGTCGTAGCGCACCAGCCCGCTGTAGACCAGCCCGGAAATATCGCTGGAGGCAGAATCGGTGGAAAGGGCGGGGATCAGGGTCGCCGGTTCCCCGATGCTGCCGGTGATCAGGGCATCGCCATAGGCGGGGGGGCCGCCCTTGGGGCGAGCCAGCGGTTTTTGCTCAGGCGCCCCCTTGGCGCACCCGGACAGCTGAAAGGCGACCAAAAGCAGGGTGAGCAGGCGGCGTACCGTCATTTATCGGCGTTCTCCTGGCGGCAGCGCTTGATCTTTTCGGCCAGGTCGGTCCGCTCGGGCTCCAGCTTTTGCAGCTTCTTGTACAGGGGGATCGCCTTCTTCGACAGACGGGCGGCACAGTAGGCCTCGGCCAGGTGACCGATGACGGTGGTGTCGTTGTCGGAAAGTTCAACCGCCCGCTCCAACTGGTAGATCGCGTCATCGTAGCGTTTCAGCTTGAAGTAGGTCCAGCCCAGGCTGTCCAGGATGAAACCGTCGTCGGGCTTGAGCGAAACCGCCTTCTTCAGGTAGCCGAGCGCCTCTTCCAGGTTCTCCCCCATCTCGGCGTAGGTGTAGCCCAGGTAGTTGAGGGCCTGCGCATCGTTGGGGGTAGCCGCCAGCACCCGCTTCATCATGGCAACCGACTGTTCCTTCTTACCCTGCTTGTCGTAGAGGATCCCCAGCCTGAAGCTCACCCGCGGGTCCTCCTTCAGCTTCTCGCTCATCGAGGTCAGCACGTCGACCCCCTCCTGAAAGCGCTCCAGCGACTCGTAGAGACCGGCCAGCGCGAGATGGGGCTCCACGCGCGAGGGGTCACGCGCGATCTCGTCCTTCAAGAGACCGACGCCCTTGTCCACCTGCCCCTTCTCCTTGTAGAGGTAGGCCAGGTGCCCGACGGCATCGGTGTAGTAGGAAGAGTCGCGGGGAATCTTGGAAAATTCCGCGATCGCCATGTCCGGCTCTTCCATCTCCTCGTAGGCGCTCGCCAGGTAGAAGCGAACCTGCTGGGCGTTGGGCTCGACCTTGAGTATCTGTTCGAAGGTGGTCACCGCCTCATCGTAGCGCTCCAGTTCGAGGAGCAACAGGCCAATCTTGCGGCTGTTCTCAAGGCTCTCGCCGCCGTCCTGCTCCAAGAGCGTCAGGGCGTCGTTCAGGCGGCGCTGCTGGATGTAGAGCTGCGCTAAGTGCTGCACCACGTTGGTGTTGCTGGGGTTCACCGCGAGGAGGTTCTTGTAGCTCTCGATGGCGTCGTTCACCAGCCCCTGGGTCTCCTGGGAGATCGCCATCTCGATCAGCGCCTGCTCAAAATCCGGTTTGAGTTCCACGGCCTTTTTGTAGTAGGTGAGCGCCTCGCGCGGCAGGCGCATCTGATCGTAGGTCTTGGCGAGATAGTAGTAGCCAAGCGGCGATTCGGGCACCGCCTTGATGAGCGACTTAAGCGTGTTGACCGCCTGCTCGTACTCGAAGCTCTTCAGGTAGAAGATCGCCACGTGCAGGTAGACCTCTTCCTTGGTCGGGTCGAGTTCCAGCACCTTCTTGAAGTAGGGGATCGCCTCCTTCTCGCGCTGCAAGGAGGCCAGGATGTTACCGGCCAGAAGCTGCGCCTGCAGGTAGGAGGGGTTCAACTTGATGGCGGCCTCGCACTCGGCCAGCGCCTCGTCCGGCCGGCTCTGCTGCAGGTAGATCTGCGCGGTCGCCGTGTGCAGGAACGGGGAATCGGGATCGGCGGCCTGGGCGCTCTTCAGGAGGGTGAGCGCACCGTCGGCGTCGCCCTCGCCCGCCCGCAGCCGCGCCAACGCGTAGAAGTACAGGGTGCGCCCCTCGGTCGAGGTGGCCGTATAAGGAGCCGGAGTTGTCGTCGACACGGCGGCGGCATGTTCGGTGGCGCAGGCGGAGAGCAGGGGGATCAACAGCAGGAGAGCGAGAGACTTCGTGGTCATTGGGTACCTGTGGTTTTCTAGGTCGGCGTGCCGGATGGCAAAATCTAAAAAACGCGACACCCGCTCAGGACACCGTATCCCGCAGATGGTGCGAATATCACATGAAAAACTAGCATAATTAGGTAGCAGCGTCAAACAACAATTACTGCTCATTTACCCGGTTGCGCCCCACCCTGGCTATGCTACAATTCTCAAATAAAATCATTACCTTAAGGCCGGCGACCATGCGAAAGCTTAAAAAATCGCTACTTAAACCAGCGGCCTATCCAGAGCCAACGGCCGTCGTGCGCCTCATTGAGACCCATGTCTCCTTCATCTTCATTACGGATCACTTCGTTTACAAGGTAAAAAAACCGGTCGATTTCGGCTTTCTCAACTTCACCACTTTGGACCGGCGCCGCTTCTACTGCGAGGAGGAGGTGCGCCTGAACCGCCGCCTCTGCCCCGACCTCTACCTGGGGGTGGTGGAGCTGCGCTCGGGTCCGGAGGGACCCTGCTTCGGCGGCCCCGGCACCCTCATCGATTACGCCGTCAAGATGAAGCGGCTCCCCGAAGAGCGCATGCTGACGCACCTTTTGCAGCGCGGCGAGCTCGGAGCCGAGCAGCTGGCGCAACTCGCGCGGATCATCGCCGACTTCCACGGCGCCGCCGCCCGCGGTCCCCAGATCGACGCCATGGGCAGCGTCCCGGCCATTCGGGCCAACTGGGAGGAGAACTTCCGGCAGACCGTCCCCTTCGTCACCTACACCATCTGCCGCAGCGAGCTCTCCTTCCTGCGCACCTGGGTGGAGCGCTTCCTTACCGAACAGAAGGAGCTCTTCGAGGCCCGCGTCGCCGGGGGATTCATCAGGGAGTGCGACGGCGACCTGCACCTGGGGAACATCTGCCTCACCGACCGGTTCTACATCTTCGACTGCATCGAATTCAACGAGCGTTTCCGCTACAGCGACACCGCCGCCGACATCGCGTTTTTGCTCATGGACCTGGAATACGGCGGGCGCGCCGACCTCTGCCCCGTGTTCCTGTCGGCGTACCGCGAGGCGAGCGGGGACCTGGGGCTCGACGCGGTGCTCGATTTCTACCGCGCCTACCGCGCTTTCGTGCGCGGCAAGGTGACCAGCCTGAGGCTTAAGGAGAAGGGGGTCCCGCCCGAGGAGGTACAGACACTCACCGAGGCGGCCCGGCGCTACTTCCGGCTGGCCCGCGGCTATTGCCTGAGAGAAAGGGTGGCCCCATCGCTCGTGGTCACCTGCGGGGTCATGGGGAGCGGCAAGAGTGCCCTGGCCAGCGAACTCTCCCGCGAGCTCGGCTTGACCCTTTGGAGTTCGGACCGGGTGCGAAAGGAGCTTGCCGGACGGCAGCCCACCGAGCGCGGCACCGAAGGGTACGGCAAAGGGATCTACACCCCCGAAAAGAGCAGCGCCACCTACCAGGCGCTCCTGGGAAAGGCCCGGGTCGAGCTTCGCGAAGGGCGCAGCGTCCTGGTCGACGCGACCTTCCGGCATGCCGCAGACCGGGCGAACTTCCGCGCACTGGCAGCGGAGCTCGGCGTGCCGTTTTACCTCATCGAGACGCGCTGCGATCCGAAGCTGCTTGCCCAGCGCCTGGAGCGGCGCAGCCTGGACCCCGGCGAGGTCTCCGACGGCCGCAAGGACCTCTTGGAGCAGCAGTTGGCCGACTTCGAGGCGCCGGGGCCGGGCGAGTCCATCGAGGTGGACACCCGTCTCACCATCGGCGAGGAAGTGGACCGGGTGCTCAGGGCAATGGGGATACTGCCATGAAATCGAGGCTCAAGGAGGGGGTCATCAAGCGGCTGAGGCTGACCGACAGCTGGGTAATCTGCTTCGTGCTCGGCTTCGTCATGATGAACTACCCCTTCATCAGCATCTTCAACAAATCGTCGCGCCCCTTCGGCATCCCCCTGCTCTACCTCTACCTGCTGCTTGGCTGGGTCTCCTCGATCTTCATCGTCTACCTCTTCAGCCGCGCCGAGCGGCACAAGCACGCCGGCAAGGACGAGCCCTGATGCTGAACGTCGATCTCGTGTGGGGCACCGCGCTCCTCTACATAGCCCTTCTCTTCCTGGTGGCGTACTACGCGGACCAGCGGCAAAAGCAGGGGCGCTCGATCATCGCGAACCCCGCGGTGTACTCGCTCTCCATCGCGGTCTACGCGACCTCCTGGACCTACTACGGGAGCGTCGGGAAGGCGGCCACCACCGGCATCGACTTTCTCCCGATCTACCTGGGTCCCACCCTCACCGCCTTTTCCTGGTGGTTTCTCCTGAAGAAGATCGTCCGCATCTCCAAGCAAAACAACATCACCTCCATCGCCGACTTCATCAGCTCGCGCTACGGCAGGAGCCAGTGGCTGGGCGCCATCATCACGGTGATCACCCTGGCCGGGATCATGCCCTACATAGCGCTGCAGCTGCGCGCCGTCGCCACCTCGTTCACCATCATCACCGGGTACCACGACTTCCACCTGGGGATCATGGAGAGCCTCTCGCCGTTTTCCCCGCACCCGGGGCTCTTTTCCGCCTTGCTGCTGGGGGTTTTCAGCGTCATCTTCGGCGCACGGCACCTGGTCTCGGCGGAGCGCCACGAGGGGCTGGTGGCGGCCATCGCGCTCGAATCCCTCGTGAAGCTGGTGGCTCTGGTGAGCGTCGGGATCTTCCTCACCTACGGCATGTTCGACGGCATGGGCGACCTCTTCGAGAAGCTGCACGCCAAGGACCCGGAGCTTTTGGCCCGGCTCACCACCCTGAACCTATCCGGGGAGAACTCCTACTCCTCGATGTGCAGCCTCTTGCTGCTTGCCATGAGCGCCGTCATGCTCCTGCCGCGCCAGTTCCAGGTGATGGTGCTGGAGAATGCCGACGAGAGCCACCTGAACTCGGCGGCCTGGCGCTTTCCCGCCTACATGTTCCTCATGAACCTCTTCGTGATGCCGATCGCCATCTCCGGGCTCCTCATGACCGGCAGCGCCAAAGGGGCCGACTACTTCGTGCTCACCCTGCCGATGCAGGCGGGGCATCCCTGGCTCGCCCTGGTCGCCTTTCTGGGGGGCTTCTCCGCCTCGGCCGGCATGGTCATGGTGGAGAGCGTGGCGGTCTCCACCATGCTCTTGAACCACGTGCTGATGCCGGTGGTGATCCGCTTCAAGCCGCAGGCCTGGTTCCCCTCGCTGCTTATAAACCTGAAGCGCCTGGGAATCCTGCTCGTGGTCCTGTTGGGCTACCAGTACCAGGCCATCGTGGGCGACAGCTACATGCTCGCCAACATGGGGCTCATCTCCTTCTCGGCGGCGGCCCAGTTCGCCCCGGCCCTCATCTGCGGGCTCTACTGGCCGCGCGGCAACAAGGGCGGCGCCATCACCGGGCTCCTTTTGGGGTTTGGCGTCTGGTTCTACACCTTGCTGCTCCCCTCCCTGGTGCATGCCGGGTGGTGGAACTCCGACATCCTGATCGACGGCCCGTTCGGCATCGGCCTGTTGCGGCCCCAGGCGCTCTTCGGCATGACCGGGATCGACCCCTGGACCCATTCCCTTTTCTGGAGCATGTTCCTGAACGTCTCGGCCTACGTCACGCTCTCCATCCTCATGGACCAGGGGGAGCAGGAGCGCGACCAGATGAAGCGCTTCGTGCACGTCTTCGCCCCGGAGAACGGCACGCCGCAGTGGGAGACCAAGCGCCTCTCCAAGCCGGTAACCATCGTGCAGTTCGTGACCCTCATGTCGAAGTTCATCGGCGAGCCCCAGGCGCACGCGGCAATCAGCGACTACCTGGGCGAGCGGGAGATCGACGGGCGGGGCGGCGTGTCGGAGTTCGAACTCCCGAACCTGAAGCGCTTCGTCGAGAAGACGCTGGCCGCTTCTCTCGGGGGTGCCGCGGCCGGCGCCGTGGTGGAGAGTTTCCTCTCCGACATCGGAAGCCGCCTCGAGTCGGTCTACGACATCTTTTCAACGGTGCGCACCTCGCGCGACCAAAGCCGCGAGGCGCTCTTCGTGAGGCTGCGGGCCTCGGAAATCATGAACCGCTCCCTCGAGCTCGACATCATCATGGAGGACCTGCTCACCCTCTTGTTGCGGGAGTTCAAGCTGGACCTCTGCGTGATCCGGCTGTTAAACGACGAGGGGCGTCTGCAGGTGCGCTGCCACAAGGGCGACGGCGGCGAGCACATCACGGCCGAAGACAGGATCCTCGAGATCGACACCCATGTCGGCGAGGCGTTTCTCGGGCGCCGCACCGAGTTCTTGAACGATACCGCCTACATAACGAAGCCATTTGCCAAGGAGATCTTCCAGCGCGAGGGGATCAAGTCCTTCGCCCACATCCCGATAGCGAGCGAGGGCGCGCCGCCGGTGGGAATCCTGTCGGTGTTCTCCCGATCCATCGTGGGACTCTTCACCGAACAGTTCGTGGAACTTTTGGAGAGCCTGGCCGGGCAGCTGGCCCAGGCGGTGCGCATCGTATCCGAGCGGGAGGCGCGCGAGCGCGAGCGCGAGCAGAAGGAGGCGGCGCTCCTGGAAAACGCCCGGGTCACCCGGGACCTGGAGCTCGCCAAGCAGATCCAGCTCTCGCTGCTCCCCACCACGCCCCCGGAGCTCCCCGGGGTGAGCATCGCCTGCCGCTGCGTCCCGGCCTCCCACGTGGGCGGGGACTACTACGACTTCTTCCCGCGCGGCCACGAACTTTTGGACCTGGTCATGGCGGACGTCTCCGGCCACAGCGTCGGCGCGGCGCTCATCATGGTGGAAACCCGCAGCGTCTTGCGCGCCCAGATGCAGGCGACCCGCTCGACACGCGAGATCCTGGGGGTGCTCAACACGCTTTTGTACGAGGATCTCACCCGGGCCGAACTCTTCATCACCATGTTCTGCGGCAAGTTCGACGCCACCCTCAACACCCTCTACTATTCGAACGCCGGGCACACCCGGCCGCTACTGCTGCGGGGCGACGGCTGGCAGGAACTGGACGCCGAGGGGCTCATCCTCGGGGTGGAAAGGCAGGTGGTCTTCGAGGAGAAAAGCGTCCACCTGGAACCGGGCGATCTGCTCTTTCTCTACACCGACGGCATCATCGAGACCGAGAATGGCGACGGGGAGTTCTTCGGCGTCAGCCGGCTGTGCGAATTCCTCTTCGAGTTGCGCCGGAATCCTCCCGAGGTCCTGATCGACACGCTGCTGGCGAGGCTCACCGCCTTCGCGGCCCCCAGTCCTTTACAGGACGATGTTTCCATGGTAGTCATGAAAGTGGATCAGGCCGCTGTTCAAGGCGTCCTTGCCAAAACCGACCGCATATAGCACAATGATTAAGGAACTTATCGATCGGACCTCACTACAAGGAGAAGGCCATGAACCTAGAACAAGAGACGAGGAACGACATTGTCATCCTGTACGTGAAGGAGGAGCGGCTGGACGCGCACAACTCTGTGGATTTGAAGGGGGCTGTGCAGAAGCTGTTCGAGGACGGCAGGAAGAACGTACTGGTAGATCTGAAGGAGGTGCGCTTTATTGACAGTTCCGGGCTGGGTGCGCTGGTATCCGGCTTCAAGAATGCCATATCCCACCAAGGCAATTTAAAACTTTCCTCGCTGCAGTCACAGGTCAAGTCTATGTTCGAACTGACCCGACTGCACCGGGTATTCGAGATATTCCCTTCTGCATCGGAGGCAATGGAGAACTTCCAGTAAAAGCGAGGCGCCAGATGGAAGGAAACGCGATTGAGGTAGACATAAAGGTCCCGAATAAGACCCGCTACCTAAGCCTGATCGGAAGGATCGGGGAGGACATCGCCCGCGAGCTGGAGCGCTACAGCGGGGACCGGGAGACGCTTGCCTACCACCTGAACCTGGTCCTTACCGAGGCGATGGTGAACGCCATCAAGCATGCGGGCCCCAAGGAGCCTGAGAAGCTGGTCCGGATCGTGATCACCATCCGCCTCGACGACCTCACCATCAGGGTCTACGACGACGGCCAGGGCTTCGACATCAACACCATACCTCCCCCGAACTTCGAGGAACTCGAGGACCGGGGGCGCGGCATCTTCCTGATCCGCTCCCTGATGGACTCGGTCTCCTACCACAAGAACTGCAAGGAAAACATCCTGGAAATGAAGAAAAAGCTGGTGTGACCCTCCCTACCCCCGCCTCACGCATCGGATTACCATTGCCCCGCCCAAGAGGAACATGGGAAGACTCAATAGCTGCCCCATGGAAAGCCCCCCGAGCACAAAACCGAGCTGGGCGTCCGGTTCCCTGACGAACTCGAGCAGGAAACGGAACAGCCCGTACAGCCCGATGAAGGACCAGAACACGACACCGTCGCGGTTCACCTTCCGGGACACCAGGAAAAGCGCCAGGAACATGACCGGCCCTTCCAGAAACGCCTCGTAGAGCTGGGACGGGTGGCGCGGCAGCGGCCCGCCGGTCGGGAACACGATACCCCACGGGACGTCCGTGACCCGGCCGTACAGTTCGCCGTTGATGAAGTTGCCGATGCGCCCGAGGCCAAGCCCCACCGGACCGGCCAGAAAACCGATGTCGGCGAGCTGGTAGAACCGGATCTTGTGCTTCCTGATGTAATAAAGCCCGGCCAGGATGGCGCCGGTGAGCCCGCCGTGAAACGACATCCCCCCTTCCCAGACCGCAAAGAGCTTGGCCGGATGGGACAGGTAGTAGGACAGGTTGTAGAAGAGGATATACCCGAAGCGCCCCCCGAGGATGACGCCCAGCGCCGTCGTGAAGATCAGGTCGGCAACGTCGTCCTTGGAAAGGGGCAGCCCCTTTCTTTTAACCCCTGCGAGTATGATGAAGTATGCAGCCAGGAAGCCGCAGATGTACATGAGGCCGTACCAGCGGAATTCGAGCGGTCCCAGTTTCAGGAAAACCGGGTCGATGTGCGGAAATGTCATGAAAGGCTCTCCGGAAGGTGAAGTGGGCCCTAACCTAGCAGCAAACGGTCAGGGTGTCAATCGGGCTGGCCGGCAGCCGGCAGCCGGTTGACAAGCGCTGCGCGCATTATACATTCTTAGGGTTATGTTTAATTAATACAAGTCAATTAATTCCCAAGCCTCCGGTTCACGAGAGGGGGCTGGGAGTGGGGAAACCGCCAGGGCCCCCGGTCCAGCCACCCGCAAGGGAGAGGGAGGTCAGATCGGGAGAGAACAAGCACTCGGAGAGTCCGCCGCACCCGGGTACATTCGTTCTCAACCGATTTGCCCCCCGCGACGTAGAACCATTCCCGCGCAACGACGGCGAGTTGACGAGGCGGAGCGCTCATGAAAATCGCGATGAACGAGATCTTCGTCAGCTCGGTGCTGGGCAAGACCGTGATCAACGGGCACGGCAACGAGGTCGGCAGACTGCGGGACCTGGTCATAGTACCCGGGGAGCGTTTTCCCGAGGTGACGCACCTGGTGGTGGAAGTCCTGCGAAAAAAGGGTGACACCCGTTCGGTGCCCTGGCAGCGGGTGGTGCTGTTTAACCGCTTCGTCATCTCGGTCTCCGGTTGGTTCCCAAACGTCCCGCAGTACCGGCCGCAGGTGGGTGAGATCCTGCTCAGGCGGGACATCCTCGACCGCCAGATCGTGGACGTGAACGGCGCCAAGGTGGTGCGGGTCAACGACGTTAAACTGGGGAGCTTCCGGGAGCGGCTCTGCGTCTTTTTCGTCGACGTGGGACTCAGGGGAATCCTGCGCCGGATGGGACTCGAGCGCATGGGCGAAAGCATCGGCGCCGCCTTGAAGCACCCGCTCCCCCACTATCACATCAGCTGGCAGTACGTGCAGCTCTTGGAGCACAACCTCTTTCCCCTCACCCTCACCGTGGCCCGCGAACAGTTGAAGGAGATCCACCCCGCCGACCTGGCCCAGATCATCTCGGAAATCCCGGCCGGCCACGTCCAGGCCATGCTTGATGTCTTGGGCACCGAGACTGCCGGCGAAGCGATCCACGAGCTGGAACCCGAGCTGCGGAACCGGGTCATCAACCAGATGGAGAGCGGACAGGCCTGCACCATCCTGGAGGAGATGAAACCCGACCAGGCGGCTGATGTTTTGGGCAACCTGCCGAACTGGAAGGCTCAGGAACTCTTGGGGCTCATGGAGGTAGCCGAAGCCAACCAGATCCAGGAGCTCATGGAACACGAGGAGGACACCGCGGGCGGGCTCATGAACAGCGAATTTCTCTCCCTGCCCCAAGGCCTGTCCTGCGATGCGGCCCTGCAGGTGGTGCGCAGGCGTGCCGACCAGGTGGACGACATCCACTATTGCTATGTGTTGAGCGAGACAGAGGAACTGCTGGGGGTGGTGGGTCTCAAAAGCCTGCTGGTGCACCAGGGGGACACCCTTGTGAGCGAGTTGATGACCACTGGAGTCAAAAGCGTCCAGATCCGCTCGACCGCCCATGAGGTACTCGAGGTGGTGGCAAAGTACAACCTGGTTTCCGTGCCGGTGTTGGATGAAGAGGGAAAGATGGTCGGAGTGGTCACCGTCGACGACCTGATCGAGCAGTTCCTCCCCTATTCGCTGAAGCGCCGGCGGCACCGGTCGGCGTGAAACCAGCTCAACCGGCCCCGGCCGCGAAATTTAGCCGGACGCACAGGACGACACGTTGTGAGGATATGTGGGAGCTGCTTCAGCCGCGATCGACGCGTTCGCAATTGCGGCTAAAGCAGCTCCCATCAGGATCAAGAACCGGGAGCAGAACCAGCACAGAAGTTCCGGCTACTTCTGATCGAGCGATACGCCTGCCTTCGCGGCGCTGGCCCGAACCTGGTCCAGCTTTTTTTTCTGGTCCTGGAGTCGGAACTCCTCCTGCTTCAGTGTGTTTTGCAGGGAGAGGTACTCCGAGCGGGCCATCTTGGAGGTGTCGTTCAAACGTTCCTTAAGGCTTGCCACGCTCTGCTCAAGGGCCTGCAGATTCGCCTTGGCGGAGAGATACTCGTTACGCAGGGCCACCTCATCCTTGGTGGGCGACTCCTTCTTATCTTTCTTGCCGCCAGCCTGGGTACCGTCATCCTTGGCTTTGCCCTGAGCCGGTTCGGCACTTTCGATGATCTTGGGAGTGCCGCTTTCTTCGGCCCCGAGGACCTTCACCTTCTTCCGGTATTTTTTGGGCACCTTGCCGAGGTCTTCCGTGAAATTGACGGTGCCACGGTTGTCGGTCCATTCATACGTGACGGCCATGGCGGACAGCGGGTACAAGAGCAACAGCAGCACGAGCAGTTTCTTCATTTCCCTCTCCTTTGGAAAACCGATTCTTTGAGTACTCTTCGCGCGTTACTAACCCGGAGGCCAGGCGAAGTGCCGGCCGGCAAGCAGGTGAAAGTGGATGTGGAAGACGGACTGACCGGCCCCCGCATTGTTGTTGTTCACGATCCGGAAACCGTCCTCGGCGACGCCCCGTTCGCGTGCCAGTTGGGCGGCAACCCGGTAAACCTTACCGATGAGCTCGTCGTCACCAGGCGCCAAATCCAGGGAATTCACCAGATGCCGTTTGGGGATGATCAGTACGTGGGTCGGTGCCACGGGGTTGATATCCTCGATGGCGAAAAGGGCATCGTCCTCGTAGACCTTTTTGACGGGTATGGCGCCGCTGGCCATTTTACAGAACAGGCAATCGTCCATAGAACCTCCTCAGCTGGTTTCGGTTAGCCCAAAGGGACGTAAGGAGCAACGTATGTGAGAGGAGCCATCCGACCGTTTCGACGACTCAACTATTCACGGAACTCGATAATTAACGACTTAACGACTCGACCACCCGACTACTCGCCAGCATCATCCCCCACCGCCCCACCCACCGTCTTTCTCAGGTGGATCAGGAACTCCTTGTTTCCCTTGGGACCCAGGATCGGCGACTCGCAGACGCCGAGCACCTTAAGACCAAGCCCCTGGGAAAGCTCGGTGATCGATGCCACAACTTCCGCGTGCTTTTTGGCGTCCCGCACCACCCCGCCCTTCCCCACCTGACCGCGTCCCACCTCGAACTGAGGCTTGATCAGGGCAACGATGGTCCCCTCGTCCTTAATGAGCCGCAAGGTCGGCGGCAGCACCTTGTCCAGCGAGATGAAGGAGGCGTCGATCACCGCCAGGTCGGGCACCTCGGGGAGCGTTCCCGGCTCCAGGTGCCTGATGTTGGTCTTCTCCAGGTTCACCACGCGCGGGTCCTCGCGCAGCTTCCAGGCCAGCTGTCCGTAGCCGACGTCCACCGCAATCACCCGCCGCGCTCCGCGCTGCAAGAGGCAGTCGGTAAAACCGCCGGTGGAGGCCCCCACGTCGACCGCGCAGAGTCCGGTCACCTCGACGTCGAAGGCATCGAGCCCCTTGGCCAGCTTCAGCCCGCCGCGGCTGACATAGGGCAGCGGCTCACCCTTCAGGCGAATCTCGGCCGTAAGCGGCACCAGCTGTCCGGCCTTGTCGGCCAGGTGATCGTCCACCACGACCTGGCCGGCCATGATGAGCGCCTTGGCCTTTTCGCGCGACGGCGCCAGCCCGCGGTCCAGCACGAGCTTATCGAGTCTCTCTTTGGTCACGTCACCCCTTTTAATACATGCCGTGCAGCGGTCCGCCGGGTGCCGCCAACTGGTCGACCCGGCGTTCGACCTCCGGGTCCTCGATAAGCGGCGGCGCGTGGTGCGGCTTGACGCGTGCGTCGATCACGACCGGTCCGCTGCAGCCCCACTGTTTGCCGGTCATCGAGGCCCCGACGCCGTAGATGTCGGCTGCGGGGTCGGAACGGGTAAAGGTGACCCAGAGGAAGTTGTTCAGGTTGGCTGCTGTGAACCGGCTGTCGTCACAGACCACGATGAGGGGGAACGAGTCGAGCCCGGCAACGCTTCCCAGGAAATCGCACAGCCGCTCCAACTCGGGGTCCGCGACCCCTTTGGGAAGCGTGCAGGGCGGCCCCTGCAGGG
>Ga0079306_1001123_pt1 | contig 19303 bp, 15 predicted proteins | sample Methanotroph_Enr_FD_79181 | JGI IMG/M metagenome (GOLD analysis project Ga0079306, IMG submission 79181) | Enriched soil microbial communities from Old Woman Creek wetland in Ohio, USA - Methanotroph_Enrichment_5 | ecosystem: Environmental > Terrestrial > Soil > Wetlands | place: USA: Ohio...
CCCCTCCCTTGACGGGAGGGGGTCGGGGGGTGGGTGAAGCTGCCCCGGAGTGAGGGCACAGCTCATGGCACCCTCTCCCCCCCCCGACCCTCACCCGCCAGGGGGGAGGGAGGTATTTTGGGCTTACTTGGGCGGGTAGCGGCTCTGCGAGCGCTAAGCCGAACGAGCAGGATGAGCCCCCCTACCCTCCTCTGTCGAGGGTCAACTGTCCAACACGAAAGAGAGACTTTGAAATGTCAGAAATCATAGCCGTCATAGGTGCCGGAAGCTGGGGAACCACGCTCGCCGACCTGCTCGCGAAGAAAGGCCACGCGGTTACCCTTTGGGCCTACGAGCCAGAACTTGTCGAGGAGATGCGCTCCAGCCGGGAGAACAGCCTGTTTCTCCCCGGCATCAAGCTGAGCCCGACCCTGCACTTCACCAACAACCTCGAGGAGGCCTACCTCGGCTGCACCATGGTGCTCTGCGTGGTACCGTCCCAACTGGTGCGCCGGGTCATGGGGAACTCCCTCCCCTTCCTGCCCCCCGACGCGGTCCTGGTGAGCGCCTCCAAGGGGATCGAACTGGAGACCCTCGCGACCATCTCGGAGATCTACCACGAGATCCTCCCCACCGAGCTGTTCGCCAGGTTCGCCGCCCTCTCCGGCCCGAGCTTCGCACGCGAGGTCGCCCTCGAGATGCCGACCGCAGTCACCGTCGCCGCGCAGAACGAGGAGGTGGCCAGCAGGGTTCAGCAGGCCTTCAACTCGAGCTTCTTCCGGGTCTACCGCAACGACGACGTGGTCGGGGTGGAACTCGGGGGTGCCATCAAGAACGTCATCGCCATCGCCGCCGGCATCTCGGACGGGCTTGGCTTCGGGTGCAACACCCGGGCGGCCCTCATCACCCGCGGCCTGGCCGAGATGACCCGGCTCGGCATCGCCATGGGCGCCCAGGCCTCTACCTTCGCAGGGCTTGCCGGCATGGGCGACCTGGTGCTCACCTGCACCGGCGACCTGTCGAGAAACCGCAGCGTCGGCCTTCAGATCGGCCAGGGGCGGCAGCTCTCCGAGATCCTGGGCGAGATGCGCATGGTCGCCGAAGGGGTGAAGACCACCGAGTCGGCCTACAACCTCGCCCGCCGCATGGGAGTCGAGATGCCGATCATCGAGCAGATGTACCAGATGCTCTACCAGGACAAGCCCGCCCGTCAGGCGGTGCTGGAACTGATGGCCCGAAACCTGAAAGCCGAAGGGGTCTGAAAACAGGTCAAGGTTGAGGTTAAGGTCGAGCCGAACCCGCCGGGCGCAGCGTCGCCCAAGGAGGTTTCCTCAACCTCGACCTCGAACCCCGACCTGTCTCAAAGGGACAGTACATGGAACCTCGTTTCGGCATACGAACCAAACTGCTCCTGTCCATCCTCGTCATCCTGCTGGTCTCCTATTCCGCCCTCCTCTACTCCACCACTAAGACCCTGAGCGCATCGCTGCGCACCGAACTGGACAAGGACCTCGAGGCGAACCTCAGGTTTGCCCGGAGCCAGTATTTCCAGCGCTCCGACATCGTCAAATACTCGCTTTTGCAGTCCAGCGTCTCGCGCACCATGCAGGAAAAGTTGCGGCAGCGCGACACCGCCTGGCTCACCAACCGGATGGAGCGCTGGCACAACGTGCTTCCCTTCCTGTCGATGATGGTGGTGGTCGACCCCGACCGGAGGGTGCTGGCCCGGCTGAATGGCGAGGGGAGCGGGGAGCGGTTGGATCTGCCGGGGGTGGTCGACCAGGCGCTGACCGGCGGCAAGGCGATGGTCGCCACCGAGATCGTCACGGCGGTGCAGCTCTGCCGGTTGGGGGTGCAGAGCTACTGCGACGGGAAGGCCGAGGACGCCCTGGTAGTGATGGTCGTGGTCCCCGTGCTCGGCGAGAACGGGGACGTGCTCGGTTGCATCCTCACCGGCGATATCCTGAACCAGCAGGCGAGCCTTCCCGCCCAGATGAAGCAGGTCTTCAGCAATGACGTCGAAGTAAGCATCACCCAGCGCGGGGAGCGGATCGCCAGCAGCCTTTCCAAGAAGACCTCCGGTGCCACCAGCCTCGCACCGAAGGTCATCGAGCTGCTGGACCGGGGCGAGGGGTTCCGCGGCGAGGTGGAGATCGACAACCGGAAGTACGAGACCGCCATCGAACCGCTCCTGAACAGCCGGGGCAAGTTCGTCGGTTCCCTCTCGGTGGCTGTCTCCCGGGAAAGCTTCAATGCAATCCGGCGCGAAAGCATGCTGAACATCATCACCTCGGCGCTCCTCGGCATCATCGGCTCCCTTGCGCTGGCCTTCATGGCTTCGCGCCGGCTCACCGGACCGCTGCGCCAACTGGCGAGCGGGGTGCGCCGGATCGAGGAAGGGGACCTGGAGCAGCGGATCGAGTGGAACAACAACGACGACGAGGTCGGGATTCTCGCCTCCAGCTTCAACACCATGGCCGATGCCCTCAAGGAGCGGGACCGCATCATCACGGCGAAGACCGCCGACCTCCAGGACTTGAACGAGCAGCTGGAGAAAAAGGTGGCCGAGCGAACCGGCGCCCTCACCACCGAGATGGGGCGGCTGGAGGCGGTGCTGACCAGCATGGCGGAAGGGGTGGTGGTCACCGACCGCAACAACCGCGTGGTCCTCTTCAACCCGGCCGCCCAGCAGCTCTTCGGACTGGTCCCCTACCAGGTGGTGGGGCAGCCGATCGGGGTGGTCTGCACCATGGGCGGCTTCGAGCAGCTGATACCGCGCATCGGCGAACTGCGCAATGAGCAGGGGAGCAGCGGCAGCAAGGAAGACCTCGAGGTGAAGGGGAAAAAGCTCACCGGCTACCTCTGCTCGCTCACCGGCGAGGGCGGCGAGTTCAACGGCATCGTCATCTCGATCCGGGACGTCACCGTGGAGCAGGAGGTGGACCGGATGAAGACCGAGTTCATCTCCACCGTCTCCCACGAACTGAAGACGCCGCTCACCTCCATGAAAGGCTCCCTGCAGCTCTTGCTCACCCGCGGCAAGTGGCTCACCGACACCGAAAGGCAGCTCCTGACGGTCTGCTTCAGGAACACCCAGCGGCTGATCCGGCTCATCGGCGAGATCCTGGACATCTCCGGGATCGAATCGGGGGGGATGATCTTCAACTTCCGGCCGGTCTCCATCGGCGAGGTGAGCGTCTACGCCATCGAGGAGATCAAGTCCTACGCCATGGGGCGCGACATCAGCATCGTCAACACCATCGGCGACCACCTCCCCATGGTCTACGGCGACAGCGATCGCCTGATCCAGGTGATCACCAACCTTTTGTCCAACGCGGTAAAATTTTCGCCGGAGGGCAGGGTGGTCACGGTGAGCGCGGAGCAGGAGGGTAACTACCTGACCGTCTCCGTGGCGGACCGCGGCACCACCATAAACCCGTCCGAGCGGGACAAGCTGTTCAAGAAATTCCAGCAGATAGAGAACCTGGAGCGCGGCAGGTCGCAGGGCACCGGCTTGGGACTCGCCATCTGCAAGGAGATTATCGAGCGTCATCACGGGCGGATCTTCTACACGGCAGCAAAGGAACAGGGGAACACCTTCAGTTTCACGGTGCCCATCATAGGAGAGGAAGATGTCAAAGGATAAGATTCTCATCGTAGACGACGAGCCGGATATTGCGCTCATCCTGAAGCTGCAGCTGGAGGACGCGGGCTACGAGACGGTCCGGGCGCGCGACGGCGTGGAGGCGCTCGAGGCGGTAGCCGCCGAAAAGTTCTCCCTCATCATGCTGGACATCAAGATGCCGCGCATGGACGGGCTGGAGGTCTTGAGCCGGATCGGCGGCGCCGAGACCCCCGTCGTGATGATGACGGCCCACGGCAGCGAGGACATCGCGGTGAACACCCTGCACAAGGGGGCCCTGGACTACATCTCCAAGCCGTTCTCCACCGACGACATGCTGCAGAAGGTGAAGCGCGCCATCGACCAGGACCGCGCCCGCAAGGAGACCGAACGCCTGAGGCTGCAGCTCGACGAGGAGCGGCGCAAGATGGAGGCGGTGCTCCAGGGGATGGCGGACCTGCTCCTGGCGGTCGACACCAAGGGCGACGTCATCACCGCGAGCCGCAAGGCGGAAACGGTACTGGGGGCCGACATCCTGGGTAGGAACCTCGAGGAGGTGCTGAAGGCCGAGATCCCCGGAGGGGAACTGCCGAGCCGCAGCGTGCTGAGGACGGGCGAGCCGCGCCTGGACGTCGCGTATACCATGCTGGCCGGGACTAAGGACATCCCGGTCCTCTCCAGTGCGGCCCCGTTGCTGAACGCGGCGGGCGAACTGGTGGGAAGCGTCGAGATCATCCGCGACATCTCGAAGCTCAAAGAACTGGAGCAGGAGAAAGAGGACTTCGTGAGCATGCTGTCCCACGACCTCAAGTCGCCGATCACCGCGGTGGTGGGTTCCATCGATCTGGTGCGCGAGGCGAAGCTCGGCCCGGTCAACGAGGAGCAGTGCGAGTACCTGGACGCGGCGGTGGAGAGCTGCGAGGAGATGGTCGAGATGATCGACACTCTGCTCGGCATCCACAAGTTCGAGGCCGGCAAGATGCGGCTCACCTTCAAGGAAGAGGACCTGGCGCTGCTCATCAACCGTGCCGTCGGGAAGTTCTCGACGCAGGCCCAGCGCGGCGGGATCAAGCTCTTCGCCACGATTTCCCCGGAGCTCCCCTGGGTATCTCTTGACCGCAACGCGTTCGGCCGCATCCTGGGAAACCTGCTGTCCAACGCGGTGAAGTTCACCCCCGAGGGGGGCGAGATCGAACTGGCGCTCGACCTGGTCCCGGAAGTCGGCACGGTCATCGGGGAGATCCCGGAGGAGAGCTACCACCAGCGCGAGCTCCCCACCGAGGGACGCTTCGTGAGGCTCCGGGTGCGCGACACCGGCGTGGGGATTCCGGAGGATTCGCTGGGAACCATCTTCGACCGGTTCGTGCAGGCGAAGAACCGGCGCCTGGGCAAGACCCGGGGCACCGGTCTCGGGCTCGCCTTCTGCAGAAAGGCGGTGGACGCCCACTGCGGGCTCATCTGGGCCCAGAGCAAGCCGGGCCGGGGGAGCGTCTTCACCATCCTGCTGCCGGCCGTGCCGGATTACGAAGAGGATTAGAACACTCTTTGCCGACAGGTTTCGGCAAATAGTGTAAAGTATTGGCTGGAGGAACAAGAAGAACCTGCAGGGCGAGCAGAAGGCTGAGGATCCAAGGCGGCGAGGGGAGGGGCTATGGCACCTGAGGGAGAAGCAAGCTACCGGGAAATGTTCGACAGCAACCCGCTTCCGATGTGGGTCTGCCATCGGGAAAGCCTGCGGTTTCTCGCGGTAAACGAGGCGGCGTTGTCGCTCTACGGTTACCTGCGCCCCGAGTTCCTGGGACTTTCCCTGCCGGCCCTCGATCCCGAGCGCGGCGGCGCCGAGGCCCCCAAGGACGGGATCTCCATCGCGCGCCACCGGAAAAAGGACGACTCCCCTCTGGAGTTGGAGCTTCTTTGGCACCACACGGTCTTCCAAGGGACGCGCGCCTGGCTGGTGCTCCTCTTCGAGTCGGAGGACCGCGGCCGCACCGTTCATCTCGAACACCAGGTGGCCCAGTTGAGCGCCCAGCTGGAAGCGGCCCAGCGCGAGCTGGAGACCTTCAGCTACTCGATTTCCCACGACCTGAGGGCGCCCCTGCGCCACATCGACGGCTTCAGTCGCGCCATCCTGGACGATTACGGTGCCCAGCTCGATGCCCACGGGGGCGAATACCTCACGCGCATCTGCCAGGCTGTCGACAAGATGTCCCAGCTGATCGACTCCCTGCAGCAGCTGTCGCGGGCGGGGCGCAGCGAAATTTCCCGCCAGAGCGTGAACCTGAGCGTCACGGCCCAGGTGATCCTTTTGGAACTCAAGCACGCCAGCCCGAAGCGCAACGTCGAGTTCCAGGTCGCCGAAGGGCTGAGCGTCGAAGCCGACCCCCGCCTCACCCGACAGCTTCTGGAAATCCTGATCGGCAACGCCTGGAAGTTCTCCTCCAAGACCCGGCAGTCCCGCATCGAGTTCGGCTCCCTGGAACAGGAAGGCGAGACCGTTTTCTTCGTCAGGGACAACGGCGTCGGCTTCGACATGGCCTACGCGGAGAAGCTCTTTTCCGTCTTCCATCGGCTGCACCGGGCCGACGAGTTCGAGGGAGGCGGCGTGGGGCTCGCCATCGCGCAGCGCATAGTAACACGCCACGACGGCCGGATCTGGGCGGAGAGCGCACCGGGTCAGGGTGCTACCTTCTTTTTTACCCTGTAAATCCATTCCCACTGTAGGATACCCGTATGTCAAACGAGCTCAAGGTTCTGCTGGTCGAAGATTCCGAGGAAGACAGCCTCCTTATGCTGCGCGAGCTGCGCCGCGGCGGATACACCCCGCACGGGCGGCGCGTGGAGACGGCGGACGACCTGCGCGAGGCGCTTAAGGACGAAAGGTGGGACGTCATCCTGTCCGACTACCGGATGCCCGCCTTCGACGCCCCCGGTGCCCTGGAGGTGCTGCACGCCTCGGGACAGGACATCCCGTTCATCATCGTCTCCGGCAAGATCGGGGAGGACCTTGCTGTCGCCGCCATGAAATCGGGGGCCAACGACTACCTGATGAAAGGGAACCTGGCGCGCCTTGTCCCGGTCGTCGAACGCGAGCTGCGCGAGGCGGAGGTGCGCCTTAGGCACAAGGGTACCCAGGAGGCGGTGCGAAGGGGGAAGGCCGAGTGGGAGGCCGTTTTCGATGCGGTCTCCGACCTGATCATCATCACCGACGCGGACGGGGTGATCTCCCGCTTCAACGGCAGGGTGAACGACTACTTCCCCGGCGGCTACGCGGCGATCATCGGCCGCAGGATCGAAGAGGTTTTTTTCGGCGACGCGCAGCCGGAAGGGCAGGTGTTCCGTTTCGTGCACAGCATGCAGAGCGAGGTGGACGAGGACATCGCCTTTCCCAAACTGCAAGGCTGGTTCAACGTGGCGAGCTACCCGATGCGCTTCGAGGGTGCGGACCGCGCCGGCTTCGTCTTCATCATCAAGGACATCACCAAACGGCGCCAGGTGGAGGAAGAGAAACGGACCAGCGACCGCGAGCTTTTAACCCTATACGCGGTCGCCTTCCGGCTGCAGTACACCCAGGGCTTGCAGAAGGTGATGGGGGACCTCTTGTTCCAGCTGCACAACATGCTGCAGATGGAGTTCTCCTGCATCCACCTTTTGGACAGGGGGCGCTTGAAGCTCAGGGCGTCGCTCGGCATCTCGTCCGCCTTCGAAAAGGCCATGGGGACCATCGCCCCGGACACCGAGTGGAGCAACCAGGCCCAGTTCGGTCGGCCGTTCAGGGGCGACCGTCCCGACGAGCGTTTCCCGGCCAAGGCCCGGGCGGAAGCCATCGAGATGGGCGTGCACGCCTGGTGCGCGGTTCCGCTTAAGATCGGGCAGGAGGTCATGGGTGTGATGACCGTGGGCACCCGCTCCGATCGCAACTTCAGCGAGAGGGACGTGTTCCTCTTGAGCTCCATCGGAGGTCAGCTGGCGGTCCTCATCGAGAACTACAGCCTTTACGATCGGATGAAGGAGAAGGCCGAGGAGCTCTACCGGAGCAAGGAGGAGCTGAGGGAGAACCTGCAGCAGGTGAAGCGGGCGAACCTCGAACTTGGGCGCCTCAACACCGTGAAGAACAACTTCATCGGCATCGCCTCCCACGAATTGAAGACGCCGATCACCTCGATCATGGGGGGCGTCGAGTTCCTGCTCAAATATTCCGGCATTCAGATGACCCCGGAGCAGCACAACATCTTCGTCTCCGTGTACGAGGGGACGGTGCAGCTGAGGAAGCTGGTGGAGGATCTCCTTTCCATTTCGCGTCTGGAGACCTTGGGGACGCTGCCCCAGAAGAGGCCGGCCAACCTGATGCGGCTTTGCCGCGAGGCGCACGACATGTTCGCGCTGCCGCTGTCCGAGCGTTGCATCAAGGTGCGCATTTCGGGGGACGAGGGCGAGGTGCCGGTGGATGAGGGTTTCGCGCTTCTTGCGGTGAAAAACCTGTTGGAGAATGCGATAAAGTTCACCCCGGATGGCGGCGAGGTGCAGATCACCGGACGGCTGCTGAAGCACAAGGATCTGGACGGCCTGGCCAAGTCGGTGCGTCACTTCTACCACGGATTCCCGAACGATCTGGAGCCGGCCGACCGCTGGTACCATCTGCAGGTGAAGGATTCCGGCATCGGGATTCCCGCCGAAGAGCTGGTGCGGATCTTCGACAAATTTTACGGCGTTGGCGACATCGGGCACCACAGTTCGGGGGCTACCGCCTTCATGTCCAAAGGGTCAGGGCTCGGGCTTTCCATCGTGCACGGCATCATGGACGTGCACAAGGGCGTGGTCTGGGTAGACAGCCGGGAAGGGCAGGGAAGCGTCTTTTCGCTGCTGTTTCCCATGGACGGGTGACAGGGGCAGGGGAGTAGTTGAGTAATTGAGTTCCCTCGCCCACCGGGAGAGGGTGCCCGAAGGGCGGGTGAGGGCTTTCGCCCCTGCGAGCAGGTTGCCGATGGCGCCCGCCCTACCTCACCCTATCGTTTGTTCGATCGACGCCCTGGCAGGATTGACCTGCACTTCATCATCACCGAGTGAGCTATGCCTGCAGCCATCACACTCAAAGACATAACCAAAACCTACGGCAGCTTCACCGCCGTGGACCGCTTTTCGCTTGAGGTGGAGCGGGGTACGGTCTTCGGGCTCTTGGGTCCCAACGGCGCCGGCAAGACCACCCTTATCAAGGTCCTCACCACGCTGATGCGCCCCAGCGCCGGCGACGCCTGGGTCGAGGGCTTCGGCGTGCTCTCCGCGGGAAAGGACGTGCGGCGCCTGATCGGCGTGGTCCCTCAGGAGAACAACCTGGACCGCTACCTGACGGCCCGCGAGAACCTGATCCTGCACGGCAGGCTGCATGGTATGCGGCCGGCCGACTACAACCCGTGCATCGACGAGCTTTTGGAGATGACGGGTCTCGCCTCGCGTCAGCACGATTTTCCCGATACCTTTTCCGGCGGGATGCAGCGCCGTCTCGTGGTGGCGCGCGCCCTGGTGCACGAGCCGCGGGTGCTCTTTCTCGACGAGCCGACCACCGGGCTCGACCCGCAGTCCCGGCGCGCGCTCTGGGAGCACATCCGGGGTTTGCGCCACAGCATGACCGTCTTCCTCACCACCCACTACATGGACGAGGCCGACGCGCTGTGCGACCGGATCATGATTATGGATCACGGCGTGAGCCTGGCCGACGGTACCGCCGCCGAGCTGAAAGACGCCTTCTCCCGCGCCCACACCTACGAGGTGGAGTTCCGGGGCGATCCGGCCAATTACCAGGAGGTGCTCGCCGGACTCCCCTTCGTCCGCTCCGTCGAGCGCGAGGGCACCTGCTACCGGCTGACCCTTGCCGGCGACGACGCCCTAAGGCCGCTCTTGAATTCAGCCGTGGGTACTGAGATCAGGAAGATCTGCCTCAAGGAGCCGACCCTGGAGGACGTCTTTATCGCGCTCACCGGCGAGAAGGTGAGGGAATAAGCGGGATAGCGCCGCGTTGAGGCGCTGCATCTGAGCTCGCAGCTTCACCCACCCCCCGCCCCCCTCCCGTCAAGTGAGGGGGGGCATGTTGGCAAAGGAATCCTATGTTTCGTGGCGCCTTCTCAATCTGGGGCAGGGACATGCTGGTGCTCAAGCGCAGCATCTTCTCCGAGCTCGTTGCGGTCATCGCCTATCCGCTCACCCTCTACCTTGCCTTCGGGTTCGGCCTTCGGGGGTACATCTCGGACGTGGGCGGCATCCCGTATCCGCTCTTCATCGCGCCCGGCCTTATCTCGATGACCGCCGTGAACGCCGCCTTCGACGAGAGCTCCTGGAGCATGTGGTTCCATCGCAAGGTGCAGCGCACCATCGAGGAATACCGGGTCACGCCGGTCACCGTCTACGACATCGTCATCGGCAAGATCTTCTCCGGGTTCAGCCAGGGAGCCATCAAGGGAGCCGTGGTATTCCTGGTCATCCTTTTTTTGACCCCGTTCCGCATCGACTACAGCCACCTGCCGGCCTACCTGCTCTGCCTCGCGCTCGCGTCCATGATCTTCTCCTGCCTGGGGACCATCTGCGGTACCGTGATCGACAAGCCCGAGAACATCGGACGGGTGCAGTCGGTGGTGATCGTGCCGCTCATCTTCATGGCCGGCATCTTCTTTCCGCTTTCTTCGTATCCGGCCGCCATTCTGCCGGCGGTGCGCCTGCTTCCCACCACGGCGGTTTTCGAAGGAGCGCGGGATGCGCTCCTCTTTGGAGCCGTTCCTCCTGAATATCTCGTCAATCTCATTGTCAGCGCCGCCCTCTGCTTTACCCTGGCCGTGTATACCTTCAACCGCAAAATGGCTGAGTAGGCGATTGTTCTTGAGTTTATCTTCCCTTTCATAGTAAAGTTTGGCTGTTTCCCCTAACCTTTTCATTCCTGGATACCGCCCTGTGCCTCGGTGGCGCGGCCGGTAACCCAAGCGTTCTGTTGCTTTGAGCTATTGTCTCTTCTGGTGAGAATACCCGTTCCCTGCCTGAGCCGATGAGCCCCCCGCCGCATGCAACGCTTTCCAGGTCAGATTGGAGACGTCAATGGCTGAAGAGTTTGTACCGAAATGGATTGCCTGGGAAACCACCCAGCGCTGCAATCTCAAATGCGTCCACTGTCGCTGCTCGTCCGAGCTGACCTCCTCCGAGGGCGATTTCACCACGGAAGAAGGCAAGAAACTCCTCAAAGAGATCGCCGACTTCTCGAAACCGGTCGTGGTCCTGTCGGGCGGCGAGCCCCTGATGCGCCCGGACATCTTCGAACTGGCGGGCTACGGTACCTCCCTCGGCCTCAGGATGTGCATGGCGAGCAACGGCGCGCTGGTCACCGACGAGGTCTGCGAGAACATGAAGAAAGCCGACATCAAGATGGTGTCGCTCTCGCTGGACGGCTCCACCGCCGCCGTACACGACAACTTTCGCCAGTGCCCGGGTTCTTTCGACGGCGTGATGCGGGCAGCCGAGCTGTTCCGCAAGCACGGCCAGAAGTTCCTGGTCAACTCCTCCTTCACCAAAAGGAACCAGTCCGACATCGCCAACACCTTCAAGGTGGCGAAGTCCCTTGGTGCGACCGCCTGGTACATGTTCATGATCGTACCAACCGGCCGCGGCGAGGACATCATGAGCGAACTGATCTCCAAGGAAGACTACGAGGAGATCCTCGACTGGCACTACCACCAGGAGAAGATGGAAGACGACATCCTGATGCGTCCCACCTGCGCGCCGCACTACTACCGGATCGTGCCGCAGAAGGCCAAGGCGGAGGGGGAGAAGTTCGAGCGCCGCTCGCTCACCTTCTCCACCGGCGGCGGCAAGGGGTGCATCGCGGCCCAGACCATCTGCCTCATCGACTGCTACGGCAACCTGAAGCCCTGCTCCTACTTCCACCGCACCGCCGGCAACGTGAAGCAGACCCCGTTCAAGGAACTGTGGGAAAACTCCGAGATCTTCAACGAACTCCGCGATTTCAAGAGCTACAAAGGGAAGTGCGGCCAGTGCGAGTACCTGAACGTCTGCGGTGGCTGCCGTGCCCGCGCCGATGCGGTGTACGGCGACTACATGGCAGAGGAGCCGTTCTGCAACTACGTGCCGATCCGCATGCAGCGCGAAGAAGAGAAAAAGTAATACCGAACCACTGTAGTTAGTTGTTATTTGGCCGGCCGATCAGTTGGTCGGTCTGAGCTCATGTCGTTGCTTTTTGCGTTAAAAATCATTTTTACTCAGTGAGGAGGATTTTCGATGAACACAAGATTCTTGGACGCCTGTTGGGGAAAGCCGGTTGACAGAGTGCCGGTCTGGCTGATGCGTCAGGCAGGGCGCTATCTCCCCGATTACATGCGGGTCCGTTCCAAATGCACCTTCCTCGAGCTGTGCAAGAGCCCCGAGCTCGCCACCGAAGTCACCGTGCAGCCGGTAGATGTGCTCGGCGTCGACGCAGCCATCCTCTTCTCCGATATCCTCACCCCGGTAGAGCCGATGGGGATGAAACTCGACTTCGTGCCGGGGCCGCTGTTCGAGAAACCGATCCGCACCATGGCCGACGTGGAGGCGCTCAAGATCCCGAAGATGGAGACCGACGTCCCCTACGTGCTGGAAGCCGTCAAGATGCTGCGCAAGGCGCTGGAAAACAAAGTGCCGCTGATCGGTTTCGGCGGGGCACCCTTCACCCTGGCCTGCTACATGGTCGAGGGTAAAGGCTCCAAGGATTTCGCCGCTCTGAAGAAGATGATGTACGCAGAGCCGGAAATCTACGCGGCGCTGATGGAAAAGATCACCACCATGGACATGGAATACCTGAACGCCCAGATCAAGGCCGGCGCGCAGGCGATCCAGATCTTCGACACCTGGGGCGGCATGCTTTCCCCGGCCGATTACGAGCGCTACGTGCTTCCGTACACCCAGCGCCTGATCAACGGGCTGAACCGCACCAACGTGCCGGTCATCCACTTCGTCAAAGGCGCTGGCACCATGCTCGACATCGTCAAGCAGGCCGGCGGCGACGTGATGGGCCTCGACTGGCACATCAACCTCGGCAAGGCGCGCGACATCCTGGGCGACATGGCGGTACAGGGTAACCTCGATCCTACCGTGCTCTTCGCACCCAAGGCCGTCATCGAGCGTGAGGTGCAGCGCGTCCTTGACGAGAACGCCGGCCGTCCGGGCCTCATCTTCAACCTGGGTCACGGCATTCTGCCGACCGTCCCGCCCGAGAACGCCATCTTCATGGTCGAGTGCGTACACCGCCTGACCCAGAAGTAGTAGTAACCCGAAAGAACCAAAAGGCGGCCGTAAGGCCGCCTTTTTTATTTATGCCGATAGGAATCTCTCACGGAGTCTCACTCTTGAACTGGCAAGTCTACATAATCCTCTGCAGTGACGACACGCTGTACACCGGGATCACCACCGACATCGAGCGGCGGCTGCGCCAGCATGGGGAGGGGAGGGGGGCGAAATACTTCCGGGGGCGCCAGCCCAAGGAACTCATCTACCTGGAAGGCAGACACGATCGCAGCAGCGCGAGCAAACGTGAGCTGGCCATCAAGGCCCTGAAGCGCAGCGACAAGCACCTCCTTTCCTGCTCGGACTTAAACCTGCTGCACGCTGAAAATCCCCTGTAGCCTTGATACCGATTGCCCCCGAAATTCTGCAGTTACGCCAACCCCAGTTGCACCAGCGCCACGAGCGTCATGCTGCTGACCAACAGCCAAAGGGCAATCCCCTGCGCCAAGGGGCGTGCGCCGACCTTCCTCAGCACTTCTTTGCTCAACCCGGCACCCACCAGAAACAAGGTCACCACCAGGCTCTGCCGCGAGATGGCCGCCAGCCCAGCCCAAACCTGCCCGTAGTCCGGCAGCAGGGTCCGAATACCCGCCGCCACCACGAACCCGATGATAAAGAGCGGAACCCTCAGGGTGCGGTCCCCTCCTTTGAACCATGCAATGGCGAGGACGACCGGGGTGATCCAGATAGCCCTGGTGAGCTTCACCGTCGTCCCCGTGGCTAGGGCTTGGCTGCCATACGCTGCAGCGGCGCCGACCACGCTGCTGGTATCGTGGATGGCAAGCCCGGCCCACGTCCCGAAGGTGACCTGGTTCAGGTGCAGCAGGTGGCCGATCAGCGGAAACAGCAGCAGTGCAACAGAGTTCAGGGTGAAGACCGTTGCCAGTGCGACGGCAGTCTCCTCGTCTTTCGCCTTGAGGGCCGGCGCCAGGGCGGCTATCGCGCTTCCTCCGCAGATGGCGGTACCCACCGAGATAAGGGCGGAGGTGTTGTGCTCGATCTTGAATAGTTTGCCGAGCAGAAAACCAAGGGTGAGCGTCAGGGTGATGCCAACCACGGTAAAAACAAAAGATGACCTCCCGGTACGCAGCACCTCGCCCAGCCCCAAGCCGAATCCCAGCCCGACCACGGAAATCTGAAGCAGATTCCTGCTCAGCTGCGCGATTTTCTCAGGCCACGGGTTCTCCAGCAAAAGACCAAAAGCAGCCCCCATCAGCAAGGCCAGCGTCGTGCTGACGCGAGGAACTGTGCAGCCCGTCAGGCAGAGCAAGAAAATCATTTTTGCTATGCGATGGTTCATGTCGCCCTCCCTGCAATTCATGTATTGCACAATATCGAAGTTTGTATATAAATAAAAATTGGAAATATTAATCGTTAACATCAGGATAACTTATGAGGATGGCTCGGTGGCGATAACCCTGAGGCAGCTGGAAATTTTTGAAAAGGTGGCGCTGTGTGGTCACGTGACGCAGGCCAGCGCACAGTTGCTGCTGTCCCAATCGGCGGTGAGCATGGCTGTTGCCGAGCTGGAGCGCTTGGCAGGTGCGCCGCTCTTTGAGCGTCGGGGCAGGCGGCTCATCCTGAACGACCGTGGCCGGCAGATCCTGCCGGAAGCTCACGACGTGCTGCAGCGGGTCCGGATGATAGAGCAGTTCTTCGACGATTCGGCCGCCGAACCGGTCGGAGTCCTCAGCGTCGGGGCGAGTACCACCATCGGCAATTACCTGCTCCCTGCGGTCGTGGGGGCGTTTGCCCGGCAGTACCCGCGCGCCAGGGTGCTGCTCCAGGTCGGCAACGCTCAGAAGGTGGAAAACTCGCTAGCTGCGGGCGAGCTGGACCTGGGTCTCATCGAGGGTCCGGGGCACGACGGCACGCTGCAGAGCAGCGTCTGGTTGCCGGACGAACTGGTGGTTGTCGTGGGGAAGACGCACGAATGGGCGCAGACGGGAAAGGTTCCGGCTCCGCAGTTGGAGCAGGCGGCTTGGCTCATGCGGGAAAAAGGCTCGGGTACCAGGGAGGTTTTCGAGGCTGCCATGGCAGAACAAGGGATTCCCTTTTCGATTGCCATGGAGTTGGGGCACACCGAGGCTATCAAGAAGGCGGCCGAGGAAGGGCTGGGAGTAGGGTGCCTGTCGAGAATTGCGGTACAACGAGAACTGGATCATGGCTGGTTGATAGCCGTCGACACTTCGCTCAACTTGAAGCGAAGCCTGAGGCTTTTGACCAGAGGCGGTAACCCCACCAAGCTGTTGAAGGTGTTCATCGAGTGGTTGGACCGGTACGCGGGGGACGACGCTGCTCCTTGAGGTGACGCAAAAAAAAGATGCCTGGGCTGTAACAGCCCAGGCATCTTGTGGTTCAGGGTACGAGTAGTTGAGTTACTTCCTGCTCAGGTACTCGTTGATGGTCGAAGCGGCGCGCTTGCCGTCGCCCATGGCAAGGATGACCGTGGCGCCGCCCCTCACGATATCTCCGCCGGCGAAGACGCCGGGGATGCTGGTCTCGCAGTTCTCATTCACCATGATGTTACCCCACTTGTTCAAATCGAGGTCGGGAGCGGTGGCGGTCAAAAGCGGATTGGCGCTGGTGCCGACCGCGTTGATGATGACGCCTGCCGACAGTTCGAAGTCCGAGCCTTCTACCGGCTGGGGGCGACGGCGCCCTGAGGCGTCCGGTTCCCCCAGCTCCATCTTCTGGCAACGCAGCGCGCGTACCCAACCGTCTTCGGTGGCCAAGATGGCGGTCGGGGCGGTGAGCATGACGAACTCCACGCCCTCTTCCTTGGCGTGCTTGATTTCTTCCACCCTGGCAGGCATCTCGGCCTCGCTGCGCCGGTAGACGATCATCGCGCGCTCGGCGCCCAACCTGCGTGCGGTCCTCACGCAGTCCATCGCGGTATTCCCGCCGCCGATCACCGCTACCTCGCGGCTCTTGATGATCGGGGTGGCGCAGTCCTCTTTGCGGCCCGCTTCCATCAGGTTCACGCGGGTCAGGTACTCATTCGCCGCATAAACGCCTTTCAGGTTCTCGCCGGCAATGCCCAGCATGGTCGGCAGCCCCGCGCCGTTAGCGATGAAGACCGCGTCGAACTCTTCGAGAAGCTCGTTTATGGTGAGCGTCTTGCCTATAATGACGTTGCACTCGATGGAGACGCCGAGTTCGTTCAGGACCGCCACCTCGCGATCGATGATCTCCTTGGGCAGGCGGAACTCGGGGATCCCGTAGCGCAGTACCCCGCCGGTGTCGTGCAGCGCCTCGAAGATGGTGACTGAGTGGCCGGTCCGGGCCAATTCACCTGCTGCGGTGAGTCCTGCCGGGCCGCAGCCAACGATGGCGACAGCTTTGCCGGTTGCTGCGGGTGTCTTGTCGCGCAACAGACGGTCCGGGTGGTGCATCGCCCAGTCGGCGACATAGCGCTCCAGGAACCCGATGGCTACTGGCTCGCCCTTGGCGGCCCGCACGCAGAGCGCCTCGCACTGGCTTTCCTGCGGGCAGACCCTGCCGCACACCGCGGGAAGGGCATTATCGCCCCTGAGTACCTGCACCGAGCGCGGCAGATCGTCGCTGGCCAGCGCGTCTAGGAATTCCGGGATGGAAACCCCCACCGGGCACCCCGCGACGCAGGGGCGGTGCTTGCACTGCAGGCAGCGGCGCGCCTCCTCGAACGCCTGGTCGGCACTCAGCCCCAGGTTCACTTCTTCGAAGTTCTTATTCCTCTCATCCGCCGGCAGTTCGGGCATCTTGACCCGCTCGATGGCCAGCCGCTCTTTCGGTGTCAGTTTGTTGCTCATCTCGCTAGTTCCTCCCCAACTTGCATTCCGCCGCGTGGTTCGCCGCTTCTTCCTTACGGTAGCTGGTGAGCCGGTCGCTCAGGCTGGTGAAATCGACCAGGTGGGCGTCGAATTCCGGGCCGTCCACGCAGGCGAATTTGGTTTCGTCCCCGACCTGAACCCGGCAGCCGCCGCACATGCCGGTGCCGTCGATCATGATCGGGTTGAGGCTGACGATGGTTTCAATCCCCTGCGGCCGGGTCAGTTCGGCGACTGCCTTCATCATCGGTACCGGCCCCACGGCGAAAACGGCCTGGGGAATACGCTCCGGATCGGCCAGCAGTTCGGCGAGCGGGCCGGTGACGAATCCCTTGCTGCCCATGCTGCCGTCTTCTGTAGTGACCAGGAATTTTTCAGAAAGCGGGGTGAGTTCGTCGGCAAGGATGATGTAGCGGCTGGAGCGCCCACCGATGATGGTGGTGATCTGGTTACCGGCCTCGGCCAGCGCCTTTACCAGCGGGAACAGCACCGCGGTGCCGACACCGCCGCCGACGCAGGCGACCCGTCCCCAGTTGGTGATGTGGGTTTCCTTGCCGAGCGGGCCGGCGACGTCCCTCAGGAACCCACCTGTCGGCGTTTCCACGATCCTGCGGGTCGAGGCGCCGATGGCCTGGATGAACAGCGTTATCGTCCCTTTTTGCGCGTCGGCATCGCCGATGGTGAGCGGGATGCGCTCCTCGCCCTGGGCCAGCCTGACGATCACGAATTGCCCGGCTTTGCGCGCGCGGGCTATGCGTGGTGCCGCTATCACCATCTTGTGGAGGTTCTCGGCGAGAATCTCGTTACTGAGCACTTCGAACATGGGTCACCTTCCTCTAGTATCATTTTTGGATCGGAGGTTACTTCGTGAAAACCACATCTGGCAGGCGCATCCATTGAGCCGTTTCCATTCAGGACGCTGTTGCGGGGGGGCGTTACGGGGATCCGCACTGTTGAGGGTCAGCGTTGACCGGGAAGGATAGTCCGATGCTACCTTTGTCCTTGGGTAGGATAGCAGGATAGTGTAAACGGATCAAGCCGGTATACGGTATAGGCAGGTAAAAATAGTGGGCCTAACGTGCTGAATATGGGTATATCTTGACCAGTTAACGGAAGGGTGAATGAGAGCGTGGCAGTGGAGGATTTGTCAGGCGGTTGCCTTGCCGGTTCTCCAGGTGGCGCAGACGATGCCGGCCAGGATGAGGGCAATGCCGACGATGTGGAAAAGGTACAGGCGTTCGCCGAGAAAGATTACGGCGAGCAGCGTGCTGAAGGCGGGCATGAGGTGCACGAATTGGCCGCCCACGTGGGCGCCGACCTGGCGCAGTCCGATGTTCCAGGTGGTGAATGCAACCACCGATGCCAGGATCCCCACATAGGCGACGCTCAGGATGGTGGGGGTATTGAGCGTCATCAGCGCGCCGGACCGTATCTCGGCCACATAAAACGGGAGCAGGAACACCAGGCCGGCTACCGACACGCAAAAGAGGAACAGGAACGGGTTGAGCCCCTGGGGATAGCGGCGTAACGCAATGGAGTAGAGAGCCCAGGCCACGGCGGCCAGCAGCACCAAAAGATCGCCCTTGTTGAAGGTAAGGGTGCGGATGCGGGCGAGATCGCCCTGCAGGATAATGGTGGCGACCCCGGTGAGGGAAAGCGCAATGCCGGTGTGCTGGCGCAGCGAGATCTGCTGCCCGAAGACGATGCGGGCGAACATGATGATGAAAACCGGGATGGCGGAATTGACCAGTGCGGCGTTGATCGCCGTGGTCGTGTGCATGGCCGTATAGATCAGGAAGTTGAAGAGGGTAACGCCGAAAAAGCCGCAGATGCCGATAAGGAGGAGATTGGCCCGCACGATGTGCCATCCCTTGTGCAGCTTGGGGAGAGCGATGGGCGCCAGCACGACAACCGCCACCAGCCAGCGCCAGAAGACGAAACCCGCCGGTGGGATGGTGGTGTTCATCGCCCGGCTGATCACGAAGTTCCCGGACCAGATAAGCGCACTCAGGGTGAGGAGGAGATACGGCATCGAACGTCCCGCAGTACAGTCAGTAGGATAAGGAGGATCAGTAAGCTGCCCAATTCGTTTCAGAGGGAAGGGTTTCCGGGTACTCCATGGCAGCCGCCCCCAGGTCCCCTCGCACGCCGGGAGAGGGACAGGGTGATGGAGCCCCCAAAAGCAAGTACCCCGAAACCGAGCGCACGAAGCTGGCAACTTCTCCCATTTAGGCAGGCAATGTCAAGGTCAAATTCAGAAACTGAGCGTAGTAGTTAGTCGGAAGTAGCTGAAAAGAGTGTGGGATGGAAAGGCTGAGCAACAGAGGTTTCCCTCACCCTAACCCTCTCCCGGGGGGAGAGGGGATTGTCGGAGTCGAGGAGCCAACCAAAGAGGGGTGGTGGTTATGGGTAATCCGCCAGGTATCTTGCGGATTGCCCGTCAGATAATTAAACCTAAAATTCCTGCGACATCGCCTTCACTTCCCCTGCGGTGAAGACCGGGCCGTCCTTGCAGACGTAGACGTTGCCCACGTTGCAGCGGCCGCACTTGCCGACGCCGCACTTCATGCGGTTCTCCAGG
>Ga0079306_1001124_pt1 | contig 19290 bp, 16 predicted proteins | sample Methanotroph_Enr_FD_79181 | JGI IMG/M metagenome (GOLD analysis project Ga0079306, IMG submission 79181) | Enriched soil microbial communities from Old Woman Creek wetland in Ohio, USA - Methanotroph_Enrichment_5 | ecosystem: Environmental > Terrestrial > Soil > Wetlands | place: USA: Ohio...
AGGTGAACAGGTTTTCGTGTACTGATTTGCAGTTTGTCATGCTATTTCTTATTTGAATACTCTGAGAAATGGACTATTAATTTCTTCTGCAGATTTTGTTTTGCCCGGTGCAGTAATGATTCGACACTCGCCAGGCTCAGGTTCATGATTTCAGCAATTTCTTTATAGGCCAATTCCTCGTATTTATTGAGGATGAAGGCAGTCTTCTGGTTTTCAGGCAGGCTGTTTACTGCGTTTTCCAGGATATGTCGTCTTTCTTTATCATCTAATGAGTTATCATTTGCGGCGGGTTCCGGAAATGTGTGACTGCGACTCCCGTCGGTGTTACGAAAAAAGGATTCGAAATTTTTAACAAGTTGTTTTCGTTTGTTTTTCCGGATGAAATTGAGCGATTTATTGACAGTAAGCCGGTAAATCCAAGTAGTTAAGGTGGCGGCCCCTTTAAAATGCTTCACGGATTCAATAATTTCAACATATACATCCTGGGCCAGGTCCTCGGCATCATCCATATTCTGAAGCAAGTGGAAAGCCGTTTTAATAACTTGCTTATTGTATTTTCTCACCAGGAATTCAATAGCCGGTTTGTCGCGCTTTATTATGCCGGTTATCAGTTCCTGGTCAGTCATCAATTCTGGTAAATGGAGGTTGAAAATAAAATGTTGCGAAAAGCTGTTTTTAAAGTCCTACGATCTGATTCGTTGCGTTATATTCTATGTTCAAAGATATAATTTTCAACCTCCATTTAAAACATTTTTATTGTAAAGGCCACCGTGGTTGATTTGTGCACGGTTTACAACGAAGAGCTTAACGCCTGCAGCAATTCCCATGACCGCGGCACTGTCCGCGTCTGTATTGGTTGCCTTGCCCATTCCCGGGTGAATTTGGCTGATTTTTACCAACCGTAGCGCGATGGTCACAAATACCGTCGCCATCTTTGTCAACAAAATTAGCACCATGTCGGTTGTTCGACCTGGCTTCGAAATTATCGCAAACACCGTTGCCATTTTTGTCAACAAAATTTGCTCCACGTCGGTTGTTTGACCTGGCTTCGAAATTATCGCAGATACCATTGTTATTTTTATCGACAAAAGTACCGCGTTGCATGACAGTGGTATCCTTCTGTTGGTTTTGTTTTTTATCAGCAGGAGTGCTGTTTTGCGATTGAACCTGAATGGCAATGATCATCATGATGGCTGTTGCCAGGAATAATTTTACGTGATTTTTCATTTTTATTACGTTTTGATTAATAATTATGTTGATATACTACTTTAGACACGGTACGGTGATAAAACCAGCGGTCAGTTAGTGAAATAAAAAAACAATGGTTAAGGAATATCCGAGGCAAAGTATTCAAATTCAAATGATTTCATGGGTTTTCATTCCCTTTTCCATTGTCTTTCGTTGAACGAACGTGATATACGATGATGTATGCTTGTCAATGGTTGTAGACTTATAAGCGTAAACAGCATTTCGTTGTTTTAACTGTCAAGAAACCGGAAAATCGGGATCGGATTGCAGCATGCGGTCTGGTCAGAGCTGAAAATCACTTAATTAGCCGGATTTTCCTATTACTTTTTGTTTCATGTGTTATTAATAATTAAATCCTCCCGCCATGAATAATTCAGCCTATCTGGTACAGGAAATGCCTCAAACCAGACATTATGCAGCTAAAAAGAGCAGTAGAATTTCATTTTTAAAATTTCAAAAAGTGATCCTGGCAAATTCCAGAATGCGGAAACAGATAAAGGATGTGGTTGATCTTGCATTATTTGAAAATGCGTTACAGCAAAATACGGTATTAATTGAATCGATACAGGAAAAAGCTGAAGATGAAACCATTCAGTTATTGATGAAGTTCGTTAATGGGATATCTGACTACCAGGCATTAGGAAAAATAATCTATAGGAACAGGGTGATAAAGACGCTGGCAACCCGCGACAAGAAAGAACAGACGGATTTGATCGAAAGGGTGGCGCATCACAAATCTGTAAAATAATGATTTAGGTATGTAATTTATTAAGGACCCGCTGTTGCAGATACTTTGACAGCGAACCTGAATTGGATTCCATCGCTTCCTGAACGGAGAAATTTTTAACCTCAGTGCAATTTATGGTCGGCACCGAATAACATTAACGGCAAAAAAATTGTTAATCGGGTAACTTATTTTAAGGCTAACAGTTTTCCTATCCGGATTTATTTATCTGGCAAGAACTATAAAACTCTTCTTATAGCATTCTGGCATGTTTTTATTGCTTTAAAACTATTCCTTTTGCCTTTCATTTCACTTCGTAAATGAAACCGTTCCTGTCTCTTTGTGCATGGCTCATTTTTTTCAGGAGCTGCTACTCGTGAGCCTGGCTAAGCTTAACTTGCCCGGAGATTTTTCACGCAATCAGCAGGAAACGCTTATTCAGAAGCAGGCAATCTAAATCCACATTAAGTTTAAATCTGAAAACACCTGATTTTGTACATAAAGAAAGCAGCAAGACTCTGCTTGCTGCTTCTGAATTGTTTGTTTAAACTGTCGAACCATAACAGGCCGGCACAATTTCATAGTACTGAAACCAGCATGTACTAATAACCGGAATGTTACTTGATTATAAGCTTTCCTTCCTTTATAATTTCCAGCCCGCGTTTAAACTGGTAGAAATAAACGCCTTTTGGTTGATTGCTTAAATCAATCACTGCATCGTTATCAATTGGTTGTACCGAATAAATATTTTCTCCAAGCATGTTCTTTACTTCAATCAACGAAATTTTAACGTCAGATTGTATTGAAAAAATGCCATTACCAGGATTAGGGAAAATTGTGATTTTCTCATCCATCCGGTGGTTTAGTATACCCGTTGTCACTTTTTGTGATTTAAATCCGGCTTCATCCACTTTCAAAACTGAACCTACATAACCCAGTGATGTATGCTGCCAAAGTGAGGACTGGAATTGCACTATCACGGTATCAGGTACTTGCCATGTATTAAAAGGTAGTTCAACATACTGGTAAGAAGCTGCTGAGTTAAGTTTTTTTTCAGTATAATACATTGCTACGCCGTTCTTTTTAAAGTTCAGACTTACGACGGCGGTGTCACCGCCCATAGGTGCATATTTATACCAAAAACCCAACGTATCAATCTGGTTAGCTAATGGAAATCCACCTAACGGACTGCAATTGTTGTTGCAATTGCGCTCATAATATCCGGTGCTGATACTTCCGGCACTTGCAACCGGGCCTGATTTATCGTTTCCAACGGTAGTTTTCATTTCAACGGCATCATTGCCTGAATGCTTATCCGTCGTTTGAGTAACGCTCGAACTTCCGCCGCCGTTGTTCATGTACCACTGAGCGGGTTTGTATAAAATTATTGGTGTCCATAGCTCAAAATCTCCGTTTAGCATGGCAGGCTGACTTGCTACACCCGTGAATGAGACATGATCTATTTGAATCATGCTGCCGTTAATGGCAGTTATATTTTGACTAAGTACATCACTGGAAGTGGCCCCAAACATCACTGAATCGGGAGTATACGGAAGTGGTGGGTTAAAGCTGAAAGAAAAAGGTGTATAGGAGGAGTGCTGACCATACAATTTAAAAGCATACAGACCTATGCTGTGTCCTGCTAATGAAAAATTGGCCAGCACAATGGCCGAATCACCTGTTGGTATGTCCGATTTGTAATATCCCTGAAGGCCGGTAGGTTTTTGATTATAAGGAATTCCTCCATGCCATGTGGATGGGTCATTCTCTGGCTTTCCAATAATGAAATACCCAAAACACGCATTATTACCTGTACCAACTGTAGTTATTTGCACGGCCCATGAACCTTGATAAGATTGTGCGGTTTTCACACAGTTTGCAGATGCGTTGCAGTTAAAAAAGGCCTCAACGTTCGAAGTCTGGTAATTCTGAAGGTCATCATACGAGGAAGTGGTCCATGTTTCAAAATTTCCGTTAGGAATTGCATTTTGTGCTTTTATACTCCAGCCCATTGCGGCGAGTATTGCCAGTAGTAAAATTTTTTTCATGTTTTCTAAAATTTTGGTTCTAACTGCATTCATGAATTAATTGCGTTCCATCTCGATCAGATCCATCTCAAATTCGAATTGACACTCATAAAACCTATTCAGTTAAATGAGTAATCTACAAGTTAATTACCCAAGGATCAGAATGTAATACACTTTTATTGATAAATGTTGGATTTTAAATATGATCTTTAATAGAGGTGTACATTTGATATCCAATAACATGTGTTATAAGCCGGTAAAGTCCGTAAGAACATGAATAGGACGGTATGCAGGGAAAAGGACAGGGACCCATCCGGCATTAGCTAGACGTGTTGAATTTTATAAAATTATATATGTACTGGTTGTGCTGATGTATTCGGAGGAATAAACTTCACTGACAAATCCTGACAGCGAGTTATGACAAAAAAACTTGAAGGTAAAACTGGATTTGATTTTAGATATTGAGAAAAGGTGATTTTGCTCAGAGTTATAAATAGCTATCTTGTACGTTTCAGGTCATGTTTCTTACCTGATTGCATAACGTAAGGCACTTTTTCTTCCAATACATTGCTGGTATCAAGTCCGTAAGTACGAATATCGGAGGTGGTTATTTTAGCCAGCCATAAAAACACATCCAGAATAAACTGTTTAAACGGGGGGAAATCTATATCATAATTTTGAATGCGGCGTATCACGACATAGTAAAAATCGGTTGGGATATGATGTTTCTGTAATGCGGGATACTCCGACTCAAGGTTTACCTCATTATTTCGCACTAATTCGTCCAATACCTGTTTAAAATAAAGATTGATGCGTGGCTCTACTTTAAATCCCAGTCTGAATTCTACACGGATCAGTATATTGGGAATGATTTTTTCAACTGAATATTCAAGTGTATGAGGCTCATCGGTGATATGAACATGCAGTAACCAATATGTACTTGCCCTTTTTGGGCTCTTATTGAAGATTGAATAAAGAATTTTTGTCTCTATTTTACTGGCATCAGGAGCAAGCGTTATATAAACCAGGTTAGTCGCAAATGCCGGTACTGATTCATCACGGCTCAGATCCTGGAGCGCCTTGGTATGGTCCGCAATTCTGACATAGCGCGTGAATTGGTTTTTCACTGCCCTGCCACGGTGCCACGCATACATGATAAAAGCGATAAGACCACCCAATATTAGGGTAAACCATCCGCCGTGTATAAAATTAACAAGGTTGGCAACCAGAAAAGTCCCTTCGATGATTAAGGAACCTACCACGAAAGTTAGTATTGTATATACTTTTCTTTTGATACGTTGCATAAAAAATGCCATAAGCACGGTTGTCATCAGCATGGTAACCGTAATGGCCAGAACATAAGCAGCCTCCATGTTGGCCGAGTTTTGGAAAGTCAGAACCACCGCTACCACCGCTAAAAACAGCAACCAGTTGACAGAAGAAATATACATCTGGCCCTTTCGGGTCGTAGGATACGAGATTCGTACTTTGGGCCATAGATTTAACTGAATGGCTTCACTGATGATGGTAAATGAACCGCTGATCAAGGCCTGGCTTGCAATAACAGCAGCGATGGTTGCTAAAGCTACTCCGAAAGGGAGGAACCACCATGGCATCATGGCAAAAAACGGGTTAGGATAATGGGCTGATACCTGGGGATGAAGCAATATCCATGCTCCCTGTCCCAGATAGTTCAAAACCAGTGCTGTTTTTACGAAAATCCAGCTTATCCGGATATTCCTGATGCCGCAATGCCCAAGGTCGGTATATATTGCTTCGGCTCCTGTGGTACAAAGGAAAACTGCCCCGAGCAGCAGGAACCCATGCGGGTGATGAGCCAGCAATTGATAGGCATAATAAGGATTAAAAGCTTTTAACACAACAGGCAACTGCACTACCTGTATCACTCCCAGGATACTTAACATGATAAACCAAAGAAGCATGATAGGACCAAACGATGTGCCTATAGCAGCGGTTCCAAATTGCTGTACTAAAAAAAGCACTGAAACAATCAATAATGCTATAGGAAGTATTTCAAGGGTCGGATATTGCAGTTTCAATCCTTCAACAGCTGAAACAATGGTAATGGAAGGAGTTAAAATGCCATCAGCCAGCAGGGCGCTTGCTCCAACAATTGCCACGGCAAAAAGCCCTTTCTTCCTTTTCCTCACCAGGGCATATAAAGCAAGAATACCTCCTTCACCCCGGTTGTCAGCCCGAAGTATGATATACAAATATTTTATAGTGGTTTGTAAAGTTAAAGTCCAGATGATGCAGGATACAGCCCCGATTACAGAGTCCGCAGATATATATCCGTGGGAACTTGCCAGGATCGCTTTCATAACATAAAGCGGGGAAGTGCCGATATCACCAAAAACAATTCCCAGGGTAATGATTATACCCGAAACTGATAATGCATTACGAGTTTGTGTAGATTTAATTCTCATGTAACAATGAGGTGAGATGTATGTCCATGTCTACAGAAAAAGTACATTTATTGGATAAATAAGCCTTTGAATCAATAGACTTTTTTTAATCAATGGGTGTTATGAGAAGGTATTAATTTATAAAAGAGACGCAAATATAAAACTAAAATCCGATTTTATTATTCAGACTGAGATCATCAATACCAGGGAGAATCAGATTTTTGCATCTGATTGAAAAGATTTGACGTCAAAGAAAGCGATTGTAATGAACCTGAGTTTCGAAAATTACCCCTTGCATCAGAAAGGAGGGCCTTCAAATGAGAGGTGGAAATTTTCTTTGTCTGCCATTTTAGAGTTTGCAGATTTAAACTTCATTAGCATCATTATGAATACCGATAAGGGGTTCCTTGGTTTTCATTGCGCCAGGTCACTTCTGATCCATAACCCTTGGGTTGAGATTATTAAATAGTTCTTCGCGTTTAAGTTTCAGATTGGCGGCAAACCCTATTGCGACTTCAAATTCATCTTTCCCGATTGCATCAAGAGCATGACCGGCAAATTCTGCCGGATTCATCCCTCTTTCGTTTTGTCCCCGCTCATCGCGGGCGCCGCCATCCAGTTCGGTATCAACAATCGGTGGCGCAATTTCAAATACTTTGATTGAAGTATTTGATAGCTGATGCCTCAAGGATAGCGAAAATGAATGTAAAGCTGCTTTTGTGGCACAATACACCGGCATAAAAGCAAGAGGCGTAAATGCAAGACCTGACGTGATATTTACTATTGCTGATTCGGGTTGCTTCTTCAGATGGGCAGTGAATAAATTTCCCAGATGGAGGGGGGCTATGAAATTGGTCTCACATTCACGCCGTACATCAGTAACCGCTATCGGGTTAGTGAGGTCAAAATTTTTCTGAATTCCAGCATTATTTACCAGGATATTTAAGTCCGGGAAGTTCTGAATAGTCCATGCTGCCAGGCTTTCTCTTTCCGACGGATCGGTCAGATCACATACCCGGGTATTCAGTTTGGGGAATTTTGTCTTTGCCTGCATGAGCCTGTTTTCTCTTCGACCGCATATAATCACCGTATTGTTATGTTTAAGGAATTGTTCAGCCAGGCCAAGACCAATTCCAGTGGCACCGCCAGTGATCAGAATTGTGTTGTTGAATAGTCGCATTGGTTTTGGAATTAAACAAAAGTTAAATTATTGAATACTCTCAGGTATAAAGATAATGTATGATTATGGAAATAGTCACCAATTAAAATTCTCCGCTTTCAAACTGAAAAGTAGCCTGGAAGAATAAGGCCGGGCTGTCACTATTGGCCGGCAGCAGACTTGCAAAACGCCTAAAACTGTTGTAACTTTATATAAGCTGAGAAGTATTCGGTTTAACATGCCTGTAGCCTGACCTGAATTGCACCTGCTTAAACCATTGATAATTTTTCTGCTTTCGATGATAATACTCCCGAAACTACCAGGCCTTCTTTCAGTATTAAAACCTTTAACCTGTTTTTTATGAAAAAGTTCTCTTTTTGCATTACCTGGCTGTTGATGTCATCCGTTTTGCAAGCCGCAAACCTCCACCCCCGGCAAGATTACCTCGCCAGGAGTAATATGGCTTTTGCCTGCAGTTTTGATATGCACCCTGATTTTATCTCCTTGTACAGTGGGACTTTTTCAATACTACAGGATAGCCTGCCAAAATATATTCTTTTACTTACGAATGCTAAGACAGATAAGCAAAAAACAGTTGCAGAAGGTGCCAGGACTAAGATATGGGCTGATACTAATATTTTTAAAGGTGTGATTACATCAATTACCAGAGACAGTTTACTGGTAGGTGGAAGCTGGCTCCCGGTAACAGCGGTTGACCGGCTGAGAGTCCATACAACCGGCACTAACATCGCGGGAATAGTTTTTATTACTTTGGGTGCCGTTACAACTCCTTTGGGGATCGTATTATTAATAAACGGTATCAGACTCCTGGCTCAAACCGGTTCTGAATGGGCAGTTTTCTTTCAGACTTTATTCGGTATACTCGAAGTGGGGGCCGGTATCGTGGTGGTTCCGTTAGGAATCATTTCAGTAGCCGGCGGGATCATAATTATCCAACAAGGCAAAAACTTTAATTTGCATAACCAATGGAGACTTTCAATAGTCAGAAGCGGATATCAATAACAGAATCAATCCAATGGTTTGACTTTCAGTTATTAGCTTAACTGACATTGAATTATGCGAATAAAGGGTCAAAATATTACATGATCCGATTGGTACATTCCTTCTAAAGCACGCAGGTAAAAACTAGGTTACATCAAAAGCAATTGGGCTGTTCATTTGAGTAGTCCTGTTTATTACTGTGCAATCATTTTACGATACCCTGTATTTTTGTTTGTGCGTAGCTTTACGATGTATGCTCCCGGCTTCAGAATATTCACCGGTGTTTTCACCTGGTAGCTTCCTGGTTGCATTTGCTGATTTAAAAGCAATAAAATACGCGCACCGTTTGATGAGAAAACTTCCATTCGGATTTTCCCGGTTTCGGCAACAGTAAAAGAAATTGTTGCCTGGAAAGTGAAAGGATTGGGGAATATATTCGTTATTTCATTTTTGTCCGGAATGATTCGTGAAAGTTCTTCCAGTCCGGTTGGATTAAAGCCATGAGGTCCGCCGGAAGCGGGAGTGTAGCCATGACATACGTCGCATTTGCGCAAAACGCCTGAATGCCCCTGTATCGCAATATTCTGAACATTATCATTGGGTTGCACTGTAGGTTGAATAGCATGTGGAGATCCATGACAGGCGCTGCAGAAAAGGCCACCATGTCCGCGCGATTGACGGAAAAGTTTTCCGGTCTCTTCAGCATAATTGGATCCATGACAATTCGTTGCGCCACACGAAGGCTCCTGCAACCAGGGATTACGACCGTTTTCAATGGTACCCGCTACAGTAGCCACACTTCCGTGACAATCCTGGCATACCATCCCGGCTGAATGCATCACATCCCGGAAACATTGTGCATTAGTGCCGGGATGACATTTATAGCAGTCATTTGTTATATCTTTATGCTTACCATGAATTGCCAGTGACAAAGAAGGAACTCCAGGTTTACCGGCAGTACCCAAAGCATTTGAGGAATGACATGAAGCACAAAGGATAGGCTTGTTATTGGGATTAAAACCACCTTCCTGCTCATGGGCATTAAGAATATCTGTTTCGCTTGAGTGACAACCACTCGAGACACAGTTAATTTCGTTGGATACAGGAATAACCGGTTGAGTCGTTTTAATAACTGACCCGTTGCCGTCTTTAAGTTCAATCAGCGCCAATTGGAATGGGTTCTCAGTCACCAGGTTATTATCCTGAAAAGGAGTCAACGGAACTCCCTCAACGAAATAATTATTGTCAACAGTGCTCATTGTACCTGTAAGCCCGGCTCCTTTTAATCCGATATCTGGTGCAAGATTTACTCCAAATAACTGGAAAGCATAACTCCAGAAATTGGTTTTGCCCACTGAGTATGTATTTCCCGGTATTGAATAATCCACAGTGAAACCGGTATTTATAATTACAGGCAACGCCGTCGCAGATCCGCGTTTTATAACCTGTGCTTTAATGTTGTTGTAGGGGGGGAGTACACACAAATTCTGAAAGTCTTTGTTTGCACAGTGCATTCCCAGGTCATTCCAACTAAGGATAATGTATTCATCAGCGGCTACTCCTCCCCATATAAACGGGATTATAGCAAAAAGAAGTGCAAGTAAACTTTTACTTTTCATAATACTATCCGTTAAAATTGTATACAAAGTTAATCCAATTTCAAGGTAGAATCAATTCAAATTACATATCTGAACGCTGACCAAGTCGCTATAGGAAAGTATATTACATTGTTTTAAAACACTGAGGTTTTAAAATCCGCTTTAAAAATCTTGATGCTTTTTTATCCTGGTAAAATCATTTCTTTATTGATTTTCCGGTTGTCAGATAGTAAGAAAAATATATAAATAAGAATGCGAATGCCTTCTCCGCAAGTTTTCTATAAGAATCAGGAAAGCATTACTAATTAGGATGATTATTCTGATTTAATATACAAATTGCTTCTTTCCCTTAGGTTGGTGTTCATTTTAAATTCGGATAAGACCCTGTTTAAACACTTTGCATCAGGCAAATTCCAGATGACTTTCTTATTGACAGGCAATAACTCTGCATGCGTCAAAGAAATGCACCGCGAAGGATGCGGAATAAAATGTAAACGTGCCATACACGGTTGCACAAAAGTAGCACCCGTTATGAATTGTCCAGGTTTGCCCGAATACAGGTAACTAATCAAAAAGAATAACTCAAATAATCAGGAGCGCACTTTTACCTCAAAATTTACTTTCATCTCATTCTCTTCGAGAAACAACTGTAACCTGACCAGGGAATCATAGCCCTTAACGATTGCGCCATGCCAGTTGTTACCGGGATGAAGCCCTGCAATTATTATCATGTTAATATCTAAAGGAATTTCAGATTTTATGCTTTCAAAAGCCAGAAACGCCCTGCCCGAAGGATAAGTCCATACTGGCAAATAAGCTAGTTTTCCGAAATCTGCAAAGTCCTCACTCAAGCGCTTATAATCAATGGCAATAGTTTCGTCTTGTTGTTCTTCTCTCTTTACAAAATGACCCTTTGACCAACTCCATTCTTCAAGCTCTTCTTTATCCATAATTTCATAACCCCATAGGAATTGATCCCCTTCTTCCAGGTTATATTCTTCTTTTACGGGATCAAGTTTATAGGCATTAAAGCTTTCATCCGGATCATCGAAAATTTTAAGTTCCATGCTGATTTATAATTTATTCATTTTGAAAAATTTTAACTCTATTTTATTGGCAGAAACAACACATAAAATAATAACTGGTATGAAATGCTCAAACCAGTTTATTTGCTACCGGGAATGACTGTCTTTTTTATTTATTTTAAATGGTATAATTGCCATTTGTGCATTCACATTTATATTTTTTTATCTGGTATAACTAATGGTTAACAGAAGAAACATGTCATTATTGTTTATGTTTAACAGGATTTAACAAATCTGTTTTTTAATATTTTCTTTTCAGGATATCCGGTTAAACTCAATATGAAAGGATTCCTTTATTTTTAGTACTATAAACTCCGAAAACAGCTTCGTGAACTTCAGGGGTTTTAGCGACCAGTGAAAGCCTGATTCCAAAACTATCTTGAACTTTGCATTGGATTCCGTGGCAAATGGCCTGTTGATGTTTTCAGATTCATTTAACGGTATCCCAAAACCCGTATCCGAAGTAGAAACTATAATAGATTTGCCTGCTAACATGACTTCCAGGATTACTTATTTTGCCGAAAATTTACAGTGTAAAATAATTGACAAATATGCAGAAATATCAATTGCTAAATACATTAATCTGAAAATAGGATTTGAAGTTATGGAAAAGCGTGAAATTGCCCTGCCAGATGAAGGCTATGGCGGGCTTGCCCGGGCAGGAGATTATAAACAGGACGTTCATAAAAAATGAAATCACTGTTCTGTTTCCACAAATGGATGTGCATTTTATACCGGAGAAAATATGAACTATATTTGTTGTGCCGGAATCGGTACTCATTTCAAATTGTTTCTATTGCTTTACTTACAAATCCGCTGATTTTTTTATCAAAGGATTTCATTATTTCAAACAATAAAACATTATAAATTCCTGCAATGAACATGGCGATCATAATAACCTTTTGTATTTTATTGCTGATTGCCTACTTTTTTGACCTGACTTCATCACGGACAAAAATTCCATCAGTGATTTTCCTGCTTTTATTGGGCTGGTTTGTACAACAATTGGCTGCATTTCTGGAGATTCATCTGCCCGACTTTTCACTGGTTTTGCCGGTACTTGGAACAATCGGGTTGATCCTCATTGTACTTGAAGGCTCGCTGGAACTTGAAATGAATAAATCAAAATTAGGTTTGATCAACAAATCATTCTTTGGTGCATTATTGCCTATGCTTGCATTGGCATTTTCACTTGCATATATGTTTCATTACTATGAGTTTTCTTCCTTCAAAGATAGTTTAACCAACGCCATTCCTTTTTGTGTTATCAGCAGCGCCATAGCAATTCCAAGTGTAAGGAACTTGACCTCTTACAACAAAGAATTTATTATATACGAAAGCAGTTTTTCCGATATTCTGGGTGTATTGTTTTTCAACTTTATCGCTCTTAATTCAATCTTTGACACTACATCTTTCGGAACCTTCGGGCTGCAGATGCTTAGTATGATGGCGGTATCCTTTATTGCCACGCTGGGACTTTCATTTTTACTTAATCACATTACACACCAGATAAAATTTATCCCCATCATTTTGTTAGTTATATTGATCTATGCTGTTTCGGAAGTTTATCAGCTGCCATCTCTTATTTTCATCCTTGTTTTCGGGCTCTTTCTCGGTAACCTTGATGAATTGAAGCATATAAAATGGATTAAAAAATTCCATACTGACAAATTGGATATTGAAGTGAAAAGATTCAAAGAACTTACCATTGAAGGTGCATTCCTGGTGCGATCCTTATTCTTCCTGCTTTTTGGGTTCCTGATCCAGACAAAGGAAATTTTGAATACCGGAACATTGATATGGGCATTAGGAATTGTGGGTGCAATAATCGTATTGCGGATAATACAGTTAAAATTGTCGAAACTTCCGCTGAAACCGCTGCTTTTTATTTCACCCAGAGGGCTTATCTCGATACTGCTATTCCTCTCGATTGAACCGGCATAAAAGCTTAGCCTTGTCAATAACGCTCTCATTATCCAGGTGATCCTAATAACCGCCTTTTTGATGATGATCGGATTGATTATAACAAAGAACACTGAAGTGACAACGCCCCCAGATACTCTGGCAAAGAATTCAGCCCTGGCTGAGAAATAAGCCCGGGCAATACCATTTATCATCAGGAATTCGAATGTTTGTTGTTTAAGCATCCTCTGCTTATTCTTCAGTAAACTGGCGTTTATAAATTCGTTATGGTTCATTTTAGAATGATGGAGAGCGAAACTTAATTCGTATCCTTATCGAAAAAGTTCCGGGTTTCAAGGTCCGCCGAATCACGGATTGTCCGCTTCCGGTTAACAACAATACGTGCATGAACATATAAACAATCTGGGTATTAGTACACTACATCCTCCATCTCAGGTTTAGAAGTAGTATTACAAAAATATATTTAAACAGAATCTTCATTAATAGAGATAATTGATACGCCTGATTGGATATTCTGAATAAATATCCAGCCGGATGAAAATCCCTTCCGCCAGGGTTATCCTTGTCAAAGATTTACCGGTATTAAAAATCCTTCAAAACTTAACCTGATTATTCCAAAACGGGGAAGAAATTACCTAACTTTATTGTTTTTTAACCAAACCCGAAATTGGTGTATTGGAATTTCCTGAATTAATTACCAATATGTTTATCCTATGAACCGTTACTTAGCATTTTTAATGATTGGGTTGTCAGGTTCAGTTTCTGCAACTGGACAAACGCTGTCGGCAAAGGAAATAGTCATTAAAGCCGATGAGAAATCGAGGGGAAACAGCAGCCAGGGCGAAATGACCATGACTGTCGTCCGTCCTGACTGGAGTCGTTCGGTCAGCATGAAAGTCTGGAGCAAAGGCTCCGAATATGCCCTGATCCTTATCACCGCCCCGCCAAAAGAAAAAGGGCAGGTTTTCCTGAAACGGGAAACCGAAATGTGGAACTGGGTGCCTTCCATCGATAAAATGGTGAAAATTCCACCATCGATGATGCTGCAATCGTGGATGGGTTCTGATTTTACCAATGATGACCTGGTGAAACAATCAAGCATAGTTACGGATTATACACACAAACTTTTGGGAAAGGAGAAAATCCGCGGAGTGGATTGCTATAAAATTGAACTTACTCCTTTACCTGCAGCCGCCGTTGTGTGGGGGAAAATAATCAGCTGGATCACCATGGATGGCTTTGACCAATGGCGCACTGAGTCGTACGATGAAGACATGGACCTTGTAAACATTGAAAATGCATTTGATATACGGAGGATGGGCGACAGGAGTATTCCTTCACACATCGAAATTGAGCCTGTGGGCAAAAAAGGACAAAAAACCATTCTTGAAATGACACACATGACTTTTAACCAACCCATTAACGAAAGTTTTTTTTCGCAGCAAAACATGAAGAAAGTACGCTAAGCCATGAGCAGTTATTTTAAACTTGCGTGGCGCAATATCTGGCGCAACAAACGGCGGACAATAATAACTACCGCATCGGTACTTTTTGCACTGCTCTTTGCACTTATTATGCGCTCCATGCAATTAGGCACATACCGTAAAATGACTGACAACCTTGTACAAGTATACACCGGTTACATCCAAATTCATAAAACCGGGTATTGGGACGATCGCGATATCAACAACAGTTTTGATGCTTCCGAAAGCCTGATGAGATTTGTGGAAACTACACCCAATATTTCAGATGTAGTTCCCCGGCTCGAATATTTTGCACTGGCATCCTCAGGCCGGCAAACAAAAGGCGTAGCCCTTATCGGGATTGATCCGGTAAGAGAAGATCATTTTACACACCTTACCAAATGGCTCAGCGAAGGCTCATTCCTGAAGGAAGATGACATCGGGGTTATGGTGGCTGCTAAACTCAGCAGATATCTGCAGTTGCAGGTCGGCGATACATTGGTATTGCTGGGGCAGGGATATCATGGAATAAGTGCGGCAGGGAAATTTCCCGTACGGGGTATTCTCAATTTCCCTGCACCTGATATGAACAACCAGATGGTGTATATGAACCTGAGTGCATGCCGTGATTTTTTCAGTGCAGGAGAAAATGTCACTTCACTGGCAATCAACCTGGTCGATCCGGATAAAATTGATGAAACAATAGCCGCCCTTTCTTCAAATTCCCTGACCCGAAACCTTGAAGTCATGAAATGGGATAAGATGCTGGTTGAAGTTGTCCAGTATATAAAAGCCGACAATGCCAGCGGTATCATTTTCCTGGCAATACTATACCTGGTCATTGCTTTTGGAGTTTTCGGGACAGTTGTCATGATGACGGCCGAACGGCGCAGGGAATTTGGAATTATGGTAGCCGTCGGCATGCAGAAGCACCGTCTTGCGCTGGTTACCATTATTGAGATTATGATTGTCGGACTCCTGGGAATTATTTCGGGTATCCTGGTAAGCCTGCCAATACTTTCCTGGTATTTCCATCATCCTATAGCATTAACGGGTGAATATGCAGCCACTGTCGAAAATTACGGGATCGAACCTTTGATGTGCTTCGCGTTTCAGCCTGACTTTTATATTACGCAGGCAGCAGTTGTAACTATGATCGTTTTGGCGGCTACTCTATACCCGGTAATTTCAATTCTCAGGATGAATGTCATCAAATCCATCCGTAGCAAAATCTGAAAAAATGTTTTGGTCAATCGCATGGAAAAATGTCTGGCGCAACAAACTCAGGAGTTTGCTGGTAATCATGGCTATTGCGCTTGGAGTAGCCGCGGCGTCGTATTCGGCAGCTCTCATGTTTGGTATGGCTACTCAAAAGATAAAAGCAGCGGTAAGCAACGAAGTTTCACATATCCAGTTGCATCAGGCTGATTTTCTCGAAAATTTTGAGATCCGGGATTCAATACCACAACCGGATCAGGTCGGCGCAGGAATTGCCGGGATTCCCGGCGTAAAAGCCGTGACCGAACGCTCAGTAATTACAGGGATGACTATGTCGGCAACTTCATCTGCAGGCATACAGATAAATGCAATAAACCCCGATTTGGAAAAAAAGGTTACAACCATTTACACTAAAATCAGCGATTCAAGCGGCAGCTACCTGGCTGTCGGCAAACGAAACCAGGTGCTGGTCAGCAGCAAGATCGCCGAAAAATTGAAAGTTAGGGTTAAATCTAAAATTATCCTGCGTTTCCAGTCGGCTGATGGCACTATTATAGATGGTGCCTACAAAATCTGTGGAATTTATAAAACTTCGAACGGAATATTCGATGAGATGAACATATTCATCAACCGCGACGATCTCTCCCGACAATTAGGGAAAGAAGCCCCTGTTCATGAAATTGCTGTGTTACTTTCAAATAACGATTATCTTGAAAAGGTTACCGGTACTATTAAAAAAGAGAATCCTGCACTCAGCGTGCTGACATGGAAGCAACTTCAGCCCGAACTGGGAATGCTAACCGGCCTGCTGACAATTTCGTTGTATTTTCTGCTTGGGATCATACTTGCTGCGCTTGCGTTTGGTATCGTGAACACGATGCTGATGGTTGTACTGGAACGTGTTCGTGAACTCGGAATGCTCATGGCTGTAGGGATGAATAAGCGCAATTTATTCAAAATGATCATGCTTGAAACCATATTCCTTTCCCTTACCGGGGGAATTGTCGGGATGGTGATAAGCATTGCAGTTACAGGAATTACAGCACATTCGGGCATCGACCTGAGTTCTTTTGCCCGGGGATTTGAATCGATGGGTTATGATGCATTTATATATCCTGAACTAAGGCCTGATTTTTTCATCGGTACTGTTGTACTGGTGATTTTTACCGGCATTCTTTCATCGGTGTATCCTGCCCGTATGGCATTGAAAATAAATCCTGCCGATGCGGTGCGCGGCGAATAATATCAAATGAATTGACGTAACAATAAACCGAAACCGTTTTAACAGCTGGCCAAATATGGAAATCATCCGATTAATTCAATTACATAAGATATATGATGAATCCGGCATCCCGGTTCATGCTGTAAACGGCATTAATTTAACCGTATCCGAAGGTGAATTCACAGCCATCGTCGGACCTTCCGGTTCAGGAAAAACCACCCTGCTCAACCTGATTGGTGGCCTCGACAAACCTACATCCGGCGAAATTTTCATTGAAGGAACAAACCTTTCTGATTTAAAGCCTAACCAGCTTATTGATTTCCGTCTCAGGAATATCGGATTCGTTTTTCAGTCGTTCAACCTCATACCAGTCCTCACTGCCCACGAAAATGTTGAATTTATCATGCAACTGCAGGGCCGCGGCCGCGAAGAACGTCATGTAAGAACCAATGAATTATTAAAATCGGTAGGGCTTGAAGACAAGATTGACGTCCGGCCACGCAATCTTTCGGGTGGGCAGCAACAGCGGGTTGCCGTAGCGCGTGCCCTGGCTTCGAAGCCCCGCTTTATCCTGGCCGATGAACCAACTGCCAACCTGGATTCAAAATCCACTTCCAACCTGCTCGATATTATGGAAAAGCTGAATCACGTGGAACACATGACATTCATTTTTTCAACCCACGACCAGCGGGTTGTCAGTAAAGCTCACCGTGTTATTACCATCGAAGATGGACAGGTTGTGAGTGATGTCAACCAGGAACATTTCGTTCATAAGGTTTGATCTCTAAAACATTAACGGATGATAAAAACTGGAATCAATTACAGAAGACCGGATACTATAAAATCTATTCTGATCTTTCTGATTTTGCTTTTGTTTGTTTCCGGTATTTCGGCCCAGGACTCCCTGAAGGCACGGTTATGGTCGCTAAAAGGGTATGTTAAAGACATGCAGTCAGTGATGTTCAGCAATTATAAAGATCCATGGATAAGCTCAAACCTAATACATAACAGGCTCAATTTCAAATGGTATCCATCCAATTCGTTTACATTTGCCGTTGAAATGCGCAACCGGTTTTTCTACGGCGATATACTGGCAGCATACCCGGAATATGGTAAAAGTTTTGTAGCTGATGATGGGTTTGTAAAACTGACATCGAATATTTCCGAACAAAAGTCTTATATCTTTAATATTTCCATTGACCGGCTGTGGCTCGATTATACATACCACAATTTTGAGGTTACAGTTGGGCGGCAACGGATAAACTGGGGCGAGACTTTTGCCTGGAATCCAAATGATATTTTTAATTCATATAATTACCTGGACTTTGATTACGAAGAAAAACCGGGAAGCGATGCCATCAGGTTGCAGTATTTTACCTCGCCTTCGTCAAAGGCGGAGGTGGCAATTAAAGCCAATAAGGAAAAGCAGATTACAGCTGCCGGTTTGTATCATTTCAACCGCTGGAATTATGATATCCAGGTATTGGCCGGTATTGTGAACAGCAGCGATTATGTGATTGGCGGCGGATGGTCAGGCCAGGTCGCAAAAGGTGGATTCATGGGCGAATTAAGCTATTTCAGGTCGAAGCAACATTTCAGCGATACATCAGGCATTTTTGTGGCTTCGGCGGGGTACGATTATTCATTTAAGAATTCACTTTTCGTACAGGCTGAATGCCTTTATAATGGCAATAACATACAAAAGCCGGATTCCTTATTTTCAATCTATAGTGCCGTTGCCTCCGATGCCAGGAATCCTTTCCTGGGTGGATTTACCTTTTTTGCCGGTGCCTCATATCCGTTTACGCCTTTATTAACTGGTTCCTTTTCGGCCATAGCCACACCGGAGCATAAACTTATTATCCTGATTCCATCCTTTGAATATTCGCTGGCACAAAATCTCGATCTTTCATTGATTTCGCAAATTATGCCCGCCATCAAGCAATCTTCCTTTACTCAACTAACAGCAGTATTTCTCAGGATGAAATGGAATTTCTGATCAGGACACAATAAAAGTTGGTGTGTGTTATTGTTTCATTGCCATTGAAAACCGGAAAAAATTTATCATTATCATTTTTTGTCTAAATTTTCTTTGATAAACGTGTGGTTCAATTATTCTGGATGTAGCCGGCATTAAATTATCCCGGTTCTTTCTGTTGGAATTCTTAAAGTCAGGAGGTGATTCAGGCTTTAAC
>Ga0079306_1001126_pt1 | contig 19232 bp, 8 predicted proteins | sample Methanotroph_Enr_FD_79181 | JGI IMG/M metagenome (GOLD analysis project Ga0079306, IMG submission 79181) | Enriched soil microbial communities from Old Woman Creek wetland in Ohio, USA - Methanotroph_Enrichment_5 | ecosystem: Environmental > Terrestrial > Soil > Wetlands | place: USA: Ohio...
AGCAGCTATCCACAACAATACTATTGAAGATATACTAAATACAGGCGATCCTGTCTTAACCTATTATGGATCGTTTGTCTATGGTTTTAATTTTTCTGTTAGTACTGCCATTGCCACATTGTATAATAACTTTATCGGTGACCTCACTGCACCTCATGCAAATAGTGATCCCTCCATATATGCAATAAACGTGGCTTCTATCTCCGGCTGCAAACTATATTATAATACACTTTACCTTGATGCAGTCAGTTCATCATCAACCTACTTCGGTACTGCATTAATTTATGCTAATGGAGGTACTCCACTGGAAATGAGAAATAATATTTTTATCAATAAAAGTATTTCCAATGGGGGTGGACATAAATACTTCCTGGCAAGGACTACCAATAACCTGAGTACTCTTTCTGTCAATTGCAACAACAATAATATATATTTGGGCAATGCGTCGCCAAATACTATATTCTACACGGATTTCGCCGGTACAAATGTTATCAAATTCAGTGATTATCAAGGGATTGTTTACCCAAGGGAATCGCAATCCTTTAGTGAGAATTCTGCCTTCACGGATCTGACAACACATCCATACAATCTGCATTTGGATAATACTGTGCCGACCCAATGCGAAAGTGGCGGACAGGTAATATCTACTCCAAATATAAACCAGGATTTGGATGGTGATCCCAGGTATCCTAATTCAGGTTACCCTAATAATCCTTCATATCCGGCTAATGGCCCAGATGTTGGCGCTGATGAGTTCGCAGGTATTTCAATTGACCGCGTATCACCATTTATCAGCTTCACTACTCTTGAAAACACAGGATCAACAACTGACAGAAATATTGTGGCCACGATTACTGATCAAAGTGGTATTCCTCGTTCAGGAATTGGAATGCCCAATCTTTACTGGAAACTTGCAAGTTCTGCCTCATGGACTGGGGTAGCTAGTTCCTATATTGGCAATAACCAGTTCTCTTTCACATTTGGTGGAGGCAGGGCAATTGGAGATACTATCTATTATTATGTTGTTGCACAGGACAGCGCTGCCGTTCCAAACTTCAGTGCATTTCCTTCTTACGGAACATCTTCCTATTCGGCTAATCCTCCTTATTGCGACCCGCCTTCTTCACCTTTGATGTATAAAGTCCTGGCTCCTATATCAGGGATAATCCCTGTTGGGATAGGTCAACAATACACCACATTAACGAGTGCAGTGAATGCAATAGCCAATATGGGTGCTATAGGTCCGATTGTGCTTGAATTGTATGATGCAACTTACCCATCCGAGACTTTTCCTATTACTTTTCAACCCGTGGCTGGTTTGACAGCAACAAACACCCTGACAATTAGACCTAGATATGGAGTGTCATCTAGTATCACAGGTTCATCGACATCTGGAATTTTTAAGATTAATGGTGCAAACTATGTAATCATTGATGGATCAGGAGAAGATGGAGCAGGAAGGAATCTAACCATTGAAAATACCAGTGGTGCTAATAACTCCTATACCATAGGGTATTATAATAGTGGAATTTATCATGCAAAAAATTGTGTGTTAAAACATTGTACTATCTTCAATTCCCCCCAGTTAACAAATACCACCATTGCTGTTAATTTCGATGTTAGCGGAGGAGGTTACGATAATATGATAATTGATAATAATTTGATAGCTAGCGCCTGGAAGGGAATTTGGTTCAGGGGAGGAACATCCGGAGGCCCTGCTGTCAACGGCAAAATAATCAACAATACCATAGGTTCAACGATTCCTTCCAGACAAATTACTTATCATGGGATCGCCCTTGGGAATAGTGCAACTAGTGGTGTAGATAACTGTCTCATCAAAAATAATGAAATTTTTGGGGACATTTCGGGAAATTCAAACACCGCCCAGGCCGGCATTTACATTAATCCCCTCACAACAAACAGCAGGATTGATGGTAATATCATTCATGATTTTAAAAGTCCTGGTGGAACCAATAGTAATTTTGGAATATATTACGGCGGAGATGCCACAACTGTAAATGTAATATGTAACAACTTGATATACAATATTTGCAGTTTGGTAAAACCTATTGGTATTGGCCTCGGGGCAGGAGGGAATATTAAGCTTTATCATAATACTATCTACCTCAATGGGAGTATATTAAGCGGAACTGCCACAACGTATGCTGCATGTGTAAATGTTACCGCTGCTATCACGCTCCTCGATATGCAGGATAATATATTTAAAAATTCAGCTCAACCGGTTTCAGCCAATTTAAATGTTAAAACTTATGCAATCTATTGCCTGGCACCCGCTTCAGCATTTAATATCCTTGACTACAATAATTATTATGTGGATGGAAATAATGCGAACATAGGTTACCTGGGTAGCGACCAGTCAACGCTTTCTGCCTGGCAGACAACAACCGGGAAGGAGATACATGCTCAGAACATTGACCCGGTATTCACATCTGCAACGGATCTGCATCCCACTCAAAGCAGTTTGAATAATTTGGGAATATATCAGTCAGCTTTCCCATCGGATCTTTCGGGAAATAACAGGACCAATCCTCCTGACATGGGTGCTTATAATTTTGGGAATGATCCGGTTGTTATATCATTGTCCGCCAACAATATTCTAAGTGAAACAGCTACACTGAATGCATCTGTAACTCCTGTCATAGATACTATAAATCTCTTTTTTGATTTTGGTTTGACATCAGCATATGGAAATACAATTTCTGCTGATCCTTCATTTGTTTCAGGAACTTCCACGAGTACTGTGAATGCATCAATTTCAGGCCTTATTGCCAATACAAGCTACCACTTCAGGGCCAGGGGTGTACCTGTTGGCGGACTCATTGTTTATGGAAATGATCAGACCTTTACTACAACAGCTGCTATAAAAACACTCAACCTTAAACTTTTCCTTGAAGGTTTGTATGCCGGTGCCGGTAGTATGAACCAGGCACAAGGCAGCTCAGGTAACCAGTTCCCTGGAACCACTGCCGACCAGATAACTGTTGAATTACGCAACTCAGGTACAGGAGTCCTGGAATATACTCTTGCCAATGTCGACCTGAGCACTTCCGGGCAATTGACCGGCACTATCCCTGCCGTTCATAATGGATCCTATTATATCTACATCAAACATCGCAACAGCATTGTCACTTCCACATCCAGCCCCGTTTCTTTTACTGGAAGTACTATCTCCTATGATTTCTCCACGGGAGTTGGACAAGCCTACGGTTCCAACATGAAAGATATAAGTGGGGTAGCAGTGTTATTTGCCGGTGATCCCAACCAGGATAATGGAGTAGATGCTTCCGACCTGATTGCCGTTGATAATGATAATGCAACATTTGCAACTGGCTACCTGCCTACGGATGTAGATGGATCCGGGGGTGTGGATGCCACAGACCTGATAATGGTGGATAATAACAACGCCTTGTTTATTGGCGCGGTTCTGCCTTTCTAAATAAGATAAAACAATAACCAACAAAATGAAATATAATCTCATCAATGGCCCATAACCAAATCATAGGAAAATAAATGATTTGGGTTTAATTGATTTAAAAGACGGTTCCAGCAGTAATGTTGGGACCGTTTTTTTGAATACATAATTTCTGCATACTGCCACTTTAAATGACAACCATCAGACGTTTTATCTTTTTTGACACAAGCTTCATCTTCTTGTATAATTACAATTAATACTTCAAAATAGGCAAAAATAGTATTCACTTTTCAAACTTTTTCACTATATTTGTATATGTGAGGGAATGATTGAATATACTGATTCTATCATTACTTACTCTGTCCAATTGAAATCATAGCTAATCAGTGAAAAGCCATTAATCGTTTACTGGATCAGGAATGGCATTTCAACCAACTTACTAAAGGCAATTTGACCGAAGAAGTTGACATTTCAAATCAAGGCAAATAGCCCTTTAATCTTAAGAAAATAACCACAACTCAGAGGAAATTCAGCTCTATATGAATATGAATCTGATTTCTAAGTACAACGAGGCAATTTTTGATACAGATAAAAAAAAGGCATTTCAAATAATTGAAGATGCCCTGGCAAGTGGGAAATCAGTTGAAGAAATTGTATTTGAGATAATCGTGCCTGCATTAGATCATATAATGGACTATGTAGGCAAAAACATGGATGTAAATCTGGCACAACATTTCTTTGCAAGCCAAATAGCCAGTGAGATCACTGAAAAGATGATAACCAAATTTGCATCCGCACCTGTAAAAACCGAAAATGTAATTTTAGGCACCTCTCAAGGCGATTTCCATGGGCTCGGCAAACGGATCGTTGCAGGATGCCTGAAAATTCACATGATCAACACAATCGACCTGGGTTTAAATGTTACTGCTGAAGAATTTGTTGAGCAGGCCATTTTGCATAAAGCCAATGTAATTGCCATTTCTTCAATGATGTATCATACAGCTACCGGTGAAAATGGATGTTTAAGAGTCCGCAAGCTTTTGCAAGAATCCCGGCTTGAAGATAAAATAAAAATTATTGTGGGAGGAGCACCCTATCGCTTCGACCACAAACTCTATCAAACGGTCCATGCCGATACCTGGGCTGAGAATGGAAACTCAGCAGGGCTCGTAATTTTGGATTTAATAAAAAAAGCACAACCATGGTAACAGGAATTGAGCGGCTCACAGCTTTAGTAAATGGAAATATTATTGATCGTGTTCCGGTGTTTTGCAATTTAATTGATCAGGGTGCGAAAGAATTGGGATTATCTATAAAAGAGTATTTCTCCAAAGGAGAATATGTTGCCGAAGCACAGCTCAAAATGCGCGAAAAATATGGATACGATAGCCTTTGGAGCTTATTTTATGCCGGTAGGGAAGCCGAATTGCTTGGTTGTAAAAAAATGATTTTTTCAGGGAACGGACCGCCCAATGTTGGTCACATGATAATTAAGAACTATGAAGATATTCACAATCTTAGAATCCCTGATGACATTACTTCACACCCTGTTTTTGAACAACCGCTTGCTTGTTTGAAAATACTAAAAAATGAAGCCGGGACAAAATACCCTATTTGTGCCTATACTACATCTTCCATGACATTGCCTGCTATGTTGATGGGGATGGAAAAATGGATGGAATTATTACTGTTTGGCCCTGCTGAGATAAGGGATGAATTGCTGGAAAAATGTTCCGATTTTTTTTCAAAACATCTCCAGGCATACAAGAACGCGGGAGCCACTGTTTTTGTATATGCAAATCCTTTTGGCTCAACTGATTTTGTATCTTACAAACAATTTTGTGATTTAAGCCTGCCATGGATGATAAAAGATTTGCAGCAAGTTGGCACTGAAGGCGTAGTATATTATTGTGGCAGCTCACGGATGAATCCCGTGATTGATAAAGTAATTGAATCGCTGGGACTGAAAACTTTTTACCTGAGCCCAATGGATGATATCGCTGAGGCCAAAAGTATAATTGCTGGAAGGGCACTGACTGCTGGTGTAATCAATGATATTGAACTTGTCCGATGGACAAAAAAGGAAATCGTAAGAGAAGTCAGGCGAATGTTTAAGGCCGGCATGCCAGGAGGAAAGTTTTTTTTTGGCACCCTGGTTATGCCTTATACTATCCCGGAAGAAAATATCAAGTATATGCTTGATGCTGTGTATGAATTTGGGAAGCCGTAAATCGAAGAGTTAAATTTTAATAGAATAGTACATGAGTCCTGCGAAACACGAAACTGAGTATTACGCGATGAAAGAACGGGCAGATGGATTGGCCAGGCAAAAATCATATCTCCAGTTGATCATTAATCTGATACATAAGCTTGGTATGGTTTCAGGAATGGATGATACTATTGAAACTTTATTGAAAATAATTATCGAAAATATCGGGGGTACCAATGTATCTCTCTATTACCTAATTGACACTGAAATTTATTTCAGGGATATCCAGAATAAAAAAAAAAGAATAGAAATTATAAGCGACCCTGATGTTAAAAAGGTATTTGAAACACGGCAATTTATTGAAATAGAGCATGATTTTAAAGAAACAAAGCTACTTACTTCCGAATTTACAAAAGCCTTTACATGGGTGTACCCTCTCCTTTCAGGAGAGGATCTGGCAGGAGTAATTAAAATTGACAATTTGCATATTACGACCCAGGAATTCAAAAACGAATTGCCTGCTTTTTTTAATTATGCTGCAACCGTTCTTAAAAACGAAATTCTCCGGTATATAAATCTGAAAAACCTGCAGGAAAGTCTTACAACAGAGCAACAATTAAATACAGAATTAACTGCTGCCAATGAGAAAACGAAACAAAACGAGCTGGATTTAATTGAAGCACAGCACCTTGGACGGTTCGGAAGTTGGGATTGGGACATTGCTACAGATACCATTTCCTGGTCCGAAGAATATTACCGTATTTATGGTTTTGATCCTACACAACTTCCGCCTGGATATGAGGAACATCTTAAGGTTTATACACCCGAAAGTGCTGCTCGCCTGGATGAAGCAGTGAAGAGGAATCTGCAAACCGGCGAACCTTATAAACTCGATCTTGAACTTGCCGAAACAAAGGGGGGGTGTCATTGGATTACAGCCCAAAGTGAAACCAAACGAGATAATAAAGGGCAGATTGTCGGATTATGTGGCACAGCCCAGGATATTACAGAGCGTAAGTGTGCAGAAGAGCAGATCCTTAAGTTAAACCGCATTTATTCTGTATTAAGCAATATTAACCAGGCTATTGTCCGGATTCACGACAGAAATCAACTGCTTAATGAAGCCTGCCGGATTGCTGTTGAAGACGGTAAATTCCGCATGGCCTGGATTGGCATGGTCAATTTTCAAACGAATAAAGTAGAGATTGTTGCATCGCGTGGGGATACAGGTGAGTATCTCAATAAAATAGACATTAGTCTGTCTGATGAAATTAGAAGTTCCGGGCCTACAGGCATAGCAATCAAAACAAGAAAACATAAAATTTCGCAAAATATTCAACTGGATGAGAGTATGACTCCCTGGCGGGATGAAGCCATAAAGCATGGCTATAAATGTTCAGCTTCCTTCCCGCTGATAATCTCTGATAAAGTAATTGGCGCATTCAACATATATTCTGACGAAACGGAATTTTTCCGCGAAGATGACCTGAGGCTTATAGATGAAATGACTACAGATATCTCTTTTGCCCTGGAATTCATTGAAAGCGAATTGAATCGTAGTAAAGCTGAGAAAAAGGCCAGGCAATTGGCGGCTATCGTGGAATCCTCTGATGATGCAATTATTGGTATAACCCTGGATGGGACTATCAACAGCTGGAATAAAGGCGCTGAAGCAATTTATGGGTATTCCGAAAGTGAGATTACCGGTAAATCAATATCAAAATTGGTTCCACCGGAATATGCTGATGAAGTGCCGATGATCCTGGATAAGATTGCATCTGGTGAACATATCGAGCATTTCGAAACCATACGGAAAAGAAAAGACGGGCAACACATTCATGTATCTCTCACCATTTCACCTTTGTTGGATTCTGATGGAAAAGTTATAGGTGCTTCAACAATAGGACGGGATATCACCGAGCTAAAAAAGGTAGATGAAGCACTCCGCAAGAGCGAAGGAGCACTTCATGCTTTCTTTTCTCAATCCATTGATGGTTGCTTCTCTATGATGCTGGACAGCCCGGTGCGCTGGGACGACAAGGTGAACAAAGAGGAAGCGCTGGATTATATTTTTGCCCATCAGCATGTCACTCAGATCAACGATGCCATGCTTGCTCAATATGGAGCCACCCGTGAACAAATGATGGGTTGCACACCCAATGATCTGTTCGCCTATGATCTCCGGCATGGCAGAGAAATATGGAGAAGCCTTTTCGATTCAGAAAAAACACGGATAGAAAGCAAAGAGCGTAAATTGGATGGAACTCCGATTTATGTTGAGGGCGAATACACCACCTTTTATGATTCGGAAAAAAGAATCATTGGTCATTTTGGAATCCAGCGCGATATTTCTGATCGCAAGAAGGCTGAAAAAGCATTGCTGAAATCAGCCGAAGAGATTTTCGATCTATACAACAATGCACCTTGTGGTTACCATTCGCTCAATAAAGATGGTGTTATCGTCCGGATGAATGATACCGAACTTAAATGGCTGGGATACAAAACTGAAGAGGTAATCGGGAAAATGAATTTCATGGATTTGTTCACAACTGGCAGTCTGAAAATCTTTAAGGAGAATTTCCCGGTATTCAAAGCAAAAGGGGTGATCCAGGACCTGGAATTTGAATTGATACGCAAAGATGGTTCTATACTACCCGTGCTGGTTAGTGCAACAGCCATCACTGACCGTGCTGGGAATTACCTCATGAGCAGGTCTACTGTTTACGACATCACCGAACGTAAAAAGGCAGAACTGAAACTTATTGAAAGTGAAGAAAAATTCCGCTCGCTGGCAGAAAGTTCTCCTGACAATATCATCCGATACAACACCGAATGCAAGGCTGTTTATATTAACCGAAATATGAAATTGTCTGTGAATTCGGATGTCGTTTCATTAATTGGTAAAACTCCGATGGAGAGCAATAATTACCCAGGTACTAGCGAATACCAGGCAAAATTGGAGGAGGTGATAAAAACAGGACAACCCGATGAACTGGAAGTTGTTGTTCCTGACTTCACCGGGGAATTCCGAACTCACAATGTCCGCTTTGTTCCCGAGCTGAATAATGAAAACAAAATTATCGGTGCATTAGCAATTGGTCGAGATATTACAAACAGCAAACGTGCGGAAGAACAACTCAAACTGCTAAATTTTGCATTAAATAATATATACGAAGAAGCTTATCTCATAAACGAAAAAGCTTGTTTCCATTATGTAAACGATGAAAGCTGCCATGTCTTGGGTTATAGCCATGAAGAATTGCTTAATATGAATGTATCCGATATCGACCCCGAATTTCCAGTAGAGAAATGGCAGGAACATTGGAAAAATATATTGGAAAAAGGTGCCTTAATATTCGAAACTCACCATAAAACAAAGGAAGGAAACATCTATCCTGTTGAGGTAAGTGCAAATTATTTCGAATATAATGGCAAGGGGTACAACCTTGCTTTGGCACGGGATATTACTGAACGCATACTAACAGAAAAGTCCCTACGTGAAAGTGAAGAAAGGTATCGGCTTGTTTTTGAGAATTCTCCGGTATCATTATGGGAAGAGGATTTTTCAGGTATAAAAGCCCTTTTTGATGACCTGAAAAAGGAAGGGATCACGGATATTGAATCCTACTTTGAACAGCATCCAGAAACCATCGGTACATGTGCAGAACTGGTAAAAATTGTCGATGTGAATCGTGCTGCGCTCTCGCTGCATGAGGCTACCAACAAGGAGGAACTCTTTGCCGGCCTTGTCAACACTTTTACTTCGGAGTCATTAAATACATTCCGGCAGGAGTTAATCTGCCTGTGGAAAGGAGAGACTGAAGTGAGCATTGACGCCCTGGTTAAGACACTCGCCGGCAATCCGCGGAACGTAACTATATATTTCTCCATTTGTCCGGGTTACGAAATGTCACTTTCAAAAGTCCTCGTTTCGCTCGCTGACATTACTGAACGTGAAGTGGCAGAAGATGCACTGCGTAAAACAAAAATACTCCTTGAGCAGACAATAATGCAATCACCAGTTCCAATGGTATTGGTAAGTATGCCTGATGCAGTGATCCGTTATGTCAATCCTGCCGCTCTGCACTTTCTGGGTATTGCTGATGAGCCTGATCTGACTGAAACACAACTTATGGATCTTAAGCCCTCCTTCCGGGACTTCGATTTACAGGGTAAGGAGGGATTTCTTGAAGAGCTACCGCTGGTACGAAGTCTCAAGGGAATTAGAACAGAAGGGGAAGAACGATACATCATCCGCAAGGATGGAACTATCCGCTATGAGCTGGTAAGTGGTGCACCGATTTTCGACAATAACGGGCAGGTCATCGCTGGTTATCTCATTATGATGGATATCACCGAACGAAAACAGGCGGAGAATGCACAAATTAAAAGCGAATCCCGACTCGTTGAGGCTCAACGCATCGGGCATATAGGGAGTTGGGATCTCGATATTACCAACAACATTCTCACATGGTCTGATGAGATCTACCGAATGTTCGAAATGGATCCCAAAGAGTTTGGTGCCTCCTACGAAGCCTTTTTAGATACGATTCATCCCGACGACAGGAATATAGTAAATCTAGCATACACCAATTCTCTTGAATCCAGAATCCCCTATTCCATCGATCACCGTCTTCTTTTTGCTGACGGACGGATCAAATATGTCCAGGAACAATGTGAAACCTTTTATGATAATACGGGCAATCCCTTGCGTTCTGTTGGAATAGTACAGGATATCACCGATCGCAAACTAGCAGAAAAAGAAATTCAAAAACTCAATCAGGAACTGGAACATCGCGTGATTCAGCGTACAGCCCAATTAGAAATGGCAAATAAAGAACTCGAAGCATTTGCCTATTCTGTTTCTCATGACCTTAGGGCACCACTGCGTAGTATTGACGGATTCAGTCTTGCCTTGCTTGAAGATTATCAAGAAATACTAGATGAACCAGGTAAAAACTATTTACTTCGAGTACGGGCAGCTGCTCAACGAATGGCACAGCTTATTGATGATCTGTTGAACTTGTCGCGGGTTAACCGGAGTGAATTGAATATTCAATTGGTTGACCTCAGTGAAATGTTCCGGGAGATAGCTTCGGATCTGCACAAAGCTCAGTCTGAACGCAAAGTTGATTTCATCATTCAGGAAGGGATTTATGCCAATGGCGACAGCAGGCTTCTTCGAATTGTTCTGGAAAATCTCATAGGGAATGCCTGGAAGTTTACTTCAAAGCATCTTACAGCCCGCATAGAGTTTGGCATACAACAACAAAAAGAGAAGCAGGTATATTTCATCCGTGACGATGGTGTAGGTTTTGAAATGGCATATGCACAAAAATTATTTGGGGCATTTCAACGTCTTCATACTATAACTGAATTCCCGGGAACCGGGATAGGGCTGGCAACAGTACAGCGTGTCATTCACAGGCATGGTGGTAAGGTGTGGGCGGACGGGGAAGTTGAAAAAGGTACAACATTCTATTTCACAATACCATGAACAGCATTATTATGACAACTAAATAATATCTTTTTAAAGTTTAAAGGAAGGAGGCCATGGGAATATGACCAATATACCATCTAAAGGATTACCTGACCTTGAAAAAGCAATAGGCAAAATTGATGTGCACGACCATATGTGCCTGATATATGAGACACAAGAAGAACAGTTCTCTGCGGTAATCCCATTTGTGAGAATTGGACTGGAACGTGGAGAAAAGTGTCTTTATGTCGTTGATGACAATACCGCAACCATGGTTATAAACGGCATGAAGGCCGCAGATATTGACGTCGAGTCCGCAGTTGAAACAGGAAGGCTTGCAATAGTAAGCAAACAGGAGTCCTATCTCAGGCAGGGATTTTTCGATCCCGACTGGATGATAAACTTTCTTAAATGCGCTACAGATGAGACTATAACAGGAGGTTTTTCCGCGTTAAGGATCACCGGCGAAATGACATGGGTGTTGGATGGAGACCCAGGTTTTGAGCGTCTTATGGAATATGAGGCAAAGCTGAATTATTTCTTCCCCGAAAATAAGGCCCTTGCTATTTGCCAGTACAATCGCAACCGTTTTTCGCCAGCAATTATAAAGAATGTAATAGACACACATCCTCTCATAATATTCAAGGGAATGGTATGCAAGAATTTTTACTACATACCCCCAGACAATTTTCTGAGTAATGAGCAGCCAGACAAAGAGATAGAAAGGCTCCTGGCCAATATAAAAAACAGGGAAAAGGTGGAAGTAGAGCTACAACAGTATCAGGAACACCTCGAATACCGTACTGCTCAACTCGTTGAAGCAAACAAAGAGCTTGAAAACATTGCTTATTCTATTGCCCATGATCTGCGTTCGCCATTGCGGAGCATTAATGGATTTAGCCAGCTCCTGCTTGATGAATACCAAGATAAAGTTGGTGAACAAGGGAAAAATTATTTGCATCGAGTTAGATCTGCTTCACAATACATGGCGCAGCTTCTGGACGATATGTTAAAACTCTCTCGCATAAGCCGAGGTGAAATAAATCTTAAACCAATAAACCTTAGTGAAATGGCGCTCGATATTGCTGATCATCTTCACAACATCCAGCCCGAACGTCAGGTAGAATTCATTGTTCAGGTTGGGGTTAAAGTAATGGGAGACAGTCAGCTCTTGCGCATCGTCATGGAAGAACTTTTTGATAATGCCTGGAAGTTTACTTCCAAGCATCCTACGGCTCGTATAGAGTTTGGTACTCAACAACAAAAGGAAATACTGGTGTATTTTATACGCGATGATGGTGCAGGTTTTGAAATGGAGTATTCACAAAAATTATTTGGGGCGTTTCAACGTCTTCATACTACAACTGAATTCCCGGGAACCGGGATAGGGCTGGCAACAGTCCAGCGTGTCATTCACCGGCATGGAGGGAAAGTGTGGGCCGAAGGAGTAGTTGAAAACCTGCCTGCCGGCAAGGCAGGAGGCGCAACGTTCTATTTTACACTTCCATAAAGAATCATATCTTGGTTTGTTAATGTAAAGGAGGTACAAAAAATGAATTCTCAAAACTATAGTTTGTATAAAATCAGACTCTTGTTGATATTTCTCTTCTCTGTTATGCCGGTTTACCTCCTGGCGCAGGAAAAAACACTGAGTGAAATGACAATTCAAGAACTGATGAATGTTGAAGTAGTTACAGGGTCTTTAACAAGTCTTACTACATCTAAAATCCCTGTATCGTTAACTACAATAACATCAGAAGATATTGCAGTAACACCTGCCCGGAACATCGCCGATTTAATTGAAATTTATGTGCCAGGTGCTTTGTGGTTAAACCACACATCGCCAAGAATTGGAATTAGAGGCGTAATTATGGATAGAAATTATAAACTTTTAATGTTGGTTAACGGTAAGGACATGAACCAAAAAGGCGCCCAGGGTGCAACCCTGGAGATTGGCAATTGGGATTTGAACGATATTGAACGTATTGAAATTATCCGGGGTCCGGGTTCTGTTACTTTTGGACCAGGTGCTATTGCTGGTATCATTAATATCATTACAAAATCGGCCATTACTTCTAAAGGAATATCAATGGGTGTGGAAGATAATTTTTCATACAATTCAAAAGGGGCTTATTCCTGCCTGGGTTATACAGGTAAGAAGTTTAATCTGTATGCTTATGGAAGTTTACATTATACCAGTGGGTACAAAAATGCCGATTATTTTGCAATTGACCCCAATACAGGTATTGCAGGATATCTTGATCCGTCCCAAGGTGCAGGCGTTATGCCTTTGCTTGGCGACAATCAGGGGAAACCACAGATAAAATTGCATTTTGATGCTAACTTGCTTAACGAATGGCGGTTATGGGTAAGATATACTAATTCCGATCAGCCCGCACTCTTTCGTCAAAAGATGGCCCTGGCAGCAGGTGAAAAAGTCCCGGTTTGGTTTACCGGGCAGAAGGGGTTTGTAACGGTACTTGAAAACAATCATGCGTTTAACCAATACATTTCTCTTAAATCAGGTGTCAGTTTTAATTCGCAGAGTTATTACGATTATTGGGTTACACGACCATTAATCCCTTATGATAGTGGTGGTTTTAATAGCCCACACGGACCGGGAAATATTGTATATGATTTCTCTGAATCCCATATTCTATTGAGTAGTCTTATGAATGTAAAACAAGCGAATGAAAAGTACAAATATGCCATAGGTGCAAGTTATTCCTTTGACAGTTACGGGCCAGGATGGGGGAAAAATAAAATGTATATGCTTTCCAACGATTATAAAATCCCTGATGGCAGATATATTGAAGACTTGATTGCCGATGGATTCAATGCAAATACAATTTCTTTCTTTAGTGAATGCAATTTCGGGTTTCATCCCTTAGCCAACGTATTGCTTTCTGCCCGGATGGATAAGAATAAGTATTCAAAATTTTTCTTTTCACCCAGGATAGGGTTAATATCGGAAGTGGGGAAGAATAATACATTCAAATTAACATGGCAGCGTTCTGTCCGGATGAATACCGCCGAGGAACTATACAAAGAACATTATTTTAATAATATGGCAAACCCGGAAGTCCTGAACAGTTTTGAATTTATGTATAATTCGTTGCTGACAGAAAACTTTTTAATAAATGCATCAGTTTCCTGTAACTGGGGTAAAATGATAGGCTTTGTATATGATCCGGCTACAATTAAAGGTGAAACAAAACCAATTGGTGATTTAAAATATTTCACAATTGAGGTTGAAGTTAAATACAAGTTAGAGAAGTTCACAATCGGCGTCAATCATTCGTATGTTAAACAAATAAGTTGGGAAAACGCTAGTGGAATAAGCTCGCAAGGGATTAGTTATGCGGATTATAATATTAATGGTTTACTCAGTAAAGGAAACAATCTTAATAATTGGGCAAATAATTCTACCAAGGTCTTCACAAATATTGAACTCCCGTATCATTTAACCTTACACGCCGATGGAGTGATATTTTGGAATTGGGAAGGATACGGGGATGCTAAATTAATGTACGATGCAAAGTATAGCAATAATGACCCTGCCTGGGATACACTAAATAGCCAATTAGATGCCGAAAACTTTGCAAACACTGATGTAAAGCTAAATGTTTCTCTTTCTAAATATATCCCAAAAATAAAATCCACAGTATCGGCCTATGGTATTAACCTTTTGGGTTGCAAGCGTTATTCATATTCATCGGGGGAAAAATACAATTATCCTTCGAGACTTATGTGGGTTAATGAACCTGCTGCTGTTGGTATTAAAATTAATGTTAACTTTTAAATGATTTTAAAACAATAAGAAAGTGGTATACAATGACGATACATATTATTTTTTAAAATTGATTACTAATCGGAGAGTAAAAATATTATTTGTTTTATTGATGCCGCTTTGTCTATTTGCCCAGGCACAAAAGTTCAGCGAGTATGAAGTGAAAGCGGCATTCCTGGAGAAGTTCACACGCTTTGTTGAATGGCCGGCTGAAGCACATATGGAAGATGTGAACAAGCCTTTTGTAATTGGTATAATGGGTGAAAATCCTTTTAACTCGATTCTTGAAAAAATGTATGCCAATCAAAAAATAAAGAACAAGAAAGTAGAGATACGATATATCTCGGTTTTGGAAGATGTAAAAAATTGTAACCTTCTGTTCATTACTCAATCGAAAAATAACCGCGTTGACCAAATACAGTATTATTTAAAAAATTTGCCCATCCTTACAGTATGCGACGATATAAGGTATTCAAAAAAAGGTGTTCAAATTATGCTTTTTGTTGAAAGCAACCACGTGTATTTTGAAATAGACCAGAATGCCGTTAAACTGTCAGGGTTATACATGAACAGCTTGCTTCTGAAAATGTCTAAAACTATAAATACAAAGGAGGAAAAACAATGAATATGTTCCTCAACCTTTCTATAAAAAACAAACTCATACTCATTATATTGATAGTTACAACTATCAGTATTGGAGCTGGTTTTACAGTGACAATTATTTACGACAATGATACTTATAAAAAGGAAATGGTTAGCAATACAAGAGTTAATGCTCAGCTAATCAGCGAGTATTGTGTTGCTCCACTTATTTTCAAGGACCATAATGAAGCAACATCTATTATCGGGAAAATTAATTCGCTGCCATCTCTTACAACTGCTTGTGTTTACGACGAAACTGGTAAACTTTTTGCTTCATTTCAAAAAGTGGGGGACAAAGATTACCCTACCTCCATTCCTAATGAAGTAAAAGATGTATTTGAAAAGGACAATTTTAAAGTCTTCTACCCAATTATATATCAGAACTTTAAATATGGTACTGTTTACTTGAAAGCTTCTACCAGTTTATTAAGAGCACAAATCAACCGGCACTTAATTGTCATGCTATCATTAATGCTGGGTCTGATAATTCTATCGTATTTTATAGCATTAAAGCTTCAAACCACTATCTCAAAACCAATCTTAAATTTAGTGCTTACCACAAATAAAGTAACCCGGGAAGCCGATTATTCATTTCGTGTTCAAAATCAGGGATCTGATGAAATCGGGTTGCTATACGAGAGTTTTAACGAAATGCTTACCCAGCTAAACACACGCGAAGAGGAGAGAAACAAGGCTGAGATCTTAGTACAAGAAAGCGAAGAAAAATATCGGACATTAATTCAAAAGATACAGGCTGCCGTTGTTGTTCACGGGATCGATACCAAAATAATAACATGCAATACCAAAGCCCAGGAACTGCTTGGTTTAACAGAAGACCAACTGTTGGGAAAAACATCCATCGACCCGGCTTGGCATTTTTTCCGGGAAGACAATACCATCATGCCTTTTGAAGAATATCCGGTAAACTGCGTGATGACCACCCGACAAGTGTTAAGGAATTACATATTAGGAATACACCGCCCTGATAATGAAAATGATGTCTGGGTGCTAGTAAATGCAGATCCTGTTTTTGATAAAGAAAATCACATAGTTAAGGTTATCGTAACGTTTATAGATATCACCGACCGCAAACAAGCGGAGGAATCTCAAGAAACGGAAAGGAAAAGGATGGAAATTATCCTTTCTTCACTAAACACAGGACTTTCGCTTATTAATCCCGATATGACTATCAACTGGGTCAACAAAAAAACCCGTGAAATGTTCCCTGTAGGGGAACCAGTTGGTCAGGTATGCCATGTCTTTTACGAATCCAGGGAAACCATTTGTGAGGGGTGTGGGACACAGCAAGCTTTTTTAAGTGGAAAGGTGATTGAAAGCGAGCAATTAGTTCATGGGACAGACAGATGGTATAATATCATCTCCATACCCATTAAGGATGCAGCCGGACGTGTGGTGAATGTACTTGAGGGGATTACCGACATCACTGAGCGAAAGCAAAAGGAGAATGCTCTGCAACGACTGAATCGGGAGTTGCGAGCCATCAGCAACTGTAACCAGGTTCTGGTAAGGGCTGTAGACGAGCAGGCGTTACTCAATGATATTTGCCGCATCATTAACGACGAAGCAGGCTACCGTTTGGTTTGGGTAGGGTATGCTGAACATGATGATGCCAAAACCATTCGTCCGGTAGCCTGGGCCGGATTCGATAGTGAATATATCGCGAACGCCAAACTAAGTTGGTCGTCCGATACGGAACACGGACGTGGCCCCGGTGGAGAGTCTATCCGGACTGGAAAAATAGTCTATAACCAGGATTTCACAACAGACACACCTATGTCCCCCTGGCGCGAAAACGCCTTGCAACTCGGCTATCACTCCGTAATTGGCCTGCCTCTGAAGGATGAAAACACAAACGTGTTTGGCGTTCTCCTGATTTATTCCACTGAGATCAATGCCTTTACCCCGGACGAATGCCGTCTTTTGGATGAACTGGTAGGCGATTTGGCATTTGGCATCATCACCCTGCGCGCTCGCACTGAACGCAGGCAGGCCGAAGAAGAAATCCGAAAACTAAATCAGGAACTTGAACAACGCGTTACCGAACGTACTACTCAATTAGAAGTAGCAAACAAAGAACTGGAAGCTTTTGCCTATTCCGTTTCCCATGACCTGCGCGCTCCACTGCGAAGCATTGACGGATTTAGCCTGGCTCTGCTTGAAGATTATCAGGAAATGATGGATGCACAAGGGAAAGACTATATTCTTAGAGTGCGATCTTCTGCTCAACGCATGGCACAAATCATTGATGATATGTTGAACCTCTCACGCGTCAGTCGCAGCGAGATGAATATTCAGCAGGTGAACCTTAGCGAGATGTTCCGGGAGATTGTTGATAATCTATACAGTACTCAATCACAACGTAAAGTTGAATTCATTATTCAGGAAGGGATTTATGCCAAAGGCGACAGCAGGCTCCTCCGAATTGTCCTGGAGAATCTCATTGGGAATGCATGGAAGTTTACTTCAAAGCATCCCACAGCCCGCATTGAGTTTGGAATTCAACAACAAAATGAGATGGCTGCATATTTTATTCGTGATGACGGTGCTGGTTTTGAAATGAAGTATGCACGAAAATTATTCGGCGCGTTTCAACGCTTGCACACCACAGATGAATTTCCGGGAACAGGTGTCGGGTTAGCAACTGTACAACGCGTCATTCACAGGCATGGTGGTAAGGTATGGGCCGAAGGAGAAGTTGAAAAGGGTGCAACATTCTATTTTACAATTCTGTAAAGAGTATCATCATGACAAGCAAAACAATAGGAGTAAAACGCGCTGCAGGAGGAGAAGAATCAGTTCTGCAGTCCCTTATCGAGAGAATTCACGTGGGTGACCGAATGGGTGCAAACTCGCTACTGGATGCCTGGGCGTCAGAATACGGTTATGAACATCTTCTCACAGAAATCCTTGAACCTGCGCTGATGCTGATTGGTGAGGAATGGAACTCCACTGAAACGTTCACACTCGCACAGATGTATGTTGCGGCCAAGGTAACAGAAGACATGATGAGCAAGATCGCGGACCTGAGAAAACTCCCATCTGAAGATCAACCTGCCAAAAAGCCAGTGGTCATCGGCAATATTGAGGAGGATTTCCACGCTTTGGGTCGTCGATTGGTAGGAACTTTCCTGCGAGCAGAAGGCTGGAATGTTTACGATTTGGGCAATGACGTGTCAGCCGCAGTATTCGTGGATAAGGCACAGGAAGTTGGTGCCCGGGTGGTCGGCGTGTCGGCCATGATGATGACGACGGCCCGCAATATCAAGCGGCTGCGGGAAGAGATCGATCGCCGCGGCCTGAATGGACAAATTCAACTGGCGGTAGGAGGAGCTATATTTCGCATTTGTCCCGGCCTGACTGAGGAAGTCGGCGGAGATGGCACTGCTTCCAATGCTCTTGGTGCTTCCGAGTTATTTAACAGGCTTTGGGAACAGTCCGTCAGAAAGGAGATAGGCCTATGAACAGCATGGAACGTATTCAAGCCACATTGGCCGGGAAACCGCTCGATCGGCGCGCGATCACACCGGTGTTAGGCCTCTATGGCGCACGGCTTACCAACTGCCCTCTCGAACAATACTACACCGATCCCGCTGCTTACGCGTATGGCCAGTCGGCGATACGCGAGATATTCCAGCCGGATGTCCTTTGTGCGCCTCTG
>Ga0079306_1001127_pt1 | contig 19228 bp, 14 predicted proteins | sample Methanotroph_Enr_FD_79181 | JGI IMG/M metagenome (GOLD analysis project Ga0079306, IMG submission 79181) | Enriched soil microbial communities from Old Woman Creek wetland in Ohio, USA - Methanotroph_Enrichment_5 | ecosystem: Environmental > Terrestrial > Soil > Wetlands | place: USA: Ohio...
TACAGCAACGCTGCTCGGCTTACTCACTATCTCGCCGTCACTGACCACCAGTTCAAATACACAAGTTTGAATTACGTTTGTTTGTATAAAGCCGCTGATAAGAGGCACACGGCCGTCTTTTCCTGTGATATTAACGCTCGGCCCCGATATTTGCCTCCAGCGGTACGTTAAATTGCCATATCCGTCACGATCATACGATTTGCTTCCGTCGAGTGTCACAGAACCATTGGTAACATAACGAACCGATCCTGCGTCCGCAACCGGCTCATGATTCCTGCCCGCCACTATTCCAACCACATCAGGCTTACTGTCCTGCATCCCATCATTAACCACAAGTTCAAACGCGTATACATCTGCCCTTGGCACAACGAAAGAAGGGCTTTGGCAATGTTTGTCACTCAGTTTAACATTCATTCCTTCGATTTGTCTCCAGCGATAACTCAGAACTCCGTTCTCAGTGTCAAAAGATCTGGACCCGTCGAGTTTAATGACCGCACCTGCTTCCAAATTATTGTACGTCTGATCCACTCCAGCATCAGCCGTAGGTGCGTCATTGTGTATTGTGATTTGCACCGTGTCGCCCAAACTTGCGAATTCGCCATTATTTACGATCAGGCTGAATACATATATCCCAGGATTAAAAAAAGTAACCATTGGTCTAACGGCGTTGGCATCATTCATTACTGTCTCAGCTCCCGAAGTCTGAGTCCAGTGATATGTAACAGCAGCCCCGTTGGGATCCCACGAAGCGCTCCCATCCAGCGTAACCATTACCGGCAAACTGGTTACTGGGATTAACTGATCGATGCCCGCGTTTGCAACAGGCCTGAAACTGACATTATATTCAGCAGCACCTATATCAACCCGTCCAGCCGTCACCCGCGGCGCATCGTAAAAATCGATATCTCCTGGTGCCATTTTAAAATTGGGATCCCCTGCGTTAACACATCCAGAAGTGCGCTTAATGCGGTAATTATAATTCCCGGCATCAATGAACTGCGGATCTTGAGAAATGTTGCCGTTTAAGCCGTTACAATCCTCAACCCCAATATAATTTCCACCCACGTTTTGCCATACATTATTATATGCAATATTCTTAATAGCCCCTGGATCGTCCAGACATATCCCCCCGCCGCTTGTCGCATTACTAATAATATTGCTAAATACAACACATTGCCCTGTGCTCATACCAAAAGCAGCATAGACATTTCCTGCGTTATCAGCCATATTCCGCACAACCGTGTTATTGATAAACTCTCCGCCGCCAAGCAGTGCCGCTCCTCCACCTATTATGGCCGAATTGGCAAAAACTAAATTGCTAATAATTCTGGCGTTGCCCAGATAAACTGATATGCCCCCGCCTGCATAGCCGTCATTGGCTGTAATAATATTGCCGCTTATCAGTGCCCCCGAGCCAATGCAAGCGATCCCGGATCCGTACCCATAAGTACTGCCGTCATCGCCTTTTGGTGAAATATTCGAACTGATTATATTGTCTTTAATAGTCGGTGATGAATTACAACAGTAGATGCCTCCCCCCCAGTAAATACGGCTGCCAAAAGAAGGGTTTACCGTTCCGTACCCGCCGCTCAGCGTAAAACCCTTCAGCACCGATTGCCGGCTTTCACCACTGGAAAAGGTCACCACGCTGCTTTGACCAACTGCCCTGATTACCGTATGTCTGACAATTTCGGTATCTGAAGGATTTATACTGGTAACTGTGATGGCCTTTCCATTAAAATTGATACTTTCATTATAAACGCCCGGACTTACCACAATAATATCGCCATTACTCGCGGCATTGATTGCCGCCTGGATTGTTGAATAATTACTCGGCACATTTATAATTGCTCCGGCGCACTGATAACTCACCCCAAAACAGAATATTAATCCAACAGCAAATTTCTTAATACTAGACATCCGCCACCTCCAGGTAGAATTCTTTGTCATTTCGAAACTAAAAGCCTAGATGCAATTGGCCAAAAAAATGTTACAAAAAATTTTTTATTAAAATTTTGCGTAAATCAGCGAAATTCGCCCCTTACCTCCTCTTACCTCTTGTCTCTTGCCTTTTGCTTTTTTTCCCCACTCTTTGCACTTTTTGCACTCTTCGCACTATTGCACTATTGCACTTCCTTGATTACTGATTTCCGCCTCCTGACTCCTGACTTGTGACTTCTTTATTTTCAATTCCCGAATTTTTTACTCCTGTTCAAACAACACCCGCTACTTCCCCTCAACAAACCCGTTACCCACTTGGACTCTCTCCTCGATCAACTCGCGCCTATACCGCGCCCATACCGCGCTCCACCGTCGCGCAGCATTTTTTTGATTACTGGGAAATATCCACAATCCCCCCAAAAACCGCTACCCCGCCCTCAAAAACCGCCATTTTCCTCAATTTTGAACTTTTAATTTTAAACTTTAAACTTTTTACTACCCCTAAAACCCCAACTTGCGCGCCCATTTTCAAATTTTAAACCTACTAAGCCCCAAAAACCTCTGGCATTCTCCCTCCTTGGTTATACAATAAGCCCTAAATTCCAACCTGGGTGGTTGGACAGGATTAATTTTTAACATTGGAGGTTACTATGAAGAAATTGCTGCTGCTCACATGTGTCGCTTGCCTGGTTATGACATCATCCGTCCTGGCCAAAGGCAAAGGCTGCGACAAGGCCGCAAAAGCCGAAAAGAAGGCCTGCTCCGTGAAACAGGATGCCGAAAAGAAGGCATGCACCGCAACGAAGGAAGCCGAAACCAAGGTTGCTGAAGCCAAGACAGAAGCCAAGACCGAGGCAAAAGCCGAAGTTAAAGCTCAAGGCGAAAAGAAAGAAGGATTCGTCGCCAAGATGAAGGGCAAACTGCACCAGCAGCAGCTCAAGGCCACCCAGGACAAGGTAGCCGATATCCAGGCTGATATAGCCAAGGCCAAGGCCGCCAACAATACCGAAAAAGTAGCGAAGCTCGAAGCCAAGCTCACCAAAGCACAGGAAAAGCTTGCAAAGATCGATACCAAATAACCTGGTATTCTAAAACGAAAAAAGGCACGCAGCTTAAAACTGTGTGCCTTTTTTTTATTCAAATTTTCCAGATTACTGCCGCCCGCCCCGCCTGTCATCACCCCTGCCGTTTGGCCTTCCATTTTGCTTTTTCCCGCCCGTAGCCGTTACAAGATTGAGCGTATTCCTGTCTACCTCAACCATTGTCCCTTGCCTCGAAGCCACAAAAGCCGCAAGTCTGTTGGCCGCCTCCGCCATCTTGTCCAGCGGCGTACCTCTGAGGAAATGGTGCCCGATCACAGCGGCAAAAGCGTCTCCCGCCCCCATCTCATCAACCTGCTTGATCTTGAAACCGGGGTGCTCGACAACTTGGTTTTCGTTAACCAGCATGCACCCGCGCTGCCCGCGTGTCAAAACCAGCATCTTAAGCCCGTAATTCTCCTGCAGCAGCTTGGCACAAGCCCTTAAATTGCCCGTCTTAAGCCCCAGCACCCTGAAAATCTGCGGCAACTGGCTCTCGCTAAGCTTAACCACATCCGCCATCAGCATGGATTCGTTGAGCTTTTCAACGCAATAATATGAATCCCGCAAATGCACGTCAAAAATGCGAACACAGTCCCTGCTTGCAGCCCGCAAAAACCGCCTTATCGCATGGTACGACTGCGGCCCACGCTGCGAAAGCGAATTGAAACATATCAAGGATGCCTGGCTTGCAAGCGTTTCCCACTTGTCGTCCCAATCGAAGTAATCCCAGGCCACCTCTTCATTTATAGTATAGGTCACCTCGCCCTTGGGGTCAGGCTCCACTGTAATAGTACCCGTCGGCGCAAGTTCGTCAGTCTGCACAAAATCCGCCTCGACGCCCAGCTTTTTGAAATTTTCAACCATTTCAGTGCCAAGCTCGTCCGCCCCTACCTTGCTTGCCACGATGCCACGATTGCCCAGAAGTGTGGCATAATACGCAAATGTGGCGGGGCCGCCGCCGAATCGCTTACTTTCAGGCCCCTTTTCCCAAAGTACCTCACCGAGGCCTATCATGATGTTGGCTTCTTTTTCCATAGGGTCAAGAGCTTATCCACATAATAATGGATTGTCAAACAAGGAATTAACCAACAACCCCGTTATTTAATTTCAAAATCGAATGTCGCATATGACGTATTGCCGACGGAGTCAGTCATCCTCACCGCCAGAACATGCTGGCCGGGGGCAAGATCGGTTAAACTGATCTTCAATTCTTCCCTGGTGGTATCAAAAACCGAGTCCACAGGCAAAGTAGTTATCCAGTTTGTCCCGCTGTCCACCGTATAAGCAACAGAGGCTATGGTACTGAGATTGTCCTCCACAGCAGCAGTAAACAGTACCTGCTTGTCTTTAACATCAGTATTGGACGCAACCACCTTTGGCGGCGTATTATCCACTACGAACGGCTCGGAAATTCGCGAATCGCTCAGTGCCGAATCCGTATTGTTCGACCGCGCATCCGACGCGGTTACCTTTATCTCATACCTGCCGTCCTCGACCGTCCTGCTATCCCAGGCGAATATCTCCGTTTCAAGCTCATCCTTGATCTTTATCCAGTTTTGCCGCCCGATTTTGCGGATATCGAGCCTGTAAATAAGCTTATCTCCGTTGCGATCAATAGCCCTATAACCAATATTGAACATCCCGGGCTTATCTTCTGCTCTTGCCATCAGGATCGATTGCACCTGCGGCGCGAGATTGGGCACCACGAAGGGGACCGTAACCTTTCTGATCTGCGGGCTTTGCGAGCCGTTGCCTTTAAGCGTAAGCTTATACTGCACAAAACGTCCCGCCGGCACATTAAGCTGGACCGGCTGATCATTGTAATCCACCGGATTCGACCATGGCGAAAACGCCGGATCATTAATATCGCCCACATTTGAGCTTCTGGCAGATACCTGCACGCTGGTGCCCGCTGGTATGCTGGCCTCAAGCTGGAGCTTGCCCCACTTAGCCGGCTGATCCGCATCTATGAGGTCGCTGCTGTAAGTGCCGCTTTGAGCCTGCGATTTAGATAATTTGATAATTTTGGGCGGATTTGCCGTCCCCAGGTAAATCGTATTAGCGTCTGCATTGTACAAACTGGATATCTGGTTTGCCTGCTCGTCTTTATAAACGATCTCCTTCTCTTCCGACTGCATATCAACGCTGTAAAGCTGGCCCTTGTTGCCGGTCCCGATCACAAGCCTCTGGTTGTCCACTATGAGACTCAGGAATACGGAATTATCCTGGAATATATCAGTGACAAAGCCATCGGGTGTTATTTTATAAATATGGCTGGGCATAGAGGCAAATGACGTCATCGGAAACACTGCTTTAGCGCGGGGCTGGTCTTCTTCACCTGTCTTGCGCGGGGCAGGGGCTGCCTCCGCCTGCAATGACGGCTTATTTGGCGAAGGCGCTGCCTGACCTGTTTCAGGTCTGCCGGGAAGGTTCTGCAAGGGCTCGCCGCTTTGGGCCTTTGAAAGGCCTGGGGTCGTTGCTGCCGCATACAGAATACCTTTGGAATCGAACGCCAGGGCTGTTATTTCAGTTTGGCCGCTGTCATAAAGTGCCGAAGACGTCTTAGTAACAGGGTCTATGCGGTAAATTATTCCCCGCCCATCCGACCCTGCATAGACAAACCCATCCACGCCGACAGTTAGCGAAAGAATGTTCTTGTCGGTTGCACGATAAATAAGTTCCGGCTTTTGGCCGAACGGATCCAGACGGAATACCTTCCCGTTTGGCCCGGTAGCAATATAAATATTGCCGAAATCATCTGTGGCAATGGCGAAAATATAAGTCGAATCGTTAGGCTCAAAAATAGTTTCGGCATTGTCACCCTCAAAACGGATGAGCCTGCATTTTGACCCGCTTATCCCTGCCAGGAGCCTGCCGACCGAGTCGGTACCAAAAGCAAAGACGTGCTCGTTTGTAAGATAGCCTGACTGGCTTGTTTCGCTTGTTTTGACTGCTGCATTGGCATCTTTTACGCTGTTTGCATCTTTTGCGGCATTTGCGTCAGCCACCTTGATCGGTTCAGGAGGGTATATCTTTATAAGCGAATCTCCCGCATACTTGTAAATGCACCCATTCGGGCTTGTACCTGCATATACCGCGCCATGAGCAGCTAGCACTGCATTTACAGACCAAGCCTGTGGGAGTTTTTCGGCGAGCGACTGATATGCCGGGCCAAGGCTTAACTGCCCTTGCGAGCCTATCACAACATTTTGCGTCTTGCCGCCGGCAAATTCGCCGGCACTAGATTGGCTGATTATTCGCGTGGTAACCGCAAAAGCCCCGTTAGAGGTAAAAAAAACTGTCAGCCCGACCAATATTAATTTCAAGTATTTACCCGACATAATTTCTCTCTATATTTTAATTAATACCAAATTAACACAAACAAAGGCTAATATCAATGATTTGAAGACCTTACCGCTCGACAGTAAACTTGACAACCTTTGAATCGCCTACTATTGAATCAGTTTTTACCGAACTTTCCACCCATGACTGGTACGGCAGCACGGTGATACTGCGCTTTTCGTCCTGGAGTACCATAGCCTTGCTGGCAGGCAGATCGCCCAATGCCTGGCTCTCGATCGTGACGCCGCTTGGAGGCATCAGCAGTACAAAATACAGTCGGTCGCGGCGCATTTGGGCAATATTGCGTATCGCTGTGATCATATTTTCCATGCTGTCGGCTACGAACTTTTGAGGGGCCGCCTTTTTGAGGAATGAAGCGTAGCCTTCCGGACCGGTTATCAGCAGTTCATACTCACCCGGCGCCAAATTCGCGGGTACAGCTATTCGCTTGCTATAAGTTACCTTATCGGCCAGGTAAGGCTCTATAACAGTGGATACTTCCAGCGATTCGCCCGCTTTAACGGATGTATCGGCCAATGTTACAGACCAGATATGCGACGCTATGCTCTTGGGCATTATTTTGGCCTGAAAATCGATGCTGCTTATGCAAACCTTTTTATAAGGATTGTTCATCAGCAGTGCCAATGACCCTACGCCGTCCTTGATCATCCCTGCGGCATCATCGCCGGCGGAGATGTTATCAAACACGATCGGATCGGAAACACCTTCAAGGCACAGTGATATACGGTATGCTATCGTATGATCCGGCGGCAACGGCCCTCGCATGAAGGCAGCGGCTGAAACCGAGGTCATTACCATCATCGGGCTCATCATCTCATGGTTTGCAAGCTGGCAGTTGTATTTGCGTATCTGGGAATCATTGAAGCGGTCGATTGTTATAGTAAGCGGTATAGTGCGGGCCTTCTTGCCAATTTTGGCGACTATCGCCGTGGACTCGTCTGCGACGAGCGCACCCTTTACTTCAATAGCCGAGCCGAATTTAAACGACCGCATCATGCTTGCGACAACGGTATTGACCACGCCAGTGGCAACGGGCAATTCCACTGCGCCGGTACCCAGGAAGCTATGGCCAAATCCATATACTTTATCCCCGACCACATCTGTAACAGTGCCCAGGGCGGAAAGGCGGATATCGCCATCCACCAGCGGAACAACTATAGTTCCCCCAGGTTCGAATTTAACTGTTTTGGCCAGATTCGGGTCTGCGACCGTCCCCGCCATGCCGCTGACAGGCACAAATCCCATCGGCGAGAGCATGCTTTCCAGTTGAGTGGAGACGTTTTGAGGAAGCCCGGTCGTCGAAAGCACAGCCGGCAAGATACTTGCCCCGCTCGGCAGAGAGCTTGACATGGGCTTTGGTTTAGTAAAGGAATCGGCCACTTGCGCCAAGTCTATGGGCTTGGAAAGGTCTATGCCGCCCAGCGAAGAGCTGTTGCAGGGCAGGGCATTTTCTATTTCGCCAGCCCTGTGCATCTCTTCAATGGGTGTGACGCCGTAGAGGGCATCCTTGCTGAAAGCCCAGCCAAAAGCCAGCGCCCCTGCCATCCGGCCGTCAATATAAACTGGTGAACCCGAGCAGCCGGCAACTGGGCCGGTATGCTCAAAACGGGGGTCAAGCCCTTTTACCAGGATAGCATCATGGCCCGGTTCAACACCTTTGACAACGCTGATAACTTCCAGCGGGAATTTTTCTATATTGGTACCTTCGTAAATGGTAAGACAATAAGCCGGCATGTGCGGCTTTATCTCGTCAAGACCGATATACTTAGTCTTATCAAGCCCAATTTGACTAAAACATAGCGAAGATACGCTTAAAATCGCGGCGAAAAACAGCTTTTTGTACATAATTTAATTACTTCCTGCAAAAAGGAACACTTCTTTTGTCTGGTTAATACGAGGAGACTGGGTTTTTGTTGCATGGGAGAATAAATTTTAGTATTACGGGGCGCCTATTGCAACATAAAAGCAAGTGCTCTATAATACGGGTTTTACGGAAACTTAATAGTTTAAATTTCGAGGTACAAATGAAATCCGAACGCCGTCATGAACTACAGACAAACGAATTGGCTGATTGGATGGGCAACCTGCCGCAGTGGTTTGAAGAAAACAAATTCAACGTCCTTATCAGCGCTGTAATGGTTGTGATCATAGCGGTTTCGTTTTACCTTTGGACCAGTCGCAACGATTACAGCGTTTCACGCGAACAGTACGAATTTACTACTCTTGCCGGACAGGTGCAGATAAGCAAGCTCCAGGCCGCATCGGCAAAAACCGAAGCTGGTGCATCCACAGATGCCATCAGGAGCGCAGCCGAAAAACTCCAGGGCATTTCTGGAAAACTCGGCAGTAATGAAAGCCAGGCAATGGCACTTATCGAATCGGCCAATGCGGATCGCACCCAGGCACATTTTATGGCCGGCGCTGACGAAAAAGCCATTCAGTACCAGATGGAAAAGGCTAAAAAAGACTACCAGCAGGCTTTAGATAAAGGCTCAAAGAGCGTTCAGATCGCATCACTGGCCACTTTTGGACTGGGTATCACCGAGGAAGAACAGGGCAATTATGAAAACGCCCGCACATATTACAGCAAAATAGCAAATGATCCCAATTATGCCGGAACAGTCGGCGCGCCTCTTGCAGCGACAAGGATTGCGACGCTCGCTGATTACAAAGACAATTTTGTGTTTGTAGACGCCCCGAAGGCGCCGGCTCAAACCATGCCGACCCCTGAGCCAAATAAGGCCCCCGCAGCACCAAACGCGCCTGCTAAGAAATGATTAATAAAGAACCAAACGATCTCATTGAGCCGTCCGATTCAGAAGTAGAAGCTGAAATTGAGATAGTCAATCCTGAAGAGGAAGGCGCTCCCGAACAACTGCGCCTTTATGTGGGCCACGGCATACGCGAAAGACGCATAGACAAATACCTCCAGGGGCGATTTGGCCAGTTCAGCCGAACGATGATCCAGAAGATCATCAAGGAACAAGCCGTAAAGGTCAACGGCCAGGTTGTAAAACCGAGTTTTTCACTAAAGCACAATGATATCATCGATCTTGTCCTGCCGCCTCTGCCGGCAAAGGAAATAGCCGGCGAAGACATCCCGCTCGACATAATTTATGAAGATGAAGAGATAATCGTCATAAACAAGCAGGCTGATCTTATCGTTCACCCGGCACGGGGTAACACGCATGGCACGCTGGTTAATGGTTTAGTCTTTCATTGCAGCAACCTGCCAAAAGGCTCAGGCGAGCTTCGGCCCGGCATCGTGCACAGGCTCGACCGCAATACAACAGGCGTTATGGTTTGCGCCAAGACCGAAACGGCTCATTGGCGGATCTCGCACCAGTTTGAATACCGCACTACAAAAAAAGAATATATGGCGATCGTTCATGGAACGCCGGAACTCACGTCAGATGTGATAAACAAACCACTGGGTGTTCATCCTAAAATTCGTGAAAAATATGCCATCAGGCCTGAAATGGGTAAAGAAGCTGTTACATTTTATACTGTAGTCGAGGCATTCAAGGGTTTTTCACTGCTCAAGGTTACACCCAAGACCGGCCGCACCCACCAGATTCGAGTACACCTTTCCCATATCAAGCATCCCATCATTGCCGACGACATGTACGGGGGAAAACTGGTTTATTTATGGCAGCTCAAGAACGAGGAAGCCAAGGCCGAAGATCCTATAATCAGCCGCTGCGCACTGCACGCGTTCTCACTTGAAATAAAACACCCCGCCACAAATGAACCTATGCGGTTTGAAGCACCCCTTGCACCTGATATGCAGAAAACGCTCGAACTGCTCCGGGAATACCGCGCTTTAAAGAAGCCGGCTATTCGTTAGGAATATTCGCCAGGTCAGAATCTGCCCCCGCCACCATTAAAATGTCGCCTGCGTAAACCGTCGTATTGGGCATAGGCACATTGATAATCTCGCCGCCCTGGCCCGAGCGGGACCGATTTGAACGCTTTATCGCGACTATATTGACGTTGTATTTCTGACGAAGCTGGAGTTCAACAAGCGTTTTAAGGTCAAAGCTCATAGGCGCCTTTACGCGGGCAAGTGAATAACCAGGCGCAAAATCGATTTTTTCACCGATCTGCGGTGCTATCAATTTATATGCCCATCGCTGGGCGGTTTCGATCTCCGGATAGATCACTTCGTCGGCCCCAACCTTGAGCATGACTTTACCGGCTGTCTGCGACTGTGCCCGTGCGATGACGTGACGGATGCCAAGAGACTTGAGATTGACTATGGTAAGGACGGCCGCTTCAAAGCTCTCGCTGGGACCTTGGCCGAAACTCACGACAGCGGTATCGACCCGGTCTATTCCCTGTGACCGCAGAGCTTCTTCATCGGTGCTATCGAGGCACACCGCATTGCTGACCTGGTCGCGTATCTGCTCGATAACGGATTTGACCTTATCAATCGCGGCCACATGTGCTCCGCTGGCCGAAAGAGATTTCGCAAGCTGCTGGCCAAATTTGCCAAGACCTATGACGGCAAAGCGTTTCATAAAAGCTCCTTATCCTACCATAACCGGCTCTTCGGGATAGCTGTAGCGGGCCGGTTTTAAATTCAAAGTCATAAAAGCAAGCAACGCCAGGGGCCCAAGCCTCCCGGCGAGCATGGTGCATATGATAAGCCCCTTGCCGGCGGTTGTCAAAGTCGGGGTTATGCCTGTGCTGAGCCCCGAAGTTGTCATAGCGCTTGTAGTTTCGAACATGATCTGGCCCAAAGTGAAATTATTGTGACGTTCGGTTATGGCAAGTGCGGATGACACAATCATTATTATTGTGCCAAAAAGCAGCACCAGCACCAGCGCCCTGCCCACTGCCGCAAGAGCTACAGAACGCCTGAACATCTCAACATGCTCTCGTTTGCGGACCGTGGCCCATGCCGCCATAATTATTATCGCGAATGTTACGGTCTTTATCCCACCCGCCGTGGAAGCGGGCGAACCGCCTATGAACATCAGCACCATAAGCAGTGCCAGGCTCACTGAAGACAATGCACCCACATCCGATGTCGAAAAACCCGCCGTCCTGGCGGATACCGAAACAAAAATGCTTTCCAGAAATCCAAAATGCGTCTGTGGCTTTGCGCCGGGGCCGAAAATGTTTTCCTGCACAGATGTAAATGATATATTACGACTGGGCTTTATGTTATTTTCGAAAACGAGAAACGCAAATGCCGGGACGACAACCAGCAAAAGCGTCGTTACAAGCACGATCTTGCTCTGAAGTTGGAGACGTCTGCGTGGATCGGAAAATTCGATGCGATCCCTTGAAAATATTCTCTTGGCCGTTCTGCTTACAATATCCTTGCAAATGGTACCCACGTTATACATCACCCCAAAACCCATACCGCCCAGGATGATAAGCGGGCAAATCACAAAGTAGACAGACAACCTGTCTCTCACAGGAGATAGAGAGCCTTCCATCAGATCGAAACCGCCGTTACAAAATGCACTTACTGAGTAAAAAACACTATGAAACCATTTTGAATAAGTGCCGGGGGCCAATGATCCCCATGAATTGAGCAGCAGCAGCGTTCCCGCAAGTTCGATAAGTACTGTCGTTACAAGTATGAACGTTACAACCTTGCCGGTATGCCCGAACTGGTCGAGGCTGAGAATATCCCCGACAAAAGTCTTTTCCTTAATGCTGAAAACCTGCCCGGCCATGAACGCCAGCACTACCCCGAAAATCACTATACTAAGCCCGCCAAGTTGCATCAGTACCAAAATTATATGCTGTCCAAAAAGGCTCACATCGACTGCTGTGCTCTTGACCGTAAGCCCGGTAACTGTAACAGCACTTGTCGCGGTAAAAACAGCATCAACAAAACCGATCCTGCCCCTGGCTCCCGAAGCAGGCAGCATCAGGAATAATGTGCCAAGCACTGTCATTATGCCGAAAACGCAAAGCATCATCCCTACCGGGTTTTTCCCTTTTGAGGCTATGCTCACAGTCCGTTTTGCAAGCTTGGCGGTGGTCTGAAAAGCCAAATAAATGCCTATTGCAACCTGCCGGATTATTGCGGAATTATCCCAAGTTCCAGCCCTGAAAAGCAGTACCAGCAACAGCCCAAGCAGCGCAAATTCAAACCAGTGTCCGCGGAGATAGAGCCGCTTGGAACGGGCCATGTAAAGACGCATGAATCTCTCGCCGCAGAACACAATCACAACCAGCACCTGCACAAAATGCAGTGCACCCGTAGGTATCATCGGTGTTGCAAACCCAAAGAGCAGCGCAAAAGAAACGATTACCAGGCCCGCTACGATAATATTCGCGGCCAAAATACCCCGCTCGATCTGCTTACTTGTATAAATTGAAAATTCCATGTAGTCGAAATTTAAGAGCAAAAACACTAATTGGCAAGCAAAAAGCCCGCCTGCTCATGCAATGTCGGCCAGGAAGATCGTATCCTTGAACTTTGTTAGCAATGCTTTACGAATATTTATGTTGTCTGGCTTTGTCAGGAACGGATCGTTTTGCACCATTTCAAGGGCGCATTTCCTGGCCAGCATAAGCAGGTCAAAGTCAGAAGAAATGTCGGCAATCTTAAAGTCAGGCATACCATGCTGCCGAGTGCTGAACATCTCGCCGGGTCCTCTGATCTTGAAATCATGGTCGGCAATTTCGAAACCATTATTAGAGCGGACCATAATATCTAGCCTGTTCCTGGCCACTTCGCCCTGGGCATTTGAAAACAGCAGGCAGTACGACTTGCTCTCTCCCCTGCCTATGCGGCCCCTTAATTGATGAAGCTGGGCCAGGCCGAACCTGTCGGCATCTTCAATAACCATTATGGTGGCGTTTGGCACATCCACGCCCACCTCGATAACTACCGTCGAAACAAGCACGTCAACGTGCCCGCTCCTGAAACGGCTCATGACATCCTGCTTCTGCTCGGCAGTCATTTGCCCGTGAAGCAGTTCTACCTTGAACTCACGGAATATTTTCTTGCTCAATATCTCGTATTCATCGACGGCGGCCTTGATCTGCGCATCTTCCTCGCTGGTGATGCGCGGATAAACAAAATACGCCTGTTTTTTGGCCTTTAACCTTTCCCGGATGAATTCAAAGGCCTTTGTCCTGTCTTCGTGATCGACAAGCCTCGTAACGACCGCCCCCCTGCCCGGCGGGCTGCTTTTGATCACTGACACATCCAGGTCGCCAAACGCGGTCATGGTTATCGTTCGGGGAATAGGCGTAGCTGTCATGACAAGACAATGCGGGCATGTATTTTTTCGCAAACCGCTTCGCTGCTCTACGCCGAATTTGTGTTGTTCATCGATAACGATCAGCCCCAGATTTTGAAATTCGATATCGTGCTCCAGCAGAGCGATCGTTCCCACCACGATGTCCATCCTGCCGGTCTTTATTTCATCAAGAAGCAGTTGTCGTTTTTTCCCGGTCAGGCCGCCGGCTATCATGCAGCGGCGAACAGCGCTGCCCTTGAGATATTTCTCGATACTGTTAAAATGCTGGGCCGCCAGTATTTCCGTCGGCGCCATTATCGCCACCTGCTTCTTATTCGCAACAGCAACTAGCGCCGCGTATAACGCCACAACCGTTTTTCCCGATCCGACATCCCCCTGCAAAAGCCTGTTCATCGGCACAGATTTTGCCAAATCCGCGCATATCTCGGCTATTACAACGTTTTGATCCTCAGTCAGCAAAAACGGAAATCGCCTTCGTATTCTGCTGTCGATCTCATCGGTCATCTTCAGCTGGCCCGCTTTTTCGTAGTGACTTAGCCTGTATCGCTTTAGCGCCAGGGCAAGCTGCATCAGGAAAAGCTCATCGAATTTAAGCCTGCGCTTTGCCTGGGCAATATCGTTCTCGTCGGCAGGATCGTGTATTTTGGCTAGTGCCTGCGGCCTGGATAACACCGCGATCGTTTTCCTGAACGGCTCACAGTAATATTCCTCTGCAAGTTCATCAATTGTCGCAAGCAGAGGCTTTATAACTCGTCGTATATGCTGTGAACTTAGTTTTGCGGTGGCTGGATACACTGCCGGGCTTGACTGCAATTCCGTCGCCTGGCTTGGATCATCGAGCAGGATAAATCGCGGATTAGTGAACTGGACGTTATGCTTGTATTCGCCCACCTTGCCAAAGGCCATTATAAATTTGCCCGCCATGATCTGGTTGCGAAGGTAACCGCCATTGAACCAGATCATCCGGCATGGCCCGGTCTCATCGGCTACATAAACTTCCAGTACCGCGGGTCTGCGATGTGAAAAAAAATCCACCGACTCGATCAGGCCTACTATCGTGTATTCGCCGTCGGGTTTGAGCTGGGATATTTTGGTCGGCTGGGGCATGAACTGCCAGTCTCTTGGATAATACTCAAGAAGATCGGCTACTACTTTGACACCAAGCTGCTCAAAAGCTTCGGCGCGATTTGGACCTACTCCTTTGAGGTACTGCACCTGCGTAGCTGAATTTATCTTGCCTGTATTTAAATCCTGACCCATTACAACTGCCCCGGCTGCTCCGTAAATCCGAATTTGCCCACCAGGTTCACAAAACGCACCTCGGCAACCGGACTTTCCACCAATTCGCTGCCGTGCCTGCGATAAACGTAAAGCTGCTGTGAATACTGGTCGCCCACCGGTACGACGATCGTGCCCTGTTCTTTTATTTGATCCCGCAAAGGATTGGGTAAACTCGGAGCCGCAGCCGTAATTATTATATTATCGAACTGTCGTTTTTGCGGCCACCCCACAGAGCCATCGCCGACATAAAATTCAATATTGCCGAAATTCAGCCTTCCAAGTACCGCTTGCGCACCCTCACTAAGCTGCTCCAGTCTTTCTATTGTATAAACCTTTTTGGCTATTTTCGCCAGTATTGCTGTCTGATATCCGCTGCCGGTACCGATCTCGAGCACTTCACTATTTGGACTAAGCGTAAGGCATTGCGTCATCAGTGCTATTATATAAGGCTGCGAGATAGTCTGGCCCATGCCGATGGCCACCGAGCTATCAGAGTATGCCTGAAAACGGTACATCGAAGGCATGAATTCTTCGCGAGGAACCTGCCCCATTGCCTCAAGCACTTTTTCATCCTTTATGCCGCGGTCACGGAGCTGGCGATAAACCATGTCCAGCCGCTCGAGGGCAAATTTATCCTTTTCGTTTGCAATGACCATATTATAATATTGCGGTGTTTAAGTCTTATTTGCAATGTTATTTTGGGTTTGGGATGAGATACATTTTGATAGCTGTTACTATCGCGATACTGCTTGCGGCCGGGTGCCGAAAAAAAGAACCCCAAAATTCCCAAAATCCTCCACATAGCACTCAAAAACAAAAGATCCGTATTCCTGTGCTGATTTCAAACATTGGCAAAAGGCCTATCAAAACGCTCGCGATGTTTTATGCCGATAACGGTTTCGTGATCAGGGATATCCTGCCCGCAGGCGCGGTCGAACGGGTTATGATTGTCAACGGGCCTCGCGTTCAGATGCAATTTTTCATAACTTACAGTGACGGCAAACAATCCGTTGTACCCAAGCACTACCGGTCGTTTACTCCCGGTTATATATCCGGTATTCATATCACAGATGATGGCCAAGTATTTTACAGGTAATTAAAACGAAGCGCAATAAAAAAGGACGCCGGAATATCCAGCGCCCTTATTAATCGAAAGTTCACTCGCACGAATTTTATCGGCGAATTACTCCTTCTTGCCCCAATCGCCGAGACCGATGCCAAGATCGCCGGCGCCTTCAAGGCCGCCCCTGCGTTCTTTCTCGCCTTCACCGCCTTCAATTGGTGTAACAGGCTCATCGGGCACTTCGATCATCTGGCCTTCAGCGGCCCACTGTGCACGCCTCAGCGAAAGACCGATCTTGCGTGCGTCTGTATCCACTCGCAAAATCTTTACTTCCACTTCGTCGCCCGGCTTTACAACCTCCTGCGGCTTTTCGATCTTGTGATCGGCAAGCTCGCTGATATGCAGCAAGCCTTCCAACTCCGGCTCGAGTTCTACAAACACGCCGAAATTCGTAAGCTTCGTTACGCTGCCCTTGACGATCTGTCCAGGCAGGTACTTTTCCGGTATCGCACGCACCCACGGATCTTCCGTAAGCTGCTTCATACCCAGCGAAACTCTCTGTTTTTCCTGGTCGACTTCCAGTACGACACAGCTTACTTCCTGGCCCTTCTGCAGAGCCTCGCTTGGATGATTGTACTTCTTCGTCCAGCTCATGTCGCTGATGTGTATAAGCCCGTCGATACCAGGCTCGATTTCCACAAATGCGCCATAATTCGTAAGGCTGCTCACCTTGGCGGTAACTATCGTACCAGCCGGGTATTTCTGTGCAGCTATCGTCCAGGGATTCGTCTCAGTCTGCTTGAGACCCAGCGAAATCTCCTGCTTTTCCCTGTTTACGTCCAGCACGACAACTTCGATCTCGTCGCCGAGATTGAGCATCTCGCCCGGATGAGTTATGCGCTTGGTCCAGCTCATTTCGCTTATGTGCACCAGGCCTTCGATACCTTCCTCAAGCCGCACGAACACGCCGTAGTTCATGATATTCACTACCTGGCCCTTTACGCGTGAGCCGATAGAGTACTTCTTCTCGACCTGTTCCCATGGGCTTGCTGATTTCTGCTTGAGACCCAGCGAAATCTTTTCATGCTGCTTGTCGACGCCGATGACCATGCATTCGATCGTCTCATCAAGCTGCACGACTTCGGAAGGATGCGATATCCTTCCCCAGCTCAGGTCTGATATATGCAGCAGGCCGTCCAAACCGCCAAGGTCTACGAACACGCCAAAATCCGCTATGTTCTTGACTACACCCTTGCGAAGCTGGCCCACCTCGATCTCGCTCAGCAGTTTTTCCTTGCTCGACTGACGCTCTTCTTCGATAAGCTTACGTCTGGAGACAACGATATTCCTGCCTTCAGTATCGATCTTGAGAATCTTGCATTCCACTTCCTGCCCGATGAACCTGCTTATGTCGCCGGGCTTGCGGATATCAACTTGCGATGCGGGCAGGAATACCGGAACACCGATATCCACCAGCAGACCGCCCTTGATCCTTCTTGAAACCTTGCCGCGAACAATATCGCCTTCCTTCTTGGTCGTAACAATATTTTCCCAGCCCCTGATCCTGTCGGCTTTGCGTTTCGAAAGCAGTATAACGCCGCCTTCAGCATCTACGTCTTCAAGGAAGACGTCTATTGCCTTGCCGATCTCGATGTCTTCTGGATTGTCGAACTCATTGGATTCGACAATACCTTCACTCTTGAGGCCCACTTCGACGATCACATCATTACCGATATGTGCGGCGATCTTGCCTTTGAGGATAGTACCCGGAACAAGCTGTTCTACTTTCAGTTCAAGCGAGTCCTTGAGGAATTTCGTATCCGTCTCGGTAAAAAACTCGCTTACCTGTGCCTCAAGCTCTTCGTTGGTAAGCCCCAACTTTGAAATAATGTTCTTTGCTACCATAATCTAATTCGATCTCCTGCGGAGTCTCGTTTTCAGGCCTGCCTGCGCCCCGCATGTACGCTGGCAAACCCCGGTGCACGTTGCACACAAAACGTTAATAAAATAAAACGCCGGCCAACACAGCTAGCGTCTTTAACACTCGACCAAAATCCGCAACCCGAAGCTTGGTTACACCTTTTCCAGGTTGCTCATAAACTCTTGTATCACTTCATCTGGCGTGCTGGCTCCAGCTGTAACACCTGCCACTTCCTTACCAGAAAGGATAGTTTTATCAAGTTCCGCCCAATTTTGCAAATGAAACGTATTTTTGTTATACTTTTTGCACATTTCCGCAAGCTTCCTCGTGTTGGCCGAGTGAAGCCCGCCCAGCACAAACATTACATCCACCCGCTTGCAAAGCTCTACGGCCGACTCCTGCCTGAGCATAGCCTCTCGGCAAAGCGTATTTACGACCTTTAACTCCGAAAATCCCCGTTTTGCGATTTTGCCCACCATCTCTCCGAAATGCTCCGGGCTTTGGGTTGTCTGGCAAATTACCCCTAACTTGCCGTCCCTGGACAATTTAGCTATGTCCGCCTCATCAGCCACTACATAAATATCAGGCGCATACCCCATAACCCCCTGAACCTCAGGATGATTTTTATCCCCAATTATCACAACCTTGTAGCCGCCCTCGGAAAGCTGCTTAGCCAACTTTTGTACCCGTTTTACCAGCACGCATGTCGCATCTGCTATCTCAAGGCCTTTTTGCTTTATTTTCTCTATCTGCTCCAGGCTGGCCCCATGAGAACGTATCAAAACCGTGCCCCCAGCCACATCTTCAACCTTGTCGACCGTCTTTAGCCCGTCCCTGGCAAGTTGGGCGACAACATCCTCATTATGTATCACCGGCCCAAGGCTGTGGACTTCATGCCGCTCCTTTAAAAATTCCTGCGCCATCTTTATTGCGTTCTTTACTCCCAGGCAAAAACCGCATTTTTCCGCAACTAATACCTTCATACTGCCTCTATACCTTTAATTGCTGTTGTGTTCACAAATTATGCCCGCATCCCTTGTGTTGCGAAAGGTAAAAATGGTACAATACTCTCGCAGCATGACATTTGTATCTTCTTGAAGGTACCTGGAAACATTAGTTGAAAGGATACGCCTGTGGAAGATAGAAGCCCAAAATCCGTCCTGGAGTGGAAAGTTGTCGCCCTGGGTTCATCAAACGCCCTCAAAGGCCCCATCCCAATCGACGCAATGCGTTACAGCCGGGTTAAAAAAGCCCTGATGGACAAATGTTATCGGCGTGACCGGATAGAAGGCGATTCAAAACGGTTCATGCACCCGTCTATTAAAGGTTTGTACATTTTTATGAA
>Ga0079306_1001128_pt1 | contig 19224 bp, 16 predicted proteins | sample Methanotroph_Enr_FD_79181 | JGI IMG/M metagenome (GOLD analysis project Ga0079306, IMG submission 79181) | Enriched soil microbial communities from Old Woman Creek wetland in Ohio, USA - Methanotroph_Enrichment_5 | ecosystem: Environmental > Terrestrial > Soil > Wetlands | place: USA: Ohio...
ATCGATGAGCCTCCTGCCGTCATAAACTAGGCATACTGAATCATAATGAAAATGCGAAGCAATTTTAGTTGAGATTCAGTTATGCCGGGGCCCACAAGTTTGGATGTTTTCAGGATAGTACTTCTCTGACCGACCAGCTAGCCGGTATTGAAATCAGTAAAATAAATCTTAGAAAAATGGGCAAATGAAATGTTGGCTAAGAGTTCCCAAGTGTAACCACCATTCGTGGTTTTCAAGGATGGTCCGCCATTGCTGGTAATATATCCAGTTTGTTCATCTGTAAAGGTTACAGAAACTAACCTGGCATTGTCTAGCCTGTATTTGCATCAGCGAATTTTACACAGCGAAGTGTGTACAGTATGGGTAACGGACTTTGACGGAACCACTGTGCAATGGATGAGGAGGAAGTGGCCAATAAAAAAAGCAATAGGTAGAATGTTTTCATGTGTTAATAATTTGATTTTTAGAGGTCACATGGAATACGCCATGATAAGAATTGTTTTCGGTTGCTGTGAAATTTATTGCTCATGGCTATTTCATAATTTACAGGTTTTTTAGCAAATACTTTAAATCTACAATTAAAAAGCGTAATAATATGCTTTTACAAATTCAAATAATCACCGAGGAAATAGTATGTCTATAAGACTCTTGAAACCGATTTTAACCCTACAGGGGGAGCTAAAACTTATCCAGGGGGCTGGCTTTGATTCCAGGACAGGGTAGTGTTATGGGATAGGAGGTAGGAATTATGAATTATGAATTATGAATTATGAAGGAAATGATGTTGCAAAAACCAGATTATTGACTTTCCAGCTACTTAAAATTGAATTAATAGGGTATTTAGGATGAAGAAGTATGCCAAAAAAGCACGAATTCAGTGCGAATAACCATGGAAAGGTCACAGAATGACAACAGAATGACAACAAAATAACTCCCTTCACCCTATCCTCCCCCTTCTCCTCGTCCACTTGTCTTAAGAGCGTTCCGGGATATTCACGCTATTTTGTTGATAATTCCTCATTAAAAGAATAGTGTACATCTGATAGGGGCGTAAATTTATGGCAAGCAATATCCTATGACAACCGAAAAACTTCCCCCTGACCTGAATGCACTGATCAGCCTGCTGGATGACCCTGATGCGGAGGCATTCAGGCAGGTGAGTGCACAGATAACAGCACTCGGGCCTCATGCAGTCCCACCCCTGGAGGCTGCCTGGGAAGAGACATTTGACCCGGTAATGCAAAAAAGGATCGAAGACCTGGTCCACCAGATCCAGTTCGGGCAGCTTTATAACGAATTTAATGGATGGGCAACTCTTGGGGAACAGGATCTGCTGGCAGGTTATATGCTGGTTTCACGGTACCAGTACCCGGACCTCAATGAAATGAAGGTAAAGACGCAGTTAGATCATATTGTGAGAGATACCTGGCTCGAACTGAACGATAGTCTGACATCGCTTGAAAAGGTGAAGGTTCTGAACCACTTGTTTTTCCTTATTTATAAGTTTGGAGGGACCACATCCAGTACCCCACCACCGGAAAATTATTTCATCAATATCCTGCTCGAAAGCCGAATGGGAACAGCTTTGTCAATCGGGATACTCTACCTTGTGATTGCCCGCAGGCTGGGAATCCCCCTTAAAGGAGTCGATCTTCCTCAGCATTTTGTAGTTGCCTTTACCAACCAGTTTGAGGATGAAACAATTGCCGGGCTTGATTCCCTGGATGTGCAGTTCTACATTAATCCTTTTGCCCAGGGAGCAGTATTCAGCCTGAAGGAGCTGAACCTTTACCTGAAAAAAATTGAACTGGAACCTCTGGAAAAGTATTACTTGCCTTGTAGCAATAAACAAATCATCTATCGATTATTGGAAGAACTAAAAATGGCTTTCAAAACCACCGGTAAGCCGGAGAAGGCCGAAGAGTTATCCAGATTGCAGGAAGTATTGGAGAGTAAATAATATCGGATTTCGGATTTCGGATTTTCTTTTTTATTGCTGTTTTCATTCCTTTTACCGTGTGAGATACTTAGCGGTAATAGGCTTCCAGGAAAGCATTGATGTTGTCTTCAACGCGGGCTGGAACATTGCTTACATCTGCCCGATGGAATTTTTCACCGGTGATATTCTCGAACAGTTCAATATATCTTTCAGAAACCAGGTTAACAAAATCATCGGTCATTACCGGGACTTTTTGCCCTTCTTTTCCCTGGAACCCATTTTCCATCAGCCATTCCCGGACGAATTCCTTGGAAAGCTGTTTCTGGGGCTCGCTTTTCACTTGCCTTTCCTGGTAACCTTCCTTATAAAAGTACCTGGATGAATCCGGGGTATGGATTTCGTCGATGAGGTAAATTTTCCCTTTGGCTTTGCCGAATTCATATTTGGTGTCCACCAGGATCAATCCCATACTGTCAGCTATTTCAGTGCCCCGTTGGAAAATCGTCCTGGTATAGTTTTCCAGTTGTTCATAATCGGTAGATTCCACCAGTCCTAACTTAAGAATTTCTTCCTTTGAAATATCCTCGTCATGTCCAACGGAAGCTTTGGTTGTGGGAGTGATGACAGGAACCGGGAATTTGTCGTTTTCCTTCATTCCTTCAGGCATGGGTACTCCGCAAATGCTTCTTTTTCCGGATTTGTATTCCCTCCAGGCATGGCCACTGAGGTATCCCCGGATGACCATTTCAACCTTGAAAGGTTCGCACCTCCTGCCGACAGTAACCATCGGATCAGGAACTGCAATTTTCCAGTTGGGTACGATATCTTCAGTAAGGTCCAGGAATTTGGAGGCGATCTGGTTGAGGACCTGTCCCTTGTAAGGAATAGCCCTGGGCAATACTACATCAAAAGCGGAAATCCGGTCCGAAGTGACCATGATGAGCAATTCATCGTTTATATTGTAGACATCGCGTACTTTTCCTATATATAGGTCTTTCTGACCCTGGAATGTGAAATTGGTGCGGGTGATGGCGTTATTCATGGGGAGAAATGATTTATTTGTTATTTGTTATTTTGATTGGTTTCATGCAGAGGCGCAATGTATTGCGCCTCTGCGAATATCCTGATTTCTGTTGAGGTGCAATGCATTGCGCCTCTCCGAATGCCCGGATTTCTGTATAGGCGCAATGCTTTGCACCTGTACAAATTTCGGAATTCAATTTTCATGCAAATTTACCGATTATCTCTCTCGTAAGCATTGATAATGCTGGTGACAAGTTTATGCCTTACTACGTCCCGGTTATCGAGCATAATCAGCTTGATTCCATTAACATCCTTCAGCAAGCGGGTAGCCTGCACAAGGCCGGAAGCCTGGTTCCTGGGAAGGTCGATCTGGGTGATATCGCCGGTAATCACAAACTTTGATGAATTGCCCATTCGTGTGAGGAACATTTTCAGCTGGCCTTCAGTAGCATTTTGGGCTTCGTCGAGTATGGCAAATGCCCCTTCAAGCGTGCGTCCCCTCATAAACGCCAGGGGAGCTATCTCAATAGTGCCGTCTTCCAGGTATCCCACCAGTTTCTGAGTGGGGATCATGTCGCGCAGGGCGTCATACAAAGGTTGGAGGTATGGATCCAGTTTGTCTTTCAGGTCCCCCGGGAGGAATCCAAGGTTTTCACCGGCTTCAACAGCGGGGCGGGTAAGGATGATCCTACGGACCTCCTTGTTTTTAAGTGCTCTCACTGCCAGGGCAACAGCGGTATAAGTCTTGCCGGTGCCAGCGGGGCCTATGGCAAAGATCATGTCGTTGGAGGATATGCTTTCAACCATAAGTTGCTGGTTTGGCGTACGGGCCCTGATCATCATCCCGTTGCGGCCATGGACAAGCACATCTGAATTGGCTTCCTTGAAATTAGATACCAGTTCACTCGCAGTTCCGTTCCCTGTTAGTTGCAGGATATCTGATTCCTTCAGTTTGCCAAAATTGTCAAAAAACATAAGCAAGGAACTGAAAACCTGTCCAAAAGCATCAATATCCATCTCTTCACCCTGCACTTTCAATAATTCATCTCGGGCAACGATTTTTAATTTTGGGAATTGTATTCGCAGCAGTTCAAGGTTACGGTCGTTCACTCCATAGATGTCCAGGGGGCTATATGATTCCAGTGAAAAGGTTTTTTCTGTCAAGAGGCGTTGTTTTTGGATGGTTGATTAATTTCTCCCGCGGATTGAAATGGGTTCAACGAATTAAATATGGTCTTTTATTAAGTGAATTCCCCTATTATTTGTACCAGGCAGACAAGTATTCGCGTGGTGTATAGTTTGCTGCTTAAAAAACAAAGTAAAATTACAAAATCGACACCGGATTTACTTTAAATTTCTAATTTTGACGTTAATTAAAGGTTTCGAAAATCTATATCTCATATTCAAATCTATCCATGCCGGTTATCACACTTACCAGCGACTGGGGGCTCACCGATCATTATGTCGGGGCAGTAAAGGGAGCTATTCTCAGCAAACTTCCTGGCGCTGTAATTGTGGATATCTCTCACCAGATCAAGCATTATGATATCAGGCATGCTGCTTTTATCATCAGGAATTCATACCCTGACTTCCCGGCAGGCTCCATTCATATTGTTGCAATTGATTCGATTGAGTCAGATAGTCAGCCTCATGTGGTTGTTAAAGCAAAAGGCCATTATTTCATCGGTGCCGACAGCGGGCTTTTTTCACTTATCCTGGATGAAGAACCTGAGCAAATTATTTCCCTCAGGGTGCCGCAGGATACTGGATATTTTACCTTTCCTTCCCGGGACCGCTTTGCAAAGGTGGCCTGCCATCTTGCTGCAGGAAAGGACCTGGCTGAACTGGGAGAGCCATTGCCCGCGCTGGTTGTTAAACTGCCACTGAAAGCCATTATCGAGAAGGGAATGATCACAGGCAGGGTGATGTACGTCGACTCTTATGAGAATGCCATTTTGAATATTACTGAAAAGGAATTCCGCGAAACAATCGGGAACAAGCCTTTTAGTATCCACCTCAGGCGTTCAGGGCATGTAATTGATAGAATTGTTACTGCTTATGGTGACGTGGGCGAAGGCGAAATGTGCGCCCTTTTTTCATCCACGGGATTGCTTGAAATAGCTATTAACCGTGGGAAGGCTTCTTCATTGCTGGGGCTTTACCAGGATATTGCAGTAAATGTAATTGTTGGGGAGTAAGCATCATTTATTATTCGGTGCAATGCCTGAAATCACTAATTTTGCGCTCCGAAACGAAAGCGCATCCGCATGTTCACCCTTCTTCGAAAAGAAATCAGCAGTTTTCTCAGTTCACTCATTGGTTATGCAGTTATTATTGTATTCCTGCTGATCAACGGATTGTTCCTCTGGGTCTTCCCTCTTGAATTCAACATCCTGGATTATGGTTTTTCCAGTATTGAGAACCTTTTCATGCTTGCACCCTGGGTGTTTTTATTCCTGATCCCTGCTATTACCATGCGAACCTTTGCCGAAGAGCAAAAAAGCGGAACCATGGAATTGCTGCTCACCAAACCCCTCAACGACCTCGAAATCATCCTGGCAAAATACCTGGCGGGTGTTGTTCTTGTTCTGTTTTCCCTATTGCCTACACTGATTTATTATTACACTGTCAATAAACTTGGACTTCCACCCGGCAACATCGATCATGGTGCCACGCTGGGTTCATACATAGGACTCCTGTTCCTGGGGGCCGGGTTTGTGGCTATCGGGGTGTTTGCTTCTGCCATATCCAACAACCAGATTGTCTCCTTCCTCATAGCAGTTTTTCTATGTGGTTTTGCCTTTACAGGGTTTGAATTCATTTACAATCTATCCATTTTTGGTTCTGTTGGCCTGTTTATCAGGCAACTGGGAATCAATGCCCATTATACCAGCATCAGCCGAGGTGTGGTTGATTCGAGGGATGTATTGTACTTTATTAGTCTGATCGCATTTTTCCTGATGCTCACCCGGCTCAGGCTTGAAAGTAGGAAGTGGTAAAAAGGAAAAACTGAACGTATGTCCGACAACCGTAAAAATACCAAGCGTAACAGCCTCATTCAGCTTTTCATAGGTCTTGCTCTTATCCTCCTGCTGAATATCATCGGTTCCTTTCTTTTCTACCGGCTGGACCTAACCAGTGAAAAGAGGTATTCTTTGTCGCCTGCCACCCGCGAAATGTTAAAAAACATCGACGATGTGGTTTATTTTAAAGTATACCTCGAAGGCGATTTTCCTGCCGGTTTCAAACGCCTGCATAACGAAACCAAGGAGATGCTCGATGAATTCAGGGCATATAATGAAAATATCCGGTACGAATTTATTGATCCTTCTGGCAGTGGCGATAAAACAGCCAGGGAAAGCATGTACCGGCAACTTTATGAAGCAGGCTTGAACCCGACGGAATTGCAGGTAAGGAATAAAGAAGGAATGAGTACGCAAGTCATTTTCCCCGGTGCGGTTGTCTCCTATAAAAACAGGGATCTTCCGTTGGACCTGCTTACTACCCAATTAGGCACTTCCCCGGAACAGCAGCTAAATAATTCGGTGCAATCGCTTGAATATAACCTTACCAATGTTATCAGGAAGTTAAGTGTGAACGTAAAACCCAAAATTGCTTTCATCCAGGGGCATGGAGAACTGGACAGCCTTCATGCGGCTGATATCCAGAAGGCCCTGAGTGAGTATTACATTGTGGAAAGGGTCACCATCAACGGGCAGTTATCAACCCTCACACGGCATAGCCAGGGAAAGGATTCCAGCAGGATGGTTTTCAGCAACAAGTACAAGGCAATTATTATTGCAAAGCCCGATTCCGTGTTTTCGGAAAAGGATAAATTTATTATCGACCAGTTTATTATGCGGGGCGGCAAGGCATTGTGGATGGTGGATCCCGTTTATGCTACCATGGACAGCCTTCAGAACCAGAATCAGACCCTTGGCGTAACCAACGAAGTAAACCTTTCAGACCTGTTTTTCAATTATGGAGTCCGGATGAACAATAACCTCGTCATGGATTACAACGCCCTGCCAATCCCGATTGTAACAGGCCGGACAGGCGATCAGCCAAAGACCGATTACCTTCCATGGTACTTTTTCCCGGTGATTACCCCTTCCTCTCAAAATCCCATTGTCCGCAACCTGAACGCGATAAAATTTGAATTTGTCGGTACGCTTGATACCCTGGATACTCCCGGGGTGAATAAAACAATTCTCTTAACTACCTCCCGCTATTCAAAGGTGCTGGATGCTCCTGCGCTTATCAGCCTTGACTTGCTGCACCAGGAAGTGGACCCCAAGCGGTTTGATCAGCCAGGACAAGCTGTAGCCGTGTTGCTCGAAGGTACATTTGTTTCACTGTTTCTGAACAGGGTGCCTCCTGAACTAGCCGGTGCCCCGGAAATTGGGTTTATTGATAAAAGCAAGCCGACACAGATGATCGTTATTTCGGATGGAGATATTGCCAAAAGCCAGGTACAGTCAAGCCAGGCAGGGCTTACTGCACTGCCAGCCGGTTATGACAGGTACACAGGGCAGCAGTTCGGGAATCGCGACCTGGTGCTGAATGCAATGAACTCCCTTTGCGACGATTCAGGATTGCTTTCAGTGCGCTCCCGTGAACTGAAATTGCGACTGCTTGATGGTTCCAGGGTGAAATCGGAAGAGTTGAAATGGCAACTCATCAATACGGTTATCCCGATCCTGTTGGTCGTAATATTTGCGGTAGGCCAGTTCTATTATCGCAAGCGGCGGTATTCCAGGATAATAAAATAATTGAAGGATATGAAGAAGAATTTTCGATTTGCTTTTATCATCCTATTGCTGCTGGCGATAGGGGCAGTTTTCCTGGTTATTAACAACAGGAAGGGCACCATGCGGCAGGAGAGTAATGAATTTGCAGTGAGTGACACTTCCAGCGTTACAAAAATATTCCTTGCAGATAAGATGAACAATCTCGTCAAACTGGAAAGGGTAGGGCTTGGGGATTGGAAGTTAAACAATAGCCTGTCAGCTAGTTCCGAGATGGTTAACGGTATGTTAAAAACTTTGCTGTTAGTGGATATTAAAAGGCCGGTTGCCAAGAGCGCAAGGAATAATATCATCCGGATGATGGCTTCGAAATCGGTGAAGGTGGAAATATATCAAATGGTTTACCGGGTCAACATTTTCGGCTGGATTAAACTTTTTCCACATGAAAAACGGACCAAAACCTATTTTGTTGGCGATGCTACCCAGGACAATATGGGAACATATATGCTTATGGAAGGGAGTGAAGACCCTTATGTTGTTTATATCCCCGGATTCAGGGGATTCGTGGCTACCCGGTATTCTTCCTATGAAACCGATTGGCGGGGACATGGGATTTTTAACAGTAAATTACCTGATATAAAGCAGGTAAGCGTTCAGTATTCTGATGACCCACAGAATTCATTCAGCATCGTGAACAACGACAACCGTAATTTTATTCTGACCTCCCTGGCTGATAACATTACAGTTCAGGATTTTGATACAATCAAGGTCATCCAGTATCTTGGATCATTTCATAAGATCAATTTTGAATCCTTTCTGAATGACATGCCCAAACACGAATTTGATTCGATTGTTGCAACTCCTCCATCAGTAGTTATATCATTGGATGACAAGGTTGGGAAGCGGTTTGTAATGAAAGCCTGGAAACGAAAAGCGGATAAAGGGGAAACAGATATGCAGGGCAATCCCGTGGAATGGGACCGCGACAGGTTGTTTGCCCAGGTTGAAGGGAGCAGGGAACTCGTTGCCATTCAGTATTTTGTTTTCGATCCTATCCTGCTTCCTTTAAGTTGGTTTAAAGATAAGTCGCGGGCCTCACAGTGATTTTTTAATAACATATTATTTATGGAAGCAATTCTGCGAAATTCACGGGTTTTGGTAACAGGCGGTGCCGGGTTTATTGGGTCAAACCTTGTTGAAGCCTTATTAAACCAGAATAATGATGTTATCTGCCTTGATAATTTTATTACTGGGAAAAGAGTGAACCTGGAACCATTCTTAACGAATAAAAAGTTTAAGCTTGTGGAGGGAGATATAAGGAATGCTATTGATTGCCGAAAAGCTGTTGATGGTGTGGAATATGTCCTTCACCAGGCAGCGCTGGGATCAGTACCCCGTTCAGTAAAAGACCCTGTTACAAGCAATGAGGTGAATGTTTCCGGGTTCCTCAACATGCTGGTAGCTGCGCGGGATGCGAAGGTGAAAAGATTCGTGTATGCCAGCAGCTCTTCTGTATATGGTGATCACCAGGGCTTGCCGAAAGTGGAAGCTGAAACTGGAAACCCATTGTCACCTTATGCAATTACTAAAAAAGTGAATGAATTGTATGCCGGGGTATTTGCTGAACTATATGGATTGGAAGTGGTTGGGCTCAGGTATTTCAATGTTTTCGGGAAACGCCAGGACCCTAATGGCGAGTACGCTGCAGTTATTCCTCGTTTTGTCAAGGCCTTGATCCAGCACCAGCGTCCCGAGATATTCGGGAATGGAGAACAATCACGTGATTTTACCTTCATTGAAAATGTGATCCACGCGAACCAGGCTGCAGCACTGGCACCTGACAAACTTGCATTGAAAACAGCCTATAACATTGCTTTTGGAGAGAGGATCACATTGAATGAATTGTTCGGGATGCTCAGGGAAAATCTTGCCATTTTTGATAAGGAAATTGCAGGGATTGAACCGGTTTATGTGTCTGAACGTCCTGGTGATATTCCGCATTCCCTTGCCTCTATTGATAAAGCCCGGAAATTACTTGGATATGATCCACAGTATTCCGTGAAAGAAGGATTGAAAGAGGCAATTGCCTGGTATTGGGAGAATCTGAAGTAAACCTAGGTTGGTTATAAGTTATTGGTTATCAGTTATTGGTTGTTAGTTATTGATTATTTATGCGTTGTTTTTTGATGATTAACGTAGTTGAATTCACAAATAATTCAAACGCAATGACTGATAAATTTGCCTCATTTATTAATTCAGGCAAGAATAGAATAGTTCTGTTATTAAGTATTCTAGTATTCGTATTCTGGTTTCTCAGCTTATGATTAAATGTTTACCATTTTGTTCTTGTTGGTGTAATTTTTGAAATTTTATGGATGCCATCAATAGCTTTGACAACTATCCTTCCAGTAATTGCCTTTATTTTATGGAGGAAAGAAAAATTTAATTTCCGGTCATTAAATTTGTATTCGATTCTTATTGTACTAGCTACAATTTTGTTGACAATCTTTAATCCGTGCTGAGTGCTGGTTGTTCACTATTTTTTGCTTTTTTTTTCTTTTCCATTTTATATTTTTCGCTTTTCACTTTGCATTTTACTTTCAACATGCCAACTAAAAACTAATCACTAATTACTGCTAATTGCCAATCGCCAACTGCCTCCTCACACCTTCTTCTCAAACATATCCTTCGTTGCCCCGCAAACCGGGCACACCCAATCATCCGGGATATCTTCAAAAGCTGTTCCAGGAGGGATTCCTCCTTCGGGGTCTCCTATCGCGGGATCATAAATATAACTGCATGCAACACATTGATATTCCCGCAATTCAGCTTCAACTCCCTTCACTTTCACTTTTTTAGCCGTATCAATATAAGTGGGAGAGTTCCTGGGTGAAAAGGCTTTCTTTACCTCCCGGTACCACGCGTAGGTCATGGGTTTATTGTTTCCGTCAAGCAGGTCACAATCAACAACCTCTCCAATGAATAAAATATGTGAACCCAGGTCGACTTCCCTCTCGACCTTGCATTCAAACCAGGCCAGGGAATCCTGGGTCACAATGGGAACTCCCGTGGTTCCTGTAATATGCCTTGTAGCAGCAAATTTCTTCTCATCACGGCCGCTTCTGTATCCAAACAAAGCAATCAAAGCTGAATCTGCATTTTGCTGTAAAACCGATATGGAAAACTTGCGGCTCTTACTTATAAAGTCTGTGGTCAGGTTATTCTTATGGCAACTGACTGCAAGTTTGGGAGGTTCGGAGGTGACCTGGAAGACTGTATTGGACACATAACCGTTTTTTATGCCGTTATCTGCAGAACTTACGATATACATTCCATAGGTTAACTTAAAATAGGATTCTATATTCATGGGGCTTTTTGTTTGAAGTTGGATAAAATCGTCAATGAATCGGTAAGGCAAATCCAGCCTCCGATTGATGACTTTATCAATTACTAATATTACGAATTAATACCCCTTGTTTGATCTTGCAACCAGGTAATCCGTCCAATCCGTATTTCCTGTGTCATTCGTGTGCCAAAAAAGGAATACTTTGACGTCTTTTCAATTGAATATTAAATGGTTGAAAACTCAATTTTACCCCTGACTGCAGTTTGGCTATATGCTTTTTGAATTCCCTCAAAATCAAAAACATCTGTTTTGTCGTTACTAAAATGAAAAATCAGCTGATCACCCAGCCGCGTTTCTTTCATGTAATTTAGGGTGATATTTGATGGGTAATGAGTGGCAAGATAGTCGACAGGCATGCAATCGATCATCCAGTCAATATAACGTGTAGAAGTCACATGTTTGTTCAGGTCAAGGTCAAAATAGGTGACGGTTTTTTCGGCCGTGGCAGAAGTATGGATGGCGGGAAGTTTTTCCGGGTGTGTTTCCAGTGCAAACTTGTTGCGCAGTCGATCGAGGATACTGGCGCCAATACCTTCCACTTTCCCCGGTCGTTTTGATTCAAGGTTAATCGCCAGCCAAGCAGTGCTTGCCCTGACAACAACAGAGTCCGACTGGTCCCTGATTATGAAATCCCTGAGGTAGATCAGCCCATCCACATCCTTGGGCCAGGTTTCTACTATAATATCCTCATTCCATTTCAGAGGCCTGTAAATTTCAATCTTCATCCTGCTCAGTACCCAGAAAAGTCTTTCCTGGCTGAGGTTTCCAAATCCAAAACCAAGGGAATCAGCCGACTGAATTGCCGACTGGATCAGGAAATTTACCAGGGCCCCCGGTCGGAGACGGGCATTCATATCGGTATCCGCTGAACTTACATTAAATTGTGTAAAAAGGGTTAGCTCTCTGTTCTCAGAATTATTCATCTTATACGGTGTTTTCATCGGCTGCGGAGGGCAGCAAAAATGGGAGGAGTTTTTGAGGAACAAAAGTATCCAATTGATGGCTATATTAGCCGGTAAGTTGATATATAATCGAAAGGGGCCAGAAGCCCCTTTTCCCATCTTAAACCAAGCTATCAACACAAATAGTTTAGAACATTATGCCTGCTGCCAGGCTCAATGACTTGGTCCTGTAGTCGCTGGGCTGGTTGTCGAGTTTGGTTAGCCCCAAATCATACCGCAGGTCAAGCTGGATTTTCACTTTATTTACCGGGAGTATAATCCCTCCACCCAGTACAATGCCAAAATCCGGAGTATTACTGTCTTTCTTAACCTGTGATGCCGGCAGTTCATCCCCGTTCGAAAGGTGGTTATCTGTTTTCAACAGCAGGGAAGAATAGGGACCGGCATTGAAAAACAAGCTTGGCTTCATGTTGCTGCCAAGCCCCATTGTATACCTGGCCATGATTGGTATTTGCAAGTAATCGTAGGTATAGGTCGTTTCCTGACTGTTGCCTGAAAGATCAATTTCATCGCGGCGACCCTTGCAGATGTTATTAATCTCAGGCTGCAGCGATAGCTTCTTTGCCATGGGAATGGTCACAAACAGGCCGCCTGTATAAGATGTGGTGAGGTTATCATTGTCATAGAGGTCCCCTGGTTTCGACAGGGTACTTATGGCGATACCGTGCCTGGTTCCTATTGCAAACTGTGCCCCTGCCTTGAATGGAGCAATACTGGCTAACAGGGCCGTAATGATGATCAGATGTTTTGTTTTCATTGTTATTTGATTTTTTTAGGTTGATTTTATTTTTGATCGTAAATGTTGAGTGATGATTTAGATATCCTGTTTGCAAAACTTTGCCTGATTTCCTTGAAGGACTGCTTTGACAGTTTTGTTCGCAGGTGTTCGGAATAATTTACCTGGTAACCATACACCAGGCAAGCGGTAAGGAAATAGACCCCGGTTTGTATCCAAAGAGCCATGATTTCCTTTCTTGTTTCGAAGATTGTGGCGCCCAGCGAGTTCATCTTGATAAACCCGAGCATGGCATTGGAGGAGGGGAACAGTTCGCGAACAGCCAGCCAAACAGGACTGAAATTGGATAGAGGCCAGATAATCCCTGATAAGAAAAGGAGGGGAATAGAGGTAAAAAGGTAAAGCATCATCGAGCTTTCCCTGTTCATGAAAATCGCTGATAAAGTGATTCCAAGGAATATGGAAGAAAGCAGGAAGGGAGTGATGAGGGCAATGATTTCCAAAAGGCTGGCCGCTTTCGCATAACCAAACCATACAGGGATCATCCCCAGCATATACACACAGAGCAAGGCGTAAATGGTGAAATAGGCAGCTGTTTTCCCCAGCACCAGCCGCAAAGTGCCCAGCCTTGCCCGATCAAGGGGGACCAACGTTCCGTAGGCATGACGCTCTCGGGCAGTACCGGCCATGATCCCTATGGCCAGGATCAGGGTTTGCTGGATGATCAGGATAAGCGCGGCAGGTATGCCATAACTTGCAAATCCTCCTGCCCTGTTGGCAATGGCATTGTCAACCAGTTTAAGGGGTTCGGCAGTAATTTCAGCCTGTCTCCTGGTCAGTCCCTCATCCAAAAGGTTGTGAACCTGTACCTGGTTTCCTGTTTCCAGCGCTACAAAGCTGGCGCCTGTCATGAGGGCTTTATAATACAGGAAATATTCCATATCTGCATAAGCCGAAATGGTCGTCTGCCGTTTCAATGCGATGTCGGAACTGTAAGATTCCGGGATTACCACAATGCCTCGTATTGATCTGCTTTTAAACATCCCTACTGCTTCCTCCATCGAAATGCTCCCGGTTGTTACTTTCAGTTCAGGGGTTGCATCAAGATCCCTCGCGAATTTCCGGCTGGCTGACGAATGTGAACAGTCAACAACCGCGATGGGCAATTCCCGAACTACCTCTGGATAATAAATCAGCGAATACAACAAAGGGTATAAAAGCGGAACAGCAAACAGGATCACCATAACACCGACATCTGAAAATACCAGTTGTATTTCCCTTAGCCATATCCTCAGCATATTGACCGATGCTTCCCTGAACTGGAGGAATATGCTTATTATCTTTTTATTCATTTTATTTAATGATTCCATCGATTAATGATTCAAAAGCTCCGTCTTTACCAGGTTATTCCTGAACTTTTCATTTGATTTAATGTCCACATTTTCTATAAAATTCTGGTAAATCAGGGCGGAATGGAGCCTGTTGATGATAGTAAAAGGCAATAGAGTGAAAACCATCAAGCTCAGGTAGGGTAGGAAGGAGTATCTAAATTCAAACCCGGCAAGGACCTGGCTTTGGAAGATATGCATATAGTGCCTCACCGGGAACCCTTCAGCCCATAACTGGAATACGGGAGGCATTGCCTCGATAGGAAAGGAAAAACCGCAAAGTGTAAGGGCGAGAATCCCGTAGAAGGCTGCCATGTTGAGCGAATGGCGCATCAGTGGAAGCAGCCCTATGCAGAATATCCCTATGGCCTGGTACGCCAGCACAAATAGCAAGGAACTCGCCATCAACCACCCGGTGCTTGTGTGCATTGGAACCTGGATAACCTTGTACAGCATAAAGTTCTGGAACATCATCAGGAGGAAGAAGATGAAAGTATACGGCAGTAACTTACCGCTGAGTGCAATTACAACTGACTTATCAGAGAGCCTCAGCCATTCATGGGAAGTTCTTTCCTTGATTTCTATGCCAATGCAATATACTGTCATCAACAGGATGAAGAGTTGTAACATGATCGGCAGGACGATGGTGGAAATATAGACGGAGTAATTTGCCGTCGGGTTGAACAACTGGTGTGTGCTGAGTTGCAAGGGTTGAACCTGGGACGCAATGTATTGCTCGTTCTGCCCCATGGCTTCGCGCTTCTGGATGTTGATCCCTCCTGATAAGGTGTGAAGGATCAGGGTTAGGTCGTTTTGCATCAACCCCCCTGCAATGAGCAGTCCATTATGATAGTAGTAGCTGATCTCGGGTTGCCTGGATGCCAGTATGTCGGCCTGCAGGTTTTTGGGCAAAACCACGAACCCATAGATATTGCCTGCACGTAACTCTGACATGGCTTCTGTTTCTGACTGAAGGTACTCGGTAACCCTACTCAAAGCCGTTACATCAATATTGCGTGCCAGTTTACGTGAAGTGGAGGTCTGGTCCAGGTCAACAATAGCGATGGGCATTTTGGTTGGAACCCCTTCCCTGAAGAGAGAACCGAAGAACAATATGGTCAGGACAGGGAAGACCAGTACGACAAGGAAGTAAAGGCTTCGCGAAGTCATGCGGTTGATTTCCCGTTTCGCTACTTCCCATATACTCTTTAAAACTATTTTTATTCCAGTCATCACTGTTTTGAATGCTAAAGGTCAGTGTTGTATTTTGGATTGAATACTATGCATGCATTGAGGAGTTACCTGCTTGCAATATCCTGCCGTTTTATTGTAAATGCGTGTAATCAACCATCAGGCTCATGCCCGGGCGCATGCCTTCGACGGCTGTTACCGGTTTAGCCCTCACTTCGAAGGTTTTCACGTCGAAACCACCATTGGTCTTTGTTGCCTTGAACGTGGCATAGCTAGCCAATGCCTTGATATAGTTTACCCGCAGTTTTACCGACTTGTTTCCCAGTGCAGGGATGGTTGCTTCAAATTCCTTTCCCATATGGATATTCGAAAGCAAATCCTCACGCACATTGAATGTGACCCATATATCACTGAGGTCAACAATGTTCATAATAGGGGCGCCGGAACCAACCAATTCGCCTTTTTTTGGGAAAACATCAGATACTTCGCCATCGATAGGTGAGACCAGCATGGTTTCCGACAGGTAGGATTCTACCTCCGACACGGCTCCTTTTGCGCGGTTGACCATAGCTGTCGCGGCAAGTTTGTCTTCCTTCTCAGCTCCGTTCAGGGCCATATCATATTGTGAGCGGGCAGCTTTTGAAGTGGCAATTGCAGCCTGGTAATTGGCTTCAGCTTCATCTCGCTTCTGGGCAGCTACAACTCCTTCTGCAAACATGTTCTTTACACGCTTAAAGGTTGTCTCTGCAAGTTTAACTCCAACCTCAGCTTTTTGCCATAACTCGAAAGCACCGGCAATCTGTTCGGCCCTCGCGCCTTTCCTGGCTTTCTGATCCTGTGCACTCGCTGCATCTTCGGCTGAGTTTGCCTGAACTAATTTGGCATTCAACTCTGGGCTGCTTATGAGCACAAGGCTGTCTCCTTTTTTTACTCTCATTCCTTCTGGTGCCATGAACCTGTCAATCCTGCCGGGCACTTTGCCGGATACGCGGACTTCTGTAGCTTCTACCTGGCCCTGTAGCAGGGTGGGTTCCGGCTTGATAACTATCCAGCCGACCAGGCTTACAACCGCAATTACCAGGATTAATGTCAGGAATGATACCAGTATTCCTGAGTGTCTCTTATTAGCTGTTTTCATTTTGTAATATTTAGTTTTATTGTATGTTGGATAAGTCCAGGTCCCCGGTGGCCCTATAGCATTCCAGGGAAGCCTGGCGTTGTGCAAAAATGGCCTGGTAGTATTCGAGCTCTGCATTTTGCAATTCTGTTTCCGCGGCAAGCCTCTCCGTGATGTTTATCATCCCTTCATTGTATGATTTCTGTGCCAACTGCAGCGATAGCCTGGCAGCCTGAAGTTGTTTGTCCTTGTAGGTCACCTGGGCGATAGCAGACTCGTAAATAGTGGTGGTTTTGGTTAGATTGAGGGTCAGTAATTCACGTGCTTCTTCCCGTGCATTTTCGGCTTTCTTTACTTCGAGTTCAGCTTGTTTCACTTTGCTTGAACCGTTCGAACGGTCAAGGATATCCCATTTGAAGCCTATACCACCCATAAAAGTGGGTCCAATACCAATATTGTCGATCTTCATATCCATAGGCAAGGGAGCATTGAAATTTGCATTTGCCTGGAAAATCCTGTCATACCGGGCCGAAGCCAATGCCTGGACTTTAGGGAGGTAGTGCGATTTCTCCGACTTGAGCATGTATTTCTGTGCTTCGGCCCCTGATGAAAGAGCGCGTAACTCGGCACGCTTGCTTATGTCGGAGTTAGCCCCTGTGTAGAGCAATACATACAAATCAGGATTCAGGGTTTCAAAACTGGAAGATGGTTTACCGGTAAGTTGGGAAAGTTTCTGGTACAAAAGCGTCCTTTTGCTTTCATATTCGGAAATCCTTGCTTGTAGATATGCATCAGCAACAGAGATTTTTAAGGTGTCAAATGATGTAGCCAGGCCATTATTCAAAGCAGAGACAGCATACTTCTTTTCTGCAGCCAGCCTTTTGGCGGATTCATCAAGAACCTGCCCGGACTGTTTGAGCAAGGCCAACTGGTCGTAAGCACTTATCACTTCATTGATTACATCTGTTTTGCATTTATCTGACAGGGCTTCCTGGGCTTTCATTTTTTCAGATAAGGCTTTTGAAACATTGGGTACCTGTCCCCCGCTGTAGAGCAGCATTTTGGCAGTAGCATCAATCCCGAGATAATTCCCGTGTACATCACCATCCAGGTCCCTGGAGACTGAAGGCAGTTGAATCCCTTGTTGCTCCAATAACTGCTGAAGCTTTACTATCTCACCGCTCAGTCCTGCCAATTGGGGGAAAAGCACCGGAAATGTTGGATTTTTCATCAGTTCTTCAAGTTTCGAAAGGCTTTCGAAACCACCGACTTCCCCGATTTTGGACTGCAGGGTAGAATAGGCATACACATATTTGCCCCCGATTTCCAGTTTGGGAATATAAGCCGATCGGACCCCTTTCTGTTGCTCGCGGGTAATTAGCACATCAATTGATTTTTCTGCAACCTTGCGATCCTTATTAACTGATAGTTCAATTAACTCTTTAAGTTCAGGGGTGACCCTGATGGTTTGTGCATCCCCTTTTTGTGGAAATGTTCCAAACAGAAGGAGCAGGGCAAGCATCCTACAATTCAGCATCATCTGGTTTACATGGTAGATGCAAGTTGCTTTTCTCCTCGAATGGAAAAGTTCTTGCAAGTGAAAGGCACCTGGAGCCGTTCTGGCAAAATATGTTCGATTCATTTTGTGCTATTTAATATTGTTGTAATTTAATTTTGAACATTAGATCAGTAGACTAAAATGGTTAAATGGTCGAAAACACAGTAAAAAAAATCAACGATTAATTACCCCGTAAAATAATATATTGATAAGATTATCTATTTGTTTTTCAACATCCAGTTCTTCCTTTTCCCAGAACATAGGGATTTCCATTCCTTTTAAAGCAGTAACAATTGCTATGGCTGCCAGAGATGTATTTTCGATCTTGAAATCGTTGTGTTTTACTCCTTCAAGCAGAATGCCTTCCACTATCTGTATTTCGTCCCTGTCGTACTGTGCCCGGATGTGGTTGATGAATTCCAGGTGGCTGAGGTATTCATTTTTAATGGCATTATAAAAGTTTGCCAGCTTACTGATAGTCTTCATCCTGACGAGGACATACACTTTCAGTTTTTCACGGGGATCATCCACCTTGCCAATTGCCAGTATAAGTTCCGATTTCAACAATGAAGCTTCTTTCTCAACAACAGCCTGGAAGATCTCTTCCTTGCTCGTAAAGTAATAGTAGATGGAACTCTTTCCTTTCCTTGCAGCCTGGGCAATTTCATCCATGGTGGTTTTCTTGAAACCAAACCGGCTGAATATGTGTCGGGCCACATTAATAATCGTATCCTTTACTTCATCCTTGTCTAGCACGGCAATTGAAATTTATGCACTCTCTGTTTGTTTGAGCCGGCAAAATTAATTCGTTGATGCAGACAATGCAAATATATTTCGAATTATTTAGTCGAATAGTCGAAAAAAAATTTGAATGATAAGAATATCAATGATATACAATAAATGATATTTCAATAGAGGAGGACAAGAGTTCCGGAAAATATGTAGATTCTCCTAAAATCAGGTATTGTCCCGATGGACCGATTCAGTCGAAAAAGCAGGGAGGCATACCGAGATATACTCGGCGCCATCGGCAAAAGGAGTGCTGTACTTCACCCATTCTCCAGCCTTGACAAGAATACCTGCTCCTGCAATAACCAGGTACATTTCAAGATGGGTACTCACCTGCAGGGTGCCTTTCAGGACGATTGTATATTCG
>Ga0079306_1001129_pt1 | contig 19216 bp, 14 predicted proteins | sample Methanotroph_Enr_FD_79181 | JGI IMG/M metagenome (GOLD analysis project Ga0079306, IMG submission 79181) | Enriched soil microbial communities from Old Woman Creek wetland in Ohio, USA - Methanotroph_Enrichment_5 | ecosystem: Environmental > Terrestrial > Soil > Wetlands | place: USA: Ohio...
CTGCTCATCCACGCGCTCGGGGATATGGGTCGCACCCAGGCAGAATACCCCTTTTACATTCCCGAAAAGGTTATCGAGTACATAACGCCAGTGGCACAACATATCGACAATAATTCCGCCATCATCTTCCTTGCGGTAGTTCCAGCTTGGACGTTGCGCCGGCACATTAAATCCTTCGAAAACCCAGTAGCCAAATTCACCCCTGACCGAGAGTATTTTCCCAAAGAAGTCATTCTCCATCAACCGTTTAAGTTTCATCAACCCGGGCAACCACAGTTTGTCCTGCACCACACCATGTTTGACACCCGCTTTTTCGCAAACCTCGTACAATTCGAGTGCAGTAGCCGTATCGACAGCAACAGGTTTTTCACAGTAAACATGTTTACCGGCTCTTGCAGCCATTTTCACGGCATCGGCTCTGCGACCTGTCGTCTGTGCATCGAAATATACCTGGTATTGCGGGTCATTGATCACCTCATCCAGGTTAGTGGTCCATTTCGCAACTCCCGACATGTGCGAGAGTTTACGAAGTTTCACTTCATCGCGGCCAACAAGTATAGGATCGGGCATGATAAATTCCGAGGGACCTACCTGTACCCCACCCTGCTTAATAATCTCGACAATCGATCGCATCAGGTGCTGGTTTGTTCCCATGCGACCCGTGACCCCGTTCATGATTATTCCAACTCTGTGAATGATTGTTTTTTCACTCATTGTTTGTATTATTATAAGTGCATTTTTATTTTTGCAATGTCAAGTCTGGCTGCTAGCGACTGGCGACTGGCTGTTTGCAGCAAGCTGCCAGCCGCTAATTGCCAGTAGCCAGTTAATAATCATGTTTTAGTGATATAAGCCTGTTTTATTTTTTCAAGATAGGTATACTGATCGGTTGACCAGTATTTGTCGGAAAAGATCTCCACCTCATTAAATCCATTAAAGCCGGCATCTTCAACCCATCCCCTGATTTCAGGAATATTAATGCATCCATCCCCCATCAGGCCGCGATCATTTAAAAAATCGGTTGTAGGAACATTCCAGTCGCAAACATGGAAGGCGAACAAATGATTCTGATCCCCGCAACGTTTAATTTCAGATTTTAGGGTGCCGTCCCACCACAAATGATAAACATCAACAGCAACTCCGACCCATTCCGAATTAATCATCTCAGCCATATCGTTGGCCTGCTTCAAGGTATTAATTGCAGAACGGTCACCGGCGTACATCGGGTGAAGCGGTTCGATTGCCAGCTTTACTCCGGCACTTTGAGCTGCAGGGAGTATCCGGATGATCCCCTCGGCAATCTGCTCCCTCGATTTTTCGAGCGACTGATCCACATCGGCTCCACAAACCATTACAATCAAAGGAGCTCCGACAGCCTGAGCCTGTACAATCGCCCACAGGTTATCTTCAATGGCGGATTTGCGTTTTGATGCGTCCACCGACGGGAAAAATCCGCCCCGGCAAAGCGAAACAACCTCCATACCATGATCATCCAAAAGCGCCTTAACCTCTGTCAGATTTTTGTTTTCCAGCACATTGCGCCAAATGGTTATCCCATGAATACCCACTTCGGAATAGTTCTTTACACAAGCTTCAATTCCCCAGGATTTGGTGGTCTGTGTGTGAACACATAATTTTGAAAGGTCTTTTATCAGAGATGCCATCGTCTAAATTAATCCGTTAAAAAAGGTGTAATATCGCTCTCCTGAAATAATCCTTGAAAGGTACAACGCAGATTCACGCATATGGTAATCGCCCCACATAGACGACTCATTACAGGGTATTTTATACCCTTTAGGGATATGATCCCAACCGTTAGGCCTGTGATAAACCGAATGGAGTAAGATTCCCTGGTGTTTTGGATCGACAGATAAATACGGTGTTTCGAGTAATCGTGACAGCACTGTTAATCCGGCCTGCCAATAGCGGGTTCCCTCCTTGACTCTTCTGTTTGAAATAAGATATCGACCCAGCCGGAGGAGTCCCTGTACCCCTATTGCAGCAGCAGAGCTATCCACAGGTTCGAACTCATTGAAAGGATCAGCCGGTCTTCCAAGGTAATCCTTCAGGTGAACCAGACCCGGTGCCTCGGTATCCCAGTATGGTATGCCATCAACCGGTGTATGATCGATGTAGAAATCGCAGGTCGCTTCAGCCCCTTTTAGTAACCTGTTGATTACAATTCCTCTTTTTTCAATAAGTTCAAATTCCTCCCTTGGAAGTGTATTTATAAACTCTATTTCCTCAGCAAATCCAAGCATCGCCCAGGCAAGACCGCGTGTCCATGTCGAAAAGCCTGTGTATCCTTGTTGTGAATTCGGACAGCGGTAGTTGCCGTCGGTCGGATTAAAAACAGATTCATGGGCTGTGCGTCCCCATTCGTCATAAATATCACGCTTTTCATCGTAATAAATTGAATATTTGGCAGTTGCAAGCAGATGTTCGACACCCCTCTGTAAAAGTGAAATTTTCAGATCATTCTCGCCAGGCAGAAAATGACCCAATCCATGTGCCATCATCAGGACTCTGCATGAACGGATGGTGTCAACAAACAGTGATTGGGGACCATTGAAAGAGTAGATAAAACCGCCCTCGCGGGTTTTGCTCCACCGGCTCGCCTGAACAGCCCCCGAAGCTTTTAAGGCAAGTTCGTAATAATTATTCTCCCAATCGTTTTGAGGTATTCTGCCCTCTTTCATCAGGCGGTGAAGATTTCCGTAAGTACTGATATTGTTGAATCCATGATCGTGAACCCCGATATGGCTGATATGATGAGCCATTTTCTTCACTGTATTTTCCCGGCCAATTTTAAGAAAAGTTTCATCATTTGTAGCATCGAACTGCAGGATTGCAGAACCAAATTGAAAACCCTGGGTCCATTCCGTCCAACCGCGTGATGAATATTTACCGTTAATTGTAAAAACAGGCGCCCCTGAATTCTGATCATATTCAGATTCAATTCTGAGAATTTTCTCACCAGACAAACCCCAGAACCGGTCGAGTTTTACTTTTAAATCTTCGGGATTAATATTGTAATCTATTATCATACTGCGATATAAATTTAGACTATGTTATTTTTTTATATTTTAGATCAGCTATCTGTTGAAAGATTCAAAATATCATATTAACAAATTAGCAAATTGTCGAATCGATCCGTCAGCCGACGGACATCGCAAATTCATTTTCGCCCCTTCGCCTCTTCGCCCGCGTTCATTTTGTCTTTTTCCTTTTATCTTTTGTCTTTTCCCGATTCGCTTCACTCTCGGGATTTCGCTACGCTCAACATTCCTTCATTCTTTCATTTTTTATTCTTGTCTTCTCTCTGTCCTCCTTTACTCTATGCTTCTTGCCTTAGATCCCTTGTATTTTGGTTTTTGGCAGGAAAGAAACAATTACAGCTCCGAGGGTGGCCACACAGATCAAAACCACAAATCCGACTGCATAACTACTCGATGCCTCATTATATAACGTTCCAACCAACATAGGGAAGAGCGCTTCGGCTATTCCGTCGGCAACTAAAATAATTCCCATTGTCCTGCCAAGTGCCTTCACACCAAACAGATCACCTGCCATTAATGGGATGATCATATAATCACCGCCGAGTCCGATTCCAAAGATAACAGCAAAAATATAGATTCTTCCCGGGAAATCGGGAACCAGTAACAATGGTATCGCGAATGCAACAATCATGTAAATCAGGATCATAACATATTTCCGGTTGATCAGGTCTGCCAGGAATCCCATCAAAACTCTTCCGGCCAGACTCGAAAGGAGCACGAATGACATCACCTGTGCTGCCTGCGATTGGGTATAGTCGAGATCGCGGAGGTAAAGCTTCAGGTGTTGACCAACCCCGCCAACCGCTCCGATCGAACACATGCTTCCGAAGGCAAGAAGGTAAAAATTCGGATTCTTCAGAATCGTCCTGATTGGAACCATCGTCTCTGTTTTTGCCTTATCATTTCGATCGTCTGCCGAATCTTTAATAAAAAACGCAAGAGGAAAGGCGATCAGTATCACCAACACACCCAGGGCTGTTAAAGCCAGGTGCCATCCAAAGTTTTTTTCAAGTCCCGCTGATATCAGTGGAACCAGGGCACCACCTGCACCGATTCCAAGGTAGGCGATACCCATCGCTTTCCCGCGATTATTTTCAAACCATCTGGATATCAACACCTGGCTAGGGAGAGGGCCACCAAAAACATAACCCAGCGCATTAAAAATATAAAAGAGGTAAAACATCCCCAGGGAATTGGAAAAGCTTAACCCGATCAGGGCGGTACCAGCCATTAACGCGCCCGTCATCATTAATTTTCGGGGGCCGTAACGATCAATCATCCATCCCGCTAAAAATCCGAATAAAGGAGCAACGACTAATTTTCCTATAGCATTTCCGGAGGTAACTACTGTTCGCGACCATCCAAACTCCCTTGTCATAAAATCGAAAAAGAAAGGAGGGCCGTAATAGGCAAATCCTACAATGGCAAACAGGGCCAGGAATGCAGTTGCAAGTATATACGATTGCGAACTACGCGGAGTGCCGGCAGGATTAGTCAGTTGTTTTTCATTCTCCATTTGTTAGGTTATGAGAATTACAAGTTACAACGGATGCCAGCTATAACAATCCGTTGTAACCGAGTTTATATTTCGTCTGATTGATAAAGATCAACCTGATTTCAACCAAATATTTCAACGTATTTCAATTTATTTCAATTTATTTCATTTCAATTTTTGGAAATACATGGAAATGATTAGAAATAACTAGAAATAATTAGAAATAATATATTCAAGATTTCTCCTTATAAAACACCTCCGGATTTACGATGGCTAGTTCGAAAAGAAACGTTCCGATTTTTTCGGTAATTAATTTGAAGAAAATTTCTCCCTTTTCGGCTGTTGCAAGGGCCGGATTTCCAATTCCCGTATCCTTGGTTACGCTGGTCCATTTACGTTCGGCCCAGGCCCATCTTTCGTTGAGTGCATCTACACTAAAAATGCGTGCTTTACCTTCGCCGGCTTCAGACAATGGCAGTACAAGTTCGGGCATTAAATACTGCATAAAACTGGTTTCAACCTCACCGGCATGTTCTCCCAGGTCTTCAAAATAGTTTTCAACTCCCGGAATTTTGAACCAATTGACCTGGCAAATAAACATTTCAGGAAAAAGAAGATTCAACTCCCGAATAATCTGTTTAAAATCGTTCCCTCCGTGTGTATTTAAAATCACAAATTTATGAATTCCCTGACGATCAAGCACAGTTATAAGATCCTTCAGAATCATAAACTGAGTTCCCGGATTAAGGTTCATATCGAATTTTACATCGGGCTGCCCTGTATTTACCCCGAAAGGAATTGCAGGAAGGACAATCACCTTGCCACCGCGGCTATAGGCAATCTTTGCCGCCTCGGCAGCAATTCGATCGGCCAGAAAATTATCTGTACCATAAGGGAGATGATAATTGTGGGCTTCGGTAGCTCCCCATGGCAATACAGCAAGCTTAAAATCGGCCTGTTTTACAGCCTTCCAATTTGTTTCTGCAAGAATATATGGACGCATAATTAATTTTGTTTAAGGTATAAAAGTAATAAAACTCTGCAAACCTCCTATCTTAGGATCAAATCCGATTCTTTTTTCTTAATTTTATTGTGTCAAAACCTTGGGGCTAAATAAATAATGTTCTTAATGATTATACTATTTGATTAATGATGAAGTCACTATAAACGCATAAAGTATGGAAAACAGGATGCCGGCGGTTGCAGGGTCATTCTATCCGGCAAACGCCACAGTGTTAAAAAATCAGGTTTCAACGCTGTTCGAAAACGCGATCAAAGTACCTGAAACCGATGTGGCTGCATTGATTGTTCCCCATGCCGGGTATGTTTTTTCTGGTATGGTGGCCGCTTCAGCCTATGCAAAACTAAACAGGCAGGCACGTTACAAGAATATTTTCATTATCGGACCTTCTCACCGAAAATACTTTGAAGGGGTAAGCATTTATCCTAAAGGCCACTATACCACCCCTTCAGGAAAGGTAAACATCAACGAAGAGACAGCTACTGAGCTTATTGAAAAGCATAAATTTATCTATTACGATGAGGAGGCAGACCAGGCTGAACATTCGCTCGAGGTGCAGCTCCCTTTTCTTCAATATTGGTTACATAATGATTTTAAAATAGTTCCTTTAATAATCGGCTACGACAAATCGTCCCTTTGCAGTGAACTTGCTGAAGCATTAAGACCGTGGTTTAATGCTGAAAACCTGTTTGTGATCAGCAGCGATTTTTCGCATTACCCCACTTATGAAACGGCTTGTAAAACCGACATGGAAACCGCAGAGGCGATCATTTCGAACAACATTGAGCAGCTAAAGAATTGCTGCGATAAAAACAAGCATTCATTTACAAAAAACCTGTTTACAGGCCTTTGCGGTTCAGTAGCTGTTCAAACATTGCTCTATCTCACTTCTAATATTACAGATATCTCGTTTGAAAAAATCGTATATAAAAACTCAGGCGATGTACCCCAGGGAGATAAAGACAGGGTTGTAGGATACTGGGCAATAGCTGTCAACAGGACAAGTAACAATATAAATATAACAGCGGATGATAAAAATGCATTATTGAAAATTGCAAGGGATAGCATTGCCGGACACTTTAAGAACGGTAAAAATGCAGAACCTGAATCGGAATACTCAGGAATCCTTAAGGAAAAATACGGTGCTTTTGTAACCTTGAGAAAAGAGGGTAAACTAAGGGGTTGCATCGGGCGTTTTGATCCGGACCAGCCATTATATCAAACGATAAAAGAAATGGCCATTGCGGCTGCAACCCGGGATTCAAGATTTAATCCCGTCACAACCGAAGAACTTGACCAGATAGAAATCGAAATTTCAATCCTCACTCCGCTTAAATTGATCAGTTCAATCGACCAGGTCCAACTTGGAAAGCATGGAATCTATATTAAAAAAGGACTAAACAAAGGGACTTATCTTCCGCAAGTTGCTTTGGACACGAATTGGACAAAAGAGGAATTCCTGGGGCATTGCGCCAGGGATAAAGCAGGAATTGGCTGGGACGGATGGAAAAACGCAGAACTCTATACTTTTGAAGCAATTGTTATAGATGAAAAATCATGAATTAGTCTCCTGTTATAAAAGGTATATTATTCATTTTCAAATTACTGGAACTATCCCACGCACAACAGACAGCGCAGCTAATTGCCATATTTGATTTTCTCCGGGTACATTTTGTTATAGAACCATAATTATTATCTTTGGGAAGATAAACGCCGTTTATAATCTCAGATAATTCCCTTTATGATAATTCCTATTTATCAGGTCGATGCATTTACAGACCAATTATTTTCAGGTAATCCTGCGGCAGTATGTCCGCTGGATTTCTGGCCTTCGGACGATATCTTACAAAACATTGCTGCAGAAAACAACCTGTCTGAAACTGCATTTTTTCATAAAAGAGACAAACTATTCGAAATCAGGTGGTTTACACCAAAAGCCGAAGTCGAATTATGTGGCCATGCCACGCTTGCAGCCGCACATGTGCTGTTTAATCATCTCTATTTCGAAGGAGATCACATGATTTTTGATTCAGGATACAGCGGAAGACTTGAAGTATGTAAAAACGGGGAATTTCTCACACTCGATTTTCCTGTCGATCACATCGAGCCAGCGCTGCCGCCTGATCATCTTATTCAAGCGATAGGAAGAAAACCACTCGAGATATGGAAAGGTAAATCCGATTACCTTCTTTACTATCCTTCGCAGGAGGATATTGAGGAGATCAGCCCCGATTTCGGTTTGCTCAAAAAAATTGAAACCCGTGGAATTATAGTTACTGCACCGGGTTACGAATACGATTTCGTTTCAAGATTTTTTGCACCCCTGGTAGGGATTGATGAAGATCCGGTTACAGGATCGGCTCATACCTCGCTTGTTCCGTTCTGGGCTCACCGGCTTAATCAGCTTGAATTTGATGCGTGCCAGGTCTCTGCAAGGGGTGGTTTTCTGAAATGTCAGCTCATGGGTGAAAGGGTATTAATTTCGGGGAGGGCATGTACTTATATGATCGGATCAATCGCATTGACTTAAATAGGGGAATTATAAATTATGATTTATGATTTATGATTTATGATTTACGAATTACGAATTTATAACAATTATCTAATTTTATTATGAAAATAAAAACTTTAAAAACTACCTTCCTATTTTTCTTACTTTTGTGGTCATTTGCAGGAATTTCGCAGGTTACACTGCCGCCCTTTTTTAATTGCAATATGGTTCTTCAGCAGGGGATGGAAATTCCGGTTTGGGGATGGGCTTCACCGGGCGAAAAAGTAACGGTCACGATGGAAAAAAATACCGTTAGTGTACGCACGGGAAAAAACGGGAAATGGCGGGTGAATCTTCCTAAGATGAATTATGGTGGTCCATACAAAATGACGGTGAAAGGTAAAAACTTCCGTACGATCGAGAATATCATGATTGGTGAAGTTTGGGTTTGTTCCGGCCAATCGAATATGGAATTTAAGGTTTCGACTACAAAAAATGCAGCTGCCGAAATAGCAGCAGCCAACTATCCGGATATCAGGCTATTCACTGTAAAGAGAAGAGTAGCTAAAGAGCCACAGGAAAATCTTGAAGATGGTGAATGGTGGGTTTGTTCTCCTCAGTCTGTTGCCGACTTCTCAGCAGTTGGTTATTTCTTCGGACGCAATCTTTACGAACATTTAAAAGTTCCTATCGGATTGATCCATACCTCATGGGGAGGAACAGTTGCCGAAACCTGGACAAGTTCGGAAACGATTGCTAAAGACCCCGACTTTTCGGAGATGCTCGGTAAGCTCAAAAATATGGATATGACTGCTTCGAAGGTAGGACCGAACACCTACCCTACCCTGCTTTATAACGGAATGCTTAATCCGATAATTCCTTACGGAATCAAAGGGGCAATCTGGTACCAGGGAGAATCAAATGCTTCACGGGCTCAGCAATACAAAAGGGTCTTCCCCAATATGATCAAAGACTGGCGGACAAAATGGAATGAGGGTAATTTTCCGTTCCTGTTTGTTCAACTGGCTAATTTCAAAAAACCGGTTACAACACCTTCCGAGAGCGAATGGGCAGAATTACGCGAAGCCCAGACACAGACACTCCAGATTGAGAATACCGGAATGGCAAACATTATTGACGCCGGTGACGCGGATAATATTCACCCCACTAACAAACAGGTTGTCGGTTACCGTTTATCCTTAGCTGCCCGCAAGGTTGCATATGGCGAAACCCTCATTTATACAGGTCCGACATATAAGAAGATGGAAATTAGTAAAAACAGTATCTTAATCACCTTTGATAATGTAGGCAAAGGACTTAAGGTAAATGACCGGTATGGTTACATCAACGGATTTACGATTGCCTCCAAAGACGGCGATTTTAAATGGGCCAAAGCCACTGTTGTAAATGAGAATACAGTTATGGTAACAAGTGACAATGTCGAAAATCCAGCCGCCGTCAGATATGGCTGGGCAGACAATCCCGATGACCTAAACCTTTACAATGTTGAAGATTTACCCGCAAATCCTTTCAGAACTGACGCAAGACCAGGAAAAACAAAATAGGAAACAGGTATTATCATAAAAAAAGGCGGTCAACAATGATCGCCTTTTTTATAATAAATTAGACACCCATGAACCGGAAAGGGCTGCCTGACTACTCCAGGAGAAATGGCCACAATCTTCCGGAAAGCATAGCGCTTTCCCATATTTTAAATGGTTTTCCGGAAAGTGAAATCCCATATTCCTCGACAGCCTGTGCAAAACTGACTCCTTTACGAAAAAGCCAGAACAAATGACTATCAAACAACTGCCCGGGCGTGATTTTTCGATTCATCGTAACAGCAAGATCAAAAAGATCCTTCTTCACCATAGCATCCGAAATCCGAAGGTTTTTATCCTTGTGCAAAAGCGGTTCATGATCCTGCAATTTATTCAGAACCCTATAAAAAAGCCGGTAATTCTCGAACTGGATTTTATACGAATGGTCTTTCCGTGTTTGTTTTCGCGTAAAATTAAAGACTATATAATCGGGTCTTATTATAAATTGCCTTGCCTTTAAATCGAGTGCTTCCTCAATTGTCAAACCATAGTTATATAACAAAAACAAAATAATACGCTGGCGATCAGACTCACACCTCACCATCAATGCTCGGATTTCCTCCGGCGAAAAAAAATCTTCCATAAAAATAATTTTCCTAAAATCGTTCCTTGGATATGATAAAGTAGAAAAAATAAGACATAAGTACGTCTAAATTCCTTAATTACGATAAATTTACCAAATTATTAACTGATACAAAAGTTCTGAGATTGAACTTTTCTCTCCATATTTTGCCACAAATATATTCATTTCTTTAATTTATCAAACATTAAAAATGATTAATTTTTTCCTGCCAATCACGGTTCTAATTAGCTCTTGATCACCAGCAATAAAGCGACTCAATAATTTAAAAACTTTACTTTTATGGTTCAGGATCGTATAGAAGTATAATTTCCATAGCTCACATTTCGGATTAACATATTAACAATTAACCATTTCACCTAAAATAGCACAAAGAAAATTCCGACGAAGTAAACATTAGCCGAATAGCAAACAGATAGTCTGATCACCCTTTAAGTTCAGGTAATAGACTGAAGGCGATACATACAAACCCGGATAATGGAAGGTAACTTAAAAACTGATCAGCCAATGCGAGCATCCGCGATATAAAACTAATTAGCCAAAATTATGGGATGCACAAAACCACTAAAAAATAGCCGGGGATTCATTGGAAATCAATTGGTATTCAACCCAGTACGGGCTGAATATTGATAATTAAGTCATCTTTAAATTTACCTGATCAGGGAGTACAACAAACTGATTTCCTGTGCCCACAAGCTGTCATCGGGAGTTTCAAGAATAATCGGCATATTATCAAAATGGGGATCATTCATTAACACTTCAAAAATTTCCATTCCAAGGAATCCCTGTCCAATGCTATTATGCCTGTCCACTCGTGTAGCAAGCTCCTTTTTCGAGTCATTAAGATGGATGCCATTGAGATATTTCCAACCAATAATTTCATCGAATCGGGCGAAAGTATGATCAAAAACGTCTTTACTTCTGATATCATATCCGGCAGTGAAAGTATGGCAGGTATCGATACAAACACCCACACGCGATTTGTCTTCTACCTGGCTGATGATCTCGGCTATTTGTTCAAAAGCATATCCCATATTGGTTCCCTGACCTGCAGTATTTTCGATTACAGCAGTCACTCCTATTGTTTTCTCAAGTGCGCCGTTAATCGATCCGGCAATACGTGACAAACACTCAGTAGGCGAAATTTTATTGAGATGACTCCCCGGATGGAAGTTCAGCATTTTTAATCCAAGTTGCTCGCAACGTTTCATTTCATCATTGAATGCCTCCCTCGATTTCGCAAGTCCCTCCTCTTCAGGATGGCCCAGATTAATCAGGTAACTGTCGTGCGGAAGAATCATCTCAGGAAGAAATCCAAGGCTGGCACAGTTCTTTTTGAAAGCATCGATACTTTTTGCAGTCAAAGGAGGAGCATTCCATTGTTTCTGGTTTTTGGTGAAAAGTGCGAAAGCCTTTGCGCCTATCTCTTTCGCGTTAAGCGGGGCATTCTCAACACCTCCGCCTGCACTTACGTGTGCTCCTATATACTTCATTTGCTTCTTATTAATATTCAAACTAAAAACAGAACAGTAACATAATCATACTCGTACTAACAAGTTATACAAATATGCTAAATAAAACCGATTTCAAAACAACGTCCACCCAAAGTTTTATTTTGAAATTGGAATAAAAAGCCCCAAATTAGCATGATGAAAGTCATTCATCAAATAACCGTCCTTTTATGAAACAGATCAGGTTCATCTTTGTTTGCATTTTTATAGCAGGAATCACTTATTCTTCGTTCGCCCAGGAGAACAAAACAAAGTCAGATACGGTTAAAATAAAGACCGGTTGGAATTTTGGCGCCATTCCCGCGATAACGTTCGATACAGACCAGGGATTTCAATACGGTGCAGCAGTGAATTTCTATAATTACGGTGATGGCAGTACATTCCCAAAGTACAAACACTCGCTATATTTCGAAATTTCGCGTTTTACAAAAGGGAGCGGGATCTACAGGTTTTATTATGATTCCGAATCGCTCATACCCGGAATTCAGATCACCACCGATTTGAGTTATCTGCCCGACCAGGCGTACGATTTTTATGGTTTCAATGGCTATGAATCGGTGCTGAACAAAAGCTGGGAAGATCAAAATTCGCCTGACTACAAAACAAGGATGTTTTATAAGTACCAGCAGAAACTTTTCCGTTTTAAAACCGATTTGCAGGGGAAATTTTCCGGGTCACGATTTGGCTGGATTGCTGGGGTTAACCTGCTCAATTACAGCTCAGCCTCGGTTGACATCGATAAACTGAATAAAGGAAAAAACGAAAATGATAAATTACCTCCTGTCTCACAACAGCCGGGATTGTACGAAAAATACATTCAATGGGGACTGATCAGTCAAAAGGAGGCTAACGGCGGGTTTATTCCCGAATTGAAAGGTGGCTTTGTCTTTGACACACGCGATAATAAGCCAAACCCCATGAAAGGGATGTGGACCGAAGCCGTGATCGCGGTAGTTCCAAAATTCCTGGGTGCCGAAAGTAGTTTTTCGAAGGTTTCATTCATACATCGCCAGTATTTTACACTGGTAAAAGAGGATCTCTCGTTTGCCTATCGTCTGAACTGGCAACAAACCATAGGTGGACATGTACCATTTTATTACCAGCCGCAGATGATCTCATCTGTTCTGACCGGCTCATCTTCTACGGGACTGGGAGGAGCAAAAAATCTGCGCGGTATAAGAAGGAACCGGATCGTAGGTGACGGGTACGTTCTTGGAAACTTCGAATTAAGGTGGAAATTTTACAGGTTAACAATGTTCAATCAAAATTTCTACATGGGATTAAACACCTTTGTCGATATGGGACAGGTGGTTAAAAAGATCGATACGGGAAATACATCGCAGTTATTCGATGCTATTAATATCAATGCACCCGAAATCGCCTCGGATTATTTTAATATAGGGGCTGAAAAACTTCATACCAGCTATGGTGCAGGTTTGCGCCTGGTGATGAACTACAATTTTGTGATGGCAGTTGACTACGGGATTGCCACCAATTCGCAAGACGGAGATTCAGGAATTTATATCGGATTGAATTACCTTTTTTAATTGTTAGTAATATGAGAACAGCCATTGTTGCCGGAGCAACCGGACTTATCGGACAGGAGTTGGTTCAAAAACTCATTCTTTCAGATCATTACCGGCTGATATATATCCTCACCCGGAAAAAGAGCGGAATTGTCCATGAGAAAATCAGGGAGCTCGTGATTGATTTCGACAAGATCAGCCAGTTGAAATTTGACGAACCAATTGATGACGTATATTGCACTTTGGGAACAACCATGAAACAAGCTGGCAGCCGGAGGAATTTCAAGAAAGTTGATTATGAGTATGTTGTTGCGCTTGCCAATTCTGGGAAGATGGCAGGAGCATCAAAATTTCTGGTGATCAGTGCTATGGGAGCAAATCCCAAATCTTCAATTTTCTATAACCGGGTAAAAGGGATGACCGAAGAAGCATTAAAAAATATCGGATATAAGGAGCTTGTTATTTTGCAGCCTTCGTTGTTGCTGGGAGAAAGGTCAGAAACAAGAACCGGTGAAAAATTGTCCGCTTTTATTATGAAAGCATTAAATTTCATAATTCCAGATAATTACAAAGCAATACCTGCAGAAAAAGTTGCCCGGAGTATGTTGAAAATGGCCTTAAAAACAACCGGAAGTGTTACGATTGTAAAATCGGGAGAAATGTTAAGGGAGTGAATCGGCTTCCGGTAACTGGCGGCTGGCAACCCAACGCTAAAGGTCAAAATTATGAATTATGAATTAATGCATTAGCAAATTGGCAAATTAGCAAATTGTCTCATCTGCAAATTGTGTAATTTTCAAATCAGCCTCTGCACTGCCCTCTCTCACTGTTAATTGTTCACTGTTCACTGTTCACTGTTCACTGTTCACTGCCTCCTCAGTCATATTCCTGCTGAATCGCCACCTTTCTTTTAAACATCTTTTTATTGACTAAAAAAATTCCGGACAATACGATCAACGCTCCGAAGATTTCTATTTTCGTGAGTTTTTCACCAAGAACAGGAATAGCAATCAATGCCGTAAATACCGATTGACTGAGCAAACTTACTGATGCGAAAGTTGGTGATATATAACCCATCGCATAATTAATTGCCAGCCAGCCACCTAACTGAGATATTAATCCCAATCCGATCAAAGCTTCCCATGATTTTAAAGAAAATCCGGAAAGCTGACTTCCGGTAAAAACAACAATCAAAAGCAGGACAACCGAACTGGTCAGCATAGAGATCATGGTAAATGTAACGGTATCCAGATGTAATCTTCCCTTTCGCATAATCAGAAGGTAAAATGCGTAAAACAAGCTGGCGAGAATGGCCAGAAAATGACCGGCATTCAATCGCGAATTATAGATTTTGTCGATCCCTACGATTACTGATACTCCCATCAAAGCAATGATCGTCCCGATCCAAAAGATCCGGCCTGGTTTCTCCTTTAGAAAAAGTATCGCACCAATACCAACCCAAACGGGTGCAAGGTTGGCAATCAAAGTTGAAATTGCAGCCTTGGTCAGGAGAATTGAAATATTCCAGACTGCTATATCACAGGCAAATATGACCCCGCACAATATGGCTATACGGACAGATTTTTTGTCTGTAATCTTCTTCCTGCGTATGAGCCAAATGGGAAGAACTCCGAGGAAACCAATAGACATCCTGTAAAAGGCAGAACTTAACCCTGAAACATCAGCCAGTTTTACAAATATGGCCGACCACGATATGCAGAGTATTCCTATAAATAAAATAAGGTAATGAAACCAGCTGTTTCGGATCATTAAAAGTGATTTAATAAAAAATTTGTCGCCTTCAGGGGGCGAAAATACAAACATCGAATTAAAATCGGGCTAATACCTCCAAAATGCTGGTGTAAAAAGTGCAAAGAAAGTGAGCAATTCAAGTCGCCCTATAAACATAGCCAGCGACATGATTGATTTCGAAAAATCATGCAGATGGGCAAAATTAGCAACAGGACCTACAGAGCCGATACCGGGACCGATACCGCCTAAGGCAGTCGCAATCGAACCTGCAGCTCCGGGTACATCAAGACCATCCAAAATTAAGAGGAACGTCAATACAACAAAAACAACAAGATAAAGCAATACGAAAGTGAGGATTGACCGGTTAGTCTCATCCGACACAACGAAACCATTCAGCTTGATCGGGTAGACTCCGTTCCTGTGAACTGCTTTGGAAAGTGCCGATTTAATATTTTTAAGTACAAGCAGGTGACGGGCCAATTTTATACCACCTGCTGTCGATCCGGTACTTCCACCGGCAAAAAGAAGCAGAAAGATAGCCATCCATGCCGCTGTGGGCCATAGTAAATAATCTTCAGTCGTGAACCCGGTACAGGTCACAATAGAGACTACGTAAAAAAATGAACTCCGGAACGCCTCTTCTATTGGCTTATCCGTTTTTAAGAGCAAAATTGTCATGATAAATATTGCGGCGGAAACGACGACCTTAAAATAAAACCGGAGCTCTTCATTGGAAAAAGCTTTTTTGAAGTTCCCCTTCAGAAGTTGGTAATGAACCAAAAAATTCACACCTGCCAGAAACATAAAAATAGTAACGACATACTGTATATAAGGTGAATATCCAGCAAGTCCTGTATTTTTAGGCGAAAATCCACCTGTCGCCACGGTTCCGAAAGAATGGCAAAGACTCTCGAAAAGATTCATCCCGCCCAGCATCATGAGGATTACCTGTGAAAATGTAAGCAGTAAATATATCGACAGCAGGCTTCGCCCAACCGTCTTAATGCGCGGATGTATTTTCTCCTGGAGAGACGACTCCAGGGAAAATATACGGTAACCACCAATATCCAATGACGGCAATATAATGATTACCAGTGATATAATCCCAATTCCACCTACCCAGTGAGTCATACTCCGCCAGAAGAGAACAGATTTCGGGAGAGCTTCAACATTGGCTATTATAGAGGAACCAGTTGTCGTAAAACCTGATGTTGACTCAAAAAATGCATTTACAAAACGGGGAATACTCCCGCTGAAAATATAAGGTAAAATTCCCAGTAAAATCATTAGAAACCAACCAAATACGACAGAAAATAACGCTTCATGGTTTTGAATTTCGCCCTTAATATTTGTCCTGATTAAAAATCTCACCATCATATATGGGATGATGGCGACCAGGACAGAGAGCAGAAAAGGCATGACCGGTTCGTTGTAAATAATTGCAACGGGCAGACACAACGAAAATGCGCAAGCCTCGATCAGAAAAATAAAACTCAATAATTTCAAAACGATATTGAAATTAATCTTTTTCATATATTGTAAATAGTTATCGTTTTATCTTAAAAACTTACATTCTTAACCAAATCCGGGGATGACAGGGCAAAAACATGCAAATTTAATGATTGAAGTCAGAAAAATAAAGAAGAAATCAATTTTATTAATATTAAAATAATATTTGGTATAGTAATCAACGGGTTGGGATACAACGAAGGAATTTAACCGGCAGGAAATTATTTTTTTTGCTCTGTGCAGGATAAACTCCCGGGATAAACAAATGGCAGACAGCATCATCCGAATTCGCCTCAGATAATTTAATTGACAGATTTAGGATACTGATAATTAAATGGTTAAAACCACAACTAAAACTAACCATACACAAAAATAATATTGTATTGACAAATTTCAACTCAAAAATTGGAATCTGAAAAAAACGATCAGTGGGCTTATGTTTTACCCATCGAATAAATGATTACCTTTGCGGCTCAAATTTCATAAATGCAAAATATCAGAAACATAGCGATCATAGCGCACGTCGACCATGGAAAAACGACGCTGGTGGACAAGATGATCATGGATTCCAATATCTTCCGGGGCAACCAGAATCCGGGAGAATTAATCCTCGACAGTAATGATCAGGAGCGGGAACGAGGGATCACCATTCTTGCCAAAAACGTATCAGTCGTTTACAATGGTACCAAAATCAACATCATCGACACCCCCGGGCATGCCGATTTCGGTGGTGAGGTGGAACGTGTGCTTAACATGGCTGATGGAGTACTCCTGCTTGTAGATGCTTTTGAAGGGACGATGCCTCAAACCAGGTTCGTACTTCAAAAAGCCATTCAGCTCGGATTAAAGCCAATCGTTGTCATAAATAAAGTTGACAAACCTAATTGTCGTCCTGATGTCGTACACGAACAGGTCTTCGAATTGATGTACAGTCTTGATGCATCTGAAGACCAGCTTGATTTCCCGACAATTTACGGTTCTGCCAAGCAAAACTGGATGAGTAACGACTGGAAGGTTCGGACCGAAAACATAACGGAGTTGTTTGATGCCATCATTGAGCATATCCCGGCGCCAAAGGAAAATCCCGGTACTCCACAGATGCTGGTTACATCGCTTGACTATTCACAATATGTCGGACGTATTGCCATTGGCCGGATACATCGGGGTGAATTAAAAGAAGGAATGAACGTTTCGCTTGTTAAACGCGACGGAACGGTCTCCAGGACTAAGATCAAAGAACTCCACGTATTCACCGGATTAGGCAGGGAAAAAGTGCCCAGTGCCAACAACGGAGATATCTGTGCCCTGGTTGGAATCGAAGGATTTGAAATCGGCGATACGATATGCGATTACGAAAACCCGGAGCCGCTCACGCCGATCTCTATCGACGAACCTACCATGAGTATGTTGTTCACGATCAACAACTCCCCGTTTTATGGCAAAGAAGGCAAGTTTGTCACAAGCCGTCATATTCACGACAGGTTAATGCGCGAACTGGAGAAAAATCTTGCATTACATGTTGAGACTACCGATTCGGCGGATGCATGGAATGTACACGGGCGAGGAGTATTGCATCTTTCAGTACTGATTGAAACAATGCGCCGGGAAGGCTACGAACTTCAGGTCGGTCAGCCGCAGGTACTTTTTAAAGAAATCGACGGTGAAAGATATGAGCCAATCGAGTTGTTAAACATCGACCTGCCGGAAGAACTCAGCGGTACCGCCATCGACCTGGTCACCCGTAGAAAAGGTGAGATGCTTAATATGGAAAAGAAAGGCGACCGGATCAACCTTGAATTTCAAATTCCTTCACGTGGAATTATCGGGTTGCGTACCATAATGATGACCTCAACGCAGGGTGAAGCAGTAATGGCTCACCGGTTTATTAAATACGATCGTTACAGGGGACCTATCGAAACAAGGTTAAACGGTTCACTTGTCGCGCTTGAAACTGGAACAGCTTTTGCCTATTCCCTTAACAAACTTCAGGACAGGGGACGGTATTTTATCGAGCCACAGGAAGAAATATATGAAGGACAGGTTGTAGGAGAAAGTAGTCGCGAGGGTGACCTTGCCATGAATCTTACAAAACCAAAGAAGCTGACCAATATGCGGGCATCCGGTTCTGACGATAAGGTCAGACTTGCACCCCCGATCAAGTTCAGCCTCGAAGAAGCGCTCGAATATATACAGCGGGACGAATACGTTGAAGTAACACCAAAGTCGATCAGACTTCGCAAAATACAGCTCAACGAAAATGACCGTAAACGATCTGCCAAGAAAATAGTTTAGCTTTTACATCTGTACAGCCACGGCATGCCGTGGCGTATGGACACGACATGTCGTGGCGTATGGACACGACATGTCGTGTCCATACAAAAGAAAGCCCTTAATTTGCAAATAATTGCAGATTAAGGGTTTTCTTTTGATGTCTGGCACGATGTGATTTAAAATCGAAAAGCAGAAAGCAAACAACAACTATTGCCGCCTGTAGTAGACAACCACATGGTTCCCAAACAGGTCATTATAGGCCATATTGATCACACCTATTTTAGCAAGCTCGATCGGGGTGATTAAAACATACTGTTTGATTCCCGGCTCCATATTCTTCGGCTCGTCTAACCTGACGGAGTAGTCTGTCCCGCAAACCTGTACCATTACATCCAGGATA
>Ga0079306_1001131_pt1 | contig 19142 bp, 18 predicted proteins | sample Methanotroph_Enr_FD_79181 | JGI IMG/M metagenome (GOLD analysis project Ga0079306, IMG submission 79181) | Enriched soil microbial communities from Old Woman Creek wetland in Ohio, USA - Methanotroph_Enrichment_5 | ecosystem: Environmental > Terrestrial > Soil > Wetlands | place: USA: Ohio...
AAGTGGCACCACGGTAACGGGAGTCACGACTATAACCGCTACCGCTGTCGACAACGTGGGGGTAAGCCGGGTCGATTTTTATGCCAACGGTGTGCAGTTGCCGTTAGGTACCGATACTGCGGAACCGTACTCCTATAGCTGGAACACCCAGGTGCTCACCCACGGCAGCTACATCCTCCTAGCCAAAGCCTACGATACGGCCGGCAATATGGGGCAGTCGTCAAGCGTTAGCGTGACGGTGCCCTTTACTATTTCCATGAGCACGGTGCCCGGAGCTGGGAACACTGCTGTCGGTACGGTAGTCCTGTATGGGGCGGCCGCCTCAGAGGTCTATGGGATTGATGTTCGGGTTGCGTCGGTTCCAGCGGGGGCGACTGTTACAGCAGTGACCCAGACAGGCGTCGCTGCCGGTGCATTCCAACCGGCCTTCGGAGAGATCATTAGTTTGGCAAGTTTGAACGGATTCGGCTCCGGAGAGGTGATGCAGATTTCCTTCGCCAACGTCCCGGCTGGGGCGTCGTTCACCACAACCCTCAACGCCGTCTACGGGGTAGGCGGGGTTCAGATTCAATGACGGTTCCTTACCTTATCTGAAAGGGCTCTGTGGCGCGATTCGCAGACCGTTGGGGGTGTGGTTGGACCAATTCTGCGGAGCCGTCTCCTTCAGTGGAAGCTACGCCCTCTCTCAAAGGCTTTTGACGCTTTCATGAAAAGTCCAATCATGCGCCCCGTTTTTGGCCTTGATTAGTCTGCGACCTCCCACCAAAATGGCTATTAAATCAGGCTCTAGGATGCATAAGTGGCTATTTACACTGGTCTTCGGTTATCTAGCCTTCGTCGGGGCCCTCACCCTCCTGAACCGCCTGGGAACCGACCGCTGGTGGGTTACTGCGTTTAACCTCTATCTCCCCCAGGCGATCTGGGCGCTGCCCGGCGTCCTCCTAACCATCGTCGTCTTCCGGGTGGCCCGCCGCTGGGCCTGGCTCCCGCTTATCGGGGCGCTCTGGGTGCTCGGCCCTATCATGGGATTCTGCTGGCCCTTAGGCGCCTCCGGCAGCACCGCGGCCGGGCTGCCGCTACGGCTTTTGACCTGGAACGTGAAGTACCGCACCCAGAACGAGCTGGCGCACATCGCGCTACGCTACGATCTCGAATTGCACAATCCGGATCTGGTCTGTCTGCAGGAGGCGGGTGGGGCGCTGGAGGGGACGCTTGGGGAGTACTTCAAAAAGGGGTGGACGGTACGCTCCTACGGCGAGTTCGTGGTGGCGAGCCGGTTTCCCCTGCGGGAACTGGAGATCAGGCACGGGGCCGTGGACGGGGGGCGGGAGTACCGCTTCGTTCGGGCCGAGGTGCTGGTCGGCAGCACTCCTGTCGTCGTGTACAACGTCCACCTGGAGTCGCCGCGCACGGGCCTTGATGCCCTGACCCAATCGCGGCGCCAGCCTTGGCTGTTACCCGGTGGTGCCCGGCAGCTGGAGCAGAACATGGGGCGCCGGGTGAACCAGGCACAGGTGCTGCGGAAAATTCTTGCCGGGGAAAAGGGCCCGGTGCTGGTCGCCGGCGACCTGAACTCGCCGGATGCTTCGCTTGTGGGGGCCGGGCTTAGGGATGCGGGATTTCACGACGCCTTTGCCGAGGCGGGGAAAGGGTACGGGTACAGTTACGGGCACCGGCTGCTCAAGCACCGGCTGCCTTTTTTAAACCTGTCGTGGATGCGGATCGATCACATCATGCTGAGCCCGCAGTTCTCGACGCGCAGCTGCTGGACCGGCACCGATCGCGCGTCCGACCACCGTCCGGTGATCGGCGACCTGGTGCTGCGGCGCGACTAGCGCCGCAACCTGACCGGCGGTCACGGCCCTTTGGTCCAGGCCCGCCAGGCGGTGCGATTGGCTCCAAAACTACCCGCACCGGCCTTACTTGGCGTTGACCCTCAGGGGCTCCTTTTTTTCCCTACCGGACAAAAAACTCCGCGTCAACAGGATCGCCTTGTCCTCCAGTATCTCGATGAGGCCGGATTTTTCCATGCTGCGCAAGACGCGGCTCATGGTCTCGCGGGTCACCGAGGCGTAACTCGCCATCTGCTGGTGCGTCATCTTCACGTCGATGATAACCCCCCGGTCGTCCTTCACACCGTAGAGCTCCCCCAGACGTTCCAAAAGCGACGAGACCCTGTCCTGTGCGTTCTCCGCGTTGAAACTCAGGATCTTGATCATCTCCCAGGAATCCCGCAGGCGCTCGCAGAGCAGGTCGATGATCTTGCGCCGGATACCCTCGTGACACATGAGGTGCTCGTCGAAATCCGCCTTAGAGAGAAAGCCGATCACCGCGTCTTCCTGGGCGATGATGGTCGCAGGCGAGGTCTTGCCATCCAGAAGCGACATCTCTCCGAAGAAGTCCTTGCGCTTGTGGATGGTGATGATCTGCTCCTTCCCCTCGTCGTTCATCTTGACGACCCGCACCTTGCCGGAGTAGATAAGGTACATGTAATTGGAAGTATCTTCCTCGTACAGGACGATCTGCTCCTTAGCGTAGTGCCTCTTCCGGAAGAGCTGCTCTACCTTGTCGATCTCTTCCGGGCTAAGTGTTGAGAAGAATGGAATACTGCTGACAATGTGGTTGTCATGTCTCAGTCGATGCACTGGTTTTAACGTCATCTTCGAGCCTCCACGATGGACATGGCAAATTAATACCACATAATTACAGACAGGCAAAGCGAGGAGTTGCATTAACTCGAAAAAAATGTATTATATTAGCCTAACTGTGTGTGTATACGCGATAAACCGTCAGCCGCCCCGCACAAAGCAGGTGCCAATTTCACCAAAACGAGTGTCTTTATCTTTTGACTCTGGCGGCAGCTCGAAGCTAGCTGTCACTGCGGACTCCTTTTTTATGAGCGTGCAGCGTATCGTCGTCGAGCCGGACTGATCGTCAGCGCGAGCGGCACCAGGTGGTGGACCGGCTTTAGGCTGGCCCGCCGGCGTGCGTGGGGCGCACTGCCGCGCCAGGCGAGGCCACTTTGGGGCTGCCGCAAGGGGCGCAGGCGACTGTTCCGATGGGGTCTTTCGGCGCGGCAGCGAACTAACCGTTCCTTCGTTTGCAGTTGCTTGTTTCGTTGCGGTTCGTTACCATAGCAAACCTCCCGGCATGGCCGGGCCAAGACCGGCATCGACTGCCCGTCTCGCTGCAGGTAAGGCAAAATATCCAGCATCAAACATTGGAGGGTCAGTGCATAACGATCGCATCATTTCCGTCATAGGTCTTGGCTACGTGGGGCTCCCGGTGGCCGTCGCTTTCGGCAAAGTCCGCCGCACCGTGGGCTTCGACATCAACAGCACCAGGATCAAAGAACTGCGCGAAGGACACGACCGTACCGGCGAGGTCGCCCCGGAGGACCTGAAGGCCGCCGACATCCTTTTGACCGACCAGATTGAAGAGCTTAAGAGCGCCGACTTCCACATCGTCGCCGTCCCCACTCCGATCGACGACGCCAACCAGCCGGACCTGGCGCTCATGTACCGCGCCTCGGAAACGGTCGGGGCCGCCCTCAAACCCGGCGACATCGTCGTCTACGAGTCCACGGTTTATCCCGGCGTCACCGAGGACGAGTGCCTCCCCATCCTGGAGCGGGTCTCGGGGCTCAAGGCGGGGCGCGACTTCTTCCTTGGCTACAGCCCGGAGCGCATCAACCCCGGCGACAAGGAACACACCTTCACCAAGATCAAGAAGGTGGTCTCGGGTCAGACCCCTGAGACCCTGGAGATCGTGGCACAGGTCTACAGTTCGGTGGTCACCGCCGGGGTGCACCGCGCCTCCTCCATAAAGGTGGCCGAGGCCGCCAAGGTCATCGAGAACACCCAGCGCGACCTGAACATCGCCCTCATGAACGAACTGGCGCTCATCTTTGACCGGATGGGCATCGACACCGGCGAGGTGCTGGCCGCGGCGGGGAGCAAATGGAACTTCCTCAAGTTCACCCCGGGCCTGGTGGGCGGCCACTGCATCGGCGTGGATCCCTACTACCTGACCCACAAGGCGGAAAAGCTCGGGTACATCCCGCAGGTGATCCTCGCCGGCCGGCGCATCAACGACGGCATGGGCAAGTTCATCGCCCAGCGCGCCGTGAAGGAGATCATCCATGCGGGCCACCCGGTCCTGGGCTGCGTGGTCACCGTGCTCGGGCTCACCTTCAAGGAGGACTGCCCGGACCTGAGGAACTCGAAGGTGATCGACATCATCGCCGAACTTAAGGACTACGGCGTCGACGTGCAGGTCTGCGACCCTTTGGCGGACCCCGCCGAGGCGAAGCACGAGTACGGCGTGACGCTGGTCGCCCCGGACAAGTTGAAACCGGCGGTGGCGGTGGTGGCCGCGGTGGCGCACAAGGAGTACCGGTCCCTGACGGCATCGGACCTGGCCGCGCTCATGGGGAAAAACCCGGTGCTGGTCGATGTGAAAGGACTCTACCCGCGCGAGCGGATGCAGGCGGCAGGCATCAGGGTCTGGACCCTCTAGACTCCCGCTTTAGGCCCACACCGGGCCGGGAGTGCTTAAGCGGACCCTGGATGAGGTGAGCATGGTAGTGACCATTGGAGCGATCGTCCTGCTGCTGATCGGCGTGGAGCGCATCCTCCAGAAGGAGTGGAGCCGGGGCGGTTTGATTCTGGCGGCCCCGCTGGCGGCGACGGCCCTGCTGGAAATCTGCGATCTGGGAGCCCTGAGCGGCTATCTGCCGGAGATCGACTGGAAGGAAGGCGCCATCTACACCGAGGCGCTGCTCCCCGCCCTGTGGCTTCTGTGCTCCTTGAGCTACGCCCGGGACAACGGCCCGCGCAACAGCACCTGGAACGCACGGCTCGTGAGCCTGGCCGCCCTGGTGCTGTTGGTGGTGCCCCTGATCTATCCCGAGGAGCACCTGTTCTACGCGCCGGATTTCCCCGCCGAGCCGATTCTTTTTCTGACCGACACCGGCTACTACTTCTACATCTGCGTCATGGTGCTTTTAGTGGTGGCGCTGACCCAGTTCGAGGCGACGTTGGTGAACGCCTCGCCCGATGCACTCTGGCGCGTGAAGCTCGACGTCGTGGCGCTCGGCACCATGATCGCAGTGCAGGTCTTCTACTACTCGAACGCGCTCTTGTACCGCACGCTGCACATGGAGCTGGTGCCGCTGCGGAGCCTGCTCTTCATCGTCTCCGCCGCCATGATGGGCTACGCCCGCCTGCACTGGCGCGGCGGAGCCCGGGTCCGGGTGTCCCAGAGGGTGCAGCTCAAATCGGTCGCCACCGCCGTGGTCGTCATCTACCTGGTCCTGCTCGGGCTTATGGGCCAGGGGATGCGGCACCTGGGGCCGCTTTTCCCCAAGGTGCTCGCCTACTCCTGCGGTTTTCTGGCCGGGATGGGGCTTTTGCTCTTGCTGTTGTCCGAGCGGGCCAAGCGCGAGATCAAGGTACTGCTGCACAAGAACTTCTACCAGAGTAAGTACGACTACCGGGCCCAGTGGCTCGCGCTCACCCAGCGGCTCACCAGCTTCGAATCGGGGGAGGACCTTTTGCAGCGGGTGCTGGCCGCCTACTGCGACACCTTCGGGGTGAACGGCGCGGCGCTCTTCCAGCAGCAGGAGGGGTATTACTACTGTGCCACTTCGATAAGGGCGATGGACCAGCTGCAGGAAACCTTTTCCCATGGCAACTCGCTGGTGCAGTACCTCAGACAAAAGGGATGGGTCTTCTGCAGCACCGACGACAACCCCGAAATCCTGGCGGAGAATCGGGAGATCCTGGCCCGTTACCACATCTCGTTCGTAATCCCGCTTTTCGAGGGGGAACAGCTGACCGGCTTCATCGCGCTTGGCGAGCAGGTGGTGCGCGACGAGCAGTACCGCTACGAAGACTACGACCTGATGAAGACCATCGCGCGCCAGGCCTCGATCGCCATCCAGCACCAGCGCCAGTCCGAGGAACTGACCCGCGCGCGCTCCATGGAGGCGGTTGGGAACCTCGCCACCTTCGTGGTGCACGACCTGAAGAACCTGGTGGCGACCGTCTCGCTGATCGTGGAAAACGCCGGAAAGCACCTGGACAACCCGGAGTTCCAGCAGGACATGCTGGGCTCCCTGAAAAATACCGCGGACAAGATGCTCGACCTGATCGGCCGCCTGAAAAACCTGGGCGAGAGCGAGCTCTTCAACCTGCGCCCCACCGAGCTGCTCCCCCTGGTGCAGAAGAGCGCGCGCATGGTGGGGAGTACGCTCACCGCGACCAGCGGGGTGACGGTGCAGGGAACTCCGGAGATCGCCCTGGCCGACGAGCGGGAGCTGCAGAAGGTGCTCCTGAACCTGTTCATCAACGGGCTCGAGGCGTCCCAGGGGGACCGGAGGGTGGTGGTGGCCGAGGTCGGTTTCGACGGCGCCCCCTTCATCCGTGTCACCGACAGCGGCTGCGGCATGTCGCAGCGTTTCATCCGCAAGGAGCTGTTTACCCCGTTTCACACCACCAAGAAAGAAGGGCTCGGGATCGGGCTCTACCAGAGCAGCCAGATCATCGCGGCACACGGCGGCAGGATTGACGTGACCAGCGTCGAGGGGAGCGGAACGGTGTTCACCGTGTGGCTGCAGTCGGCTACGTCAGGTACCGGTTGGACGACGCAGGCCGCATGAGGGAGGGTACGTGGATAAATTGCTGATCGTTGACGACAACCAGGACATCCGGCAACAGCTCAAGTGGGGGCTCAACTCCGATTTCCAGGTGCTCTTGGCGGGCGACGCGCGCGAGGCGCTGACCTCCTTTAAAAAGGACCGGCCCAGCGTGGTGGTGCTCGACCTGGGGCTTCCCCCGCACGCTGACACCTCGGTCGAGGGATTTCGCTGTCTGGAGGAGATGCTCAGCATCAACCCGGCGGTGAAGGTGATCATGCTGACCGGCAACAACGAGCGGGAAAACGCCCTGCGCGCCATGCGCACCGGTGCCTTCGACTTTTACGCCAAGCCCCCAATTTTGAACGAGCTGAAGGTGATCATCGGGCGCGCTTTCCACCTCGCCAACATCGAGGAGCAGAACCTCGGGCTCGCCGACGCCGAGGGTGGCGACGCCGGGGAGCACTGGGGCATGGTGGGTGGCTGCCCCGAGATGCAGGCCGTCTTCACCACCATCCGCAAGGTGGCCTCCTCAAACGCCCCCATCCTGGTCACCGGCGAGTCGGGCACCGGCAAGGAGCTGGTGGCGAGCGCCATTCACGAGGCGAGCCTGCGCCGCAAGGGACCCTTCGTCCCGATCAACTGCGGCGCGATTCCCGAGAATCTCCTGGAGAGCGAGCTCTTCGGCCATGAGAAAGGTGCCTTTACCGGCGCCCACGTCGCGGTGCAGGGGAAACTCACCTACGCCCAGCGCGGCACCCTTTTCCTCGACGAGATCGGCGAACTGCCGGTGAACCTGCAGGTGAAGCTTTTGCGCTTTCTGCAGGAGGGGACCATACAGCGGGTCGGGGGGCGCGAGGAGATCACCATCGACACCCGGACCATCTGCGCCACCAACGTGGACATCGAGCGGGCCATCTCCGAGGGGCGCTTCCGCGAGGATCTCTACTACCGCATCGGCGTCATCAACATCAAACTCCCGCCCTTGCGCGAGCGCGGGGACGACGTGGTCGCAATCGCCGAAAAGTTCCTCAAGTACTACGCCAAGGAAAACAAGAAGAAGGTGCTGCGCTTCTCGCCTGCCGGCTCGGCGTTCCTGCGGCGGCACGACTGGCCCGGCAACGTGCGCGAGCTGAGAAACCGGGTGCAGCGCGCGGTGATCATGTGCGAGGGCAACTCGGTTGGGCCGCTCGATCTGGGCTGCGACTCCGAACCGGTGCAGACCTTCGAAAAGCAGCGCGACCAGCTCTCCCTCAAGGAGGCGCGGGAGCGGATGGAGCGCGAGATGATCCTGGCTGCCATCGAGCGGCAGTCCGGCAACATCCTGAAGGCCGCCGAGGATCTCGGCGTGAGCCGCCCCACGCTCTACGACCTGATGAGGAAACTCTCCCTGCACCAGGGCTAGTCGCCTGCCTAAAGCTGTCTCGACCTTGTGCACCTCCTTCCCGGACGGTGCACAGGGTCTTTTTGTCCCTACCGTTCGCCCTCTAATTACTCCCCAATTCCAGGAGCTTATCGATTCATTGCCGCAATCGCTTCGATCCGCCATCAAACTGCCTGGAAAGTCCTTTCTGGTCCGCCAATAACGTACCGACATTTAAGCGGTTATCCTAATGAAGCCACTAATTTAAATATTGATATATTAGACTTCGTGTGGTATATCGCAGGTGCACCACGGCAGGCGGTTGCTGTCGCTCGCAAGGGCGGCCGTGGCCACCCGGTGCTGGCGTGCATCGCAGGGAACCCGCGCAGGTAGCGCAGCTTGGCGCAGCCGAACCAAAGCAGCCCACACGGAGGAGACTGAGAGTGAATTTTTCGCGTCGTACCTTTCTGAAGGCCGGTGGCGCGGTGGGCTGCGGTCTGGCCGCCTATGCCGCGCTCCCCGAGAAGTTCCTGCTTTGGGCCGAAGAGCAGGGGATGCTGAAAGCGACCTACACCCCCACCTTTTGCGAGATCTGCTTCTGGAAGTGCGGCGCGCTGGCCAAGGTCATCAACGGCCGGGTGGTGAAGCTGGAAGGGAATCCGGCGCACCCCGGCGCGCGCGGCAAGCTCTGTGCCCGCGGCAACGGCGGTGCCGGCCTTCTCTACGACCCGAACCGGCTCAAGACCCCGCTGATCAGCACCGGCGCACGCGGCGAGGGGAAATACCGCAAGGCGAGCTGGGACGAGGCGCTCGACCTCGTCGCCTCCAAGTTGAAAAAGATGAAGGCCGATTACGGCCCCGAGTCGCTGGCTCTCTTCAGCCACGGGACCCCCACCGACCATTTCCTGCCGCTGTTGTCCGCTTTCGGCTCCCCGAACGTCGCCATGCCCTCCTTCGCCCAGTGCCGCGGCCCGCGCGACGTGGGCCTCGAGCTCACCTTCGGCGAGGGGATCGGCTCACCCGAGCGCGTCGACCTGACCCGCAGCAAGGTAGTGGTGCTGTTCGGCTCGCACCTGGGCGAGAACATGCACAACTCGCAGGTGCAGGACTTCGCCGACGCGCTGGCGCTGGGCGCCAAGTTCATCGTGGTGGATCCCCGCTTCTCCATCGCGGCCGGCAAGGCGGACAGCTGGCTCCCGATCCGTCCCGCCACCGACCTGGCGCTCATGCTGGCCTGGATCAACGTGATCATCAAGGAAAACCTCTACGACAAGGCCTACCTCGACGCCTACGCCAACGGCTTCACCGAACTGGCCGCCGCGGTCGCCGACTGCACCCCCGAATGGGCGGCCAAGGAGACCGAGATCCCGGCGGAAAAGATCGTGGAAACCGCCCGGCTCTTGGGGCACCACGCGCCCAACGTCTGCATCCACCCGGGCCGCCACGCCACCTGGTACGGCGACGACGTGCAGCGCTCGCGCGCCATCGCCATCCTGGCTGCGCTTTTGGGAAGCTGGGGGAGGGAAGGGGGATATTTCCTCGCCACCCGCGCCTCGCTCCCGAAGCTCGATGCGAAGCCCTTCCCCGAGCCGACCAAGGCGGCGCTCAACCTCGGGAGCTACCCGTTTGCCGGCGCCGAAGGGGTGACCCAGGAGGTCCGCAACGCGACCCGCACCGGCGAGCCGTACCCGATAAAGGGGTGGCTCGTCACCGGCACCAACCTCATGAAGGCACTCCCCAACCAACCGGAGACCATCGAGGCGATCAAGAAGCTCGACTTATTGGTCGTGGTGGACGTGATGCCCACCGACACCGCCATGATGGCCGATGTGATCTTTCCCGAGTGCAGCTATCTGGAGCGTCACGACGCGCTGGCGGTCGGCAAGGGGCGCTCGCTCACCATCTCGCTGCGCCAGCCCGCGGTGCAGCCGCTCTACGAGTCGCAGCCCGGCTGGTGGATCGCCAAGGAACTCGCCAAACGGCTCGACTTGGCCGAGTACTTTCCCTGGAACACACTGGAGGAAAAGCTGCAGGCGCAGTGCACCCTGTGGGGGGTGAACTATCAGGAGCTGAAGGAGAAGGGGACCATCACCGTTGCAGACAGCGCCCAGCCCTACATCACGTCGCTTGCCCCAGCCGAGTTCAAGACCGCCTCGGGGAAGATCGAGCTCTACAGCAAAGAGCTTAAGGAGAAGGGGTTCGATCCGGTGCCCAAGTACACCCGGCACATGGAGCCGGGACGCGGCGAATTCCGCCTGGTCTACGGGCGCAGTCCGGTGCACACCTTCAGCCGCACCGCCAACAACCCGGAACTGAACGAACTTTTCTCCGAGAACGAGATCTGGATCAACGCCGCAAAAGCCAGGGAACTAGGAGTTGCCAGCGGGGACTACGTCATCCTGGTGAACCAGGACAATGCGCGCAGCAACCGGGTTAAGGTGAAGGCGACCCAGCGCATCCGGCAGGATTGCGTCTACCTGGTGCACGGCTTCGGGGCCAACAGTAAGAGCCTCAGCAAGGCGTTCCAGAGGGGCGCCGACGACCAGGGGCTGATCACCCGGTACGCGATCGATCCGATCTGCGGCAGCACCGGGATGCATGTCAATTTCGTCCGCGTGGAGAAGGAGAAAGCCGATGCCTAGCTATGCCATGGTGGTCGACCAGCGGCGCTGCGTTGCCTGCATGGCCTGCGTGGTCGCCTGCAAGAAGGAAAACGACGTGCCGCCCGGGCAGTTCCGCACCCGCGTCCTCGAACTGGTGGAGGGCGAGTTTCCCCGGCTGCGCATGGAGCTGCGCTCGGAGCTGTGCAACCACTGCGACAACCCTCCCTGCGTCTACAACTGTCCGACAGGCGCCTCCTACAAGAGCGTCGAAGGACCGGTGCTCTTGAAGCACAACCGGTGCGTGGGATGCAAGGCGTGCGTCGCCGCCTGCCCCTACGACGCGCGCTACATCAACGAGGAGAAGGGTTTCGCCGACAAGTGCACCTTCTGCTCGCACCGGATCAAGGAGGGGAAGGCGCCGGCCTGCGTCTCCACCTGTATCGGCAAGTCCCGCATCTTCGGCGACCTGGACGATCCCAAGAGCGCGGTGAGCGTGGCGCTTCGGGACAACCACCACGAGGTGCTGCTGGAAAGCGCCGGAACCAAGCCGCGGGTCTTCTACATCAAGAAATTCGGCAAGCCGGAATAGGAGGCAACTCGTGGAAATCACCGTTACCGGAGTCAATGAGCTGGTCTCTCCCCACCTGCACGTCTGGGACTGGCGGGTCTCCCTGTACCTGTTTCTTGGCGGCCTGTCCGCGGGGCTTGCCGTCATGACCTCAGTGCTGCACGTCAGAAAGGGCGGGGCACTGGCCAAGGGCGAGCGCGCCGCGGCCACTGCCGGCCTCTTGGTGCCGCTCATCCTGAGCGTGGGGATGCTCTTCATCTTCCTCGACCTGGAGCGCAAGCTGAACGTCTTCTGGTTCTATCTGACCGTGCAGCCGCTCTCCCCCATGTCCTGGGGCTCCTGGGGCCTTTTGGTCTTCTACCCGGTGAGCATCCTCTACGCGCTGGCGGCCTATCCCGACGAGCGGCGCCAGCAGCTGAGGCTCCCTTTCCTGATCGGGTTCTCCGAGAAGTTGAGCGCCTTAAGGCTCCAGTTGGCGGCGGTCAACTTCGGCATGGGGATCTTCATCGGGGTTTACACCGGCGTCCTGCTCAGCTCCTTCGTGGCGCGGCCGCTCTGGAACTCCGCCATCCTGCCGGTGCTCTTTCTCACCTCGGCGCTTTCGGCCGGAGCCGCGTTCATGATCATGATCGCCGACCAGAAGAAGGTGAAGCTCTTCTTCACCAAGGTCGACATCTGGCTGATCCTCGCCGAGATGGTGATGCTGCCGCTCTTCTTCTACGGGCAGTACACCTCCTCGGGCGCCCACCGCGCCTCGATCATGCCCTTTTTCACCATGAGCCACGACTATTTTTGGTACGGTCTGGGCCTGCTCCTGTTGATGGTGATCTTCCCGATCGCCGTGGTGCTCAAGTTCCTCGAGGTGCGCGAGGAGAAAGGGGAGGACCTGACCGGAGCCGAACTCATGAAGATGAACCTGAGCGCCATCATGGTCTTGTCCGGCGGCCTGATCATCAGGCTTTCCTTCGTCTACGCCGGTCAGTTGAGCCATCTGAGCTGAGCTGGTCTTTGCCGTGACCTGTCCGAACCTGCTTCGCCGGCATCGAGCCGGTGGAATAACCCACACCCCAAGGAGGAGTACCCGATGAAGCGTATGGCAACCCTGTTGGTAGCGGCGATGATGATGCTGAGCCTGTCCGGTCTGGCCTTTGCCGAGGAGGCCAAGCCCGCCGACGCCGCAAAGAAGGATGGCGCTGAGGTGAAGACTGAGAAGAAGGCGAAGAAGGCCAAGAAAGAGGGTGAGGCGAAGAAGGACGACAAGGCGAAAAAAGACGACAAGACCAAGAAAGACGATAAGACTGCCAAACCCGTCAAGAAGAAGAAAGAAGTGGCCGGCTGCTAAACCTCAGGATCGGGTCCCGTTGGTTACCGGCTCGTGGTAACTGGCTCGCTGCTGAAAAACTTAAGCCTTTGTGCTAAGGAAAGCATGTAGCTGGTGTGAAAGAAAAAGGCGTCCCCGCGATGGGGACGCCTTTTTTTGTGCTGTTCCAGTCCTGACCTTATCCGACTTTTGAACCTTCCGCCGGCTCACCCTCTCCCGGAGGGCGAGGGGAGAGCTGACTTAATGGAACGGGAAGTCGAGCGGAGCGACTGACTCCGCGCGAGCCGCCGTGGTTCGGACGACCGGCCCAACGGGGGCGACGCGCTACTCGCTCACCTTGTAGCTGCCGTCCTCCTTGAACTCCACGTTGGCGTTCAGGAACTTCACCGCGTACGCCTTTCCTTTCACCAGGTCGAAGGCCATCTCGGCGCGGGCGCCGGTGCTGCAGTAGAAGAGTACCGGCTTTTCATTGGGGAGCTCGACGTACCGTTTTGCCATCTGCTCGGTCGGGATGTTGATCGCGCTGGTGATATGCTCCTTGGCGTACTCGTCGGGGGTGCGCACGTCGACGAGCAGTGTGCCAGCCGAGAGGAATTTCGGGAATTCCGTCGAACCCACCTCGTTGGGCCCCAGCTTTTTCTGCCAGACGATTCGATCAGCTGTGGCGCCCTGGGACAGCTTGAAGCCGGCCTGCTGCCATTCCTTCACAGCTCCAGGGAAACCGGTCACGTTGGTGAAGCCCCAGTCTCGGGCGGTGCTGACCGCGGCGACGATGGCGCTCTCCTTATCCCCGTAAAAGACCACTTGTGCACTCTTGGTGCTCGGGAAGCGGTTCTCCCAGCTCTCCAACTGGGCAAGCGGGATGTTGACCGCACCGGGAAGGTGTCCTGCCGCGGCGGCCTTCGGGGCGCGCAGATCGACCAGGATGACGTTGCCGTCCTTGAGAAACGCGGCACTTGGCACCGTGTAGTGTTCCGCCTTTTTCCACCCCGGTTCGCCGGCGGTGAAGACCTTCACGTTGGTGTAACCGAGGCCGCGGGCGATCTGGGCCGATTTATGGCTCAGGCCGCAGGAGACGCCCCCGCAGTAAAATACCAGCAAAGTGTCCTTTTTGGGCGGGAGCAGCTTCGCCCCCTGCTGCTCCAGGGTGGAGAGCGGTATCGAGATGGCGGTGGGCAGGTGCCCGGCAGCATACTTCGAGGCGGGACGCGCGTCGATGAGCAGGTAATCCGTCCGGCTCCTCGGGGCGAGCAGGGCCTCGACGTCGGCGACGGGCAGATCGGGAACCCCTGCCGGAAGCTTCGGGATGACCTTGGTGATCCTGGTGGCCAGGTTGTCGTCGCCGTCGTGCTGGTAGTCGATGGAGACGTTCTCGCCGGGGAGGATGTCCTTGGTGCCGGTAGCGTTCTGGAAGGCGGTTTTCTCGTTGAACCGGACGACCAGGGCCGGCTTGTTCGGCTGGTCCACCGCTATGGTTTTTGACTTGTTGGCCAGCGCGCGCACCGAACCGTTAACCGTGAAGGTACCATCCCCTGCGCCAGCCAGGGACGTCCCCAATGTCAGCGCTAACAGCAGTGCACAACCCGTCCAGCCCGTGCATCTCTTCATAGCCGATTTCCTCCTTGAAGGTGTGGTTTGGCGAATAGCCAATGTATCTTGAGTTAGATATTGCCATGGTGCGGGAGCGACTTTAGCCCCAAATCGAGCGCTGCATTTGCAAGGTGCCGCTGGTCACTTCCTGGTTCAGGTTGCCTTCAGTGTCGCCGATGCGTCTCCTGTGTCTTGAGTAAATCTTAATGCACTGATTGTATATATCATATATTCAGGTACTGGTATAGAGTTCTCTCTCAAAAAAAATGAGGCGCATGAGGACGAGATGTTCCCTGTCATTGCCTTGCACGTTGAGATTGCTTTGAAGGGGAAGATAGTCAGGGGAGAGATGCTCAGGTACTGTTCGTCGAAGGAGGAAAATACAACATCCTTACAATCGGTGGCACCCGGCAATCGGTGTGCGAAGCGGTCCCGCTGGCCTTAGCTTATGGTCGGTCCCGCGCTGCAACCGTCTCCGGTCCGCAGACGAGCGTTACCGTGAGGTCAGAGCAGGATGCCTCAATTCGGTCGCTACTGCAGCTTGAAACGCACCGGTACGACGATCTCCGCGCGTACCGGCGGTCGGGGAAAAGGGGCAACTGCGCGTACCGTATCCAAAGCTGACTTGTCCAGCACCTGGTGTCCCGAGCCCTCGACGACCCGCAGCGCGCTCACCGTGCCGTCCTCGGATATGGTGAAACTCACGGTGGTTTTTCCGCTCCACTTCATCCGTCGCGCCAGCGCCGGGTAGGCCACGTGTTTGCCGATCAATTCTCGTATGTAAGCGAAGTTCTCTTTCAGGTAGCGCACCTGTGCCGTCTCCGCTGGCACCAGCTCGGCCGCCTGCGATCCCTGCCGGGTTTGAGTCGCGGCGGTGGGAACGGATGGGCCGGGGCCCGCAGCCGGCTGAGCCGCTGTTGCCCCTGGGATTTCCCGTGCAGGAGCCGGTTCGGACGGCCGGCTGAATGCGGCTGCCTGCGGCGCGGGCACTGCGGGGTGTGGTGCTGGCTCGGCGGACACCGGCTTGGTCTTACTCAGCGGAACTGACATCAGGGCCGGTGCTTTCGGCGCGACCGGCATCCTCGGCGAAGCGGCAACCCGCACCGCTTCAGGGACGAAATGTGGCTGCGGGGGGTCCGGCAGCTCCATCTGGTCGAGCAGCACCGTCATCGGCTTCGGCTGGTGCTGGATCTCGCGTGATGCCACAAGAATAAGGATCGACGCTGCTGTCAGGTGCAACGCGAAAGAAAGACCGAACCACTTGGTCAGATGCATCATCTGCACAAACCTCCGGGGTTGGTAACGCTATGAACCCGAGCCTGCAACGCCAGCGTAACGATGCAAATCCACCTGCACAAGGATACGCACGGGTGGACCGCCGTCATTCCTACGATGACGCATTTGGTAAAATCGGGAATAGGGCTGGTGGGGATTGGCATAGCGGTTGTAGTTATTGCATCCCTGTTGGCTGAGGTCGTCAGTCGCTTTGGACTAGACACCAGAGGCTCACGTTTGTGGAGTAGACAGTACCAGGACATTCACCCATTGGAACCATCGAAATACTACCACGCGCAATTTCGGTTGTACAGTAGAAGAGGTGTGATTGTGCTTATGAAATGATTCTTTTGAGTGGGGTGGGCTGATCCTTACAGTTGCTGGCGCCTTTTCCGTGTGAGATCAGACAGGATTCGCAGGACCAGTAAGGCAAAGGGCCAAAAGTGCCAAAAGAGATCGAAGATGTCGATCGGCCGCTTGAGCGTGCCGGCCAGCAGCATGCCAACCTTCTCGACGAGGTGAGGCTGAGGGTAGAAGGGTGCCAGGCCAAGGAGCAGGGCGAGGGGGATCAGGATTCCATAGCCGGGCAGCAGCTTCATAGGTCATGTGCTCCTTAGTGCCGGCGCAGCAGGGTGAACCGTCGTTCGGCATCGAGGACGATGCCGGTTATGCCCCGGTGCGGAGCCAGGAATTGTCTGACCTCCTCGACAAACGAGGCAGGCTGTTCGCGGTAGCCCGGCAGCATGGTGGCGAGGAAATCGTCCTCGTCGTCGAACTGGAACGTGGTGCGGAACAGGATGGTTGCGCAGGGCTTCCAACCCGGTACGGAATTCAGAGCTGCCATGGCAGCGGCCCGGGCCGGACGCTCGTCTCCGCTGCCGGCGCCGAAGCGCTCCTTGGCCTCGGTGAAGGAACCACTGTCCCCAGGTTCGATAACCACAATGGTCCCGTCACTGCGCAGCATGCCGGTCACTTGGTTCAGGCTCGCCGACATCTCCGCCTCGGGGACGTGGTGTAGCGAGAGGGTGTAGAGGGCCAGGTCAAAACTTCCGGGCAGCGCCTCGGGGAGTCCTGTCGGAGTCCAGCGAAATTCGACATTGGCAGCCGCTACGTTGCGCTTGGCGGCCTCGAGCGCGTCGCTGTCCGGATCGCAGGCCAGGACGTGACCCGCGTATCTGGCCAAGTCGCGGGTGATCCTGCCCTTGCCGCAGCCAAGTTCCAGAAGCTCTTTGCCGCGCAACTCGCACTGCGACAGGATGGTGGCTATATAACGGTCGTTCGGGTCCTGTATCATGCATTTCCTAACGGTTGCTGCAGAGGCTAGGGTCCCTCGGTTGTGATCTCGAATTCGGGCGGGTCCTGTAGCACCTTTTTCACTGTGCAGAGCTCGGCGGTCTTGACGATGGCGTTGCGGTACTTCTCAGGAAAACCAGGCGGAAGCGTAATCTTCATGGCAACCTTGGCAAGCTTGCTTTTCCCCTCGGCATTGCTCGCGAACTCCATGCGCTGGGTGAGTGCGAGCCCCTCGGTGGAGATGCCGCGCTGCTGGCAGAAGCTCAGCACGTAGATGCCGGCGCAGGTGCCCAGGGAGGCGAGGAAATAGTCGAAGGGAGTCGGCGCGCTGTCGTCGCCGCCACCGGCGGTCGGCTGATCGGTCGGTATTGTCCGGCCGTCGAACTCGGCGTTGACCTTTTTTCCGCCTGGGAATGTGATGGTGATCTCTGCCATGATGACTCCGGAGTTCGGTTTGCTGTGGGGGCGGCTTCAGCCGCGATTATGTTAATCCGACGACTGTTTCTTCAGCAGGCACTGCATGACCTTTTCCACTTCCTCGACATCCGAAAGGTTCGGGAAGCAATCTACCTTTTCCCCGACCATCTGCCGGTACATCTTGTGGCGGTTGCACTGGTCGTACTCGCCGTGACAAAGCTTACTCTGGATGTATTCGGCGCTTCTGGGCATGTCTTTCATGCCGGCGAACAGCTGGCAGCAGGGAAGAAGCGGGCAGTGCGCGCTGTCACCCGTATCCGAAGCCGGGCCTTCTCCGCACCCCGTGATGGCTTTGAGTGTCCTTTGAATGGTTTCAGCCCCGACGGAATCGTCGAAACAACCGGCCCCGGCGTAGGAGGCATAATCCGCGATCTGCGCGATCAGCGTTTCCACCAAGGCGATCTGCCCGGCATAGCGCTCGGGTGCGTCGGCTATCTTGACGACTTCGGTTAACAGCCAGTCGGGGAAGTCCGCCTCCCGGTTTTGCCGCAACGCCACTTCCTTAAGCCGTTTAAACTGCTCCAGCACTGGTATCCTCATCGGTTTGGTGGGCTCCGAAGAGCCTGGTGTGCAGGACGGGGATGATGTCCTGTGGGTCGGGCATCCTGCCCGCAAGGTAACGGGAAAAGATCTGCTCCTCGTCCAGGTAGACGGCGAACTCGCCGGGCGGAGACTCCTTGTCGAGTTGTACCGAAACGTCCCATCCGGTTTCTTCAATCAGGCGTGCCAGACCGGCCGCCACGGGGAGCTGGCTTCAGCTTGCGCAAAACTGGATTCTCACGTTCATATCCCTTCCTCCTTGCTGGGGTTTGGTTCGTTGCCGGCCAGCGCCAGCGCCTTGCGGCCCACCAGCGCCTGGGCGACTTTGCGGCGAGCCTGGGCCAAAAGGCGCTGCACGGTGCCTCGCGAGATTCCCATGCAGAGGCCGGCCTCCTCCTGGTTCTTCCCTTCACCGTCGCACAGGTGCAGCGCCTCCAATTCGTCGTGCGCAAGTTGGACAACCTCCAGCTCGCTGAGGGGCGTGCCCGCCGGCTTGAAGATCGAGGCGCAGTTGGCTCGGTGCGGGCAGTTACAGGTTCTGGGCTTACGCGGGCGCGGCATGATCAGTGTGAACAGCCATGCTGGTGGCCGTGTCCGCCGCAGGTGTGACCCGGCTGGAACTCGGGAAGGGCCGCGGCCTTGAAGAGCTCGATGTTCTCGGCGATGGTCCCTTCGGACGCCTGGAAAACCCTGAATCCGGAGCTTCTGAGCTTGTGCAGTGCCCCGCCGCCGATACCGCCCACCACGATGGCATCCACCGGGTGGCCGCTCAACCCCGCCACCGGATTGCAGGCGCCGTGCTCATGAACGCGGTCGCGGTTGTCGATCGCGGTGATCTCGCTGGTCGTCAGGTCGACCAGGAGAAACCCCGGTGCCGAACCGAAATGACCGAACACCTGACTCGCCAACCCTTCGTTTGCTTCAATCGGAAAACATACCTTCACTGTGCACCTCCCGTGTTTTGTGTATATGCACATAAGATACATTCAAAAATAAATATGTCAACGTGAAATCCGCGCAAGCGGTCCTGGCGGGGTTCAAGGGGCCGTGCTGCAGTTGCCGGAACAAGAGCAGCCGAGTCCGCGTGCCTTCTGCAGCGCCTCTCTCCCTTCGAGGAAGGATAGTACGGCGATGAGCAGCGAACCGACTGCGTCGAGCCACCCGATGCCGGTCAGTGCGTAGCCGACGCTGGCAGCAAAAAGCACCACGGAGAGCCTTAGGCAGGTGCGGGTGCAGGCTGCGTCTGCCAGGATGGCGGGGGAGTTGAGGGCGTTGCCGACCTTCACCTTGTAGTGGATCAGCGCCTGCATCGAGACGATGGAGACGATCCCGATCACGATGCCCCAGCGTGTGGTATCCGGGTGGTGTCCCTGGACCAGAGAAAGTGCGGCAGTGACCGTCAGCCCCAGGGCCAACAGATAGAAGGCACCGCCGGTGATGCGCAGCGCCCGGCGCTCGAACGGGTCACGGTCGGC
>Ga0079306_1001132_pt1 | contig 19095 bp, 17 predicted proteins | sample Methanotroph_Enr_FD_79181 | JGI IMG/M metagenome (GOLD analysis project Ga0079306, IMG submission 79181) | Enriched soil microbial communities from Old Woman Creek wetland in Ohio, USA - Methanotroph_Enrichment_5 | ecosystem: Environmental > Terrestrial > Soil > Wetlands | place: USA: Ohio...
CTATGCCAGAAGAGCTCGTTGTGGGATCTGTAAATGAAGAGGGTATCATTATGTCCCTCTTTCATAAAGAATATAAATTGTTTGGACTTCAGTTTCATCCGGAGTCTGTGATTTCCGGTTATGGTGAGATAATAATGTCTAACTGGCTTAAATTATAGAATAATAAATTCCGGCTACAGCGTTAGAAACATTACTGCTGTCGAATCTGCTTTTTACAAGTTGATATGCATTTTCTCCATGGCTGGCTGCTTTTTCCCTGTCATTACTATATCCCAGAATCATTCTCGAGATTCCATCAACATCTCCGAATGCTGCGATAGAACCATTTACCCCGTCCCTGATAATTTCACTCGTACCATCGGTGGGAGTGACAACCAATGCCTTTTTCATAGCCATTGCCTCTAGCAAGGAGATGGACAAACCTTCCCATAAACTTGGCTGACAAAAAAGATCCATAGAGTTTAGCAGGTCCGGAACATCATTTCTGAATCCATCTGTGAAAATTATTCCTGCCAGGCCTTGCTTATCTATATATTGCATTACTGGTTCCTTAAGGTCTCCGTCTCCAATGATAAGCGCCTTGATCCGCGGGTCGGCAGCATGTGCCTTTTCTACTGCCTTCACAATAGTCATAGGATCCTTTTGTATTGTTATCCTTCCAATAAATCCTACAAGGAAATCATTCTGCAGTATTCCAAACTCTTCTCTTATATTGCTGTATGAGCTATCGGGATTAAATTTTCTGAAGCTTATACCATTCTCTATAACAGTTGCATTTTTGAGACCGAATGCTTTCACACCTGTTATCCTGTTGCTTTCAGAAACACAAATAACCTTACGGCTGAGTAGGCAAATAAACTTTTCTACAAGTATCCTTAATCTTTTACTAAGCACCGATTGATCCTGATGGAAGCTCCATCCATGGACAGTGTAAACCATCGGTATTTTCATGAGCCTTGATATCAACAACATGTTGGAAGCCGCCCTGCTGCCATGCGAATGAATAATCTCTATCTTTTCTTCGCGAATAATCTTTTTTATATCGTTAATGACCCTGATATCAAAGGGGTACTTTGTCTCAAGCACATAACATTTTATCCCTTCATTTCTCAGATAATCTATCATATGACCCGGAGTGAATGCAAGAACCACAGGAGAGACATCCGGGCCAAAGCCCGAAATAAGGTCAATCAAGTGCGATTCTCCGCCACCAATCTGTCCTTGTCTGATTACTTCCAATACTTTTACTGATGTCATATACAAACTTTTGTAACAAAGTTAGAATTTCACTTATGGTTTCCAAAATGTTTTTTTAAACCCTTCGATTGAAATTTTGTTGGAAATATTTTGAGCTGTGAGAATCTTTTATGTTTTTTTTCTATATTTACATATCAATGAGCAGCAATATAACTAAAATTATAACTATGAAAAAGCTATTGTTTCTTTTGTTTATGATCATACCAGGGTTGGTATTTTCAAACGGGAAAGGAGAGGGTCAGCAAACCCCAAAAATGAATTTTTACGGTGTAGATTTCACTCTGGTTAAAACATTCGGAGTTAAAGAAGAGGCCGGAAAGGTTGCAAAAGCCTTCGAAGAGATCAACAAACTTATTGTAACAGAGACAAAAAAATATCAATATGGTAACTTTTTTGCCAAATACATTAGGGAGATTGATCAGTCCGCAGAACTTAAAAAGATTCAGTTTACAGCATTCGACAACGTAAACATAGATGAGGCAATCTACAGGGCCAGAGTTATGAACGAAGCAGGCATGCCTACATACAACAAAGCCTTCAGAATTGACGATGCCGCACTTGCTTCTCTTATCAAGTCTTTCAACACAGGAAAAGATACCGGATATGGTGTAATCTATGTTGCCGAACTTCTTAACAAAGAAGATGGCATGGGGAATTTCATAGCTGTCTGCTTTAATGTGAAAACCAAAAAAATCATATTTGCAGACAGGGTTTCTGCAAAAGCAGGTGGCTTCGGTTTAAGAAACTACTGGGCAGGTCCTCTTGAGAAGATATTCAAACCATAACTTTTATGAAAAAAACTATTTTGCTCTCTCTGATTCTATTAATCGGAGTGGCAGCGTCCGGTCAAAGTATAAAAAGGACGTCCGGCAATCTGGATGTGCTTAAGAGCACTAAAAACATTGGGGTATCATTCACATATGAAAACATGAAAGTGGGGAAGATGGATGAAGAGAGATATGTACAAGAGAAGATCTCTGATTACAATAAAAAGAAATCCGGTTCCGGAGAGGCTTGGCATAAAGAGTGGATTGCTGACAGAAGTGAAAGGTTCGAGCCAAAGTTTATTGAGCTCTTTTCAAAATATCTTGGAGAAAAAGGCATTAGCGCCAATCTTGGAGAGGGGGATATCTTAATGAAGATTAATGTCGACTTTATTGAACCAGGCTTTAACGTGGGCGTTGCAAGACGTAATGCCTCAGTTGATTTTACCTGTATTATCACAAGCTCCGATGGAAAAGAGATTGCATCTGTAACTGTAAAAGAGGCTTCGGCAAACAGTTTTGGTGGAAATGACTACGATGTAGGGTTCAGAGTTCAGGAGTCCTTTGCAAAAGGGGGTCGTGAGCTCGCAAAGTTCATGCTAAAGGATGCCAGACTTTAACTGTCTGAATATTATCTGCTTTTTCTATAACTAAGAACGGCCCAACTGTTAAACAAAAGTGCAAAACCCAGTAATGCAACTATCTGTCTGGTGAGTGCATCTAGTCCGCTTCCCTTTAGATAAACCATTCTCATAATCTCTATGAAGTATTTCATTGGATTGAATATGGTTATTATCTGTGCCCATCGTGGCATGCTCTCAACCGGCGTGAAGAGACCACTCATCAGAATAAATATGAGCATGAAAAAGAACATCACAAACATTGCCTGTTGCATTGTATTTGAATAGTTGGAGATAACAAGACCAAATCCCGACACAACAAATACAAAAATAGACGCTAGCAGATAAAATGTGAAAAGGCTACCCTGTGGGGTTATCCCATAAATGACCCTCCCGATTATCACAGCTATTGTAAGCACCACAAAGCCAATTAACCAGTAGGGAATAAGCTTGGCAAGTATAAAAGTGAATTTGCCTACCGGAGTCACGTTAATCTGTTCTATTGTTCCAACCTCTTTCTCCGACACAATATTGAGTGCCGGCAGGAAGCCGCAAAGAATTGTCAGCAACATGACCATCAATGCAGGAACCATGAATTTCTTATAGTCCATTGCCGGATTGTATCTGTTTTGAGGTACTATCTCAATACCTCCCGATACAGTCTGATTACTGAGCTCGATGGCATAATCAGAAATAATGGATGCCAGGTAAGCACTCCCCATTCCTGCTTTTGTACCGTTTACAGCATTTGCTGCAATCAACACTTTTGCGTTACCCTCTTTTACAAGAGCCTTTTCGAAACCTTCTGGTATTTCCAGAATAATGTCAGCATCACCTTTGTCCAATGTCTTAAGAGCATTGTTGTAACTTTCAGAAAAACTGCTGAGATTGAAATAGGCCGACGCCGAAATTTTTTCTGCAAGTCTGCCGGAAAGCTGACTGTGGTCACGATTGACAATTGCGACATCGATATCCTTTACATCCAGATTGGCGGCCCATGGAAGCACTATCATCATCATAGTAGGGAAGAACAATATAAGTCTGGGCAGAAACTTGTTCCGTCTTATATGTTTGAATTCCTTTTCAATTAAATATTTTAACATATCAAGCAAGTCTTTTTTTGAACATTTTCAAACTTATTAAGATAAAAACTGTAGCCATTGTACAAAGCACACCAAGTTCCAAAAAAGCAGAATCAATTGTAAGTCCTTGAATCATAAGTTTTTTTACCGCAATAATATACCACTTTGCAGGAATGAAATTACTGATGAGTCTCAGTATCCAAGGCATGTTCTCCACTGGGTAAATCATACCAGAAAGCACCATTGTAGGCATCATGAAGACCATTCCGGATATTAGCATTGCAGCCACCTGTGTATCTACCAAAGTGGATACCAGGAGACCTATCGATAGTGCAACCAGAATAAAGATAAGAGATAGAAAAATAAGCCAGAAAAGACTTCCCGATATTGGAACCCCCAGGACAAAGACAGCAAGGAGTAATATTGTAGTAAGGTTTACAAATGAAAGGACAAAGTACGGAACAGCCTTGGATAGAATAATATATATTGGTCTCATGGGTGAAACAAGCAGCACCTCCATTGTTCCGACCTCCTTCTCCCTCACTATTGAAATTGAGGTCATCATTGCACATATAAGCATGAGTATTAGGCCCATAACCCCAGGAACAAAATTGTAAGAGCTTTTCATCTGAGGATTGTATAGCAGCTTTATCTCAGGAATGATATTGATTGTCGACATCTGACTTTGCAGAAGCTCTTTCTGGCAGGCCATTATTATATTAGTGGCATATCTTGTCACTGCATTGGCAGTATTCGGTTCGGTACCATCTGTTATAAGCTGTATCTGAGCATGACCAGTATGAATCAGATTTTCATTAAATCGCTCACTGTATAAAAGAACAATATTTGCCTTGCCTGACCTAAAGAGTGATTCAACATCTCCTGGATCTGATATCATCTTTACTACCTTAAAGTATTTACTGGCAGATATCCTTTCTGTTATCAACTGCGTAGCCTGATCTTTTGCAGGATCATATATTGCAATATTCACATTGTTCACCTCGCTTGACAAGGCAAAGCCGAACAAGATAATCTGAACAACGGGCATCAGCAACAGAATCATGACCGTCCTCACATCTCTGAAAATGTGATAGAACTCTTTTCTTACGAATACCAAAAACTGTTTCATCTCCTGTATCTGTTTAATCTGCTTTTCTGTTTGAACTTCCTGCCAGATGGATGAATACTTCATTCATATTTGCAGCATCATAAATTCTCTTGAGGTTCCTGGGTGAGTCCAGGGCATCAATCCTGCCATCGACCATTATTGAAACCCTGTTGCAATACTCCGCTTCATCCATATAGTGAGTTGTCACAAAAACGGTGATTCCTCTGTCTGACGCTTTGTAAATAAGTTCCCAGAACTGTCTGCGCGTTACAGGATCTACTCCTCCTGTCGGTTCGTCGAGAAATACAATTTTTGGTTCGTGGAAAATTGCCACGGAAAAGGCTAGTTTCTGTTTCCAGCCAAGTGGCAGGGAGCTTACCAGTGTATTCTTCTCCTTTTCAAAACCAAGTTGCGCAAGCATCGCATCTGTCCTTGGACCAATCTCCTTATCATTTACACCATAAATGCCACCAAACAGCCTGAAATTCTCCCACACTTTTAAATCTTCATACAGAGAGAACTTCTGACTCATATATCCGATATTTGCCTTAACACTTTCGGACTCTTTCTCTATGTCGAATCCTGCCACTCTCCCCTTTCCGGAAGTAGGTTTGCTCAGTCCACACAGCATTTTCATGGCCGTAGTCTTTCCGGCTCCGTTTGCCCCTAGAAATCCGAAGATCTCTCCCTTGTGTACTTCAAAGGATATGTTGTCTACAGCGGTAAAGTGGCCAAATCTCTTTGTGAGGTTTTCCACTGTTATCACCTGCTGTCTCTCTTGTTCCATTTTACTATTCATTTACTGTTATTGTGAAAGAGCCATATAACAATCTTCAATTCCTGCCTTAATCTCCTTTACATGGACATGTGTACACCCTTTTTCCAGCAGTCCCGCTTCAATATCCTTGTAATCGAGAAGAGGATTTGTTAAAGTTACATGATGTTCATCGCCAAATGCAAACGCGCTGTTTACAATATCCATCTCCCTTACCTCGTTCAATAACCTTGACATATTGTCGCCTGTAACTGCAAACAGCTTTTTACCGAATGCATCTATTATATTCTGCGGAGTTTCTATCTGTAGGAACTTACCATCGTTTATCAGTGCTATCCTGTCGCATATCACTGCTTCATCCATATATGGTGTAGATACTATAATCGTAATATTCTGTTGCTTGAGCCTCTTGAGCATCTCCCAGAACTCCTTCCTGGAAACAGGGTCCACTCCTGTTGTGGGTTCATCCAGAAAAAGTACCGATGGCTTATGAATAAGTGCACAACTTAGAGCAAGCTTTTGCTTCATTCCGCCGGACAATGCCCCTGCTTTTCTGGTTTTAAAAGGCTCTATGTGCCGGTAAATATCTTTTATAAGATGATAATTCTCCTTTATTGTGGTGTTGAACAGAGTAGCAAAAAACTCAAGATTCTCCTCCACCGACAGATCCTGATAGAGCGAGAACCTGCCCGGCATATAACCTACTCTGCCTCTTATCTCCTTATAATCTTTTACAACATCGTATCCATCAACAGTAGCACTGCCGGCATCGGCCAGAAGCAAGGTGGTTAGTATCCTGAAAAGTGATGTTTTTCCCGCTCCGTCTGGTCCTATAAGTCCAAACATCTCTCCGCGAGGAACCTGAAAGCTTACCCCTCTCAGTGCTTTTACTGTTCCATAGCTTATTTCCAAATTCTCTGCTGTAACGCTGTACATATCTTTTATACAGTTAGTTTCCGAAACTTACCTGGCCATACATGCCAATTTTTAGGTATCCGTCGTTCTTCACCATAATTTTGGTTGCATAAACGAGGTTTGCCCTTTCATCTTTCGTCTGAATTGTTTTTGGAGTAAATTCTGCCTTATCCGAAATCCATGAGACCTTACCCTCATACTCTTTCTGGTCTTCATCACCAAAGTCGGCATATACTTTTACAATCTGGCCGATTTTCAATTTCGACAGCTGACCTGATGTAATATATGCTCTGAGTATAATGTTGTCTATATCTGCAATCTTGAATAGTGGTTTTCCCATAGCCGTAACCTCCCCCATCTCTGCATATTTTGCCAGTACGGTTCCCTTGATAGGCGATGTTATCTTACATTTATCGAGTTGATCCTGAAGCTGTGCAACTTGAATCTCTAAGGCTGCGCTCTCTTTGTCTACACTGTTGTTCCCCTTTTCAAGGCTCGATTTCTGTGCTTCAAGTTGTCTTTCCAAAGTAGAAATCTGGCCATTTATGTCGTCAAGCAATTTTTTGTTCCCTGCATTGGCACTAATGAGATTATTCGCTCTCTGCTTTTCTATCTGCAGATTTGCTATCTGTTGTCTTGTAGCTGCTATCTGTTTTGTCACATCTGCCCTTCTGCTTATTACGGCACCATTACTTGCCAGAAGTCTCTTCTTTTGCAGCTGCAATTGTATGCTGTCTACATATCCCAGATACTGACCTGCATCCAGAACGACTCCCTCATCAATGTTGAATTCTAGAATTTTACCATTAGCTTCCGATGAGACAATAATTTCTGTAGCCTCGAAATTACCTGAGATATCATACTCTGTGCCTTTGTTCCCGCAAGATGGAAATAAAGCCGGTGAAAGTAATACCGTTAGTATTAAAGCTGAATTTTTCATATAATTTTTATTATTTCTTTAATTATTAGTTGTATTCTTAAGATCATAAATTGCCATCATAAGCTCAATTTCATGCTTTGCCCTGTTGGTTCGTGCAATATCAAGAAGATTAATCTCCCTTAGAAGCTCAGAAACCGATATTGTTCCATTTTCCAGTTTTGCCTCAGCGGCCCTTTTTATATTCTCTCTCAATGTAATCAACTCGTCATCTCTCTCCATTAGTCTCTTTATTTTATTTATTGCCACATCCTGCTGTGTACTCTTTAGGTTTGCATTGTATAGGAATATCTCTTTTTGATTGTCTGTAGCTCTTTTGCTGATATCTATAAGCCTGAGTTCATTTTTCTTTGTATAGAACCCCCCAAGGTTCCAGGCAACCTTTACACCTGCAATATAAAACGGCGAGAACTCTGCATTAAGCATATTGAGTCCCGGCCTTCCGTAACCTGCCTGAATATATGCACCAGCCTTGATTCTGTTTTTTGCAGCTACCATAGATGCCTGACTCTCATAAAACAAGCTCTGGGCTTGAAAAAGTTCAAGTTCAGGACGTTTGTTCTCCTTTGAATAGCCCTGTGTAACCGGTTTTTCGAATGTTGCTTGGGTACTTATCTGTTCTCCAACCATTGCAGAGAGCATCGATATAAAAGCCTCCCTGTTTGAGGCTAGTTCGGTCTCTCGCTGAAGGGTGTTCAGCTGTTCAACCTTAACAGCATCAATGTCTGATTGGTTTGCCATTCCATTTTGCATATATGCCGAAACCTGCTTGTAGCTCCTCTCCAGATCTCTTTTTAGTATTTCGGTCTGAAGTAGTTGCTCGTTTAAGAGAACAATTCCAAAAAAAAGCTGGTTAACCCTCTCCTTTAAAGTATATATATCTACATCCAGCTTGCTTTTTTCCAAAGCAGCCTGAGCTTTGATTCCCTCTTTTTGCGACTTTGTTGCCCCCCCATCCCAGATTGTCTGGTCGAGCTGTACAACTGCGCTGTACTGATCCTTGCTCATGGATTTGATTGTCGCTCCAGGCAGTGTGAATGGTATTTCCGTTACCTCGGACTGATAACTAGCCTTTGCACTAAGAGATAGTTGAGGGAGATAGTTTTTGTTCGCATTGTCTATCCTGAATTCCCTGGAACTCTCAATCATTCCGTATTGAACAATCATAGGGTAATTGTCCCTTGCTTTGGTCTGACAATAGTCAAGTGTATACTGGGCAAATGATTCAGCGCTAAAAAGCATTGTTATTATTATAAGACAAAAATGGATTTTTTTCATATTTGTGTATTGTTATTTATTTTATCAGCGCTTATTCTTTAATGCAGATTCCCCCCCAGATTGTCTTGATTGTCTCTTGCCTTCTCATCTGGACAAAAGAATCAAATTCATCCGGAGTCATGTTCCTCGCCCCTAGCAAAAGCGGTTTTGCAAGAAACATAAATATGTTTAGTGAAAGAATATTAAGCAACAAGTCAAATGCTGAAATTTGCCTAATTGTCCCTTTCTTGATTTCAATTTCAAGCTCCTTTTCCAGGTTTCCCAGAATTATCTGAGCCGATTCTCTCAGCTTAGCTATTATATTCTCAAATCTCGCCGGATTGGTTGTCAGCTCATTTATGATCAAGAACGGCAATTTGGGGTTCGCAATTATAATATCCAGATGCTTGTTTATAATGGCCTCTATCTTTTCTTTTAATCCACTGTTTTTAAGCGAGTCTGAAGATATTGCAGAGGTGAGGATAGTAAATTTCTTTTCAAAAAGTTTTTCAAAAAGGTTGTCCTTAGTCCTGAAGTAGTAATGGACAAGAGCCTGATTGCAGCCAACCCTTCTTGCAATTTCTGTGGTTGTAGTCATTGCAAAACCTTTGCTCAGAAACAACTCTTCTGCCACCTCCATTATCTGTTGTTCGGCATTCATTGTTAATACTTTTATTTAATAGACCTATTAATGCACAAAGGAAGTGAATTGTAATTTATCTGCCAAATAAATTTATGTATTAAACGTATGAAAATTCACCTTCCTGAACTACTGTTTTTGTACTCCTCGTATGATAGGGGTGCATCCTTTGGCATCAATGTTTTTTTCAACTTATACCAAACAAAACGGGTGAATATTGTTATAATTTTGCGGCATTCATTTAAGGGTGACAAAGGCGGGTAAATTCTGGAAACCATCTCGGGTGTCCATTTCTCTGTAAAGTAACTCTTATAATAATCACTTTCAGGATTTACAATAATTTCAACCGTACCCTCCCATGGATACCTGGCAACAAGAAAGTTTTGGGTAGACATATTGAATAGTCTGTATAAAAGTGATTTATATGGCAGAAAATTCAAAAACAAGTTGCCAAAATCTGCAGCAAATGTGTATGGCAATTTAGATTTCTCATAAAGAACCAGTTTTCTGTCAATAACAAGTGTAACCCATTTATGTGACTCCTTTGGGGCCAGGAATTCACCTATCAGACTGGGCACCTCTATGTAGCCCCTCTTGGAAACTCTGGCCTGCTCGTTGACAAAGGCTAAAGGGTCCTCGGTATGTTCAAGAACGTGGCTGCAGATTACGTAATCAAACTCCTTGTCTCCAAATGGGAGGTTTTCACCATCAGAAACAAATAACTTCTGGTGAGGGAAAATCTTGAAATCTCCCTTTCTGTGAGTATTGTCGTCAACAAATTTTTCAACCAGTATATCTGCCCTGCGGGTAGGATTGTTGCCGGGGCCAACTTCCAGTACTTTAAGCCCTCTCTTTATATGCAAATAATCTTTATCTATCGGATTTCCAATTTTCATAATCCCTTATTTTTTAAAATATTTACCAAGGCCAGTGCTTCGCTGAGTACCTGCTGCCGACTATAAATCCTCTTTAAGATTGGTCTGTTGTGATTTGCGAGCGTATTATAATCCGGCAAGTCTTGAATCCTGTCCAGTTCAGATATCTTGTAAACGATAGCTCCCTGTTCCTTGAGAAAACCGTAAATCGGGTTCTCTTCCAACAGAAACAGACGCGCTCCCTTCCATAATGACATTACAACGTTTCCCATTGCCTGCTGGCGGATATGATACATCACAACATTCCCGCATAAATCCAGAATATCGCTATAATCTTTCAATGGTATGAATTCTGTCATTGGGACAAACTGTTCTCCGAATGTTTTTTTGCCCACCGATGAGATATGTTTTCCATATGAGACATATGAGCTATCCCCATAAGATAAAGGACAGTATATAAGCCTGTTGCCGACATCGATGGATTTAATCCTGATAAAAGCATCGAGATGATTGTTTTCTATGGTTGCCGAATTACCTAACAAGAGGTTGTCTGCTTTGCAGATTTTAAATTCTCCCTCACTGTCAAAGCCTTCAATAGTGCTGTATTTGAATGGATAATATAAAATATCGGGAGATATGTATCTCTTAATTATATCATATTCAGGTGGGATAACGGTTGAGACACTGCCGATTTTCTTAAAACACTCCATTAGCTCAGATAAAGGAGACCTCTTCCGGTTCTTGAGATAATAGAACAAATTGAAAAGCAGGCTTGAATTATTGAAGAGTATCCTGACAAAATTATCTTTAAAGGAGGATTTCTCTTTTAAGTATTTCTTTGTTTCCGGAAGTAATGTCCTTCTTGCCAGTGTAGGAATGGAATATAGGTCCATGCCCCAGCACATCCAGTGAAAATATACAACGGCAGGAGATTCAAGGATAACTTTAAGTTTGTACGGATTAACGATATTGTGAAGGACTACAGCGGCAAAATCAGAAATATGATCGGTTAATTCCCTGAACTGAGGTGAATCTGCACTGCCTGAAACAATATTTGGGTGGTTTGATTTTACCTGCTTTAGTTCTGATAATTTATCCTGAAACTCAATAAAATAGATGTTTCTGTCTGGATATACCGTCTCGAAAAAATCAATTTCGTAATCTATAAACTTTTGATCTGCACACAGATGCAGTAAATATTTATCCTCCTTGGAAAAGTTCTTCATAAAAACCGATTTACCCTTGAATTACTTTGCACACAGCTTGCAGTTCCTCACTTTTAAGATGAGGATATATTGGCAGGCAAATTACCTGAGAAGCCACTTTCTCTGCCACTTGCAGATTTTCCGGATTTGCGGAAATCAGACCTCGATAGCTTGAGAAATGGCTTATGAGCGGATAAAAATAGCGTCTTCCAAAAATATTGTTTTGTTTGAGTTCCTCATAAAGTTCATCTCTGGTCTTTCCATATACCGTAGCATCTACCATAATCGGGAAGTAGGCATAATTATGTTCCACGCCCGGAATATCCTCCATAAAACTGATTCCGGGAATATTATTCAAATGATTTCGATATGCATTAGTAATATCCTTTCTTTTAGCAATATAGCCATCTACGTATTTTAATTGCAGCAACCCATAGGCAGCCTGAAGCTCGTTCATTTTCGCATTGATTCCCGGCTCTACAACCGTTACCTCATCTGCGAATCCGAAATTCTTAAGGAAGTCAATTCGTTTTTTAGTCTTTGCATCGGGACAGATTATCGCCCCTCCTTCTATGGTATTGAACACCTTTGTTGCATGAAAACTCAATATGGAAAGATCTCCAAAATTCAAAATCGAATTCCCGTTGACCTTCACTCCAAACGCATGAGCTGCATCATAGATGAGCCTCAATCCGTAAGTGTCTGCGATTTGCTGCAAACGCTCAAGCTTGCAAGGATTGCCATATACATGAACGGGCATTATTGCAGATGTCTGCGGGGTAATTGCAGCCTCCACCTTCTCCGGATCAAGCGTAAAATAATCGGGTTCCACGTCTACAAAAACGGGTTTGATATTGTTCCACCAAAGTGAATGCGTAGTTGCCACAAAGCTGAACGGGGTAGTGATAACCTCTCCTGTAATATGCAGCGACTGCAGGGCTGTCATCAGGGCCATCGTCCCATTGGCAAATACAGAGAGATATTTTACTCCCAGATATTCTGCCAGAGCACTTTCAAATTGGTTGTGAAAAGGGCCGTTGTTAGTAAGTATCCTCTCTTCCCAGATTTTCTCCAGATACCCGGTAAATTCATCCAGAGGAGGCATTGCCGGTTGAGTTACGTATATTGGGTTATTCAGTTTTTTCATGACTCTTTATATAATGTCGTATGCAGAAAACTGCTTATTAATTTCTGTAATATCGTTAAACATAAGTATATCCAGGATTGAGAGCCAAGGGACAAACTGGTCGTTGAATTGTTTATATGGTACCTCCCTGGACTGGATGAAATTCAATTCCACTCCTTGACTATTAAAATACCCCCGATCGTATAATTCCAGACCGCCAATAGGATTTACATATTTCCGGTACCCCAGATCCTTTGTTATTTGAATCAAGCGGTCCGCTTTTCCCATGCCTCTTGTCTGAGGTGAGCAAGTAGAAGATTTTGTCCATTTTATCTCTTTTCCCAAATAATCATAGACGGCAGTGATTGAACTTATGGCAAGGTCTGCTACGTTATCGTGTTCCTGGATTATTACAGATTCAATCAATTTATAGACTTCACTGTAATATGGTGCTTTTCTGTAGACCGATCTTATCAGTCCCAAGAATTTTTCCTGATATTTATCTCCCGATAACGGTTTGGTTTCCAGAATCAGTCTGAACGAGCTTGCATTTTCAAGAGGAATGGTAAACAGAAAATCCTTGTCTTGTAATAAGATTCTGTTTCTGTTTATCCAACCCTGTTTTATATAAGTTACATCGTCATAGAAAACAATCTTGTCGGAGGCTTCAATTAAGTGGAAGTAACCGATATAGGGGAAAACATACGGTTGCATTATCGACAATCTTTCAATATCACCCATATATTTTTCTTCTTTTAAACAAAAATAATGATTTATTTTTATCTTTGATTAAACATCGTCCAAATGCAGAACATCAATAACTGGAAACCCTCAAAATTTGTTTATCGACGCGGGAAATTAACCACGTCCAAAGACCCTCATGAGGTTATAATGGAATCCCGGTTTGGCGTAAAAATAGTTGCTGCCTTTTATGATGAATATCTAAGGAAATATGCAAAAGGGAGACTTCTGGATTTAGGTTGCGGCAAGGTTCCTCTTTATGAGGCGTACAAAGATTATATCGATGAAAATATCTGCGTAGATTGGGCAGGGACATTTCATAAAAATCCATATCTGGATCTCGAACACGACATAAATGAAAAGCTCCCTTTCGAGGATGAGGTTTTTGACACAATACTTTTATCCGACGTTCTGGAACATATCAAAAGCCCTCATCTCCTATGGAATGAAATGAACCGTGTCTTGAAAAAAGAGGGAATATTGATAATGAATGTACCATTCTTTTATTGGTTGCATGAGGTACCTTACGACTATTACAGATTTACAGAGTTTGCCCTTAAGAGATACGCAAGTGAAAATAATTTTGAAATACTGCTACTAAAGCCAATCGGGGGAATCATTGAGGTTATGACAGACCTGTTCGCTAAGATATTGCCACGAATTCCTTTTTTCGGAAAGGTAATGTCTGTCTTGATTCAGTCCTTCTCATCATTTATCGTAAACACTAAATGGGGCCAAAAAAGAACATCAAATACGGGGAAATCTTTTCCTTATGGATATTTTCTTATCGCAAAGAAATTCTAACCTTTTTAACGGATAATCGGAAGCTCACGCGATCTATTTTTGATAAAGAACCACAATTCATTTATCGCAAATATTATGAAAATCGCCATCATGCAGCCATATTTCTTTCCATATATTGGTTATTTTCAGGCTATTCACGCTGTTGACAAATACCTGATATACGATAATCTCAATTTTATCAAGGAGGGCTGGATAAATAGAAACAGATTTTTGGTAATAAGTGAGAAGCCGACATTTTTCCATGTAGAGTTAAAAAACCTGAGCTCATTTAAAAAAATCCGGGATATAGAATTGATAGAAAATAATAAATGGAGACACACAATACTTAATGGTATATTTCTAAATTATAAACATTCTCCCTTTTTTGAAGAAGTTTATCCACTTATTGAATCAGTTGTCAATTATCCGACGATAAGTTTATCAGAACTGTGCTATCAAAGTATTACCAGAGTATGTGACTTTTTGGAGGTGCATACAGAAATTGAGAGGGATGCCGATAAATACCTGGAATTGGAGGCCCTACTGTCAAAAAGGATTATTGATGAAGATGATTTCCCGGGAATTTCAATTGCCGGGTTACAACGCAAAACGATAAGAGTGCTGAGTATTTGTAAAAAGGAAAAAGCCGATAACTTTGTAAACGCAATCGGAGGAATGAAACTATATAATAAAGACGATTTTGAAAGAAACGGAATTGAACTGCATTTTGTCAATACTTTAGAATATAAATACAAACAGCTCTCTACCGAATTTTATCCCAATCTGTCCATTGTAGATGTCTTAATGAATTGCGGAAAAACGCATACCAACAAATTTATAGAGAATTATGAGCTCATTTGAAAAAGATCAGAATTTCTGGACTAATTTCTGGAACAATAATCCGATAATCAAAAAACCGGAGCCACAGTTAAAAGTCGGCAGGACAATAAATGGTGTCCCAATAAATGAGAATCTGTGGAATGAGACAATTTCATTCCTCTCCGGACAACTTGAATTAAATACAGATGACAAGGTTTTGGATATAGCTGCTGGTTGCGGGTTGATTTCGGTCCCTTTTTCAAAAAAAGTAAATTCTTTGTGTGCCGTTGACATATCCGAAGAACTGACAAAATCTTACGGAGACTATAATAATATTACTAAAATTATTTCTGATATAAGGGATTGTGAATTTAAAGAAGGTGAATTCACCAAGGTAATATTCTATTTTGCATTACAGTTTCTCACAATGGAGGAGAGTGTCCTTATGTTGGAAAAGATCTATAAATGGCTCTCGCCCGGTGGCATTGCATATATAGGGGATATTCCGGACATCTACAAGATGTTTGACTATTTTAACACACTTGAAAGAGAAAGCCAGTTTTTTAATTCTTTAAAAAACCGAACACCAATAATCGGCACATGGTATTCCCGAAAATTTCTACAGGAACTGGGTGGTTTTGTCGGTTTTGAAAATGTCGAAATAATAAATCAACCGTCAAATTTCTTCAATGCCCATTATAGATTTGATGTTAAGTTATTTAAAAAATAATATATACCTTAGCATCAATTTATTAATTAGGTTAAAATTATAATTTTTTACCTAAATGACTATTTTTATGAGTGAATTAAATCCAATAATAAACATTGGTCCTAAGAGAAGCTGTATTATAATCGGTAATGGAGGACTAGCAGTAAGATGTACTGAGATCCTTAAAGAGCAGGAATTTACAATAAAGGCTATAGTTTCCAACGATAATTCACTTGAAAAGTTAGCTAACAGATTTTGTGTTCCATTTACCGGAGATTTAAAAAATCTTTGTGAATATCAGTCAGTCGATTATATCTTTAGCATTAATAACAGCTTTATCCTGAACAGCCAGGTAAGAGCAATGGCAAATGTCATGGCTATTAACTTTCATGACTCCCCTCTTCCAAAGTATGCAGGCTTGTTTGCTCCAAACTGGGCAATATTAAACGGAGAAAAGGAACATGGAATATCTTGGCATATAGTTATCGGGGAGATTGATGCCGGGGATATAGTTGCACAAAAAACATTCCCTATTCTTGACGATGATAGCGTATTCGTTTTAAACACAAAATGTTATGAAGCTGCTATAGAGAGCTTCAAGGAGATGTTAAAAAGCATAAAAGAAAATAACGTAGTTCGGGTTCCTCAAAACCTGCAATTAAGAACCTATTACGGACAGGCTGACAGACCGCAAAATTTTGGCATACTGGATCCTTGCGCAAATGTTAATATTATTGACCGACTGCTAAAAGCAACAAAATACGGGGCTTTTTACGATAATGAATTTGCATTACCCCTTATGGCGGTCAATAACGAAATCTACACTCTTGAGAACTCATCTGTTATTAAAAAAGAATTCGCCAACGAGCCTGGTACCGTAATAGACTTTGAAGGAAAGAGAGGAATTATCTGTGATGGTGGAGTAATTTTGCCAAAGAATATATTTGACAAATATGGTCATTTGCAAAACATTGAAACTCTTTTGCCTATTGGCACCCGACTTTCGGAAACAGACAAAACAATCGCCGGAAAAGCATCAGAATTCTTTAGAGAAATTGCCCGTTTCGAATACTATTGGAAGCAAGAATTCGAAATTGCAAACTTTCTAAATTGGCCCGGTATTAGTGGAATTTTTGATGAGTCTGCTGCAAAAACAGCAATATCTGATGAACTATTAAGGCGAATTAACAAGCTGTTTCCGGAAGACCATACCAATGATGTTTTATCCGGTATGCTCGCATTATATTTACTTTGCCTGTCTGGACAAAGTTCCGGTACCTTTGGATATATTCCGGTTGATTTGCCTGAAAAAATCTGCGGTATCGAGAATCTTTTCTGTAACTGGCTCCCGTTAAATGTTACAATTGATTATACTTGTTCTGCATTATCCCAACTAGAAAAGGTAATTGAGAAAATTAAAGAGCTGAAAAAAAGGGGAACCTTCACCCGGACGCTCCCAATACGTTATCACGAGTTAAAAGTTAAAACTCTTGCTGGTGCAGATTCTGTAACAATAATATCTGAAAGTACTCATCAGCGTAAAGATTTCCCCGGAAATAATATTATTACTATTTCCAGGAAAGAGGTCTCCATCTGGTTTGAAATGTTTATCAATAATCTTACAGAGTTTGTAGAGGAACCCCTTGAGAATATAAATTTAATCTCAAACCAAAAGCTTTCTGAAATAACACAACTAATTAATAAGCCCGTTTGTGACCAACTACCATTTGATGATGTTTTTGAACAATTTTCACACATTGTCGCGAATTTCCCTGATGAAACCGCCATTGTAGATGTTGGAAAATCTTATAATTATTCTACTTTTTTCAAGGATATTGAAGATTTATCACTAAGAATCACAGCCAAAGGTATAGCACCAGGCAATACTGTTGCAGTTATGATTGGAAGAAAATACAACTATTTTGTTGCTATTATGGCCGTTTTACGCTGTAATGCATGTTTTCTCCCAATTGATCCCACTCAGTCATCTAAGTTCAAGGATTATTTTATTACCGATTCCGGTGCATCTCTTGTAATAACCGATTTTGACAATTGCTTCCAATTAGAAGAGACTCACGTTCCTAATGTGCCATTACAATTAGAAAACAATGCCTCGGATAATGCTGCATACATAATCTACACAAGTGGCACTAGTGGTAATCCCAAGGGTGTGAAAATATCACGCAAAGCCCTTATTAACTTTATTTCAGGAGCAATAAATCTATATGAAATAACAAGAAAAGATCGTATTTTACAATTTTCCAACCTCTGTTTTGATGCCAGTATAGAGGAAATTTTCTGTGCTTTTTGTTCGGGGGCTTCACTTTTTTTAAGAACGGACGAAATGCTCATACCAAAAATTTTGATGGAATTCACAAAGGATAATAATATTTCCGTATGGGATTTGCCAACTGCCTTCTGGAGACAACTAATTCAATCAGAAAATTATATAAACAATATTTTCCCTCAATCTTTACGTCTTGTCATTATTGGTGGAGAGGCCGTAACAAATTCAGATATTAAATTCTGGAAAAGTCATCATCCTTTTCACCGGCTGATAAACACTTATGGTCCTACAGAAGCAACGGTTGTTGCTTTGGTACATGAAATTGGATTACAACATGATTATCCAGGAGCGATCCCAATAGGTCAACCATTGCCCGGAATAAAGATTTACATCGTAAACTCAAACAAAAAGGTAGTACCCTTGGGTGTTACCGGAGAGCTGCTTCTCTCTGGCAATAGTCTTTTTCACGGATATCTTAATAGAGAAACAGAGACAAAAAGAACCTTAGTAAGTTTTAAGCAAAACGTTTTTGATACTCCAGAAGCATGTTACTGTACAGGAGACCTGGTTGCAGCATTGGACAATGGTCTTATTATCTATAAGGGTCGCACGGACTCTCAGATAAAAAGAAGGGGTTACAGGATTGAACCGCTGGAGATAGAGAGACAAATATCTCTTATGAACGGCATTGAAACATGTGTCGTTGTTGTAACCGAGTGCACCCGGAATGAAAAATCACTTATTGCTTTTATAAAAAGAAGCAATACTGACATTGAACTTAGTAAGACAAAAGAGGAAATTGCAAATAATCTCCTTAATTATATGATGCCTGATTTGATTATTGAGATAGAAGATATACCTCTTACAAAAAACGGCAAAGCAGATAAAAAAGTATTATTAAGCAAAGCTCTTGAAAGGATTGAAGAGAACAAAACCACAAAAGCAAAACCTACCAACAAAGAGGAGCAATATATGCTTGATCTTTGGGCAAAAGTACTTTACAATGATTCTATTGGAATTGATGACGATTTTTTTGAACTTGGCGGTCATTCTCTTAAGGCTATTCAGATTGTTTCTGCAATAAGTCAGGAAAAGGGAATTTCTGTTCCAATATCGTCACTCATAAAATATTCAACGGTGCGTCAGCTCTCAACCCTTTTATCCTCAGGAAGAGCCACACAGGATATACAATGCC
>Ga0079306_1001134_pt1 | contig 19083 bp, 16 predicted proteins | sample Methanotroph_Enr_FD_79181 | JGI IMG/M metagenome (GOLD analysis project Ga0079306, IMG submission 79181) | Enriched soil microbial communities from Old Woman Creek wetland in Ohio, USA - Methanotroph_Enrichment_5 | ecosystem: Environmental > Terrestrial > Soil > Wetlands | place: USA: Ohio...
CGGGCCATGAGCTGCATGCCGTAGCAGACGCCGAGGACGGGGACGCCGAGGCTGAAGATAGCGGGGTCGGGCTTGGGGGCGGCTTTGTCGTAGACGCTGGAAGGGCCGCCTGAAAGGATTATCCCCCTCGGTGAGCGGGAGAGGATGTCTTCTACCGGCGCGCTGAAGGGAAGTATTTCGCAATAAACCCGCAGGCTGCGGAGCCTGCGGGCGATAAGCTGGGTGTACTGGCTGCCAAAGTCCAAGATAAGGATTTGATCCATAGATGGTTTCCTTGCCGCCCGCTGAAATTGTGGAGTATTACACAGAAATTCTAACAAATTAAAACCCCCGCCGCCCTTTTACCCAATGAAAGAGGGGACCGCGAGATGCGGTTCGGGGTCCTGCCGCCCGAACCGGCTTTCCGGTCCAGCCGCTCCACCCATCCCCTGCTAGGAAGGCGAGATGTAAACCTGCCGTTCACCTTACGCGGCTGGCCCAAAAAGCCGGTCCGTGCGTCACCCCTCCACAACGGGTTGCGAGTCCACTTATGGTTGCCGGCGGAGACCGTGCGGGCCGGTGAGAAAAACCTTCTTGAGCCCGACGCTTGCGTAAGCGCGGAGGGCGAGAGGGGAGTGAGGGCACGGTGTGCCCGAACGCGTTTTTCGAACCGGCCCGCACGGTAGGCCGCCCAAAAGCGTGAGGACCCCGACTTCGCATCTCGCGGTCTTCTTGAGATCAAGGGACGCTACACGATAACACACAATAACCTCCAAAAATAAAACCGCCGGGGATATTGTCCCCGGCGGTTTAAAAAGTCTCCGGCTGATTGAAAACCGGAGCTATATCACCGGATTTCCTGCCAGAACTTGCGAGGAGGATGAACGATGTTTTTATGCTCGCGCTTGTCGTGCCAGACATGTCCGCAGTACGGCATACCCAGGACCAGGGACTTTTCGCGGGTAAGAACAAAATGAGGGTTGTTCAACTTCGCCGCAGCAATATCCGGCTGACAAATGACGGCATGAACTATGCCCGCGTCTTTCACGGCGGACAGCAGCACTTGAGCAGGCCGGCACCGGGTGATCTTCATTACGGCCCTGCCATCGTCAGTTACCGCCTGAACGAAAACCGCGCCGTTTTTAAGGGGCCCCTTTTTTATTTGTTCATGCAGGTTAAGGTGCTGCATTACCTTGGAGTATTTAGCGAATTTATAAGTAGAACTACGCTTATCCGCGAACCCCCCGAAATATTCAATAGCTTTAGCCCGGGGCATCACAGAGGTTAAAGCTTTAAGCATCAGGCACTGCAACATGCGGCTTTTATAATAATCCTCGCATTTCATCGTTATTTCTTTGTTCAAATCCGGAATAGAACGGAATCCCAGTATTTCGGCGACTTTAGAAACTGCGGCCTCCCCCAATTCGACGTCTTTTTTCAAGTGGGGAAGCGAGTTCACGATCTTCGCGATCTTTGCCGCATCTGCGGGAAGCCTGTTTTTATGCTTTAAAAGCGCGAGCAGCCTGTTTCGAAATTTATCGTAGGCGGGGATGGGATGTTTCCGGGAGTAATCAAGCAGAAAATCCAAAGAAGCGGGCGTAACCATTAATCCGGCTTTTATCCGCATTTTAGCGGCACGGTCATAATTGGAACAGCGGTTGAGTATCTTCATTCTATCTTCCCCCCGAAGCAAATATTCAGTGACATCCGAGTGTTTAATAGTTTAGCAAATACATACAAGTTGGCATGAAAACCACAGCCACGACTAACTGGCATCTCTCGGGTCAGGGCAGGGAGGATTTCAGGCGCCAGCCGTTTATTTTGAAGCCGCCCATTTTGGATAGGACGTGTTTCGACAGCAGGCGGTAGGCCTTCATCATGATTTTGTTGTTCCGCGCGGAGGCGGCTTCGAGGTAGAGGGCGGCGAAGCGGCGGTCGGGGAAGGCCGGCATGTTTTTTGCGCCGCGCAGAGACTTTAAAACCTTATCCTGGGGCATACTGCCGTACCCGGCGAACCGGGCGTACAACTTGAAAACCGAGTGAAGGGCCGCATGGCACAGGTGGGGAAGATCTTCGGGCCGCGTCTCACAGGCGTCTTCCAGGCCGTCGGACATATCCCATAGCTGATACTTGGCCAGCTCGCGGAACCTGGTGGACGGTACAGGAAATTTTTTCGCGGCCCATCTGCGTGCTTCTTTCTGAAGTTTGGCCAGGCTGCCGTCTTTGTCGCCCAGTATCAGGCCGGCGCCGTACATGTGCGCGGTGCACTTGCTGCCTTCGGCATGTTCCTCTTTAAAATAATTCAGAACCTGCTTTCGCGGGTTGGCGAAATACTCGAACAGAAAGCCATCCGAAATCTCATTGCCGCGCGCCCGCCAAGCCGCGCTATTCTTCAGCAGCACGCAGACATCTATATCCGAGCGTTTGGACGGGCTGCCAGTCACATAGCTGCCGCAGACCAGTACCCCGGATACGTCTTTTCGCTCCAGCCATTTATCGGCGTATTTTTTCGCGGCCGTATCCCAGGATATTTTGTTTTTCATGATCAAGCGAAACGTTTCAGGAAGCCGGCGCAGAAGCGGTCGAGGCTGGCTTTTTGGAGGACGGTGCGGCGGGCGGCGGCGCTTAGCTTTTTTTGCGCGGCGGGAGTGAGCGCCATGATGCGGCCCAGGCCGCGCGCGATCGAAAGGGTGGAGAGGGTATCGTAGAAAAAGCCGTTCTGGCCGTCGGTGATGAAGCGCTCCATGTACGGGGTGCGCTTGGTGAGCACCGGGCGGCCGAGCGCCATGCTGAGGAAGGCTATGGAGTTTCCGGCGGCCTCGTTCTTGTGCTCGTCGCGCACGGGAATCACTACGGCGCGGGCCCCGGCGGCCGCGCTCCGAAGATTGTGCAGGTTTTTGGCAAGCGGCAAAAATTCCGCGCCGCGCGGCAGGCCGTCCGGCTTGCCGTCGCTGAAGATCTTAAGGCTCAGGCCGGTATTCTTAACCCCGCCCGCCAGCGCGGCGAACTCGCGGCCCGCCGAGCCCGCCGAGAAAACATAATCCCCCGCCGCGATCTTCTGGGGGCTGTAATACTCGCAGTCGGAAGAATACCCGCGCTTGATCATCCCCGCAAGCCCCATCTCCCCCCACAGGCCCCGGTCGTCGAATTCCAGCATATAGCCCGCGTCCAGCCCCGCCAAAGCCTTCAGCCTCCGGACCAGGTCCGCAGTGAAATTATGCCCCGGCATCGGGATCAGGTGGTTTGCGATAAATATTTTTTTCGCGGCCTTAGCCTCGCGCGCCAGCCACAAAAAAGCCGGAGCGCAGCGCGCCCGCTTCGGGAAATCCAATAAAACCACCAGGTCGTAAGCACCGCGCGCGGCGCGCTTCAGCCCTTCCAGCCCCGCATACTTGAACCGCTTCCCGCCCGGCGGCGGCAAAGCTCCTAAAAAATCGTAATGATAGTCAAAATCGTGGACGATATCCAGCGAAGTCTTTTTGCTTTTCCCCAGCGCACGGACAAAAGCCCGCTCAAAATGCAGGTTCTCGGGACATTCCGCGAAATTCGCCAGCAAGATTCTCTTCACGCCTAAATTCTATTAAATAAACCGCATCTGCCGTGAACATGTATGAAACCTGGCGGCGGCCGGGGGGACAGGGTTAGCAAAACCCTCCCGCAGGCCGAGGCTTGCGTAAGCGACGAGGCCGAGGGGGGAGGGGCGGGCACGGTGTGCCCGACCCCGTGTTTTGCGTTCCTGTCCCCCCGACCGCCGTCGCGATTTTAAGAGGCACAAAAAAATACCCCGGCGGGTGGCCGGGGTATTTTCGCAAGCCTTGCGGCTCTTATTTCGCGCTGTACAGGTAGGTCACGAAGTCGTGCCAGCCCGTCGCTTTGTCGAAGGCGAAGTCGGTGTACTTGCCCTCGAAGATCCCCTCAAGGCGCTCCTGCGCTATGCGGGTCTCGACCGGCGGCAGGTAGACTGAGACGCCCTTGCTGTCCGCCAGGTCCCGGCCCACGCGGTTCTTGTTCGAAGCCTTGTTGTCGATCACCAGCTCGGTGTCGATATAAGTCTGCAGGCTCGCAGCCGAGGCCTTCAGCGCCGCGGCCTTCTCGCCGTCTTTCATGTTGGCGGCGGCCAGCTGCGCGAACTGCGACACGTCCCCGTAGAAGGAGATCTCCATCTTCGGGTCCGAGCCGGCGCCGATGCAGTCGTAGCGGATCACGCCGTTGCGGGCCGCCTTCATCGCTTCCAGGTCGCCGGAGTCTTTAGCCAGTTTGGCGAAGTCGGCCATCTTCACGCCCAGGCCGTCCACCTTCGAGGCCCGGAGAGCGGAGAGCTGCGCGCCTTTCTTGGCCGCGTCGTAGAACATCTTGAAGGCTTCCACCATCACGGCCCCGGTCTCTTCGGTGCTCAGGGACGGTTTCTTGGCCATCGCGCCCAGGAACAGGTCGTAAGGATAGCCCAGGCCGGGCACGGTCTCTTCCGAACCCACGATCACCTGCGCGTTGTCCTTAACTTCGAAGGCCACTTCGGCCATGTTCATCAGGCAGGCGTCGAAGGCGATGATGTCCACCTTGCCGGCTTCCTTAAGGATAAGGCCGATCTGGGGCGTCCTGATATAGTTGCCGGTCTCGTCGTCGAAGGAAATGCCCTTGCTCTCCTTGCGGGGATCCATCCACCCGGAACCATGGTTCCAGATGATCAGCATATAGCGCTTGGCGGGAAACTTTTCCTTGGACCACTTCACGAAGTCCACCGCGCGCTTGTAGTCGCCCATATCCACCGTTTTGTCTTCCTGGAGGACGGCGGAGGTGATCTTGTTGGGATCCTTGTCCTTCTTGATCAGCATGCGGCGCGAGCCGGTCCAGTTGCCGTCCAGGTCCGTATCGCCGCTGGTCTGGCCGTTCATGCGGCCCTGCTCCACCACTATGTTCATATCCTTGGTGGAACCTATCTTTTCCATCTGGTTGACATTATAGAGGCCGGCCATCTCAAGGTTGTTCTTGCCGTTGATGAACACCATCACGGTCCATTCCTTGGGGGCGGCGGGGGCTTTGGTGGCGTCTGCCAGGGCGGGACCCGAAGCCGCGGGGGCCGCCAGGCTCTTGGAAGTCCGGCCGCCAAAGTTAATTTCTCCGGCCGAAACGGCGGAAACCGCCATCGAAGCCAGGACCAACACCGTCAATATCTTTTTCATTAGATCCTCCAGATCACGTTCTACGCAAATAGTATAACAGAATTCCTTGACATGTCAAGGAGCCGAAAGACCCAGACCCGGGGGGGTCTAAAAACATTCTCCCGGTAGGTCCTGGGCCTGTTGTAGCGTCCCGGGTTTTCCGGCATAATATAAGTATCCAGACAGGAGGGACTACTGAATGAAGAAACTATCCTATATAGCGGCCGCGGTAATTTCGGTTTTCGGAACACTTTCGGTCTCGGCCGGCGAAAGCCAGGTCCTTAAAAGCGCCGGATATTCCCTTCCCACGATAGAAGTCCCCACCCCGGAGGCCCCCAAGGCCAACCAGTGGATGACTTTGCGCAAGATCACGGTGAACGAAGCGCAGCCGGACATGAACGACACCCTTATCGGCATAGTGCGCGGCATGGACATCGACAAAGCCGTGAAAGAACTCAACGAGAACGGCTTCAAAGCCTCCGCCTACCAGGACAATAACGGCGGCTACATGGTAATGGTGGACGTGAAAGGCCTGGACGCGGCGGATCTGGCCGTGGGCCTTGCCCGCTACTACTACATAACCGAGGTTAAAGTCGGCCAGAAAGTGCACAACCAGCTTTTCGGCCTCCAGAACAAATCCACCTTCGCCGTTAAGATGGGCACCATCAAGGGCGGCATGAACCACAGCCCCGTGGACCTCAAGATCAACAAGCTGGACTGGACCATCACCGGCGGCATGAATCTCTCTCCCGTGGACGTGAAGATAAACCACGACGAAAAGACCATCACCGGCGGCGCGAACCTCTCCCCCGTGGACCTCAAGTTCGTCTGGAGCCCCGAGGAAGTGACCGTGGAAGGCGGCGCCAACCACAGCCCCGTGAAGTACACCGTGAACTGGAAGGCCGGCCTGCTCGAAGGCTACTCCAACCATTCCCCGGTAAAACTCGAATTCAACATGGGCGAAGGCTATGCCGACCAGACCATCGTGACCATAAAGGGCTACGCCAACCACGCCCCCGTGGAGCTTATCTACAACAAGGTCAACGGCCACATCGGCGGCGGCATGAATCTCAGCCCCGTAGACGTCAACCTGGTCAACTGCGACCTGTACGACTTCCTGCAGTATTTCTTCCTGTTCGTTAAATAACAGGCCGCAAAACGGAAAGCCCTCCCGGCCGGGAGGGCTTTTTATTTTCGCGCGTTATGTGCGGGAAGTTATAATATATAATATACTCGATGAAAAGACTGCTGCTTGCCGCGGCTATAGCCGCACTTACATTTACCCACGCTTCCGCCGCCTGGTGGGTTGAAAACGATTATTCCTTCGGCTCCAACGGCCTCAGTAAAAACTCCCTCACCCTGTTCAGAAAACACTCCCGCGTCCTCACCTCCGGGCTGAACGTTTCTTTTTATAAGGACAAAACCGGCTACGCCGACAGGATCTATTCCTTCCGCGTGCCGGTGATGTACTCCGGCTCGAAATACTTCGTTTCACTGAAGCCTTTTCTTTACCCGGTCTCCCCGCTCACCCGCTCCGGCGCTTCGGGCGGAAAACTCTACCTGCTGACCTCGCTGATGGACGAGACGGACGAGAGCTATCTGCACCTGGCCGTTTCAGGGGCCTGGGCCAGCCAGAAAGCCTTCATGACCGAGGCCGGGACCCCCGTGAGGAAGACTTTTTCGCAGTCGGCCTTCGAAGTGCAGGCGGAGAAATCTTTTTACGGCCAGTTCTTTTTCCAGCTTACGGGCGCCGGTTTCCCCAAATCCCCGGGGATCTCGAATTCCAGACTGCTCCGCCCGGTCCTGGACCAGTCGGATATGGCGTACCTGGGAACCTTCCGCCAGCTGACCGCCCTGCCTGAATGGGCGCTGACCGCGCAGGTGGCCCGCAACATGAAACCGGAATACGACAGCCATCTTTATGCGGGATATAGTAAAATATCCATCAGGCAGGCGGGCATAGCTAATTCGGCCATTTTCGGGCTGAAGCTGGGGCTCAACGAAAAAAGCAACCTGGACATGGCGTACAACGCCTACAAGCAGGAGAATTCGGGCTGGAAGAGCTACTATAAACTATTTTTGCAGATATTTTTTTAGGACGGTAACAGGATGGTAACTCAGTCGCAGGAAAGCCTGGAAATGCTGGTGATGGTCTCCCGGCTGCTTTCCTCAAAATTGGATATTTCGGAACTGCTCACCACCATCATGCGCCTCGCTTCGCGCGTGGTAGGGGCGGAGCGCGCCTCGCTTTACCTGCTGGACGAAAAAGCCCAGGAGCTCTATTTCGACGTGGCCCTGGGCCTGCCCGAAGACGTGCAGAAGATGCGCTTCAAGCTGGGCGAGGGCATAGCGGGCACCTGCGCCAAGGAAGGCCGCTCCATCATCATCAACGACACCGCCTCGGATCCGCGCCATTCCAAGAAGGCCGACTCGAAGAGCGGTTTCGTCACCCGCTCCCTGCTGACCTGCCCCATGATCATCAAGGGCAAGGTGATAGGCGTGGTGCAGGCGATCAACCGGATAGAAGGCGACTTCACCGAGATCGACAAGAACAATTTCGAGGCCTTCTCCAGCCAGGCGGCCATAGCCATCGAGAACTCCCGGCTCTTCTCCTCCGTGAAGGAAGAGAAGCGCAAGATGGAGATAGTTTTCAAGCGCATCAAAGAAGGCGCCATCCTCACCGACGTCAACGGCGGGATAATCCTGATCAACAGCTCGGCCAAGATCTACCTCGAGCACGAAAAATACAAATTCGAGAATATCAGCGGCGCCTTCCAGAATTTCGAGATCAAACCCGCGCTGAGCGAGATCCTGGCCGGGGAAGAGCCGCTCTGCCGCTTCGAGCTTTACCGGGAAAAACCCAAGCGGTTCTATCTCGACGGCTCGGCGATAAAGCTTTTCCGGGAGGACAAAGAGGGCAACCAGATCGCGGAGGGCAAGCTCTGGATCATGGCCGACGTCACCGCCCAGCGCCTGGAAGAGCGCATGGCCCGCAACTTCCTTTCGCTGATCTCGCACAAGTTCAAGACCCCGCTGGCCTCCATCAACGGCTTCGCGCAGATCCTCAGGGACGAGGCTGCTTCCAAGAGCCTGCCCGACATGGTGAAGAAATCCTCGGAAACCATTTACAGCCAGGGCCAGAAGCTCAACGTCCTGGTGGAAAGCCTGCTCGATTTCGTCACGATGGACAGCCTGGACGCCTGCTCCCTGGAAAAGATAGAGTTCGACGCTTCCGACTTCCTCGAGGAGATAGCCGAAGACGCCAGGGGCAGGTTCAAGGATACGCCCGGCCTGGTAATAAAGGTGGCCACCCCCGAGCCGGTGAAGGTTAAGGCGGACCGCAAAATTTTCGCCTCCGCGGTCAAGAGCCTTATCGACAACGCCGTGAAGTTCAACAAGAACAAAGACAAGCTGGTCATACTCTCGACCCAGTCGCGGGACGGCTATGCCCTGATTTCAGTGGGCGACAACGGCCCCGGCATCCCCGGCGAAGAGCTGGAGAACATTTTCCACCGCTTCTACCAGGTGGAAGCCTCCTTCACCGGCCAGGTGGAAGGCTGGGGCCTCGGCCTGGCCCTGGTGAAGAAGATAGCCGAGGTTCACGGCGGAAAGGTCTTCGCCCGCTCCCAGCTGCAGAAAGGCTCGGCTTTCACGATCGCCCTGCCCAGCTAGTTTCCTGAGCACGCAAAAAGAAGGGCCGGCTTTATAAGCCGGCCCTTCTTCTATTTATACTTCGCCTCTATTTACTGGGTTATCTTTTCGGTGCTGCCTTTGTCGACGGTCTCCTGGGTCGAGACGCTGCCGACGCGGCGGAAGCTCCACTTCGCGAAGAACTTCTTGGGGCCGCGCACGTCGCCGCGGGTATCCACGAAGTCCTTGGTCTTGGTCAGGTCGCCCTCTGCGAAGGACAGCTGATAGTTGTTGGCGGCGTCCAGGACGAATTCTTTCTCGCCCAGGTTGCTGTTGAAGAACAGGAAGCCGTCCTTGACCAGCTCAACCTTTATCGCGACCTTCTCGCCGGCGTAGTACTGAGCCCAGACGTCGTTGACGCTCAGGACGAACTTGCCGTCTTTGAAGGCCCAGCCGGCCAGGGACATGCCGTTTTTGTCGGGCGCGGTCGCCACTTTGTACTGCGGGGTGATCTGATACTGAACATCGTACTGGCCAGCCTCGGCTATATTATAGGAATAGGCGGCTGAGCGGGTGCGGATGTCCACGCGGGGTCCTTCCATGCAGACTTCGAAGGAATCATTTTCCCAGGGCAGGAGCTGGCGGGGCGCCATGCTGAGCTGCGCGGTGCGGCGGAACACGTCGTGGGGGACTTCCTGGCACTGCATACCCTTGGTGACGGTTTCGTCCACTGACTTGGGGCCGTGGCCGGGCTGGCCGCCGGGGCCGCCGGGATGACCACCGGGCTGCTGGCCGGGCTGGCCGGGCTGATTGGGGTTATGGGGAGGAGGAGGCGGAGGGGGATCAGGCACATAGTGGCAGACCCTGATATATTCGACGCTCTCGAGACGCGCCAGTTCGGACATCATCCCGCCGGAGGAGGGCCCGAAATTGAAGGTGTGGCAGTCGCGGGTGAACCGGACGTGGTCCGCGTGCTGGCCGCCGTAGGTGTTCCAGTTGTTATGGTCCCAGTTAGTGGGTCCGTTGTGGTGATTGCCGGGCTGGCCGGGAATAGGGTAATCGAGGGTTACTGCCTGCTCGATGGTTTTGGTGAGGTCTACCTTGGCAAAGTCAACGTCAGCCGCGCCGGCAACTCCGGTCATTCCGAAGACGAGCGCTGCGATAAGTTTATTATTCATCCATTTCCTCCCTGATGGCCCCGCCTTTCCGGCTGGAGTCCTGCTAATAGTATAGGATAGAAGCCGCGCGGCAATAAGAGGCCAAAGGCCCAAAACCGCATCGTTTTTAGGCCTAAGTTTCTTTACCTAAAGGCCTATGACGCGGGTCAATAAAAAAGAACGGCCCCGCGGTTCTGCCCGCGGGGCCGCGCTGCGCTGACGCCGGTCTACTGCACCAGCTTGTTATCCGTAATGAGCTTGCGAAGCTCCGCCATGTTCGGGCTTATCACGTAGGGCTTGCCCACGGACTTCATCGCGCTCTGTATGTCTTTCAGGCCGTTGCCGCTGATCAGCAGCACCACGGACTCGTTCTCTTTCACGCGGCCTTCCTTAACGGCCTTGAGCAGGCCGGCATAGGTGGCGGCGGCGGCGGGCTCCGCGAAGACGTTGGAGCCGCGGGCTATGCGGGGGATAGCGGCCAGTATCTCCTCGTCGGTCACGCTGACGGCGAAACCGCCGGAATCGCGGATGGCCATGACCGCCGCCATGCCGTCCCGGGGGAGGCTTACCGAGATGCTGTCGGCGATGGTGACGCCCGAAACGGGCTGCACTTCGGTGCCGGTCTCGAAAGCGCGCTTGATGGAGTCGGAATGCTCGGCCTGCACGGCCACCAGCTGCGGCAGGCGCTCGATGATGCCCAGGCGGTGGAACTCCACGAAGCCTTTCCAGATGCCGCTTATGATATTGCCGTCGCCTACGGAAACGAAGACCTTGTCGGGGGTTTCCCAGTTCATCTGCTCGCAGATCTCGAAAGAGCAGGTCTTCTTGCCTTCGCGGGTGAAGGGGTTGATCCCGGTGCTGCGGTTGTACCAGCCGTATTCCGCGGAAGCCTTCAGGCACAGGTCGAAAGCGTCGTCGTAGGTGCCTTTCACCATGATGACCGTGGCGCCGAAGACCAGCAGCTGGGCCACTTTGGCCGCGGGAGCGGTCTCCGGGACGAAGATCACGGTCTTCATGTCCAGGCTGGCGGTCAGGCAGGCCAGGGAGGAGGCGGCGTTGCCGGTGGAAGCGCAGCAGATAACTTTCTCCCTCATCTCCAGAGCGCGGGCCGTGACCACGGCGCTGGCCCGGTCCTTGAAAGAAGCGCTGGGATTGCGGCCGTCGTCCTTAATATAAAGGTTAGGCACGCCGCATTCGGCGCCCAGTTTCTCGGCCCGGTAAAGCGGGGTCCAGCCCACCTGCACCGGCGGCACGTTCTTGATGCTGGCGATGGGCAAAATGTCCAGGTAGCGCCAGATGCTGCGCTCCGGGTTGTCCTTGAGCACTTCGTAGTTGAGCCGCTTCTTTATAAGGTTATAGTCGTAAAGCACCTGCAGGTTGCCGCCGCAGGCGTTGCAGTTGTACTTCGTTTCCGTAAGCTTATGGTCTTTCCCGCACCGTATGCACTGTAAAGTCTTGATCTTTTTCATAGTTCCTTAAGGGACGTCTCTAAAAAACACCGGCACGGGGCGGCCGGGAACGGGCTTTTCCACCAGGAGAATCATGGGGATGCAGGCCCGGTGCTTGTCGCCCATGAAGAGCGGCATCCGGGGATAGTTGGAAACCGAAAGGCGTTTAGCTCCGTTCCCGTCCACGGTTACGCCATGGGGATCCCTGTTCTGCACGCACCAGACGACCGGCTTGCCTTCCGCTCCAGCGGGGTCGGCCAGGACCGTTTCGTACGTGAGCCCGAGGGCTTTCGCCTTTTCCACCAGCGGGGCTATCTCCGCGTTCCGCGCCCGGTTGATAGAGAAGCCGGTAAAAGCCTCCGGAAGCCAGACGGAACAGAGCCACAAACCGAGCAGGGCCAGGGCGGGGTAGATCACGAACTTGCGAAGTCTTTTAAAATCTACCAGCGGCTCCTCGTCCTGCTTTTTCTCATGGGGGTCCATGATCTTACCCGGGAAGCACGGTCGTTCCGGCTTTGCCGGCCAGGGTTTCCTCGAAGAGCTCCGTCTTCGAGATATAGGCGACGCTGCCGCCGCCCTTCACGAATTCTATGACGGCCTTTATTTTGGGGCCCATCGAGCCCGCCGGGAAAGGCGGGGGCACCTGGTTGTAGATGGCTTCCAGCTCGGAAACCTTCAGCACGCGCAGGCTCTTCTCGTCGGGCTTCTGGTAATTCAATTTGGCGCCGTCCTCTCCGGTGAAGATGGTCAGGCTGACTTCAACCTCTTCGCCGCGGGCTTTCGCGCGCTTCATCAGCATGCAGCCGAGCAGGGCGCTGGCCAGGTCCTTGTCTATCACGGCTTCCACTCCGGTGTACATCTTGAGGGGCTTGTCGCCCTTGGCCGGCTTGGTGTACTTCACGCCGTAGTTAGTGGTGTAAATTTCCTGCCCGTCCTTCACTTCGGGCGTCACTTCGCGCACCGGGATACCGCCGCCGCCGACGGTGATCGGCACTATGCCCTTGTCCAGCATGGCCTCGATGGCGTCTATCTCAACGATGTCCACAGGTACGGGGGACGGCACCACGCGGCGCCAGATCTCGCTGCCGGTGGCGTCTTTCTTGTACATCTTCATGGTCCAGCCGTCCTGCATGCGCTGCTTCGCTTCTTCGGAGGTGTAGGACTGGCCCACGTACTTGGAGGGGTGCTGGAAATCGGGGTCGTCCTTGTCCACCACGACCTGGGTCACGATGCCGGCCACTATATTGTCGATGCCGCGGATGTTCAGCTCGTTATTGAGCTGCGCGAGCATGTAGGACATCGCGCCCTGGGTGTCGGCCACGCAGACGTCTAGCGAGAGCGGGAACAGCGTAGGGCGGCACATCTCGGCGCGCATCAGGATATTGCCCACCTGGGGGCCGTTGCCGTGGGTCATCACGTAGCGGTCGTTCGGGTGCTTCTCGAAAATGTCGGCCACCAGCTTGCCGGTCTCGGCGGTGCGCTGCCACTGCATGGCGATATCGGGGTTGATGGTCTTGCCGTCCTTGTCCTTAAGACCGACCGGGGCGACCTCGTTGCCGCCGAAAGCGAATATGCGTATTTTTTTCATTGTTGTAAGCTCCTATTCCTCTGAATTGCGGCTCTCCGCCTGCTTCGCGGCCATGCCTACCGAGCTGATGTACTCAAAAACGGCCTGTCTCACCGCCCCGGTAAATTTTGACAGTTCTTCTTCGTTCTTTTCAAGCCTTGAGAGCAGGCGGAGGGTGATCTCGAGCTGCACGCCGCCGGCCGAAGCGCGGTTCACTATGTTCTTAGGCGAAGTTCCGGGCAGGCGTTCGCAAGGCGTGATCGCGGAGAAACCGGCGTCTTCAAGGCGCTTGGCCACCAGCGCCGCGGCGCTTTTATTCCCCCCGCCTACGCAGACCCAGCTGCCCCTGTCGGCCTGCGCGTGCAGGGAAACCCCCAGCACCGCGGAGGTAGCCAGCCGCACCGCGTCCGGATCGTCGAAGCGCGCCGCCGTAACATGCAGGCGGCCGCTCTTCCTGCCCTGCCAGCCGTTGAAAAGATAAAGGTTCAGGTCCCCGGAAGCCACGCGGCGGGCCAGGCGCGAGGTGGTCTCTTCTATATCCCCGCCGTGGATGGCGAAGACCGAGACCGCCGAGCCGCGGTTGTAAACTTCCCTGGAATAGTCCAGGCCTTCGGTATTGGCGGCAGTGAGCGCGGCAAAGCCGGGATAGACGTCCCCGCCGCGGCGCAGAGCGGCGTCGCCGGAGCAGGCGGAGAGCAGTAAAAGCAAAAGCGGAAAGAACTTCTTCATTTCATTAAAAGCGGACTATGCATATAATATAAAAAATAAAGCCGTTCAATCTCCGCGGCCGGGCAAAGGCTTAAGTTCGCCCGCCCCGTAGCGCCGCAGGTACGGCTTCATCAGCCCCACGCAGCTTTTCCTGGCCCCGCAGCCGGCGCAGGCCGGGTAAGCCCGGTCTTCGGGAGGCAGGCTGACCACGGCCAGGCGGCGCAGCGCCGGCGAAAGCAGGCACAGCGGGAAATGGTAAAGACGCGTCTCCGCGAACCCGGTAAGCGCCCGGGCGCAGGCGTTGACCCGGCTTGCGGTAGCGGAGAGCCTGACCGCGAGCTTCCCCTCGTTGCGGGCGCCGCTGCCCTCGGCTTCGTAATGCATTACCACTACCCGGCAGCGCGCGCCTTTCAATGAACGCTTTATGAAACCCAGGATCGCGCCGAGCCGCAGGTAATTCCGCCTGTGCAGTATCACCCTTATCTCCAGGAAAGGGGCCGCTGGCAGGGAGATCAGGTTCTTGAGGCCCAGGGTGGTCTGTTCAAAGGCGCCCCTGACCCCGGCGACGGCGTCGTGCTCCGCCGCGGTGGGTCCGTGTATGGAAACCGCGAGCGTGAAAGGCGGTTTGGCGGCGGCGGCGAAAGCCGCGGCGAAGGCCGGGTCGGAGAAGCGCCGGCCATTGGAGAGCAGGGCAAGTTCCTCCCCCTTCAGCCTGCGCCTGAAATAAACCATGGCTTTCAGGAACTCGGGGTTCAGGGTGGGCTCGCCCCCGGTAAGGTTCCACGCCCCGGCCGTGCCGGAGTTCTTCCTGTAAGCCGCGCAGCCGCGCAAATGCTTCTCGAGCCGGGAGGCCTGCTTAAGCAGGGTATAGTCTTTCGGCGTATTCCGGGAAAAGCCCGCGGTGTTGGCGCACATCAGGCATTTGTTATTGCATTTGTTCCAGACAGGGATATCGGGCATTCGGGAAACTATTTTATCAAATTGCCTGCCCGGGTACCGCCAGGAACGGGACTTTTACTCCCGGATCGGGCGACCGGCCCTCCCTGCGGGAGGTAAAATTGTAGAATATAGTCGGAAATGGATCTTAATACGGACATATTGGTTTTAGGGGGCGGCCTGACCGGGCTGGCCCTGGCCGAACGCCTTAAAGGCTCCGGCGCAAAAACCCTTATACTGGAAAAAACCGGCGAGCCCGGCGGACTTTCAAGGACCGCCAAAGCCGGGAATTTCCTTTTCGACCTGGGCGGGCACAGGCTCTATTTTTCGAAGCCCGAGATCAGGGCGTGGACCGAAGAACTGCTGAAAGGGCGCAAGCTGCTGCGGCCCAAACGCAGCAGCGCCGTCTTCACCGGCGGGCGCATGCTCAAATACCCCCCCACTTTCCTCAACGGCCTGCTCTACGCCGCTCCCGTCCTGTTCTCGAGAGGCCGGAAATCCAGCGCGCCGCAGCCGCCGGCCACACTCAAGGATTGGCTTGAAACCCGCCTGGGCACGCGCGTGCACGACCGCTATTTCAGGGATTACACCAAGAAGGTCTGGGGCCTGGGTACCGGCGAGCTTTCCCCGCTCTGGGCCGAGCGGCGCATCGGCGGCGGCTTCAGCGTGAAATCCCTGCTGCTCGAACTGTTCGGCGGCAAGCTTTCCTCGAAAGAGAACGCCGGAACTTTCCTCTACCCGGAAAAAGGGATAGGCGAACTTCCCGCAGCCCTGCTGGAAAGCGCGGGCCCCTCCGCGGAACTTCTTACCGGAGCCGAGCCGCTGGAGCTGAAATTCAAGAACGGACGTCCCTCGGCCCTCGCCTTCCGGCGCGGCGGCGGGACCTTCACCGTGAATTTCAAGCACCTGGCTTCCACCATCCCGCTCAAGTCGCTGCTGGGCCTTATCCCCGGTACTCCCGCGAGCCTGGCCGGCGGGATCAAATACCGCTCGCTGATCATACTTTTCGCGGCGCTGCGGCGGAAGAAACCCCTGGCCCAGCACTGGGTCTATTTCCCCGACGCCGACGCGGAGTTCTCAAGGGTGTGCGAGCTGGCGAACTGGAGCCCGCTGATGGCGCCCGGCGGCTGGCTGCCGATGACCTTCGAATTTTTCTGCGACGAGGGCGACGCGACCTGGAACATGAGCGGGGAACAACTGGCCGCGCTGGCCTTCGCCTCCCCGGCTTTTAAAAAGCTGGCCGGGCACTTCGAGCCCGGGCCTACCGCCGTGGAACGCCTGCCCCACGCCTACCCCCTTCTCTATACCGGCTCCGAAGGCCCCCTGGCCGCGGCGAAGAAAGAGCTGGCCGCTTTCCCGAACCTGCTCCTCTGCGGCCGCACCGGCGCGCACGCTTACCTGGACACCGAGGAATGCCTCCTCGATGCCTGGTCCGCCGCCGAGAAAATAAAAGCTTCGATCTTGAAGAGCGCGTAAACTGCAGCAGGCCGGAATTTTACTCACGTCAGGGAAGTGTAGTCGGGGGCCTGTCAGGGGTGTGGCCCCGCGAACCCTGGAAGATGGAAACCCTTGCGTCGGTTTCCCCCCAGCCGGGATAATTAGGCTGGGGACCCCCCTTCCGCAAAGGGTTCGCGAGGCCACACCCCTGCCACCCCTCCGGAAGAAAATTCCGGCCAGGGGGGACAGGGACAAGATTTGATGAAAATTGTTTTTGTGCATAACGGGTATGAGAGCCTTGGGATAGAGTATCTGTCCGCGGCTCTTAAAGCGGCGGGGCATGAGACCGGGCTTGTGATCGACCCCTGCCTTTTCGACGAGGCGGGTTTCTGGCGCTCGCCGGTACTGGCGCGTTTTTTCAGCTACAGGGAAAAAGTACTGCAAAAAGTTGAAGCACTGGACCCCGATCTGGTCGCCTTCTCCGTCTTCACGGATACTTATCCCTGGGCGCTGGACCTGGCGCGGGAGATCAGGAAGCGGACCGGGGCGAAGATAGTGTTCGGCGGCATCCACCCCTCCAGCGCTCCCGAAGCGGTGATCGCTGAGGAGGCCGTGGATTTCATCTGCCTCGGCGAGGGCGACCTGGCCCTGCCGGCTTTGGCATCCTTTATCAGCTCCGGCGGACCGCTCCCGGCGGGGATCTGGGCGAAAAAGAACGGCGCGGTCCTACAGGGCCCGCCGCCGGCGCCCCCGGCGAACCTGGACGAGCTGCCGTTCCCCGACAAGGATCTTTTTCCGGAGGCGGCGCCTTTATTTTCGGCCGGCTACCTGGTCTCAGCCTCGCGCGGCTGCCCGCACAGCTGCGCCTACTGCTGCAACAGCGTGTACAAGGAACTTTACAAGGATTCCGGAGTGCCCTGCCTGCGGCGCCGCGGCATTCTGAACGTCCTGCGCGAACTCGAGACGGTGAAGGACCGCGAGCCGGGCTTCCTGCATTTCACCGACGAGGTCTTCAATTCCGATTACGCCTGGCTGGAGAAATTCCTGCCGCTCTACAAGTCTCACGTCGGGCTCCCTTTTTCCTGTTTCGCCTTCCCCGACGGCCGGCTGGCGGCGGCCGCCCCGGCGCTGGCCGCGGCGGGGTGCTTCAAGGTGCAGCTCGGCGTGCAGCGCTTCGACGAGGCGCTGCGCGAGGACCTGCTGGGCAGGCGGGCCTCCAACGCGGATATAGCCGCGGCCATTAAAGCCCTCAAGGCCGCCGGCATCTACGTCACCTGCGACAATATCCTGGACCTCCCCGACGAAAGCGAGGGCGAGCTGTCCTCACTGGCTGATTTTTACGCCTCGAATACGCCCGACCATAACGAGGTTTTTTTCCTGCGCCTCTACCCCGGGACGCCGCTGGCAGCGCGCTGTGCGGGACATGAAGACACTCCCGGCGGCCTGATGCGCCCGGCCGGCTATTCCCCGCTCAAGCCCTCCAGGCAGCGTGCTTATTTCACCCTGCTCACCCTCCTGCCGCGCCTGCCCGCTTTCGCCAGGCGTTTCTTCGCCCGGCGCCCGGGGCTGTTCTTCTCCGGCGGGCTGGGGCTGCGCGTGCTCTCCCGTATTTTCAGCCGCCCGCGCCGGGACTTCCATACCGGCCGCTTCCTGCGCCTTTACTCGCATTTCATCTTTGCTAAACTGAGGGACAATGCCTGAAACAGTACTGGTCACCGGGGCCACCGGCTTTATCGGCCTGGCCCTCGTAAAACGCCTGTCGGCCTCCGGGCTGAAGGTGCGCTGCCTTGCCCGCGCGGGGGCGGACGTCTCGCGCCTCGCTTTGCCCGGCGTCGAGATCTTCCGGGGTGACCTGCTGGACGCCGCTTCGCTGAACGCAGCGGTAAAGGGCGTGAACCGCGTCTGGCACCTGGGCGCCCTGGTAAGGCCGGCCGGTTTCCTCATCGGCAGAAAACAGCTGCTGGGAAATTTAAATTCGATAAACGCCCGTGCGACTGGTGAACTCGCTCAGGCGGCAGCCAGGGCGGGCGTAAAGCGTTTTATCTATTTCAGTTCCATCTCCGCGCTGGGTCCCGGAGAGAACCTCTCCGACGCCGCCGCGCCCCGCCCCCTCACCTATTACGGAAAATCGAAACTGGCCGGCGAAGCCGCCCTTAAAGCCGCGGCGCTAGGCACGGAACTCGAATACGTGATCCTGCGCCCCTCGTTGATCTACGGCCCCGGTTCACCGGGCTGGGCCCCGCTGTTCCGCTCCGCGGGGCGGGCGGTTGTCTTTCTGCCGGGAAGAGGCAGGAATATGCTCTCGGTCTGCGGCCTTGAAAACCTGCTGGACGCCGCCCTGCTCGCCGCCGGGAAAGCTGAAAGCGGGGCCGCTTTCAATATAAGCGAAGGCTCCGTCAGCGTCCGGGAACTTGTTTTACTTATCGGCTCTCTGCTCGGCAAAAAGCCGGAGCTGGTCGGACTGCAGGTATTTTTTTTGAAGGCCGTCTCCTCCATTTTGGACGGCCTGCTCGCCCTTGCGGGACTTTATATGCCCGGCTTCATCGGCGCGGACAGGGGCAGGCTTTACGAAGCCTGCGCCAGCTGGTCACATGACTCGGCCGGCATACGCAAACTGGGCTGGAGCCCGGCCGTTTCCACCAGGGAAGGCCTGGCCGCGGCGCTGGAGGGAAAACCGTGATAAGGCTGGAGCCTCTCCCCCCCTTTAAAGACCCGCCTGAAACAGGTGCGGCCTATTCGTGCACCGGGGCGTGGGCCGGCCTTTGCCGTGAGGTTTACGGTTACGACCTGCGAGGCTTTTTAATAAAAAAGGACGCCGCGGCAATAGGCGGCTTTCTCTGCGCCATAGTGCGCTCCGGCATTTTCGGAAACCGCCTTATCTCCATGCCCTTTTCCGACGAGCCAGGCCTCTGGCTGGATCCCGGCGCTGCCCTTGCCCCGGAAGAAGCGGGCGAGCTCAGGGATTCCCTGGCCCGGGAACTGGACGCCCTGGCTGCCGAAACCGGGGCGGCTTACGCCGAACTGCGCGGCGCTGAACTGCTTTTCCCGGAAGGGGCCGTCGA
>Ga0079306_1001136_pt1 | contig 19061 bp, 16 predicted proteins | sample Methanotroph_Enr_FD_79181 | JGI IMG/M metagenome (GOLD analysis project Ga0079306, IMG submission 79181) | Enriched soil microbial communities from Old Woman Creek wetland in Ohio, USA - Methanotroph_Enrichment_5 | ecosystem: Environmental > Terrestrial > Soil > Wetlands | place: USA: Ohio...
CCCGTGGTGAGTATCAGATCGAAGCGCCCGCTGTCGGCCCACTCGGTGAGCTTTTGCGAGATGAGGCTCCCTTCGTCGGGGATGACCTCGGTATGGAGCACGGTAACCTTGCGCTGCTCCAGCCAGGTTTTAAGTGCCGGTCCGCTGCCGTCGGCGCGCTCGCCGGTCGAGCAGCGGTCGCTCAGGGTCAGTATGGCTGCGTTCATGGATGGTCTCCTTGGGGGTTGGTTTGTTGGCGCACTGTTTGCGCGCGGGGCGGAGGAGGGCTGGCGCTGTGGCTCTCAGGGAAAAAAAGGCGGGGCCGGTTGGTTCAGCTCGACTCAGAGCTGCGAGACACCGCCGGCGACCGGAACCGGTCCGTTACTCCGCCTCGCGACGGTAAGTGCCGCTCTTGCCGCCTTCCTTGAAGATAAGGGCGATGTCGGAGATGACGATCCCCTTGTCGGTCCCCTTGCACATGTCGTACACGGTGAGGGCCGCCACGGTGGCCGCGGTCATCGCCTCCATCTCGACACCGGTGCGCTCGAAAGCGCGTACGGTGGCTCGTACCTCGATGCACCCCTTTTCGGGCTCGACCTGGAAGTCGACCGCCACGTGGTGCAGCGCGAGTGGGTGGGAGAGGGGGATCAGGTCGGGGGTGCGCTTGGCGCCAGCGATCCCGGCGAGCCTTGCCACGCCGAGTACGTCGCCCTTGGCCATCCGGCCGTCCACGATGGCACGCACCGTTTCCGGTTTCAGGGTGAGCAGCGCGCCGGCGATCGCGGTGCGCATGGTCGGGTTCTTCTGGCTTACGTCCACCATGATGGCGTTGCCGCTCGCGTCGAAGTGATTGAACGACATGTTATTCCTCCAGTTCCATGGTCGGGTCGAGGATCTGCAACTCGACCTCTTCGCCTGCGGCAAACTCGGTCCGGTCTGCCGGGAGCAGCGCAAGTGCGTTGGCCTTCAGCATGGTCTTCAGTATCCCGGTGTTCTGGTCGCCGGAGCTGGCGATCAGGTAGCGTCCCGCTTCGAGACGCGCGTGGACCCTGACGAAGTTCATCTTGCCCGGCTTTTTGCGTAACGGCCCGGTGAGTTCCGCCCGCACCGTGCGGCGCAGCACCTTGGTGTGCCCCATCATCTTCATGATAGCGGGACGGGCGAACTGCTCGAAGGTGATCATGGTGGAGACCGGGTTGCCCGGGAGCGAGAAAACGGGGACCTTCCCTTGCATCGCGAAAGCGGTAGGACCGCCGGGCTTGATGCCGATCTTCCAGAACTGCTCTTCGACCCCCAGCTCGGCCAGGGTTTCACGCACCAGGTCTCGGTCGCCGGCCGAGACTCCCGCAGAGGTGACCAGCACGTCGGCCTTGAGCCCTTCTGAAATGAGGGCCAGGTGGCTTTCCCGGTTGTCCCGTGCGATGCCCAGGATGAGCGGTTCGGCGCCGCACATCTTCACGGCGGCGGCCACGGCGAGGGTGTTGCTGTTGACCACCTGGCTGTTGCCCGGCTGGGTGCCGACCTCGACCAGCTCGTCGCCGGTGGAAAGGATGGCGACCCGCACCTTGCGGTACACCGGGACCAGCAGTCCGCCGAAAGAGGCGAGCAGGCTCACCTGGGGAGGAGCGATGATGGTTCCCTTGGCAACGACCGTCTCGCCGCAGGCGACGTCCTCGCCCTGGAAACGGATATGGTCCCGCTTGGTTACCTGGTTCAGCAGGGTCACCGTACCCTCGTTCACCTCGGTTTCCTCGATGGGAACCACGGCGTCGGCGCCGGTGGGAACCGGAGCACCGGTCATGATGCGCGCCGCACAACCGGGCTGGACCGCATCGTCCGAGCTGACCCCGGCCGGTATGTAGTCGGTGACCTTGAGGGTGGCGCCCGGCGTGCAGTCGGCGCTGCGGACAGCAAAGCCGTCCATCGCCGAATTGTCCCAGCGGGGCATGTCGCAGGGGGCCGTGAAATCCTCGGCCAGCACTCGTCCAGCCGCATCGAGGAGTAACACCCGCTCGACGCCGGCTGGTGCAACCTTATTGAGAATGATGCGCCTGGCATCCTCGAAACTCGTCATCATGTACCTCTTCTTCACATGGTTGTTGCCCGCGCTATGCGGATTCGCTGGCCAATGCAGCCTCCCAAGGCATAGCATATTTGTCGGTAAATAGAAAATTATTTCGCCTTAAACTCCCGCTCGGGAGCACTGCGTTAGGGGAGAAAATTGTTGACTTGCAAATAGTTGCACGCTAATGAAACACATGTCGATTTGTTTACAGTTCGGGTTGTATGATTTTTGTAAACGGAGTATGTTTTTGGTGCGGCGCCCTGGGCACTTGTTTTTCGCAGCCGTTTTTACAAGGTTTAAACGGTGCGAGGCTGGCCTGACAGAGCCCGCTGCCTCGACCGAGGGATGGATTTGAGCATGGGATTAATCGACACCTACGGCAGACGGATCAACTACCTGCGGCTCTCCGTTACGGACCGTTGCAACATGCGTTGCAGCTACTGTATGCCTGAGGCCGGGGTGGAGAAGATTGCCCATACCCAGGTGCTGAGCTACGAGGACCTCTTGAGGATCTCCGCCGAGGCGGTTGCAGCCGGGATCGAGAAGATCAGGGTGACCGGGGGCGAGCCGCTGGTGAGAAAGGGGATACTTCCCTTTCTTAAACGGGTTGCCGCGCTGGACGGTCTTAAGGAACTGGTGCTGACCACCAACGGACTTCTCTTGAAGGATATGGCGCAGGGCTTGCGGGACGCCGGGGTGCAGCGGCTCAACATCAGCATCGACTCGCTAAGGCCCGAGACCTTCGCCAGCATCACCCGGGGCGGCGACCTCTCGCTGGTTCTGGCCGGCATCGACGCCGCAGAGCGTACCGGCTTTCCGCCGCACAAGATCAACGTAGTGGTGATGCGCGGGGTGAACGACGGGGAGATCCTCGATTTCGTGAAGCTCACCATGGAGCGGCCTTATGCTGTCCGTTTCATCGAGTATATGCCCACCTGCGGCGACGGCGACTGGCGTGAGCTCTGCGTGCCGGGGGCCGAGATCAGGGAGAGGATAGCGGCCGAATACCGGGTCGAGGAGGTAGAGGCCTCGGAGCGCTCGGGTCCTGCCAGGAATTTTCGGGTCGAGGGGGCCGTCGGCTCGCTGGGGATTATCACCGCGATGACCGGGCACTTTTGCGACGGCTGTAACAGGCTGAGGGTGACTGCCTCGGGGGTTGCGCAAAGCTGCCTGTTCGCCGGTACCGGGGTGGATTTGAGGCCGGTTTTGGCCACAGGCGACGACGCGCTGTTGCGGGCGGAACTTAAGCGCATCGTGGCGGCCAAGCCGGGGAGGCACCAACTGACCGACGAGGGGGCGCAGAATACACCGTTTGCCATGTCGCGGGTCGGGGGCTAGGGCGGCAAGCGTCGCTGGCGAACTGGCAACATGCAATCGGACGGATCGGTCGGATCGGTCCGATCGGTCGGATGAAAAAACAAAGCAGGGGGAGGTCGTTTGATGAAAGGCAAAGTACTGGCGGTGAACGTCAGCCTGAATAAAGGTGAAAGGAAAAAGGCGGTGCCTTCGGTGACGCTGCGCGAGGAGCACGGTATCGTGGGTGACGCGCACGCCGGAGACTGGCACCGGCAGGTGAGCCTGCTCGCCATGGAGAGCATCGCCAAGATGCAGGCCCTGGGGCTCGATGTGGGGGAGGGGGACTTCGCCGAGAACATCACTACCGAAGGGATCGAGCTGGTCAGCCTGCCGATCGGGCAGCGCTTCGCCCTCGGCGAGACGCTCCTCGAAGTGACCCAGATCGGCAAGGAGTGCCACACCCGGTGCGCCATCTTCTACCAGGCGGGCGACTGCGTGATGCCCAAGGAAGGGATCTTCGCGCGGGTGATCACCGGCGGGGTCGTGCAGCCGGGCGACGAGATCACGCTCTTGGAGGGTGGCAAGTAGCCGGCTGGACGATAGGAAATTTTGAAGGGGGGCGAACCTGGTGTTCGCCCTTTTTTTATTCGGGTTCTGTCAGGCCTCCCGGGGCAGGACCACCGCGAACGTGGTGCCGCTGCCGGGGATGCTGGAGATGTCGATGCTGCCGCCGTGCTCCCGGACGATGCCGTAGGAAACCGAAAGCCCAAGGCCCGTGCCGCTTGCCTTGGTGGTGAAAAACGGGTTGAACACCTGGCTCAGGTTCTCCTGCTGGATGCCGACTCCGGTGTCGGACACCCGCACCTCGTAGAGTTCGGCATCCGGTACCGGTGCCGTCTTCAGGGTCAGCACTCCGCCGTTGGGCATCGCCTGCACGCCGTTTAGTACCAGGTTGGTGAAAACCTGCCTCAGCTGATCCCCGTCCCCTTCGACCACCTCGACGCTCTGTGCGTAACTCTCCACCACCTTGATGCCGTCCAGCGGCACCTGGTGTCCGATCTGGGTCACGATCTCGTGCAACATGTCGTTCAAGCGCACCGGTCCCAGCTCGCGCTGCTGGCGCCGGGCGAATTTCTGCAGGTTCGACACGATGCGCTCGACCCTTTTGACCTGCTGAAAGATCATGTCGACTTCCTCGCGGTTGTCGGCGTCCTCGGGAACCGACAACTGCAAAAGCTCGGTGTTGCCGCGGATGATGGCCATCGGGTTGTTGATCTCGTGTGCCACGCCGGCCGCCAGCTCGCCTATCGCCGCCAGCTTCTCCACGCGTAGGAGTTCCTCCCTGGTCTGCACCAGGAGCCGGTTTTTCTCCTCCAACTCCGCCGTGCGCAGCTGCACCTTCTGCTCGAGGTTCCGGTTCAGCTCGATGATGTTGTGCTCGCGCTCGGCCAGGGAGCGGCTCATGTCGTTGAAACGCTCGGCCAGGTCGCCAATCTCGTCGCGCGTGTCGATGTTGCTCTGCACGTTGCGCTCGCCGGCGGCCACGCGGCGCGCCAGCACCTCCAGCTGCCTGATCGGATGGGAGAGCTTTCGGCCCAGGAAGCCGGCCATGGAAACGCCCACCAGGCAGCTCACCAGGAGGACGAAGCTCAAGAGTACCGCCATGTCGATCTTCACCGCCGAGTACTGGCTCTCCAGCATCCCGACGGACAGGGCGCCGATCGGCACCCCCTGGAGCGAGAGGATCGGTTCGTATGCGTTGAGGTACCACTCGCGGCCCAGATAGGTCCTGCCGACCCAGCGGGTTTTGGCCAGGAGCACCTTGTTGTAGACCTGCGTGGAAAGCCGGGTGCCGGCCACCCGCACGGCTCCCTGATGCGGCACGTTGCTGGCGATCATCCGGTCGCCCATGAACAAGGTGGTGTTCCCCACGTCCTGTCCCTGCAACCGGGCCCCCTCGTAGACCACCGACTTGATCTTGTCCACGAAGGTCTTGGAGTTGTTGAGCAGGATGCCGCCGTAGAGCGCCCCCAGCACGTTGCCGGCACGGTCTCTGACCGGTGCGGCGACGAAGAGGAACATCCCGGCGCTTGTGGGCGGAAGGGCCGGGCTCCCCTTGGCGGCGGGCGCCTGCGCAACCAGCGCCTGGTGCACCAATGCATCCCCCTCGAGGGCCAATTCCTGCGCCGGAAGGACCGTGGTGCCGCTCACGATTTCCCCCTTCAGGGCGCGCGACACAAAGAGGTTGCGCATCTTGTCGTCGCCGGCCAGCTCGGGGTTGTTGGCGCGATAGATCACCTTGCCCGAGGCATCCACCGCCGCCAGAAGGTCCAGGTGCTCGCTCGACTGTACCGGCGCGAGGATATCCGCCACCGCCTCGCGGTTTCCCGAGCCGACCGTTTCTCCGGTCTTGCCGAAGGCCGCAGTGAACTTCACCACGTCGTAGAGGCGGGTCAGCTCGTTCTGGTAGGCTTCCCGGGCCACGTTCAGGTCGTAGCGGACCTTCTCCTGGGCTTGGGTCGCCACCTTGGCGCTCAGGATGAAGACACCGGCCATCCAGCAGATCAGGATGGCGACGCCGAGCGGGATCAGGGTGGCAACGGTCAGCTTGGTTTTTATCGGAAAGCGCAGCTTGCGGATGTTCATGCCGGGACGTGGAGGGAATATTCGATGATCTTGCGGTCCAGGGTCTTGCGGGAGATGCCGAGGATCTCGGCGGACCTGCTCTTGTGGTACCCGGTGTTGGCGAGGGTGCGCTCGATGTGGTCGCGCTCCACGTTTTCCAGGGAAACCAGCCCGACGTCGCGCTTGACGACGGTCTCCGGCTGCTTGCGCCAGATGGGGAGCTCCTTGCCGGTGATGGATTCGCTGCGGGCCAGGATGACGGCGCGCTCGATGACGTTCTCCAGTTCGCGGATGTTGCCGGGCCAGTCGTAACCCATGAGGAGCGTCAGGGCTTCCGGAGTGACGCCGGTGACCCGTTTTTTCATCCTGTAGCTGTACTTCTTGATGAAGTGCAGTACGAGCGGCTCGATGTCCTCCTTGCGGTCGCGCAAGGGGGGGAGCGGGATGTTGATCACGTTGAGGCGGTAGTAAAGGTCCTCGCGGAAACGCCCTTCGGCCACCTCGCGCTCCAGGTTCTTGTTGGTGGCGGCCACGAAACGGATGTCGGCGTTTTTCGGCTTGGTGGCTCCCACGGGGATGAAGTCGCGCTCCTGGATCACGCGCAGGAGCTTCGCCTGGATGGCGAGGCTCATGTCGCCGATCTCGTCCATGAAGAGGGTGCCGCCGTTGGCCTCCTCCAGAAGTCCCTTCTGGCTCGCGATCGCGCCGGTGAAGGCGCCACGCACGTGGCCGAAGAGCTGGCTTTCCAAAAGGGTTTCGGCGAGGGCGGCGCAGTTGATGGAGAGGAAGCGGCGGTCCTTCCTCGGGCTGTTGTAATGGATGGCACCGGCGATCAGCTCCTTGCCGGTTCCCGACTCGCCCAGCACCAGGATGTTGGCTTCGCTCGCCGCCACCTGCAGGGTAAGTTCGTAGGTCTCGCGGAACACCGAGCTTCTGAAAATGATGGACTCCTGCAGGATCGGCTTGCCGAGCTCGTTCTTGAGCGCGCGGTTCTCCTGCCGAAGCTGTTCCTTTTCCAGCGCGTTGCTGATCACGCTCAGGATCTTTTCTTTGGGAAAGGGCTTGGTGACGTAGTCGTAGGCCCCGAGCTTTATGGTCTCGACCGCGGCGTCGATGGTCCCGAAGGCGGTCATGATGATGATGGGGAATTCGGGGCGCAGTTTCTTCACCTTTTTTAAAACGGAGATGCCGTCCATGTCGGGCATGCGCACATCCTGCAAAAGCAGGTCCACGTCGCCCGGTTCGCCTTCCTCGATGCGGCGCAAGAGCTCGCGCCCGCCGCAGAAGGTCTCCACGACATACCCCTGAGACTGCAGGAGCTTCTTCAGATAATTGAGTATTCCCTGTTCGTCATCGCAGATCAGAATTTTTTCCTGTGCCATCTCTTTTCCCTACCTCATATTCCCGGTCGCATGGGTCGTGCCCTGCGCGTTCTGACCAGGTCATAATGTTACACATCATGACAAAACTGCGCATTTCTTAGATTTGCTTAATCTTCAGGTTTTTCCCCGTTCTGGCGGACAATACTATCATTTCCATGGTTTATCCGTATACAAATTTTTTTAAGATAACGAAAACTTCGTGGCACGACACCTGTATACATATCGGGCATCGTGATGGCGCTTGCCAATTATTCAATGAAGAAAGGGAGTTCAGAACATGGCTGTTTCACGAAGACAATTTCTGCAGGGAGGGGCGGCCGCTGCGGCGCTGGCTCTGAGCGGCGGAAAAGCGGAGGCGGGGATCGATTCCGCCGAGATGCGCACCAAGGGGCTTAAGAGTTCCACCACTATCTGTCCGTTCTGTGCGGTCGGCTGCGGCCTGGTGGTATCCACCAAAAACGGCAAGGTGGTCAACATCGAAGGCGACACCGAGCACCCGATCAACCAGGGGGCGCTCTGCTCCAAGGGGAGCGCGCTGTTCCAGGTCGCCAACAACGACCGCCGCCTGCAGAAGGTCATGTACCGGGCGCCCGGCAGCGACAAGTTCGAGGAGAAATCCTGGGAGTGGGCGCTGGACCGCATCGCGCTGCGCATGAAGGAAACCCGCGACAAGAGCTTCAAGGCAAAAGAGATCAACAAGAAAGACAACAAAGAGTACCTGGTGAACCGCAACGAGGGGATGGCTTTCCTGGGCGGCGCCGGTCTCGACAACGAGGAATGCTACCTCTGGAGCAAGTTCGCCCGCTCCATGGGGGTCGCGAACCTCGAACACCAGGCCCGAATATGACACTCCGCTACAGTCGCCGGTCTGGCGGCTTCGTTTGGACGTGGGGCAATGACCAACCACTGGATCGACCTGAAGAACGCCGATGCGATACTCGCCATCGGTTGCAACCCTGCTGAAAACCACCCGATCTCCTTCAAGTGGATCGAGCAAGCCCTGGATAACGGCGGCAAGCTGATCGCCGTCGATCCGCGCTTCACCAGGACCGCCTCCAAGGCGGACCACTACGCGCAGATCCGTCCGGGCACCGACATCGCCTTTTTGGGCGGCCTGATCAACTACGCGATCACGCACAACATGATCCACGAAGAGTACGTGCGCGAGTACACCAACGCCTCCTTCATCGTGAACGAGAAGTTCGACTTCGAGGAAGGGCTCTTCTGCGCCTTCGACGACCAGGAAAAGACCTACGACCCGAAATCCTGGGCCTACGCGACCGATGCCGCGGGGAACCCCAAGCGCGACATGAGCCTCAAGGATCCGCGCTGCGTCTACCAGCAGCTGAAGAAGCACTACTCGCGCTACGACGTGGACAAGGTCATCGCCATCACCGGCACCAAGAAAGAGGACTACCTGGCCGTCGCCAAGGCCTTCTGCGCCACCGGGCGTCCCGACAAGGCGGGGACCATCCTCTACGCCATGGGGATCACCCAGTCGACCCACGGAACGCAGAACGTGCGTGCTACCGCCATGCTGCAGATGCTGCTCGGCAACATCGGCATCGCCGGCGGCGGCGTGAACGCCCTGCGCGGCGAGAGTAACGTCCAGGGCTCCTCCGACTACGGCCTTTTGTTCCACCTCCTGCCGGGCTACCTGAAATCCCCCGAGTTCGACAACGTCGACCTGAAGGCCTACCTGGAGAAGTGGACGCCTAAGACCAAGGACAAGAAGAGCGCCAACTGGTGGGGCAACACGCCGAAGTACACCGTGAGTTTGCTCAAGGCCTGGTACGGCGACAACGCGACCCCGGAAAACGGCTTCTGCTACGACTACCTGCCGAAGCGAAGCGGCAACTACTCCTTCATGAAGCTGATGGAGAACATGGGCGGCGGCAAGCTGGAGGGCCTGGTCTGCATGGGGCAGAACCCCGCAGTGGGCGGTCCCGATTCGCTTAAGACCCGCGAGTCCCTGGGCAAGCTCAAGTGGCTCGTCACCGTCGACCTCTGGGAGACCGAGACCTCTATCTTCTGGAAGCGCCCGGGCGTGAACCCCAAGGAGATTCAGACCGAGGTCTTCATGCTGCCGGCGGCCTCCTCGGTCGAGAAGGAGGGTTCCATCTCCAACTCGGGCCGCTGGGCCCAGTGGCGCTACAAGGCGGTCGAACCGGTGGGGAACGCGAAGAGCGACCTCTGGATCATCGACAAGTTCGCCAAGAAGATGAAGGAAGCCTACGCCAAGGGGGGCGCCTTCCCGGAGCCGATCACCAAGCTGGCCTGGAACTACGGCACCGGCGAGGAGCCCGAGGTGCACCTGGTGGCCAAGGAGATCAACGGCTACTTCACGAAGGACATGACCATCGTCGACAAGGACAAGACCCTCGAGTTCAAAAAGGGCGATCAGGTCCCGATGTTCAAGTACCTGCAGGACGACGGCTCCACCGTGTCGGGCTGCTGGATCTACTGCGGCTCCTACACCAAAGACGGCAACATGATGGCCCGTCGCGACGCGACCGACCTGCCGAACAAGCTGGGGATGTTCCCGAAATGGTCCTGGTGCTGGCCGGTCAACCGCCGCATCATCTACAACCGCGCCTCGGTCAACCCGGACGGCGTCCCCTTCAACCCGAACCGCCCGGTCATCGCCTGGGACGCGCTGGAGAAGAAGTGGAAGGGCGACGTGCCCGACGGTCCCTGGCCGCCTATGAAGGACGACAAGGAAGGAAAGTACCCGTTCATCATGGTCCCCGAAGGCCACGGACGGCTCTACGCGCTGGACATGAAGGACGGCCCGTTCCCCGAGCACTACGAGCCGATCGAAAGCCCGGCGAAGAACCTGCTTTCCAAGACGCAGACCAACCCGGCCGTCAAGATCCCGGCCAACATGACCAACGACACCACCAAGTTTCCGTTCATCGGCACCACCTACCGCATGACCGAGCACTGGCAGGCCGGCGCCATGACCCGTTCCATCCCCTGGCTGGTGGAATTGGTCCCCACCATGTTCGTGGAGATCTCCGAGACCCTGGGTCGCAGCAAGGGGATCAAGAACGGCGACATGGTCAAGGTAACTTCGCTGCGCGGCAGCATCGAGGCGGTGGCGCTGGTCACCTCCCGCCTGAAGCCCTTCAACGTCGAAGGGAAGCAGATCGAGCAGGTCGGACTCCCCTGGCACTTCGGTTATGCCGGTACGGCCACCGGGGACTCCGGTAACGTACTGACGCCGTCGGTTGGCTGCGCAAATACGAGCATCCCCGAGTTCAAGGCATTCCTCTGCAACATCGAGAAAGGGGGTAAGCACGCATGAGCAGCGAAAGCAAAGATTTCTCCAAGTCCAAGGCGTTTTTGATCGACATGACCAAGTGCACCGGCTGCCGCGGCTGCCAGGTCGCCTGCAAGCAGTGGAACCAGCTGGAGGCCGAGAAGACCAACTTCTTCACCGGCGAAGGCTACCAGAATCCGCCGCTCATGTCGGAGTACACCTTTACCCGCATCAAGTTCAGGGACTACCAGAAGAACGGACAGAACGAGTTCGCCTTCTACAAAGAGATGTGCATGCACTGCAACGAGCCGGCCTGCGCATCGGTCTGCCCGGTCGGCGCTTTCAAGAAAACCAAGGAAGGCCCGGTCACCTACGACGCCAAACGTTGCATCGGCTGCCGCTTCTGCATGGTCGCCTGCCCGTTCGGGGTGCCCAAGTACGAGTGGAGCAAGGCCTTCCCGCTGGTGAGGAAATGCACCGGCTGCTTCTCGCGGATTAAGGAAGGGAAGAAGCCGGCCTGCGCCACCACCTGTCCGTCCGCCATCACCTACGGCGAGCGCGGCGAGATGATCAAGGAAGCCGAGAAGAGGATCGCGGCACGTCCCGAGAAGTACCTGAAGAAGCTCTACGGCGCGGAAGAGGCGGGCGGCACCTCGGTCATCTACCTGACCCAGCTCCCCTTCGACGAGCTCGGCTTCAAGCACGTCACCAAGCGGCCGCTGCCGTCCTACACCTGGCAGGCACTGAGGCTCGTGCCGGGCATCTTCCTCACCGTGGGGAGCTCGCTGTCGCTGCTTTCCTGGTTCAACCACCGAAAGGAACGGATCGCCAAGGAAGAGGAACAGAGAAAATCCGGCGCCACGCCGAAGGAGGAGAGCTAGATGACCGCTGCAAAAATCGTTTACAATGAGATCAAGAGCTACCACAACTTCGTGAAGTTCCTGATTTTCCTGGTAGCACTGGCGGCGCTTGCCTCCGCGGTCCGTTTCATCTTCGGCCTCGGGGTCACCACCAACCTGAACGACACCTTCCCGTGGGGTCTTTGGATCTCATTCGACGTCGTGACCGCCGTACCGCTGGCGGCCGGCGCCTTCACCCTGGGGGCGATCGTCCACTGCTTCCACATCAAGAAGCTCGAGCCGCTGGTGCGCCCGGCCATCGTGACCGGGTTCCTCGGTTACTCCCTGGTCTGCGTGGGGCTCCTGCTCGACCTGGGTCAGCCGCAGCGCGGCTGGCACACCATGGTGTACTGGAACCCGCACTCCCCGATGTTCGAGGTTTCCATGTGCATCATGGCGTACACCACGGTGCTCTTCCTGGAGTTCCTGTCGCCGGTGTGCGAGAAGTTCGGCTATCACGTTCCCTTGAGGCTTTTGAGGACCATCGAGATGCCGCTGGTGGTGGCCGCCGCCTCCATCTCCACGCTGCACCAGTCGTCGCTTGGCACCTTCTTCCTGATCGCGGTCGACAAGCTGCACCCGCTCTGGTACAACCCGCTGCTTCCCCTTTTGTTCTGGGTATCGGCCATGTGCGCCGGCATCTCCATCATCACCGTCGAGGCGACCATGAGCCACAAGTGGATGGGGCAGCCGGACGAGGGCGAACTTCTGGAGATCCTCGCGAAGATCCTTCCCTGGGTGCTCACGGTGTACCTCACCCTCAGGTTCTACGCGCTCTTCGCCCTTACCGAGGGCCCTTTGTGGAACCGTCCGGGCCTGACCGCGCTCTTCGCTTTGGAGATAGCATCCCTGGTGACGCCGCTCGTCATGCTCACCGTCGGCAAGGTGCGCGAGCACAACAGGCTGCGCGCCACGGCCGCCTGGCTCGTCATCTTCGGCGTCATCGTGAACCGCTTCAACGTCTCGATGTTCGGGATGGAAGCCCCGGGGACCATGTACTACCCCTCCTTCATCGAGAGCATCGTCACCATCGGCATCATCGCGGCACACATCCTCTTCTTCGTGCTGATCGCCAAGTACTTCCCGATCTTCGAGCATCACCCGGAGACCGTGGACTACTCGCTGCCGGATCACTTCCACAAGACCGACAAGGCGCACGGCGCACCCGGTCAGGTGGGGAACGAGGCGTAGGTACAGCAGGTAGGTAGTAAAGGAAATACCCCTCTCCTCCGGGAGGGGGGTGTTCGACCGAGTTGAAGTTATTACAAGTCCCTCGTATGGGGCTGTAGCTCAGTTGGGAGAGCGCTTTAATGGCATTCAAGAGGTCCGCGGTTCGATCCCGCGTAGCTCCACCAGATAAAGTTTCGCCAGTTTAGCAGACCAATCGAGTCAAGGAGTAGCTGTGGCAAGCACGATCTACCATTTCAACAAAGGTGTTTTCGAGGCCGAGGAAGGTGAACTGGTTAAGGAGTACCCGCTCACCCTGCACGTCAACGGACGGGAACTCGCCACCCTGATTGCTTCTCCGCACGACCTCCGTTTCCTGGTGGCCGGTTTCCTCAGGCTGCAGGGCTTCGTCGATTCCGTGCACGACTTTCTCGCGCTGTCGGTGTGCAGCGACTACGGTGCCGCCAGCGTCACCATCCGGAAGGAACTCCCCGAGCGCCTGAAGCCCGTGCTCACCTCCGGCTGCGGCACCGGCATCAGCTTCAACCTACCGCAGGTTGTGGGCGAAAGCAGGGTGGCCGGGGTGCACGATCCCGCTTCCATCTTCGCCCTGATGGATGAACTGGCCCGCAGGGCCGAAGGGTACAAGAACCACGGCGGGATGCATTCGGCCGGGGTAGGGGACGACAGCAACACGCTCCTTTTGCACGCCGAGGACATCGGCCGCCACAACACCATCGACCGCATCGCCGGTGAGGCCCTTTTGAAAGGGATCTCGCTTTCCGGCAAGATACTGGTCACCTCCGGGCGCGTTTCCACCGAGCTGGTGGCCAAGGCCTCGCTCCTCGGGATCGAGGTGGTCGCCTCGCGCACCTCGCCCACCGACATGGCGGTGAAGATGGCGGAAACGGCGGGCATCACCCTGGTGGGCTACGTGAAGAACGACCGCTTCAAGGTGTACTCGCACCCCGCGGGGATCAGCTTCACCTCGCAAAAGGGTAAGATCGCCGGAGTTACCGGCGTCATCCTGGCCGGCGGCCAGTCGAGCCGGATGGGGAGCAACAAGGCGCTCCTGCCGCATAAGGGCGGGCGCTTCATCGAGAGCATCTACCGGGAATTGTGCGAGATCTTCCCCGAGGTGATCCTGGTGACCAACACGCCCGAGCAGTACGAGTTCCTTCCTTGCCGGAAGGTGCCCGACCTGTATCAGGACATGGGGGCACTGGCCGGCATTCATGCGGGCCTGGCCCAGAGTTCCAACCCGGCAGTCTTCACCGTCGCCTGCGACATGCCGCACCTGGACCCCTGGCTCATCAGGCATATCGCCAACCGCGGCATGGGATGCGACGTCGTCTTGCCGCGCAGTAACCACGGCTATGAACCCCTGCACGCCCTCTACCGCGAGGGGTGCCTGCCAGTCATGGAGGAGTGCCTCCAGCAGGGACAGCGCAGGATCGTCTCGATCCTGCCGCAGCTCCGGGTGCGGGAGATTGCCGCCGACGAGGTGGCGCGCTTCGATCCCGAGTTCGACTCGTTCAGCAACATCAATACGCCGCAGGAATACTACGATCTGAGAAATGCCTCCAAGGCTTCCTCCGCCGAGGGCGAGGTCGGGACCGGCGCGGCGACTTTAACAGCTCAAGGGTAGGTAAAGGAGAAGAGAATGTTTGGTTTCGGAATGCCGGAAATGATTATCGTGCTTGTCATCGCCCTCGTCGTGGTTGGTCCCTCCAAGCTGCCCCAACTTGGCCAGGCCCTGGGAAGCGGGATCAGAAATTTCAAGAAAGCCTCGATCGGTGACGACGTGGTGCAGGTGAACGAGGCGCCCAAGGCGTAATTTAGGCGGCAGGTCAATTGGAAAAAGAAAAGGCCCGCATGGCAGATGCCAGCGGGCCTTTTTGCCTTTGGTAAGTGTTGACATTGACCTGGTGGTAACGAAATGCTGATGGGAGACCTCTCCGGCGCGTGTTCCAGACGAATCAATATCCGGGGCAGGCTGTCTACCAGGTTGTTGAGGACTTGGCGACGGTCAAGATTGTGCGCATGTGGTCGTATTACGAGTAGCATAAGGTCGCGCTGCTAGACCGTAGTGGTTATTGATCCAGTATCGACCGGTTCGTTGGCGGTGAACCGGGCGGCAAAGTCCTGCGCCTCGGGGAGAAAACAGAGGAAGTCGCGCTTGAGGTCGTGGTAGTGCCGCGTGAGTTCTGCGCCGCCGGCGGCCAGCGGGTTCGCTCGCACCACCCTTCGCGACATGCGCTCCAGAGCGCGGCTGACGCCCGCCGGCTCCGCGTAGGAAGGGAGCAGTTCCTCGAAGATGATCGGGACGCTGGACCGCAGACGCTCCGGGAGCAGGGCGCTACGTGCCTCGACAACGGTCCTGGTTCTGGCGAGATAATTGGTGAGCGGCTGCTGCGACCAGTCCTGCCAGGAAAGGGCGAGGAAATGGTCGTAAAAGAGGTCGATGAGCACGCCGCGGTACAGGCCGAATTCGGGCGCGATGCGCAGCCTGCTGCGGTTGAAGTCGGCCTGATCCCTGGCGAAGGAATCGATGCGCCGGTGCAGTTCGATCCCGCGGCGCAGTCGGGGAGGGAGGCTTTTATCCAGGCGCCCCTTGACGAAATCGCCCATGAAGTTGCCGGTGAGGATGTCCGGGTCGTTTCCCGAGAGAAACAGGTGGAATAGATAGTTCACAAAAACGTCCTGAGTTAACTTTTATGCGATGTTTGCATATCCCAGGATTATGTGCAAACGGTAATGACCTGAGTTGCCCACCAGTCCGTACTAGGTCCTGGCGTTCCAATGAACGAGTCCGGAACAACCCTCTGTTCAAGGTTCATACAGGTACGTTGCTTTTCGGAGATGCTCTTACGATCAGGTCGGGGGCAAAGTGCTGGATTGGCGGGTAAATCTTTGTCGAACGTCATGGCACTCCACTTGCTGTCCTACGTCTATGTCAGACAGCTTGCTAGGAGGTACTATGAAGCGTGTTCTCCAAGATTCGAAGTTGAGGGTTGCACTCAGGGCGCTGCATTCGATCTCAGTATGTGGCTGGATTGGCGGTGGGCTCGCCATCCTCATTTTGCTCAAGCTGGCTGGCAGCCCGAGTGGTAACCAGGAAGCGCTCGTGTACCAGCGTTCCATCAAGGCTATCGACGATTTTCTGATTACGCCTTCTGCAGGTCTTGCGACGGTCACCGGACTTTTGCTTTGCTGCGGCAAGCCTTGGGGGTTTCGTGGGCATCGGTGGATCACCGAAAAGTGCTTCATAACCACGCTGCTTTTGATCTTCGGAGCCCTTTGGCTGGCTCCGGGGTTGCAGAGCCTCGCCCCTCCCGATTCGTGGCAGGCGGAGTTCGGGGCTGCCTACCACCGCACCTGGCTCTGGGGGGCAACAGCGGCCACCTTGCAGACGTTGATTCTACTCCTCCTGGTCGGCCTTTCCATAATGAAGCCGGAGAAGGTAAAAGGGCAATGAACTGCTGATTGCGGTCTGTTGCACCGTGTAAAGTACTCTTGTTTTTGCTGGTAAAGATCGTACTGACTGGCTATAGTTGCCTCTGTGCAGGTGCCGTTATGGCACCGGGCATGGGGCGCTCAGGCAGCGCTTGCGTCATCTAACGCCACTGGAACAACGAGACGCCATGACTACCGATGCTCCCTGCCCGTTTTGCTTTCCCGAACCTTCCAAAATCATCCTTTCCAACGAGCATGCGCTGGCCTTTCTGGATGGTTTTCCGGTGACGCCCGGTCACAGCCTCATCGTTCCCAGGCGCCATATCGTCTCTTTTTTCGAAGCCACAGCCGAAGAGCAGGCGGCACTCTTCGATCTGGTTGCGCAGATGCGGCAGCTGCTGGTCGCCGAGCGGCAACCCGACGGTTTTAACATTGGGGTGAACGATGGTGCTGCCGCGGGTCAGACCGTAATGCACCTGCATGTGCACCTGATTCCGCGCTATGCGGGCGACACCGAAGACCCGCGCGGCGGGGTGCGCTGGATCATGCCTGAAAAGGCGCCGTACTGGAAAAAGCAGCTCAATCGCGGGTAAACGACCTGCGCGAAACTGATCGGACTGATCGGACTGATCGGACTGATCGGGCCACGTCCGGCGGCGCCGCACGAATCTATTCGCTGGTTTCCCTGCTACAACCTGAACTTCTGGATCAACTGCTGCAGCTCTTCCGCCTTGTCGAAAAGCCCGGCGGCCGCGTCGGCCGATTCCTGAGCACCGCGCGAAGTGTCGTGTACCACCTGCGTAATCATGTTGATGTTGTTGGTGATCTCGCTGGTGGTGGCTGTCTGCTCTTCGGCGGCGGTCGCGATCTGGCTCACCTGCGTACTCACGCTGCTTACCTGATCCAAAATGGCACGAAGCGACGTCTCCAACTCGGCTGCGTCGCTTACTCCCTGCTCGGACCCCTTCACCCCCGCTTCCATCGAGACGATGGCCTGCGCCGTCTCGGTCTGGATCGCCTTGATCATCTCTCCGATTTCTCGCGTGGCACGCGTGGTCCGTTCGGCCAGTGCGCGCACCTCGTCGGCAACCACTGCAAAGCCCCGTCCCTGCTCGCCGGCGCGTGCCGCCTCGATGGCCGCATTGAGCGCCAAAAGGTTCGTCTGGTCGGCGATGTCCTCGATGGTGGCCACAATGGCGCCGATCTGGTCGGAACGCTCGCCCAATGACGCAATATTCTTTGCGTTGGCGCGCACCTCGTCACCGCGCTTGCGCATCCCGTCCACCGTCTTTGCGACCACATCGAACCCATACTGGGTGGTCGAGGCGGCCTGCTGAGCGCTGTCGGCTGCCAGGTGGCAGTTGTTGGCGATGTCGGAAGAGGTTGCAGCCATTTCCTCGCTGGCGACGGCGACGGTGCCCGCCTGTGCGGCGACCTCCTCCGTGCCGACCGAAATCTGCTCTGCGGTTGCCTTCAGCTCGTTCGAGGAGTTCGATAATTTGACGGAGGTTTCGGACAGCCGCCCGATAAGTTCGCGCAGGTTATGGGTCATGACGCTGAAGGCGCCGGCCAATTGCCCCACCTCGTCGTTCGAGGTCTGCTCGATCGATATGTGCAGGTTTCCTCCGGCGATCTGCTCGGCCTTATCGGCCAAGTTGCGCAACGGCGCGCTCATCAGCTTCGCGATGGTGAACGCCTCAAGGAGGCCGATTATGATGGTGACGATCAACGCAATGACGATCAAGGTCCTGGACTTGGCAGAGATGGTCGCACCGGTCTTGGTTTCTTTGTCGACCTCGTTCACCTGAGTTTCGATGGTCGCGTTGAGTGCCTTCAACGAAGCGTTGAAATGCTTGCTGGATGCCCCGCGCACCAGTTCGCCTGCTTCGGCATCCTTGTTCTCAAGGGCCGCGGCCAAGACCTTCGGGCTTTCGGCGAGGTACAGCGGCAGCGCGTCCGAAAACTCCTTGAAGCTCTTTCGCTCCGCCTCCGAGTCGATCAGCTTCTCAAATGCTGCCATTTCCTTGGTAAGTCTCTCTTGGGCTTCCTGATTGCGTTTGCCGTATTTCTCGATGTCTTCCTTTTTTTCGGAAATGATCGCCAGCAATTCGCCGCGTCGGTAGCTGCCGAAGGCCTCGCTCATTTTGGAAAGGGTAAAAAGGGCAGGGAGCTGCTTCTGCGCCACGTCATCGGCATTTCTGGCGATAGCCGTCAGTTCGACGATCATGAAGGCGCCGAGTGCTCCGGTGAGCCCGATCAGGAACATAAAGGCAACTATGAGTTTGGTGTTGATGCTGAGATTCTTAAACCATTGCATAAGCGGCTCCTTTCCAAGGACTAAGATGCATGATGTGGATGCCAGTCAACTTGCCCAGCCGAGACGAACTACCGCCTGTCCGGGACGACGGTGTAAAGCTCTACCATTGCAATTGTGGAACAAGGTTTTGTATTCAGTTTATCGGCAAGATTTTGCTTCGACTTTAGCTGATTTGTAGGAAAATTTTTACACGCAAGCGGGGATTTGCCGGAGGTAGAGAGCTTTCACGCCTTAGGGATGGATAAAGGAGAGATTTTACTCGTTTAAAGGTAGACCAGGTTGTATCGCTGAATAAGTTTCAGCTTGCAGTCCCCCACTGGGCTGCAATGCGCCGGTAATCCTCAGGGGTGTCCATGTCGATCAATATCCCCTCGTCCGGCAGTTCCAGGTGACGTACCAGATCCTGGTGCGCACGCATCAGGTCCCTCAAGATAAGAGGGTGCTCCAGCAGATCCAGCAAACGGCGCGGGACCAGGGGCGGGTGGCCCCGGCGGCCGTCATGGCAGGGTATCACGATGCGCTCCGGAGTAAGCGTGTGCTCTCGGGCCAGGCGTCCGATCGTTTCCGAGGTGAGCAGTGGATAGTCGCACTGGGCAATGAGGACGCCCGACAC